>APMI01009777.1_pt1 | contig 11400 bp, 7 predicted proteins | sample 667938 | NCBI WGS metagenome assembly APMI01 (sample SAMN01084076, study PRJNA167559) | wastewater metagenome | biome: Wastewater | place: Denmark: Ejby Moelle, Odense | collected 2011-11-28 | reverse complement strand
CAGGCGCGGCTGCTGCTTGATGCCCAGGCTGCGCAGGCCGGAGCAGGAATCGTGATACGTGGCGGTGCCGGCGTAACTGGCAGACACCGCCGTCACGCCCCGCACCTCGGCAAGAAAGGACAGCAGTTCCCAGCTCTTCGCGGCCAGTGCCTCGGCGCGGGGCAGCCAGTCGGCATCGTTCTCGAAGAGCTTCGGATAGTCGAGGCGAATGGTGGCCATGCATGAGCCGGATGGCCCGACCACGTAATCGAAGCCCTCGAAGACCTTGATGAGCTGCTTCGCCAGCGCCCGCGCGGCATCGAAGTCACCGCTGTTGTAGCCGGGCTGTCCGCAACAGGTCTGGGCGGCGGGCACCTCCACCGTGCAACCAGCCTCCTCCAGCAGTTTGACCGTCGCGAAGCCAATGTTGGGGCGGAAGAGATTCATCAGGCAGGTGGCAAACAAGCCGACCCGGGGAGGCGGCACAGAACGGGGGGGCATGGCAAGGATCTCCTTAGCAGGGCGGCTGGCCGCCAAGGGACGGCGTTGCGGCAGACGGATTGAGGGCAGCCGGGTGAAGCGCATGGAAAGCATAGCGGTTGCCACCGCTTTTCTTGGCGTCGTACATCGCCTCGTCGGCGTACTTGAAAAGACCGAGGGGATTGCCGGCGTCTTCCGGATAAAGACTGACTCCGATGCTCGCACTCACCGGGAAGCCGCCACTGTGACGGGTACTGTTCGCCACTGCGGACAGCACGCGCAGCATGATTTCCTCCAGCTGCACCATGTCCGTGAAGCCATTGATGAGCAACACGAACTCGTCGCCGCCCCAGCGAGCCACCGTGTCTTCCTCGCGCACAGCGGTTTCAAGATGGCCGGCCACATCGCGCATGACCTCGTCGCCGACCGTGTGGCCAAGGGTATCGTTGATCGGTTTGAAGCCGTCCAGGTCAATCAGGCACACCGCCACTCTGGAGCCCTGGCGGCGGCCGCGGGCCAGTGCGACGGCGAGCCGGTCATCAAGAAGATTGCGGTTGGGCAGGCCGGTCAGGGCGTCCCGGTGCGCCATCTCGCTGAGGGTCTGGCGGGAGGCTTGCAAGGCGACGTTGAGTTGCCACGCGCGCAGGTAGAGAACCGCCAGGCCGGATGCGACCAGAAAGAGCCCGACGAAGATCTGCACCGCGTACTGCCGGACAAATTCCGCCGGCGCTATACGCTCATCCTTGTCGTAGGGATAGATGCGGTGGCGGCGCATGACAGCGGCGACGTTCTGGTATTCCAGCGGCGTGGACCAGCGGTAATAGCGGGCGCTTTTGGCTGCCGGACTGTCGGGCGGCATCTGCAACAAGCTGGCCACGACCTTGTTGGTGATGTCGATCGGGACCTGCGGCACGGCCGCCAGCGGCCATTCGGGAAAGAGCCCGGTGGTGACGAGGAAAGGGAACTCGGGCAACTGCGCCGGGCGGATGACACGCAGCCGGTTCAGTTCGATCTTGCCTTCCCGGGCCATGGCTTCGAGCACTCCGGTGCGCGCGAAGCCCACGTCGGCCTGACCGTCGAGCACCGCCTGTACGCACAGATCCTGTGGAAAGCCGAGAAAGCGGACACGGCTGTCGGTATCGATGTCCACACCATGCTGCAGAAGCATGTCGTACTGCAGCAAGAAGGCCGCAAAAGAAGTGCGATCGACCGCGGCAATACGCTTGCCCTTCACGTCTTCCAGGCGATTTATGTCGTGCCGCTCACTGCGTGTGAAGATCACGCCGCCAAAGGTGTTCACCTGCTTGCCATTCTCCTGCTTGACCAGGGTGGCAACCCGGGAGACGCCAAAGATGGTCTCCATGATGATGTAGTGCTGCGGATTGGTCAGGATGAAATGGAGCTCGTGCTTGCCAAGAGCCATTTCGAATTCATCGATCGTCATCGGCACCGCCTCGAAGCGGGTGCCGGGAATCTTCTCCGACAGGTAGTCCATTGTCGGCTGCCACTCGCGCACCGTCACAGCCTTGTCGCGAAAGGCCGTGACACCGACGCGATAGACCTGTTCCGGTCCGGCGGCACCGCGAGCCGCGCCGACAGCCATCAATAGCCACAGCAGGATCGCGAACAGGAAGGGCGGGCGGGATGTTTTCATCGCGTCGGATCGGCGTTTCCCGGAAGCCTACTGAATGCCATCGTATTGACCGGAAGGCTGCCGGCCAAGCCACGCCAGCATGGTCACGAAAAGCACATCCGGGTCGGCCGGCTTGGCGATGAAATCATCCATGCCGGCGGCCAGGCAAGCCTGGCGGTCTTCCTCGAAAGCGTTGGCCGTCATGGCGAGGATAGGCGTGTGCCGGTGGGCTGCCTGTGTGCGGATGGCGCGAGTGGCGGCGAGCCCATCCATGCCGGGCATCTGCACATCCATGAGGATCATGTCGTAGTGACACTGCCCCGCCAGGCGGACCGCCTCGATACCGTTGGTGGCCAGGTCGGCGTGCAGGCCAAGCACCTCGCGCAGCAGCTCCAGAGTGACCTCCTGATTCACCCAGTCATCCTCGGCGAGCAGAATGCGCCGGTCGCGGTAAGTGCTGCTCAGCTGGCGCTCGGCTTCTTCGCCGGACAGGGACGAAACCGGCACCGCCATCTGTTCACTGGCTTCAGCCTTGTCGATCCGACAGGTAAACCAGAAGGTACTGCCCTCCCCCTGTGTGCTGCTGACACCGATGTCGCCGCCCATCAGGTGGACGAGGCGCTGACAGATTGCGAGCCCGAGACCGGTGCCACCGAACTGGCGCGTGGTCGAGCCATCCGCCTGCTCGAAGGGGTTGAAGATGCGCTCCAGGGCCTCCTGCGGAATACCGACACCGCTGTCCTGGACCTCGACAAACAGGAGGATGTCCGTTTCACCTTCGGCGGCAAGCCGTGCGCGCACCGCCACCTTGCCGCTGGCGGTGAACTTGATCGCATTGCTGACAATGTTGAGGAGAATCTGCTGGAGTCGCAGGGGGTCGCCGAGCAGGGGCAGATTGGCCAGGCCAGGCTCGACTTCAATATCGAGTGCCAGGCCCTTGGCATCGAGGTTGGCGCTGACCAGGCTCTCCATGTTGGCGATCACGCTGTGCAAGTGAAAGCCTGTCCTTTCGATGGTCAGCCGTTCTGCGTCGATCCGCGACAGCTCAAGCACGTCGTTGAGCAGCTGCAGCAGGTGCTGGGCGGCGCCGGACACCTTGCCCAGCTTGTCCTTCTGGCGCGGGTCGGTGTTGTTGCGGCCGAGCATGTGGGTCAGGCCGATGATCGCATTCATCGGCGTGCGCAGTTCATGGCTCATGTTGGCCAGGAAGCTGCTCTTGGCGCGGTTGGCACTTTCGGCGGCTTCCTTGGCGATGGAGAGGTCGATGGTGCGCGCCTCGACAAGCTCCTCCAGGTGGTCGCGGTGGCGTTTCAGCTCGGCCTCGGCCAGCTTGCTGTCGGTGATGTCACGGATCGTGGCATAGACGTAGCCCTGACCGTCGGCCCTGACGAGATTCGCCGTGACCGCCACCTCGATGGCGGAGCCATTCTTCCGGCTGAGCAGGGTTTCAAGTTGCTGGACGCCGTGCTGGCCGAGATAAGCCCAATGGGCCTCCCAGTCGGCATGCGAGAAGGCCGGCGAAACCTCGGGGATGCCCAGGCGGGTGAGCTCATCCTGCGTGTAACCGAGCAGATCGCACGCAGCCGGGTTGCAGCGGGCGATGCGACCGTCCGGATACATCCAGAAGGCTGCATCGGCGGACTTGTCGGTAGAGATCTTGGCAAGAGCCAGCTCCCTGTTCTTCGCGGCGATGTCAGCGGTCTGGCGCTCCACCTGCCGGCCGATGACGGCGGTGCGGCCGCTCATGCCAAGCATGAGGGTCTGCAGCAGGCTGGCAAAGAGCAGGCCGATAACGCCGACGGCCCAGGCGACCCATGGCCGGTTGATTTCCAGATAACGATCGCTGGCAACAACGCTCAGTTCCCACTGACGGTCGGCCAGCTTGATCGGGCCCCGCCAGATGGCGCGCGCCGAAGGCGAGTTCTGCGCAGTGCCATCGACGCCCGGCGTATCGCCGCGGCTCCCCGGATCGCTCAGGCGCACGCTGAGTCCCGCCGGCAAATGGTCACGGGTGGCCATTTCAAGCAGTTGATCGAGCTTGATGACGGCCACCGCAAAACCAAGCAGCCGGAGGCCGTCCCCATGCACCGGAGAGAGCATCAGCACGGCAATCCGCTTCCGGCTTCCCTGCACCAGATACAGGGGCGATGTGACGGCAATCCCGTTACCCATGGCCGTCGCCCGGGTGACCGCCTCGCGGCGCAACGGCTCCGAATTGATGTCATAGCCAAAGGCCAGCTGGTTGTCCGGGCGCGGCACGATGTAAGTGACCGGCACGTAGACGTCGCGTCGCGCGGCCGGCCCGAGCCGGCCATCGCCATCCCGCTCGGATATCCGGAAAGCTGCCAGCCCGAGGTGCAGGGCCATCTCCCGCTCGAAGCCGGCACGCTTGGCATCGGGTACATAGGCATTGAAACTGAGGGCCGAGATTTCCGGGTTGTCGGCCAGTGTGGACAGGGTGAAGCGCTCGAATTGCGCCGGGGTGATGTCAGGCGACACCTCCAGCAACCGACGCAGCGCCGAAAGCGCCTCCTGGTGCGACAGCAGACGATCACCGATGCGCGCCTGGAGGGATTCCGCATCCCTGGCCAGACGGGTCTGCTGGCCGCTCTGCTCCCAGCGGGCCGTGGTGTAGATGGCAATCCCGACGAACAGCAGGGTCAGAACCATGGGCAGGGCCACCTGCTTCTGCCGCGACTGCCACAGTTTGTCGCTCCGCAGCAGGAAGCACAGGCTCAGGGGTGCAAAGGTGAGTACCCCCAGGGTGTCACCGACAAACCAGTTCCACCACGCAAAAGGCAGCACGTCCTGCGCAATGACGCGCATGCAGTACAGGGCCGTGATGCCCACACTTGGCGACACCAGACAGGCCAGCGGCCCGCCGATCAGCAGGAAGAAGACCACGACCCGCTCATGTTCGAGATGCTGCCAGGCCTTCCCCTGCCAGCGCCGGACCAAGGCCTGGCCGAGCCACGCCTGGGCGGTGGCACCACAGGCAATACAGGCGGCCACGACCGCAGTGTCTACCGACAGGTCGCCCCGCGAAAAGGCCAGACCGACATTCAGGGCCATCGAACCAAGCCAGATCCCCGGCAGGGCGCCGGCGCCAAAACACAGGGCTACCGCCAGGGCCAGACCGGCGGCCGGAAAAATCGGGCTGGCATAGCCCGGAGAGATGGCGAAAACCAGGCCCAGCCCGCCGAGACACAGGTAGACCGCCGCAATCAGGAGATTTCGGCCAACAACGGAATGCGGCGTGGGCGGCAGGATCATGGTTCGGGATGAAAGGCGCACCCGGCAATGTCACGTATCGGTGCCGGGTCTCATCGGAAGGAGGTCTTCGGCAGAAGGATAGCCCGCCCTCACCCCCGCTGACTATCAATCAGGTCAAGGTCGGTGCCGCATGTGCCGATAGAGATCGTACCAAAAGCCCGAAGCAGGGCTTCAATGTGGTTGGAAAGGAATCTGGCCATGCTTCAAGCCGGCCGCAGCACGCCCTGGTCAACACCATTCCTGAAGACCGCGAGCCACATCGGCATCGGGGTCTGCCTGCTGCTGGCCGGCTGCACCCGCGAGGAGCCGGTGCCCGCTCCCACTTACACCAGCAAACCGAATGTCGCGGACAAACTTACCCACTACATCTTCACCGTGCATCCGCTGCACAACCCCCAATTGCTGCACCAGAAATTCCAGCCGCTGATGCAGTACCTGGACAACCACATTCCAGGCGTGCAATTCGATCTCGACGCCTCCAGCGACTACGCCGACTACGAACGCAAGTTGCGCGCAGGCCAGACCCACTTCTCACTGCCCAACCCCTATCACGCAGCCCTCGCCCGTGACTGGGGTTATCACGTGATCGCCAAGATGAGCGATGACAGCCTATTTCGCGGCGTCTTCGTGGTGCGCAAGGACAGCCCCATCCGGGAGCCCGCAGACTTGCGCGGCAAGGTGGTCAGCTACCCGGCCCCGACCGCCCTGGCGGCTGCCATGCTGCCGCAGCTGTACTTGCAGGATCGTGGCATCGATGTCGAAACCGAACTGACGAACCGCTACGTGGGCACCCACAACTCGGCCATCATGAATGCCTACCTGGGACAGAGCGCGGCCGGGGTGACCTGGCCGGTGGCATGGAAGGCCTTTCAGGAGGCCAACCCGAAAGAGGCCGCCGAGCTGTACCTCATCTGGCAGACCCCGAACCTGATCCAGAACGCCATCATCGTCCGCAACGATGTTCCGGCGGACCTTGCGAACACGGTCCGTGGGCTGCTGACCGGCCTGCAGGACACTCCGGCTGGCCGGGAAATCCTCGACCGCATCGACACATCGAGCTTCGAAACCGCCGACGACAAGCGCTTCGATGTCGTCCTCGCATTTCTCAAGGAGTACAAGACCCGGGTGAAGAAGGAGAAATGAACGCGGCCCTGAAGCGCATGACGCTTTACTTCGCCGGCAGTGTGAGACGACAGCTCGTGTGGGGTGTCGCCCTCGTCCACGCGCTGATGATGTCGCTGTTCGTGTACGACCTGACGCTCAGGCAGCATGACTTTCTGATCGGAAGCCAGACGGACGTCGCCCGCAATCTGGCCAGAACCCTGAGCCTGACGGCCATTTCACCGATGCTCGCCTCAGATCTGGCGGGGCTGCAGGAAATGAGCCTCGCCCTCGGCCAATACCCGGGTGTCGCTCACGTCATGGTGATCCAGAACAGCGGAAAAATCCTCGCCCACACCCAGCCCGACAAACGCGGCCTGTACCTCGCCGACTTCGATCGCCTCACAGATGCCCCGCCAGACAAGGCCAAGATCCTGGTCCAGAACCATGCTCTGGTCGACGTGGCAATGTCGGTGATCGCCAACGGAAAGCGACTTGGCTGGATACGCGTCGGTGTTTCACAAAGCGCCACCGCAGCCCGGCTTGAATCGATCACCACCAGCGGCTTGCTCTACACGGGGCTCGCGATCATCGTCGGGACGCTGCTGGCCAGGCTCATCGCAGCGCGCCTGACCAAGCGCCTGACCAACCTGCAGAACGTGGCCGATGCCGTCCGCACCGGCAAGATGGAAGTGCGGGCCATCACCTCCGGTGTCGATGAACTCGGCCATCTGGCGCGCGCTTTCAACTTCATGCTCGATGCCCTGGCTTTGCGCGCCAGCAAGGAGCGCGAACTGCAGCAAGCACTGCAGGCCGAGAAGGAGCTGGCGCAGGTCACGCTGGCATCGATCGGCGATGCGGTCATCACCACCGACGCGGCTGGACGGGTCAGCTTCCTCAATGCCGTTGCCGAAAACTATGTGGGCTGGCGCCAGAAGGAAGCCGCCGGGCAGCCGATTGCCGACATTTTCCATGTCATCGACGGGGCAAGCGGCCAGCCCGTCGCGGGCCCGCTGGACAACGTGCTGACGCACGGCGCCATGACCCGGCCCGCAGGCCAGGCGGTGCTGCGCGGCCGTCACGGTAGCGAATTCCATATCGAGGACTCGGTCGCCCCTATCTTCTCGCAGGACGGCGTGCTGCTCGGCTGTGTACTGGTCTTCCGCGATGTCACCGAAAAGCACAAGGTCCAGCAAAAACTGCAGTGGCAGGCCGGTCATGATGCCCTCACCGGCCTGCCGAACCGCCTCCTGCTGGCCGACCGCTTCGACCGTGCCATCGACAAGGCCCGCCGCCACGGCAGCCTGCTGGCAGTGTGCGTACTCGACCTGGACCAGTTCAAGCCGATCAACGACACCTATGGGCATGAAGCCGGAGACCAGTTGCTGATCCAGGTCACCGAGCGCCTGCTCGAGAACCTGCGCGGCGTCGACACCCTGTGTCGCCTCGGCGGCGACGAATTCGTGATCCTGTTCGAGGATGTGGCAGACGAACTTGCCCTGCAGATGCCCCTGGCGCGCATTCTCGAGTCCCTGTCCTCGCCCTTTCCGCTCGACGATCACCTTATCAACGTGACCGCAAGTATCGGGGTCACGGTCTATCCACCCGACAACTCGGACGCCGACACCCTGATCCGTCATGCCGATCAGGCCATGTACCTGGCCAAGCAGGCCGGACGCAAGCAGATCTGCTGGTTCGACGTGAGCAATGACCGGCACGTCCAGCAAGCCCACCAGATCATCTCGCAGGTACGGGAAGCTCTCCACCGGCACCAGCTGGTCCTCCATTACCAGCCCAAGATCAACATGCGCAGCGGTGAAATCCTCGGCATGGAAGCCCTGCTGCGCTGGGTGCATCCGCACAGGGGCCTCGTCGCGCCAGGCGACTTCCTGCCACAGGTCGAACATTCATCGCTGATTGTCGACATCGGCGAATGGGTGCTTGAGACAGCGCTCAGCCAGGCGCGTGAATGGCGCGCTGCCGGCCGGCACTGGAGCGTCAGCGTCAATATTGCCGCCCGCCACATCCAGACGCCGGGTTTCGTCGAACAACTCAAAACCATCCTGCAACGCTACCCCGACACCCCGGCACACCTGCTGGAAATCGAAATCCTCGAAACAGTTGCCCTCAAGGACGTGGAACAGGCCCGCAGCCTGATCCTCGAAGTGCAGCAACTCGGTATCGACTTTTCGCTCGACGACTTCGGGACCGGCTATTCGTCCCTCAAATACCTCAAGCGCCTGCCGGTCAGCACCCTCAAGATCGACCAGGGTTTTGTCCGCGACATCCTCGACGACAAGGAAGACCGGGCACTGGTGAATGCCGTCATCGGGCTGGCTTCAGCCTTCAACCGCAAGGTGATCGCCGAGGGCGTCGAAACCCTGCAGCACGCCGCGTTGCTGCTCGAACTGGGCTGCGAACTCGGACAAGGCTACGGGATTGCCCGACCGATGCCGGCAGCGCAAGTCATCGCCTGGGCAGACAGCCGGACGCAGCACTGAACGGTGGGGCCTGTGTGTGCCGGCGTACTTTTTGTTTCATCTGCGTGGTTCAGACTGTCGCCATTGCGGGGGCATACTTGCAGCACGCACCTTGTGCTCTCGCCAATTCGCAGCTTGCCAACAAAAGGAACATTGCCATGATCCGTCCCCGCCATCTCGTCCAGTCCCTGCTCCTTGCCTCGACACTCGGGGCCGTCGCCATTCCTGCCTTTGCCGACATGCCCTGTGGGCCGATGGGGGGCGCGGGTGGCTTTCGCGAACACCGCGCCGAGCAGATCGAACAGCACCACAAAAAGGTCCATGACGCACTCAAGCTGACCGCCGAACAGGACGTGGCCTGGAAGAAGCTCGTCGAATCCGAACGCCCCATGATGGGCCCGCGCGACGCCGGCATGGCCGAAGACTGGGCCAAGCTGACGACCCCCGAGCGCGCCGAGAAAATGCTCGAACGCATGAAGACCCATGAAGCCGCAATGAGCAGCCATATCGTTCTGCTCAAGGAGTTCTACGCCGTGCTGACACCGGAACAGAAGAAGATCTTCGACGATTCCCATAGCGGCATGCGTCGTAGTGGCATGCGCGGCATGCACGGCAAGCACATGGCCCCGCCGGCCGCCGCACCCGTCAAGCCGTAAGCATGAACGCCCGCGCCCAGAGCCGGGCCGAAGAAATTGCCAACAGCGTCAGCCACGGCCTCGGCTGTGTGCTGGCGGTGGCCGGCACGCCCTTCCTGATCGGCAACATCTCCGCACGCGGGCCGGCCACAGCAGTGGTCGGCACCGTCGTCTTCGCGGTGACGATGGTCCTGCTGTACTTTGCCTCGGCCCTCTATCACGCCCTGCCCGAAAGCCGCGCCAAGGCAATCTGCGGCAAGCTCGATCATGGTGCCATCTACCTGTTCATTGCCGGCAGCTACACGCCATTCGCCCTCGGCGTGCTCAATGGCGCGTGGGGCTGGAGCCTGTTCGGCGTGGTGTGGGGTCTGGCCTGCATCGGCATCGCCCTCAAACTGTTCGACCGCCTGAGCAACCCGTGGTGGTCTACCGGCCTGTACCTGCTGATGGGCTGGCTGGTCGTGGCCGCCGCCGTACCGCTGATCGACCGCATGCCTTCGCAGGGCCTGCTGTGGCTACTGGCCGGCGGCCTCGCCTACACGGCCGGGGTCATCTTCTTTCTGACCGACGCGCGGGTGCGCTTCGGGCATTTCATCTGGCACCTTTTCGTGATGGCCGGAACGGCCTGCCACGTCGTGGCGGTAGCCGGATATTCGAGCTGAACGCCAGCCGTGGCCGGAATGCGGATACCCTTGCGGCCCACGCATGGTAACGGGGTCGTCGATGTACAGCCGTAAAGACTGGGTCACAGCAACTTCCTACATCCTGGCCGCTGCCGGCATCCTGGCGGTATTGAGCCTGCACCTGCTGCACGGACTGTTTGCCGCCATACTGGTTTACATGCTGGTGCACCTTGCCCAGCCACTGGTCGGACAGCACTTTGCCGGACATCGCGGCAAGCTGGTAGCAACGGCCGGACTGGCAGTCCTGGTAGTGGCATGTGTGTCCGGATTCGGCCTGTGGATCATCGCGATGCTCCACAGAGGCGGCGGCATCGATGCAATTTGGGTGAAAATCGCCGAAACCATTGAAAGCGCCAACGCGGTCTTGCCGCCCTGGCTGCCAAGCAGCCTGCCCAGCAACGGCCCGGAAGTGAAGGCCGAGGCCGTACATTGGCTGCGCGAACACGCTCCCGAGCTGCGCTTACTGGGCAAGGAAGCCGGCGTGGCGCTGGCCCACATCCTCATCGGCATGATCCTCGGGGCCATGCTGGCGGTGCAGGAAGTGACTTCACCGGGCAGCCGCAAGCCCCTGTCGGAAGCCCTTACCACGCGCATCCACCGCTTTTACGAGTCCTTCCACAGCGTCTTCGTCGCGCAGGGCAAGATCGCCCTGATCAACGCCGGGCTGACCGGCATCTACATCCTCGCCGTGCTGCCGTTGATGGACATCCACCTCCCATTCGGCAAGACCATGGTCCTCATCACCGCGCTGGTCGGCCTGTTGCCGGTCGTTGGCAACCTGATCTCGAACGCCATCATCGTCCTCATCAGCCTGTCGGTATCGCCGCTTGCGGCAGCCGCCTCACTGGTGTTTCTGATCGTCCTGCACAAGGCCGAGTACTTTTTGAACGCACGCATCGTCGGTGGCGAGATTAACGCCAAAGCCTGGGAAATCCTGCTCTCGATGGTGCTGATGGAAGCACTGTTCGGCTTTGGCGGCGTGGCCATCGCGCCAGTGCTGTACGCCTACATCAAGGCCGAACTGATGGCCGCGGATCTTATCTAACCGCGCCATGCGGCGCGCTATGACAGACACGGGCTGACCGGGGACGATCAAGCTTCACAAAAGCTTCATTCAATTTGCGTGATGCACTGCC
>APMI01050710.1_pt1 | contig 11401 bp, 7 predicted proteins | sample 667938 | NCBI WGS metagenome assembly APMI01 (sample SAMN01084076, study PRJNA167559) | wastewater metagenome | biome: Wastewater | place: Denmark: Ejby Moelle, Odense | collected 2011-11-28 | reverse complement strand
TGTCACTAGTGAGAGGATTATTTTCATTATTTTATATTAGTTTGCTGCCTTTCTTACTACTTCTTCGAATTCTATCACTCTGGCTTGAATTATTATCGCTATTCGCTTGCTCATTTTTATCAACATGCGCATGCAGTATGTTGGCAACTGACCGACTGCTTTTAATTTTCTGAATCTGCGGGCAGACAATATTGTTGTTTTGGTGCAATGGTATAACTGAACTGAACATCTTAGACTTCTTTAATATTGGGATCGGCACTTTGCCTCTGCAAGGGTTCATATGGTCTATATCTTGCATCTTTGAATGTAACTTTAATATTATGGAGTCGTTAGCTGGTTTTAATATTAACAAAGTCGTAAAAAGGTTATATAAAGTAAATAAATCATATGTTAATAGAATAAGCATATATGAAATGATCTGTCAAAAATTATTATTTGTCGCTGAATTTTTGTCAGATTTTCTCTTTGTTAGAAAATTGCTAAAATTTCCATACTTCTTTTTGGGAACATCACATAAATTTTTTTGCTGGTTAGCCCCATTCAAAGTTTGATCATTTTATTTGTTTAAATTCAAAGCAGACTTGTTAATTTATTTTTTATACTTCCGATAGCCTTCAGTGCTACCCAACATGATAGAAATCTCTCTTGCTTTTTTACTAAAGCCTTTGTATTTACTACGCTATGTTGGTTCAAGTTTGCTTTCGAACTAGAGTAGTTCTTTAGCTATGAAACTCTAATCCTATAAACTACTTATGCTATTAGCGGCCATGCGCTTTTATTCAATTAGCGTTGGGACTCATAGCAATCCTTTAGAACCTGGCGTCCTGTTTTTACGAGGTAGGAGTAGTTTTGCACACTTTTGCATTACGGACTAGTGTACAGGCTTAATGAGTTGCTCACCATCGCAGTATACTTTTCCATGCTGACTTAATATTCGTAAGTTCTAAGACTATAAATAGAGAAGAATATAATAAATATAAAAATCAGTTTGTCATATATGAGTGTTCTCAAGCTCGGCAATTGTCGTATATTTATTATTACCTCTTTCAGTATATTCCCACAATTTCTTTAATATACATGACAATTCAGTATTACATTAACTGTTCTTAATGATATTGTTAATCGATTTAAAAAGCACATATTTTTTGTAACTCATCTCAGTAATTTCAGCGTAGATTGAAAGTAATTTTTAGAAATATCCCGACTATACGACCAAAATTAAGAAAGAAGAGCTCATTTATAAAAGACATGATTAAATTATCTCCAAAGACAAAACCGAGATATCGTTATCGGCAATTAGCTTTCCAAATATGAGCTATCGGGAAGTTGCACTTAATTTCGCCACCATATTCTTGAAGGAAGAACTCATGCGATCAGAAGCTTTAGGTTTGTTGTACACTTTTTCAAACAAATATAAAACTAACTCCCCATTAATAAATGTGTCTTCAATTTTCTACATTGTAACTACTACACGCTAGAAAACTCTCATTGTCATTTTAGCCTGGCTGGGATTTGCACAGAAAGGCATTAGTTTGAGACAAGCCAAGAGTATTTAACTTTTTTAAGAGTTGGACCATTTACTGCAAACACTTTCTTCTGTTTCGCCACAATCTAGCATTCTATTCAACATATAGACACAGGCTAATTGAGCCCCCTTCATGACATCACAATTTACTAAATGGTGTCTTAAAGATTAAATCAGTAGTTTTTTAGAGGCTCCTTTTATTGGATGTTCATCAAAGTACAACACTAGACTTTTATAGTGTCGCATTAACTTCTATTCGTTAGGTAATCTTAAACAAAGCAACAATTTTATAATTGCTGGTGTTAATATTTTTTAAGTTTTCAGATTAATGAGGTGATTTTTTTATTCCTAAACAATCGACGCCAATGAGCAAAGTAAAATTGACAAATTGGACTTACTAATGTGATCGATTTATTCAATTGACGAGCCAGCATTCCAACTGTTGATAATTTTTGAAATGTAACAGCACACATTGTGATAAAAGTTATTGCCGTAGTTGAATAAGACCTCTTTAGTTTACACTGAAATGTTAACATAGACGGTTATACTGAAAAATGCGATAAATTTGTCTAACCCTAGCTTTTAATTAGATGTTATTTTTATTACGATATGTTCTAGAATGTTTTACAGCTGCTTCCGATGAGAGGAGCCCTTGTTTTGTGAACTGAGTTCCTTCATCAAATGTTTTACCAGATGAAATAGCTTTCCCAACTCAATTTTATTGACACTGTTGTCCTCTCTAGCCTGCACTTTCACTATGGACTCCATTGAGCTAATTTAGTTTTTCTAGAATAATTTTGATGCCATTTATGATTATAAAAGTTGAAAAAGTTTATGCTTTAAACAAACAAAACAGCTTATCTTTCTCTGTTGATACTTATTTTCTGTCGCTTATATTTTTTAAAATTTGTTGTAGTACTAAAATATTTTTTAGAGTTTGAACATTTTAGTATTTTAATTCTATTTTTTGTATTTTTCCTGTTCAAAATTTATCAGAAAAAGTTAAACCTCATTAAGTAAAATAGATTATCATCTTTGAAACTTATGATTGCTTATTTTAGTAGAGTTTGGTTCTTTGAAGGTATTTATGTGCATTCCCGAAAATCTGATATTTTTTTATTATGTAGTCCTTCAAACATTACAATTAGTCATAACCATTTAAGTTTTTAGTATTAATTTTAAGACTTTTGTTAAAAAAATCCAAGACAAATTAGTCGTATGATTTGCACATTGATTGGTATAAAAACGAGTTGTTCTAAGATTGAATAAAATTTGCTGAGTTACCAGGTCATGGTTGAGATTTTCGAATAAAATAATAGTTGAACCGATTCTGTCAATACCAGCGATAATGAGAATAATTTAAATAATTCTATCACTGCGATTTGCTTAGCATATGCAATACAGCAATATAAATATATCAGGCATGTCTCGGCATCGTAGAGTTAATAGCGACCTGTTTGGACTCAAATCAATAAAATGCATGAAAGTGCAGTCATGCAAAGAAACCTAAACAGTACTAAAGAATCACAACATGTCGGCTTACGATACGAAAACCTCCCAGTCCAAAAAACCCAATTGCCCATAAACTCCCTCGAAAAAAGTGGAAGCGCACGAGATGATCCTGGACACCTTCAAACTAGTGAAGCATTTTTATCAGACTGAAGAAACCGAGTACTTCGCTCGTGTTAAACGATACCTGCATGGATAATGGGAAAGTCATAAGAAGAATTTCAACGAGCATCTCAACAAATTGATATACATGGAGGAAGAAATGCAGAAGAAGAACTATCATGAGATCTAACTAGAGATCATTGGCTAGTGGAGAAAAAACCCAGTACTTTATTGCATCCGAGTATTTTGGTACGAACTTATAGGTTCTATAAAATTCTAATCAATAGGAGACTTCATGAAGCGTTACAATCTATTCAAGGATTTCATCGGACAGCTCGCTTATCTTTACTTTAAACGTTTTTTCAAATCTTTAGGCTCTTAGAAGTAGATTTCAAAAGTGTTAGATAAGCTTTCATAGCGCAGCTCTCACCTTATCATTTCATACACATCCTCGTGGTGCAAATTGTGCGATAGAGTAGTTATCCCCTTACTGAAGTCGAAGATTTAAACTAGCATCCCTAACTTATAAAACATGAACGCATCAAAATTTAATCTAGAGAAATTGAATATTAAAAGCATTGCGGTAGACTACAAAGCTGTATAACTTCAGATGCCTAAGACTACAAACAGCATTGATAAGTTCATCTTTGAGCATAAAATACTTTAGAAGATCAAACTGTTGATAGATGTACGTCAGCATATGGAGGAAGAGATCCGAGCTAGGCAGTAACATCTTATCCAAGCAGGACATCTTAAGGAGATAAAAATCCTCGATAAAGATGATTTCGTTGACTGCCTCATTTACTGCATGGTCCGTGGAGATATTTCTTTAGAGAACCTCGGATTGAGTATAAAGTTCTTATACTACATTTTGGGACCTGATACTAATACCATTTTATCGAAATTCAGGTGTGACTCATACTTGGCTGATTTTGAAGCTGTATTTGACTTCCTAGTACAGGACATAACTTCTGAGAACAATAAAAAATAAGTTAAAGATCCCATAACAAGCTAGAATAGTCCTGCGTGACGATAGATGTTGATAAAATTTTATTCCTTTTTAACTTAAATCCTGTGTAATCTTGAGCTTCTTCTACAATTAAATATCGAGGCATTATGCAGAATCTATTTATGAAAAACAGTAATTAATTACTTCTATTAAAATCAAAACTTGATATTAAACTCAAAATTTATTGAAAACATATGTTTATCTCATTTCTTAGGCACTGATTCCAAGGTGGTCTCTCTTCGACCTATCTCCATGTACTCTATAATTTCTATTCCGGATGAGATTACTATTTTTCCTAAACGTGGCTCTCTTGTCAATAGAGTGCAAATTTTCAGTCTTATCCATTTGGTCATGGTTTAGCACAATTTCAAAAATGGAGCGTGGCACTGTGATCTCAGTAGACGACTTCTAATTTTTGTCTATCGATGCTATGTGCTCCCGCTTCATATCTTGTCTTACAGTGCTTAAAGCAGGCTGCTTGTATTTACGCACTGCAAATTATTTCTTAGAAGAAGTAGGAGTTGGAAACTGTTCAGGATTTTCGCGTATTGATGCAAAATTTTTGTTAGCAATAGATTGATTAATTAGACCTTGCTTATTATGTTTGTAGAACGAATTCAATGATGTAGCAAGACTGCGGTAGCATTTGGCTCTTTCTAGTTTACACCCGAGCATGCAAACCTGTAGTCCTGAATAATACTAAAACTCGAACTCTATATCTTTTTTGCAGATTGTATCAAATCCTCCTAGTGTTTCCTAGTTTCCAATTAATCTAAATAAAAAGTGTTGTACATTTTTTATGCGTCGATTACCGTAAGTAAATCGTCAATTACTCCAACTTTTAGTTACTTGTCTTTTCGGGTGTTAGCTCTCATAGATGGGCTACCGTTTACTTCGATAAGCCAAGGTTTTAGAGTGTCATCGAGCATAACATCGAATCCATACAGTTAGAAACAGTTTTGTTCGCTGCTCATTATTTTACTTACACTCTATAAAGTTTTTAGCACAAGCTTTTTTATGTCGTGAAAGGCAGTATTAACAGCATCAATCCCGTATTTGGTGATTAAATACTTTTTGAGCTGGCTTAACATCCATTTTCCACCCAAATCTTAAGAGTACTCTGATGTGTGCTTCTGAATTGCCACATTAGTTAAATGAATTTCAGTAGATTTAATATTAGAGTCATCGTAGCGGAAGTGAGTAAATCTAGCAAAGCCTTCACGGTACATGTAAGCCGTTAAGGGTCGATACGAAGTACAAAGAACATATAGTCTCAAGTCAAACTTTTTATGACCTATCAGTAAAGGGTTATGAATATACTTTTGACATATGTACGCAGAGGCCTAAGTTAATTACTAATTACTTCGTGGTCTCCAATCCATTATTATATTTAGCTAAGCTTGTTGAACAAAAATATGCCTTTACCCTGTGATTTGGCTGTGGGTTTCATAATCCAAATATTTGGTTGACCATTTGAGCTAGTCCTTTTGAACTCTTCACAAAATCCTGTGAACTCGATAGGTAAGTGAAAAGTGAGAGGAGAGAAGTTGAATCTTGATTAAAATACAAATACTCCGATGCTTATTTGATCTTTCCTTCACGCTCTAGGTTACGTTTGTGTTTTTTAAGGTTGCGATTTAAATTGTCTTTGCGACAGATCTGAATAAGGGATCTTGTACCTAGTAGAAGGTGCGGAAGTGATTCACTCGCTGTTCCCTCATGACGCGATGAGAAGAGTAAAAGGAGTCTAAGTTTTCTTTCTCAACCCAGTAAATATTCCAGTCTGTTTCGGATTTTTCAGCTTTTGTGTACCCCCTTTTACGGAAGCCCTAGGATACACAGAGTCCAACTTGCGTCTTGTAGGTGATATCTCTAAGTGAAAGTCAACTTACTTCTTCCAATGCACAAATTCAGGATTCAGGTTCCTAAATAAGAATTATGACATTTATTATAGCCGAAATCATAACAACACCATCTATCCATACAAATATATATATGATTGATAAATAGGTCATGATTGTTCAATAGGCAAATTCATAAATAAACATCATTTAAAGGTGGGGAAAGCGGTTGTCAATTTGGTGAACTCAGCATCTTCTTTCCAACGAGCTGTGATGGTCTTCCATTGAGTGAAGAATTTAACTCCGTTCTTGCCGTAGAAGTTCAAGTCTCCGTGGAATGATCTCTTGTTGCCTGTGAATGAAAACATTGGGAGTGGCACTGGGATTGGTAAGTTAATACCAATTTGACCGCATTCGATTTCATTTTGGAACTTTCTAGCAGCTGATCCTGATCTAGTGAAGATGGCACATCCGTTACCCCAAGCATTCTTGTTAATGAGTTCGATGGCCTCCTGGAGAGTGTTTGCTCTCATGCAAATTAAGACGGGGCCGAATATTTACTCTTTGTAGCAAGTCATGTTGGTGGTGACGTTATCAATAATGGTGGGAGCGACGAAGTTGCCCTGTGGGAATTGAGGATGAACGAAGTCACTGCCATCCAAAACAATTTTTGCACCTTCTCCAGGAGCTGACTTAATAATTCTGACAATTCTGTCTTTGAGGTCCTTGTAAGCAACTGGGGCCAAATCAATTCCATCTTCCTTGCCGGCTCCAATTTTGAAGCTCTTTGCTTTAGCGGCAAGTTCATCAACCCATTTGTGGGAATCGCCGACAAAAACAGCGGTAGTTAAAGCCATGCATCTTTGTCCACTTGCACCAAAAGCAGCATTTGTAAGGGCGTTAAGAGCATCTTATTTATCACAGTCAGGCATAATAATAGCGTGGTTTTTAGCTCCCATGTTGCATTGAGCTCTTTTACCATGTTCAGCAGCTGTCTTGTAAATGTATTCGCCGGCCATGTTACCACCGACAAAGGACACTGCTTGAATATCGGGATGCTTGCAGATAGCTTGAGTAGTCTCAAAACCACCTTGAACAACATTGAAGACACCTTTTGGAAGGTTAGCTTCTTTTGTGAGCTTGGCGAGATGGTCAACAGCACCAGCCACTCTTTCAGAGGGCTTCAACACGAAAGTATTACCGCATGTTATAGCCAATGGGAACATCCACAATGGGATCATAGCTGGGAAATTGAAGGCAGCAACACCAGCACACACACCGAGAGGTGCTCTGAATGAGTAGCAATCAATGCCCTTGGAAATATTTTAAATGGTCTCGCCGGTATAAATGTGAGATGTGCCACAAGCATGCTCGACAACTTCCAATCCTCTTTGGACATCACCTTTGGAGTCAGGTGTTGTTTTTCCGTGTTCCTCAGTCATAATAGCTGCAAGCTTATCAGTGTCTCTTCTGATGAGAGCAGCAAGGTCGAACATGTATCTTTGTCTGGCTGAGTCTATAAAATAAGTAGGTACTCATGAGGGGAACTCTAGACCAAGTCTTGAATGCTTCCTTTGCAGTTGCCACAATGTGATTAAACTCTTCAGGAGTTGATTGAGGAGCCTGACCAACGAGCTCTTGAGTGACGGGGTTCTTGATGTCATAGACTTTGGTGCCTTTGGATTTGACGAACTCTCCGTTCACGAAGTTGCCGTAGACTCGAGTGAAGTTGTATTTCTGGAACTTGCTGAGTGCCAACATCCTTTGATATTATTATCTCCAAATCAATAGCCAGAAATATCAACTTTCAAATTTATAGGCAATAAAATTAGTATCGTTTTTCCCATCTGATGAACATCAAATTAATAGACAGACTATAAATTGTACTTTTTATTTAAATACGATACATAGAACTCATAAATAAGAAAAATCCATAATATTCTGAATATAATTCTTGCAGATTATAATCCTATGCAATGCAAGCTCTGTAGAGCGAAGTAATCACTACTATGTACAAAGTGCTATGAACAAACAAAAGGGAAGCTCTAGTAAATATCGAAATAAGCAAATCTCGTTCAAAAAAGGGCACAAGTTTAATAAAAATTAAAAACCATTAATGTCGATGCCAATATTCGTAATAACTAAATCCATAAAAAGGTTATGAGGATAGCGAATTATAAATAGAAAATAAAGAAATTAAAATAACAAATTGAAGTTGAGCGTGCTAAATCAAATTCATTGGCTCAAATTCGTAATAATTATAGGCACGATTTAACTATAAGCAAGGACTAAGTTCGATAACTTTACTTATCTGAGTTAGTCAAGAAAAACTAACTTCTAAAACAGCAGATTTCACAAGAGAAGAAAAATAAAAAAGAAGTTTTAGAGAATTTGGGAAAAGTTCTAAGAATGGATGAAAAGAAGTACAAAATGCAAAAATATTTTCGCTTCGAGGACAACAAGAACATTATGTTCACGCTTGAAAACTAAAAGAATGGTATTCCTGTAATACAGGCTAATAATTAGCAAGTAATTGACTATCATTCTCTAGAACAAAAAGATGAACTGGTCCGATTTGAGTAAGAGAGCATGCTAATTGCAACAGTTAAGGCCAGCACTAAATTATTTATTTTGGCTCATAAGAATCTATTTACCGAATTGTTCTTACCGTACAAAATGTTTTTCTCCAAACAATTTCTATACACTGCTAACAATTTGGTCAGCTTCGATAATAATCTATAATTGGGCTCATAAAACTTGAAGAAGTCAATCAATATGCTTCAAGCAAATCTAGAATATTTGGCATATGCTACTGGCACTAACTAAAAGCCATTTTTAGTCTTAGATAAGCAGTTCTTCGAGGACATCGCAAAGAAAGATTATCTTCTTTGTGGATTTGATGGAAGACAACGAAAGTGGAATAGTTATCTAAAGTACTTGAAGCCATCAAATATTTAATAGCATCACTAATAATTTCAAAATGGCCTCATAATGATAAACAGTGAAACAAAATCATAGCTTAACTCTGACTAAGAATTTGAAGTACTCGAGTGAAGTTTATCGATTATTTTGTCAAATAAAACTACTTCATAATTTTCTCATTCGATAAGCAATTCTCTGACTCTTTATATTAAATTAATTGTTTTGATTATCTTTGTCACTCATATTTGTTGTAATTTAATAGAGATTCACTCCTCCTCTGAATAAAAAATTTTATTATACATTTTCATAGTTTTCCATAAGATGAAAAATCTAGTTTTTGTTTAAACATTTAATATTAATAGTGGATTTATCCAATGTAATGTTCACTTTATTAGTTATAGTTCGTTATTGATCTTGATGCAATAGAAAATGTTCTTATGAGTATGCACAGACTGACATATCTGAAACAAACAACAAAGAGGGCAATGATTTTGAAGTTTTTCCATTTTTATACGTTTGCGAGTCTCCTTTCACTATTATGGTGCAGCTAATGCAGTTGTTTAAACATTGTTTAAGTATTAAAAATTGACCTGCTTACAATTAAATTAGCGCATGGAGTGGTATATCAACTGCGTCACTTAATCGAAGAGTTAGTAGTTACCGGACGAGTTTAAATGCTCTCAGTCCTATGCCATTATCTCGAATGCTTAATTTTTGAGTATTGCGATTAAATTTGACAGCCAGTTCAAACTATTGTTATTTTTACATCACATTAATGCATGCATCATTGTTGGAGTTCACATTGCAGCAATCTATAGATGGAATACAAAATTTAATTTTTACTATTTCGTCTTTTATCGATAAATTGTATAATTTTTCGTCAAGCTAGACTTGAATCTAACACTCTAATATCTTTTTCCTTCGAATTTCATGATTACTAGTTGAGTTAGATCTTAGATGCGAACTACTTCTATTTGATATTATTTCAACCTGCCTTGGTGATATGATACTATTCACTCGCGACCGCAATCTCTTGCTTTGATGGTTTCGTGCAATTTAATGAATACTATTATTTTTGGAATGCTTTGGTGAGGCCTTAAACGAAATTATGGATTGATCAAGCTGACATTGACAGTTAGTCGCCCCCATTATATAACACTGTTAATAAACCGCTGTAAATCTATGTAACTTTAAAAATATTATAAACAATCATGATTGTCGGTTTGGTCGATCTTGGCCTTTAATAATTTTCTATTTTTCTGTCAGCACAAGCTCTTTACTACGTTGCTCTACGCTAAATTTGACTCCCATAGACTATAAATTCAACATTATGGCTTCTCTTCTTTCTTGGTTGTGTCTTTTCCTTTCGTTTACAAATTTAGATATTGCTTGCATTTAGGAACTTTGCTGCAATTTAAATCGATCTAACTATTGCTCATTAACTTATAGCTTTTTTGATATCGATTTTTTAAGCGTTTACATTTTTATCTTTTATGCTGCGACAAAGTTACGCTTTACTTAAAAAATTGATCTCTCCATTTTTAAGCTATAATTTTGAAGAATTTTGAAAATATAGAGATCTTACTCGCCATAGAATTAAGGTCTATTACTTTAAGGGTGAAATATCCAAAATCGCGTTTATATTTATTTTTAATTCGTAATTTTTTTAGCAAGCGACTGGTCTTAAAATAGCATGCCTTGAATAATTTAATTGAAGCCATCGACAGTTTTAAGTAAGTCTCCAACTTTCTTAGGGTGCGAGTACATACTGAAAAGCATATTTAAATTTTTAATAAGTAACTGAATCAGCTTTATTATGCGAAGTTTGTCGACAATAGTTCCTCGCGGTTTTACTTTCTATACAATAGGTTTAACTTATGGTTGTGGTTTCAATGACACGAGAAATTTATTATGATTGCCAAGATCTGAAATTTTGCGACTCAGTCGATCTATTTTCCTTTAAGAAAGTGTTCGACGTCGATTATTGTCCCTAAAAAGTAGTTTGAATTTATTGCTCTATCTATGCCCGGTCCTTGAAATTAAGTTAAAATTATTTTTTATATGCTCTTCAGTCTGGGGTATATTTTTCTTTAAGCTGATACGAGGAATGTTACGCTGGTTAATTTCAGTCAAATTAACACAAGATTACTGATTGTTCAAATGCTCTGAGTGGTATCTTTATAAAAGTTTTGATGTTGCACCCTTGATGCTTTCTACTTGCTTTGTTGATATTTGCCTTTGAGATTGCTTCTTGGTGATGCGATAATTATTCAGAGATGTGTCATGGAGGGAAAAGTAAGATTTAGTCAGCCTATTTGTGAGAATCATCGAGTTTGAACTATACACTATCTTAGATTAATTGTGAGACTATTTTTGCAACGTGAATAGATACTTTGGCAATTTCTTAGGTTTGCTCTGCATCTATCTATTTACTTAATTTTATATAAGTTATTATTTAATGTAAAAATTACATTTAGAGACCAGAATATAAAA
>APMI01002672.1_pt1 | contig 11401 bp, 10 predicted proteins | sample 667938 | NCBI WGS metagenome assembly APMI01 (sample SAMN01084076, study PRJNA167559) | wastewater metagenome | biome: Wastewater | place: Denmark: Ejby Moelle, Odense | collected 2011-11-28 | reverse complement strand
TGGGTATGCCGCCTCGGGCGCGAGCTGAACGAGCGCGGACCCGACGCGGCGGCGCGCCGCGATGGGTATGCCGCCTCGGGCGCGAGCTGAACGAGCGCGGTCCCGCGCCGGCTGTCTCGCGGTCAGTAGACCCGGGCGAGGATCCCGCGGGTCTCGGCGGTGATGCGCCGCTCGGCGACGAAGGGCAGCAACGGGACGAAGCCGGTGAGCAGGTTGAGCGCGATCCGCAGGATCGGCCAGGCGAGTTTGAGCCCGAGGTTGGCGATCGATCCGGCGTAGAGCATGTAGATGAAGCCGTGGATGTAGCTCCAGTTGCGGGTGAAGAAGTTGTCCTGCCCGAGGGCGTACTTCATGACCATCTCGACGATGAGCACGAACAGCGCGATGCCGGCGACGACGGCCATGACCCGGTACAGGCCGAGGGCCTTGCGGATCTGCAACGGCTTGGCCAGCTGGGACGGGTACGTGCTCACGGGGGCGCTCCTGCGTCGGACGGGTCGTGGCTCGGGGCCTCGGCGGCGGCCGGGGTCGTCGAACGGCGGGTTTCCTCGCGGACCATCTTCCACCACATCCACAGGACGAACGCCGCGAAGACCCACCATTGCACGGCATACGCGGCATTGCGCCAGGACAGACCGCTGGCCGGTTGGGGCGGGGGTACGCGTTCCATCCCCCGGCCCGAGGCCGCGGCACCGGCGGCTGCGACATCGCCCGGGTCCGGAGTCTCCGCCATGGCGAAGACGAACCCGTTGTAGACCTCGCCGTCCCAGACGTTGAGCAACGCCGGGACGTCGACCGATGCGACCTGGCCCGGCCCGAGCGGCGCCCGCGCGGTCCGGGCCGACTCCGAGGGCGCGAGACTGCCCACGAGGGTGAGGGGTCCAGGTGGCGGCGTCGGGGCGGCGCCCGGGGTCGCGACGAATCCACGGACTACCGCGAGGCGCGCGCCCGTGGAGTCGACGACAAGGGGCACGAGCACCCACCACCCGTCCCGGCCGCCGAGACGACGGTCCGCGACGAGCACCTGTCGGGCCGCGTCGAAGTGGCCCACGGCCCGCAACCGGCGACCGGAGCCGTCGGCGGGGAAGGCGGTATGCGGCCCGAGCACGGCCGCGAGGTCCTCGACGGGGCGCTGCTCGGCCTGTTCGATCGCCTCGCGCAGTCCGTCGTCCCGGGCTACGCCGAGCTGCCACCGCCCGAGCAGGACCATGACGATGGCGAGGAACACCGCGAGGACGAGAAGCCCCAGTGATCGGGGGTTGACGATCGTCCGCACCGTCTCAGGCTAGAGGAGTGCGCTCAGCCCTCGACGAGCACTACGGACAAGGTCCGGGGACCGTGGACGCCTTCGACCCGGTCGAGCTCGATGTCGCTTGTCGCGCTGGGTCCGGAGATCCAGGTCAGCGGTCGAGCCATCCCGTTGGGGCGCAGGCGCGCCACCGCCTCCGGCACGTCGTGGACGACCTGCTCGGCCCGCACGATGCAGACGTGCAGGTCGGGCACGAGCGACAGCGCCCGGCGACCCTGGTCGGGCCCGTGGTCCAGGACGATCGTGCCCGTCGTGGCGATGGAGACGGCCGACGCGGTGAGCACGGCGTCGACGGCGTCGAGCTCGGCGTTGCCGAGTCCGTCGTCGGCGACCACCGTGATGCCGTCGGGCAACTCGCCGAGCCACGCCGGGTCCACGCCGGAGGGGACGACCACGGAGCCGGCCGCGTGAGCGGCGAGGGCCTGGCCGATAGCCCTGGCCACGCCCCCGGCGGGCGCACGCACGACGGTGGCCCGGTAGTCCACGACGTTGTCGACGAACAGGTCGATCGTCTCGGCGGGGCCGGCGCTGAGCTGCTCGACCCGAGGGGCCGGGCCGCGCGAGCCCATGGGCGTGGTCACGTCGGCGACCGCCCCGCGGACCCGGGCGAGGATCTGCTCGCGGGCGCTCATCGCCGCCCCCCGGTCTCGTGGCGGTCCCACCAGTCGCGGAAGGACTCGGTGGGCGGGTTGGGCACATCCCGGGCGCTCGTCCAGGGCGCGAACGGCCCTGGGACGGAACGGATCGTGCGGCCCTTGAGGAGCCGGCCGCCGAACTTGGCCGCGCGTTGGGCCTTCTCCAGCCGCCGGTGGTCCCCGAACATCCACGCCATGGCCGCCATGGCTCGAGCCTCGGCCGACCGGCGCCCGCCGGCGTCGACGACCTTGCTGCGCAGGTGGACGAGCAGCGACGGGATGTCGATGCGCATCGGGCAGACCTCGAAACACGCGCCACACAACGACGAGGCGTACGGCAACGACTTGTCGACGTCGCTGGCCGTTCCCCGCAGTTGCGGGTTGAGGATTGCCCCGATGGGTCCGGGGTAGACCGACCCGTACGCGTGACCGCCGGTGCGTTCGTACACCGGGCAGACGTTGAGGCACGCCGAACAGCGGATGCAGCGCAGCGCCTGCCGGCCCAACGGATCGGCGAGCACGTGCGAGCGCCCGTTGTCCAGCAAGACGACGTGGACCTCCTGGGGCCCGTCGCCGGGATGCACCCCGGTCCACATCGACGTGTACGGGTTCATCCGCTCGCCCGTCGAGGAGCGGGGCAGCAGCTGCAGGAACGTCCCGAGATCGTCCCAGGTCGGCAGGACCTTCTCGATCCCCACCACCGAGACGAGCGTCTCGGGCAGGGTGAGGCACATCCGGCCGTTGCCCTCGGACTCGACGACGACGAGCGTGCCGGTGTCCGCGACGGCGAAGTTCGCCCCGGACACGGCGACCTTGGCCCGCAGGAACTTCTCGCGCAGATGCAGGCGCGCCGCCTCGGCGAGGCGCCGGGGTTCGTCGGTGAGGTCGTCCGGCGCCGGTCGACCGACCAGGCCCATCTCACGCCTGAAGATCTCGCGGATCTCCGAGCGGTTGCGGTGGATCGCCGGGACGAGGATGTGCGAGGGCCGGTCGTGCCCGAGCTGGACGATGAGCTCGGCGAGGTCGGTCTCCCAGGCGTGGATCCCCTCGGCCTCCAGGGCCTCGTTCAGCTCGATCTCCTGGGTCGCCATCGACTTGACCTTGACGACCTCGCCGGTGCCCTTGGCCTTGGCGATGTCGACGACGATCGCGCAGGCCTCGGCGGCGTCGCGGGCCCAGTGCACCTGGGCGCCGTTGCGGGTGAGGTTCTCGGCGAGTTGTTCCAGGTATGCCGCCAGGTGCCCGAGCGTCTCGTCCTTGGCGTCGGCCCCGGCCTGGCGCAGGGCCTGCCACTGGTCGAGTTCGTCGACGACCTTGGCGCGCTTGGCGCGGATCACCCCGGTCGCGTGGGCGAGATTGCGCCGCTGTTGGGTGTTGGCCAGGGCCTGCTTCGCGGCCTTGGGGAACTTCGGCATTCCGACGAAGGTCGGGGTCGTCTGCTGGAGCGGGCCGGGGATCGTCGTGGGCGTCATGCCGGTTCCTCCTCGGTCGAGGCGAGCACCTCGGCGAGATGCATGGTGCGGATGCCGGCGCGCTGGCGCGCCAGCACCGCGCCCATGTTCATCAGGCACATGTTGTCGCCCGCGACGAGCACCTCGGCCCCGGTCTCGCGGACGTGGCGCACCTTGTCGGTGGCCATGGCGATCGACACGTCGGGATTCTTCACCGAGAACGTCCCGCCGAACCCGCAGCACTCCTGCTGGTTGGGCAATTCGACGAAGGTCAACCCGCGCACCGCCTTGAGCAGCCGCTGTGGTCGGTCGCCGACCTGGGCCACCCGCACCGAGTGACATGTTGGGTGGAAGGTCACCCGGTGCGGGAAGTAAGCCCCGACGTCCAGGACTCCGAGGACGTCGACGAGCAACTCCGACAGGTCGTAGACGCGCGGGGTGAGCGCGTCTACCTCGCGGGTCAGACCCGCGTCCCCTGCCGCCACGGCGAGGTCGTGGTGTTGGTGGCGGATCGCGCCGACACACGACCCCGTGGGCGCGACGACGGCGTCGTATGCCGCGAAGGTCTCGACGAACCGGCGAACCAGCGGTCGAGCCTCCGCGGCATACCCGGTGTTGGTGAAGATCTGCCCGCAGCAGGTCTGCTCGCGAGGGAACTCCACCGTGACGCCGAGCCGCTCGAGCAGCCGCACCGTAGCGATCGGGGTCTGTGGCCACATCGTGTCGTTGTAACACGCGGCGAACAGGGCGATTCGCAGATCGGTGCGGACCATCGAGGAACTCCTGTCACTTGGGCAGCAGGAAGGACAACACGTTGGACTGCAGGCCCACGAGCAGGCACATGGCGATGATAAGGCCGATGCTCCACACAATGACCTTGCGGAAGATGTCCGATTCGCGCCCGACCAGTCCCACGGCGGTGGCCGCGATGGTGAGGTTCTGCGGACTGATCATCTTGCCGACGACGCCACCGGAGGTGTTCGCCGCGACGAGCAGGGTCGGATCGAGCCCGGCCCCCTTGGCCGCGGTCTGCTGCAAGGTGGCGAACAGGGCGTTGGCGCTGGTGTCCGACCCGGTGACGGCCGTGCCGATCCAGCCGAGGATCGGCGAGAAGAACGCGAAGGCCGCGCCGGTGCCGGCGATCCACGTGCCGACGGTGATCGTCTGACCGGAGAGGTTCATCACGTAGGCCAGGGCGAGCACCGAGGCAACGGTGAGGAAGGCGAAGCGCATCTTCACCGCGGTGTCCTTGACCTCCTTGGCCCACGCCGACATCGAGACGCCGTAGACCGCAGCGGTAATGAGCGAACACACCAGCAGGCTCGTGCCGGGCGAACTAAGCCACGGGAACGTGTAGACCGTGGTGGAGTTCTTCGCGCCGGCGGCGTTGAGGATGTTTCCGTCCAGCCCCGGCCAGCCGACCTTGACGTCGGTGGTCGCGAGCCAGTCCTTGACGGCGCCGACGAGCTTGGCCACCGAGAAGATGGCGATGACGAGCAGGTACGGGAACAGGGCCATGACGACCCGACCACCGGTGAGGCTGCTCGCCCGCGCGGCCAGCTCGGACTCGGACACCGCGTACTGGCTCGTCGACACGGATCCAGCAGAGCTCCCTCCCCCGCCGACCGCAGCAAGGTCGCGCTCGCGCTCGCGCGCCAGCGCACCGACCGCGTCTTCCTTGCCGACCGGCTTCCACACGCGCAGGAAGAGGACCGCGGCGGCAAGCCCGACGAGCGAGGCGATGATGTCGGTGAGCTCGACGGAGATGTACGTGGCCGAGACCCATTGGGCGATAGCGAACGCCACGCCGACGACGAGCGCCACCGGCCAGGTCTGGCGCACGCCACGCTTGCCGTCGACCATGAGGACGAGCAGCAGCGGGACGAACACGGCGATGAACGGCGTCTGGTGACCGACGTAGGCACCGATCTGGGTGTAGGGGATCTTCGTCAGCGACCCAGCGGTGATGATCGGCGTGCCGATGGCGCCGAAGGCCACCGGTGCGGTGTTGGCCAGCAGCACGACGGCGGCGGCGCGCAACGGACTGAAGCCCAGAGCCATGAGCATGACGCCGGTGATCGCCACCGGCGCGCCGAACCCGGCGAGGGCTTCGAGCAGCCCGCCGAAGCAGAAGGCGATGATGATCGCCTGGATGCGCGGGTCGTCGGAGATGAGGTGGAAGGTCGCGCGCAGGTCCTCGAAGCGACCGCTGACCACGGTGACCTGATAGAGGACGATCGCCGTGAAGACGATCCACATGATGGGGAAGAGGCCGAAGACACCGCCCTCGGTCGCCGAGAGCATGGCGAGCCCGATGGGCATCTTGTAGGCGAGCACCGCGACGATGATCGCGACGGCTACCGCGGTGAGGCCGGCCCAGTGGGCCTTCCATCTGAGCCACCCGAGGGTGACGAAGACGGTGAGCAGCGGCAACAGGGCCACGAGTGCGGACCCGACGAGGCTGCCACCGAGAGGTGCCAACTGTGGGGTGTAGGGATCCAAAGGAAGGGCGAGGGCGGGGGGCATCGGCGTTACCTCCTGGGTGCTGCCGTGACAACTCGGGGACGATTGCCCGCCGTGGCCAGGCGATTGATAGGGTGCAGCTCCATCAATGGTCTGACCATTTCGGGTTGCGGACACGGTATGGTCTGACCATTGCCCCCGTCAATACCCCATGGTCCCTCGATTCGCCGAACGGTTCGGCCCGCCGTTCCTTGACCACCGGAGCCCCCGTGAGCGCAGCACCCCAGCCCGGTGCCGACGCCGTCGCCGACGGCGAGCGGGCTGGCTTGCGTGCCTTCGAGGTCGTCCTGCGGTGGGCCGAGTCGCGCATCCTCTCCGGGGAACTGCGGGTCGGCGACCAGCTCCCCGCCGAACGCGAGCTGGCCCGACAGCTCGACGTCAGTCGGTCCGCGGTGCGCGAGGCGGTGCGAACCCTGCAGGCCCAAGGCGTGCTGCGCTCGGCCGTCGGTGCCGGAGCGGCCGGCGGCACGACGGTCACGGCCCTACCCGCGCGGGCCCTGGAGCGTTTCCTGCGGCTGCATGTGGCGCTGGCGAACTTCCCGCTCAACGACGTCATCGAGGCTCGGATCGCCCTGGAGCGGCTCAGCGCTCGGCTCGCCGCTCGAAACGCCAAACCACGTCACATCGAGGCCATGCATCACGCCGTGCTCGTCATGAGCACCCCCTCGGTCGAGCGGTCCGTGTTCAACGACGCCGACACGGCCTTCCACGTCGCCATCGCCGAGGCGGCTGGCAACCGGCTGGCGGCCGACCTCACCGTCGCGATTCGCGAGTCGATGCGCGGGCCGCTGCTCACCGCGTTCCAGAACGTCGAGGACTGGGACGGCCTGGCGAACGACCTGCGCGGTGACCACGCGTCGATCTTCGCCGCCATCCGCGAGCACGACGGCGAGCGCGCCGAGCACCTCGTCGGGGAGCACATCCGGGTGGCCTGGTCCGCCTTCGCCCCGGGGCTGTCCCTGTCCGGCTGAGCGGGGTCAGGAGCGTACGGCGCTCAACCGTCGGTATGCCGCACCCTGCTCCGGTCGGGGGTCCGGCTCGCCCCGGCGCGGCCACAGCGCGCACGCCCGTTCGGCCTGGGCCGTGATCGTCAGGGCCGGGTTGACCCCGAGGTTGGCCGACACCGCCGACCCGTCGAGGACGTGCAGGCCGGGGTAGGCCCACATCCGGTGGTAGGGGTCGACCACGCCGAGCCGTGGGTCGTCGGAAATCGCGCAACCGCCGAGGAAATGTGCGGTCAGCGGCATGTCGAGGACAGCCGAGACATTTCCGCCGGCGTCCGCTCGACCGCCGACGACGCGTCCGAGCGCTCGCGCGAGCGCGGTGGCGCCCGCGGTCGCCTGCGGAAACCACGTCGGGTTCGGCTCGCCATGACCCTGGGTCGAGGTCAGCCGGACCCGGCCGCGCCACCCCCGCCGCCCCCGCACGGTGAGCGAGTTGTCGACCGACTGCATGACGAGAGCGATGGCCGTGCGCTCGGACCACCGACGCACGACGAGGGTGCGCAGGAACCGCCCCGGCTCGCGAACGGCTGCGGCGCCGAAATCGGCCAGCCGGCGGCCCAATCCGCGTACCCCACCATCGACGATCATCGTCGAGAGCAAGCCCATGAGGTTGGAGCCCTTGCCGTACCGGACGTTCTCGACGTGGGTGTGCGCGTCGACGTGGAATGACGTCGTGATCGCCACTCCCGCGGTGAGGTCGACCCCACGGGGCACCCGGACGAGCTCGGCTCCGGCGAGGGCCTCCGAATTGGTCCGGGTGAGCCGACCCAGGGCTCCGGACACCCGCGGCAGCGAGCCGGCCTTGGCCCCGTGGAGCAGGACCTGGGTGCCCCAGGCCCCGGCCGCGAAGACGACCTGCCCGGCGGTCACCGTCCGACGCTCGCGTCGGCGCCAGGCTCCGGTGCGTTCGCTCGTCACGGCATACCCATGCTCCGGGTGGGCCGCGTCCAGCGGGCGCACGTCGACGACGGTCCGCAGCGGCTCGATGGTGACGCCGAGCCGCTGGGCGAGCCAGAGGTAGTTCTTCACGAGGGTGTTCTTCGCGCCGTCGCGGCAACCGACCATGCAGTTGCCGCACAACGTGCACCCGGTGCGTTCGGGGCCCTGCCCATCGAAGAACGGGTCGGGCACGGTCCGGCCCGGCTCGCCGAAGAACACCCCGACCGGGGTGTGCCGGAACGACTCGGCGACCCCGAGGTCCTCGGCGGCCAGGCGCATGGCGCGTTCGACCGGCCCCTGGCAGGCGTTGACGACCACGCCCAACATCCGGGAGGCCGTCTCGTAGTGCGGCGCGAGTTCGGCCTGCCAGTCGGTGATGTGACCCCACTGTCGGTCGGTGAAGAAGGCCACCGGTGGGACGTACAGCGTGTTGGCGTAATTGAGCGACCCCCCGCCCACCCCCGCCCCAGCGAGGATCATCACGTCGCGCAACCGGTGGATCCGTTGGACGCCGAAGCATCCGAGCCGGGGGGCCCAGAGGTACCTGCGCACATCCCACGAGGTCTTCGCGAAATCGGTGTCGGCGAACCGGCGGCCCGCCTCGTACACGTGCACGGCATACCCCTTCTCGGCCAGCCGCAGCGCCGCCACGGACCCGCCGAACCCGGAGCCGACGACGAGGACGTCGTGGTCGTATGTCGCGCTCATCGGGGTGACTCTCGCAGCTGCAGGGCCGCCACGACGTGCGGCCAGGCCAAGGCGCCGAGGGCCGCGTCGGCCTCGGGTGTCCCGCCACGCGCGATGGCCATGCCCCGTCGCTGCGCTACTTCGCCCGGGAAGATCACCCGGTGGCCCGCTGACGGGTGCGTGACGAGGGACGTCGGTAGGCCGTGCCGATGCCGGCGAGCCGCGAGCATCCGGGCGAACTCCGCGCCGGGCCAGACCTGGTCGTCCTCCCCCGCGACGAGCACCACCGGGCCGGCGATGTCCTCGACGGTGATCGCCGCCCTGGCGGCCCGATCGGGGAAGGCCGCCAGACTGCGCTCGTACAACGGTCGGTATGCCGGTGGGTCGCTCTCGGGGACGAACCCCTCGACGAACGGGACGTAGGGCACCTCGTCACCCCGCCAGGTCCAATGTGCCGTGAGCCGCAACCCACCCATGCCTCCGGCGATCACCCCGGCCCAGGACACCGGAGTCGGTGCGACTGCGACGACAGCCGCAACCCGGGGGTCGCGCGCCGCGACGAGCAGCGCCGCCTCGGCACCGAACGAGGTCCCCATCAGGGCCAGGCGAGCACCGAGTGCCGACAGTCGGTTCAGAGCCTCGACGAGGACCTCCAGCGGAACGCGCGCCGGCCCGGGCTGTTGATCGGCGCCGCCGAACCACCGGATCGACATCGCTACCGCGCCGGCCTTGGCCAGCACCCGGCAACGCTCCGCCTCGACGGCCCCGCTCGATCCGGACAGGACGAGAACGGCTGTGCCGCACGGCGAATCGGGTTGCACGAGCAGCCCCTCGGGGCGCGCGAGCGCCTGCTCCCTCATGGGAGCCGGCCGCCTGGACCCGCCCTCATCGCACACCGAGGAACTTCATCGCCCGCAACGCTCGCGTCATCATCCGGTTCCACGCCTCGTCGGACATCCCGGCCGGCGGTCCCAAGCCCAGGCCGTGCTGGCTTGTCACGCTCTGGGCTTCGGTGAAGCGTCGAATCCCCTCCGGGCCGTGTCGCCGGCCCACGCCCGAGTCCTTGCGCCCACCCAACGGCGCCCCGGAGGAACCCCAGGCAGCGGCATACCCCTCGTTGATACTCACCGTGCCGGTGAAGATCTGCGCCGCGAGCCGCCGGCCCTCGGCGACGTCGCGAGTCCAGATCGAGGCGTTGAGGCCGTACTCCGTGTCGTTGGCCAACGCCACGGCGTGCGCGTCGGAACTCACCCGGTAGAGCGCGACGAGCGGACCGAACGTCTCCGCATCGCGGCAGGCCATCGCGGCCGTCACCCCGTCGATAACGGTGGGCTCGTGGACGAACGGGCCGACGTCGGGCCGCGCGTGTCCACCGGCGAGGACGCGGGCCCCCTTGCCGACGGCATCGTCGAGGTGGGCGCGGACCCGCTCGAGTTGGCGTGGGCCGACGAGACTGCCCATGTCCACGCCGTAGGCGAGTCCGGTGCCCAAGCGCATGGCCCGCACGCGCGGGAGGAACCGGTCAAGGAACGCATCGACGACCTCGACGTGCACGAGCAGTCGCTCGGTGTGCATGCACAACTGGCCGGCGGATCCGAAGCAGGCCCGCACCACACCCTCGGCAGCTCGGTCGAGGTCGGCGTCGGCGCGCACGTAGGAGGAGTTCTTCCCGCCGAGTTCCAAGGACGCCGCGACCAGCCGGCGGCCGGCGCGCTGTCCGACCTTGCGACCGACCTTGGTCGAGCCGGTGAAACACACGTAATCGCCGTGATCGAGCACGGCCTCGGCGACGTCGGCGTCGCCGACGAGCACCTGGACGAGCCCCTCGGGCAACCCTGCCTCGTGGAGCAGGGCCACGCCGTAGAGGGCGGTGAGCGCGGCCTGCGGATCCGGGCGCAGCAACACGGCGTTGCCGGCCAGCAGGGCGGGGATGGCGTCGCCGATCGGCAACGTCAGCGGATAGTTCCACGGCGTGACCATCCCGACGACGCCGACCGGGTGGTGGGTCGTCACGGTACGGCTGGCAACGGGGAACGGGCCCGGGGTGCGGCGCGGGGCCAGGTATGCCGCTGCCGAGCGGGCGTAGTGCCGGGCGACGAGCGCAACGTCGGCGACCTCTTCGAAGGCATGGACACGGGCCTTGCCCGACTCCACCTGGACGAGGTCGAGCAGGGTCTGCTGGCGAGCCAGCACGAGATCGTGCAGCCGCAGCATGACGGCAGCCCGCTTCGCGACGGGCCGGGCGGCCCAGGCTCGCTGCGCCGTGCGGGCCGCGCAGCGGGCGATGGACACGTCGGCCGGAGTGGACTGGGGGACCTCGGCGATCACCGAGCCGGTCATCGGGCTCACCGTCGGACGCAGCACCGCGTCGGCTCGGGCGGCAACTAATGCCCCGAGCCGTTGGGCCAACGCCGGGGCGACGGCATACGGGGTTGGCGCCGGCTCGAGAGTTCCCCGGACCAGCGCGTTCATGAGACCCAAGGGTACGACGGCCGCGGGAGGGTCGGGAATGGCGCGGTCACGAGTGGCTCGTCGGCGCGACGACGAGCTCGACACGCTGGAATTCCTTAAGGTCGGAGTACCCCGTCGTTGCCATGGCTCGGCGTAGCGCGCCGATGATGTTCGTCGTCCCGTCGGCAGAGCGCCCGGGCCCGAAGAGGATCTCCTCGAGGTCGGCTCGGACCCCGACCTCGACCCGTTCACCGCGCGGCAGGGCGTGATGGTGGGCCTCGGGGCCCCAGTGGAACCCGCCGCCCGGGGCGTCGGTGGCGCGGGCCAGGGCCGCGCCGAGCATGACCGCGTCGGCCCCGCAGGCGATCGCCTTGACGACGTCGCCAGAGGTGCCGACTCCGC
>APMI01016190.1_pt1 | contig 11403 bp, 5 predicted proteins | sample 667938 | NCBI WGS metagenome assembly APMI01 (sample SAMN01084076, study PRJNA167559) | wastewater metagenome | biome: Wastewater | place: Denmark: Ejby Moelle, Odense | collected 2011-11-28 | reverse complement strand
GGGCGTGGCGATCGTCGGCCAGGCCGCGGCGCTCGCGGCGAGCAGGTGCTCGTTCCAGCCATCCCACATCGGTGAGCTGAGTATGTACGACTCGAGCAGACGCGCCGTAGCGGCAGCATCGGCAGATGCCCGGTGGGCCTCCTCGATCACGATGTCGTAGGCGTCGCAGCAGTCGGCCAGCGCGCGACCGGAGCCCGGCAGAAACTCCCGCGCGAGCTGCATCGTGCAGAGCGTGGGCGGCTTCTGCCACATGGACACCCCAGCCCGCTCAAGCTCCGCGAGCAGAAACGGCACGTCGAAGCTTGCGTTGTGTGCCACGACGACGCGGTCGCGCAGGAGGTCGACGAGCTGGCCGGCGATCTGATCAAAGGTGGGCGCATCCAAAATCTGCGACGACTGAATGTGGTGGATGCGCTGCGGCCCAAGGTCGCGCTGTGGGTTCACCAGCGTCTCCCACGCTCCGGTGACCGTTCCGTGCGCGTCGGTGTGAACGACCGCGATCTCGACGATGCGGTCGTGGCCGCCCGGGAACAGCCCGGTGGTCTCGAGGTCGATGACGGCGAATCCTGCTGCGGTCATGGGGAATCTCCTAGTTTTCGGCAGAGCAACGCTATCGGAGGGCGATGGATCGACGATTGGAGATAGTGCACGCTAGCCTGGACCTACTCGACGATCGGCGTGACGTCGATTTCGGCCTTCGTCGTAACTTGTCCGAGTTCAGCAAACTTCGTGGCCATCGTCGCGTTGCCCTTTGTGAGCTTCTTGATCGTCAGATCCTGGGCCTTGTTATTGGCCAGCCGAAGGTTGTTTGCCGACTTGTGAAGTGCTTCCTTGGTCTTCTCTAGATCCTTGATCGCCTCGTCGATGCGCTTGACCGCTTCGTCGAAGCCCTCAGAGGCCAGCCGCCAGTTGCGCCCGAACGTGTTCTTGAACTCCTCAACCTGCTGCTCGAAGTTGGTGATGTCGATGTTCTGCGCCTTCACCAAGGCCAGCTCGGACTTGTACTTCAGCGAGTTGAGGGCGGCGTTGCGCAACACCGTGATGATGGGGATGAAAAACTGCGGCCGAACAACGTACATCTTCGGAAACCGGTGTGAGACATCCACGATGCCCGAGTTGTAGAGCTCGCTGTCGGGCTCCAACAACGAGACCAGCACGGCGTACTCGCAGCCCTTCTCGTTGCGATCCTTGTCGAGCTCCTTGAGAAAGTCCTCGTTCTTCTGCTTGGTCGCGGTGCCGTCGGACTCGTTCTTCATCTCGAACATGATCGACACAATCTCGGTTCCTGCGCCGTCAGCTTCCTTGAAGATGTAGTCACCCTTGCTGCCGGTGCGCGCGTCATTGTCTTTCTCGAAGTACGCCGTGGGGAAGGCGGTCGCCCGGATTTGGTTGAAGACGGTCTCGCAGTGCTGCTCGAGAGTTTCGCCGACCATCTTCGTCGACAGCCGTGCCTTCATGTCCTTAAGGCGCTCGATCTGCTGGTCACGATCCTTGATCTGCGTCTCGTACTTGTCTTTGAGCGCCGCTTCGGCCAGCTTCTTCTCGAGTTCGGTTTGCGCCAGATCGCTCTTGAGTTTTTCGCGCTCCTTCTCGACTTCGCCGACCGCCTCCGTGACGGCCAGCTTCTGTGCGACCGCACCGGCGTTCAGCTTCGCTCTCAACTCCTGAATCTCGGAGTCCTTCGCGGCGGCAGCCTTCTGCAGCTCGCTGACGAGTTTGGCGTCCGCCATGTCGAGCGCGGTCTGCTTCTCGATCTTTGCTTTCTCAAGTTCGTTAGCGAGGTCATCCCGTTGCTTCTCGGCAGCTGCCAGTGCCTCGGTCACCGCGAGCTTCTGCTCGACCTCACTCGCGTCGAGCTTCGCCTTCAACTCCTGGATCTCGGAGTCCTTCTTGGAGCTAGCCGCCTGCAGCTCCGCGGCGACTTTTGCCTCAGCGAGCGCGACTGCGGACTTCTTGTCTTTCTCCGCAAGCTCGAGCCGCTCGTGGAGTTGCTTCTCGAAGTCGTCGTCGCGTACTTGCTTCAGGATGTCGGCATAGCCGGCCTCGTCGATCGTAAATGCTTTGCCGCAGCTGGGACAGGTGATCTCGTGCGTGGCCATCGTCGTTTCCATTCTCGCGGTGCGGATACCGATAGTTTGTCGACTTTTCGCGGGCGTCGATAGAGGTGGAGTGCGCCCAGTTGGAGGGTAGGGGGTTGCCGTCAGTTACATTCGACCGCGCAGATCTAAGCGGGCTCACGCAGGTACCTGACCGTCGTTGCTCAAAACGAGACCAAGGGCCGGCAATCGGCGCGCTACTCGGTTCTGAGCCTCAAGTGACCTCGCGAAGCTCACTTGTCGACTTCAGCGCCGACTTGCGGGGGCGGAATTATCCGCCCTCTGCCTAGATCGACACAGCTACTACAGTCTCGACTGGCGCCTCATCGACTCGACAGCGGCGATAAGGTCTGCGGCGTCGACCTCCTTGTCATTCCAGTCGGACCAAAAGTCCATAGTGGCGCTGGCCGGCTTTATCTTGGGTTGGTCCAGCTTGATTCGGGTGGGCAAGATGATGGCGTCGCCCAGCACAAGCGCCTCCCCTACGTCCAGTAGGGGAAGGGCGGCAGTCAGGCTTTCCATACTGTCTGGCATCAGCCTCTTGACGACCGCCTGGTCCTGATCGTTTGTCAAGCGAAGCACGATGAAGTTGTTGCACTGGGACAGGACCGTGCGACTTACGTCGGACGGTCTTTGACTGACGACCATCAACGAGATTCCATACTTGCGACCTTCCTTGGCGATACGCTCGAATGACTCGAGCGCGCGTCGCTCTGCAGCGTCCGGGGCGCTGGCCGGTAGGTACAAATGGGCTTCGTCGCACACGAATGTGATTGGTGTTCGCTTAGAGGCGTCAGTCCAGAAGTGGATCTCATACAGGACCCGGGCGAGCACGCCTACAACGATAGGCAATACGTCACTAGGCACCTCGCTGAAATCGACAATCTTGATTCCTGGAGACGTGCCTAGCAACTTTTTTGCCAGGTCGTGAAGCCACTCGTAAGCGACTTCGTCGGGCGGCGGCGCGAACATGAAGGCGTATCGCCGGTCCTCTAGCTTGCCGCTAAGCCGGCTAATGAACCGTGTAAGTCGCCCATTAAACGGTCCGGCTTTGTCTGTGCCCGCCCGCGCTCCTGGAACCATCTCCACGTTGTCGTCCGTGAGACGGCTGAGCAACAGTTGTAGATCGTAAGGTACAGGGCTGTCGACGGTGAAGTTGGCAAGCGTATCCAAGTGGCCGTCAGCCAAGAGTCGCTCACACTTCAACTCACGAACGTGGAAGGTGAGCCTAGCGGCTTGGTTGGGAGCGTTTTCCTCGGACCGATCGAGCAGTAGCGCTTGCATCTCCTCCTGATTTAGCAGCCACCAGGGAAGGTAGAGCAAGGAGGGGTCGGAGCCGCCGACGTCGCCCGGCCCGGCGATCCTAAATCCTTGCGCGACCGGTTCTGGCGCAGTCGTCAATGGCGTGTACTCCCCGTGCATGTCGAAGACAAGAAGGTTGGGGTGTGCAAGCGCACTCGCGCGCTCGAGGATCAACGCGACGGACCAACTCTTTCCCGAGCCGGTGCTCCCCAATAGAGCTGCGTGCCGCTGGAACAGGCGATTTCCATCGGCGACTGCGATAGCGCTCGCATCGGATACGAAGTGACCAAGTTGGAGTCGCTTCTCGGGTTCCAATTGAGTCGCGAGGAGACCCATCAGCTTCTGGAGATTCTCCCCCTCGACCACCCAACAGGCAGCCTCCACCATCGGGTAGCTGTCCGCGCCGCGCTTGAACGTATTCCGTCTCGTGCCGTCTACTTTTCGATACGTGCCAAGCAATACGACACGCAGTAAGTCCCGCTGTGTGGTCTCAACCGGCACGTCGCCACTATCGTCCGGGGAATCGACCAGTGCCTCCTCCTTGAGATCCCTCGTCACGCGGTCAAGCACCCCAATCAGGTATTCAGAAGCACTCGAACCCTGGAATGCAACTAAGCTTCCAACGCCGATTCGGGTGAGCTTGTCGTGGTCATGAGCCTCAGCCCAGACACTCCCGGTGTCTATTCGGAATGCACGCCCGAGAGAATCGTGTTCGCTTAACTCAAGTGTTTCATCGGTCATTTCCCCAACGCCTCCTTCAATAGAACTTCGAGTTGCCACAGGTCGACTGGCGCCACGAGCTCGTCAGTGCCGCGAATCAATCGCGAACCAGACCCAGCAGGATTAGATTCAATGCCGAGCGCGGTCGAATTTGACGCGAGAAAACTCTTCGCGTTGTCAGTCAAATCCCGAGCGAGTACAACAGCAGGAACTCGTGGGAACGCTGCCTTCAGATGGGTCTCTAGATGATCGTCGTTGAACCCGTACCCCACGATCAAGAATGCGGATGCACCGTCAATCGCCGAGTTGGCACGGGTGCGCTGGAGGTCAAACGGAACGTGGTAGCCAAGTCGATACTTGCTGGCCCCAGGCGCCACGATCTGCCGCGCGCCGGGCAGACCCATCTCAGATCTCACGACCGTGCCGTTGTGCTCAAACCAATCTAGGCTTCCGTGCGGCTTCGCGAGTCGTACGTGACCGCGAGTGCGCAGCTTCACCCGCGCCGCCGGTCGGCTGAAGGTTAGGGGCTCAAGTAGCTCTTCACGACTCAGGCGCTCGTCCAGCCTCCCCAAAGTGTGTCCGTAGAACATTGTGTCGACACGGACCGACGAGATGGCCGCGGCGACCTCAAGAAGCCGGTCGTAGTTCGTCGTCACCACGTCGGCAATGTCGTTGTTCTGCAGAATATGTGAGAAGAGAGTCCCAAAAGTGGGCTGCACTTTGGACGACATCATCTTGCCGACAGCTTCCCTTTCGTATTCGCCAACGAGGGATGCAACCTGAATCGTGATCTGATCGGCGAGATCGGTAGGCAAAGACTCGACTTTCAAGGCTGCCTCTAGCCCCTCCCCAGACTCGAGACTCTCGGAGATCTGCTTCCACGCAGAGCTTGCGGACGAGGATAGGCCAGCTAAGAGCGGCGGGATCGAGGCAAGCAGATGATCGCGCAGCTTTTCCATACTCGGGAGGCCGAGGGCGCAGGAAGCGCCTGATCCGACGACCGTTGTCAAGCCCCGACGGAAGAGGTCCTGAATGTACTTGTAGGCTTCGTCCAGATTCACCGTTGTTCTCCCAGAAAGCCATCGAGCAGCATCTCGCGGGTTTCGATGCACGCGTCCGGGCTAGGCGTTGCCGGGCCACCTGAATCAACAAAGGCCTGGGGAAGGAATGCCAATTGAAGTGGCGGCTCTGTGTGCGAGTACGCTCCAAGGCCGTACTCGATCGCACCGATCCGCTCCGGCGCGCGCTGTTCAAGAACTTGTGACTCCGCTGCCCTCATCGGTCCAGCCCATCGACGATCTCTAGGGGCGGGAGGCACTTCACAATCTTCACGGTTTCGACGCTGACGGTCACGATGCGGGCGAGGAGGTCGAGGATGTAACGAGGGTTACCCTGCTCCTCGGCCCAGTCATTGGGGTCGTTGACGATCCCGGACGCCTTGTCGGTCTTGACTTGGTAGCGCTCGATGATCCAATCGATGGCGGAGCGGGAACCGAGCATGTACTCGTGCGCTGCCTCGGGGATGCCCGAGACGGTGATGCCCGAATTGTAAATGACCGTTGTCTTGTCAGTCTCGCGCCCGCGCTTCAGATAGCGCATCTTCTCGACTTTGAGGTTTGCGCCGGACGTGGTCGTCTCAGTAACGGCGTACGGCTCGACCGTCTCGTAGTTCAGGTGCAATTCGGCGAGCTTCTTGCCGGCCTCGGCGAATGCAGCGAAGTCCTTGACCTTCGGAACGCGAGGAAGCATCTTCGTAAGGTCGGCAGCATACTGTTCCCGGTAAAGAGCGCTGTGCAACACGCCGTAGACGTAGTAGAAGATGTCGTCCTTCGAAACCCACCCGCCGAACGACTCCTGGTATTCAACGAGGATTTCGTCGGTGACATTGTCCGTGCGTAGGTCGGAGTCATCTTCATCGTGAAGCATGGAGAGAAGCGAGTCGTCCGACGCGCGTTTATCGAATGTGTATCGAGGGAAGAACTGCGCAGTGTAGGTGTACAAGCTCAGATCAGGTACAGCGCCAACCGCGAGGCACGCAAACGCAGTACCCGGCCGAGGCGTCACGACCGAGATCCCAAAGTTCCCCTCCGCTGTTCTAGGGAAGAGGTCCGGCATTTTTCCAGGACGATGGATCAGTCCTGTGCCGAGGTACAGCCACCGCTTCTCAAACGGCCGATAGACCGCCTCCACGATGTCTTCTGGGTGCATCGGGATCGCTTCTCCGCGACGAAGCCTGCCAATCAATGTGTCGGTCCAACTAATCCGCTTCGAATCGTTGTCGACGAACTTAGCCGGATCGCCGCGTTCGCCGGATACTTTCCAGCGCTCGACCTCGGAGTGGTAGAAGTTCAACATTCTTGTGACTCGGTCAGCGACAGCGCTCCTGGACTCGCCGTATACCCAGGCGTCACGGTTGGTCCCCACGCCAAGCGAGTAGGTGGAGAACATTGCCTTCTCCGATGAATTCTGCTGACGTCCTAACAGGGTGAACTGACTGAAGCTATCGTCCCGCTGACCAATCCAGTCGCCCGCTTCGTTCGGCAGGACGGGTTCCCATAGCGCGCGCGAATATGACCCGACTCTGCGGACCTCGGCCAACTTCTCGTCGCGAGTGAGATAGTCCCCAACATCCAGGTAGGAGACCTCGCCTTTCTTCGTCGAGGCGGGGTTCTTCACGAGGAGATAGATCGCGACGGCTGCACGGGTGCCCTGCCCGAACACGTTGTCCTTCTCTTTGCGACGCTGCTCGCCTGAGGTGCGAGCATTCCCACGCAGATTGAAAACGTAGATCGAGTTGAACTCCTCCGCGAGTGACTTTCGGACGCCGTCTCCAGAGTTCGCCTCTAGGAATCCGCCGTTGCTGACAAACGCAATGACGCCGCGATCCCCGATACGGTCCGAAGACCAGCGGATCGCTCGAAGATACGAGTCATAGAGCTTGTTCTTCGCTGCGGCCGTCGAGCGAGCCGCATAGGTAGCGGCAATGCGGCGATCTAGCGTCGGGTAGCTGAGATTCTGATTGTCGTCATTCGCGGACTCTTGACCTGCCGACCAAGGTGGATTTCCAATCACTACCCGGATGTCGAGCTTCTTCTGCGCTTCAACACGTTCGTTGTTCTCAGGAAAGATCCCGCCGCCGTCGAGTTCGTCGTCGTCTTCGTTCATCTGGAACGTGTCGGTGAGAACGATGCCCTCGAAGGGTACGTAGTCGCCACCTGCGAGGTCGTGGTAGGTCTCTTCGATGTTGATCGCGGCGACGTAGTACGCAAGAAGCACGAGTTCGTTGGCGTGCAGCTCGTACCTGTACTTGTAGGCGAGGTCTTCGGGCTTAATGAGGCCCGACTGCAGGAGCCGAACGATAAACGTGCCGGTTCCGGTGAAGGGGTCCAGTACGTGGACGCCCTTGTCGGAGAGGCTGGCACCGAACTCGGCTTTCAGGGCGTCATCGACGGAATGGATGATGAAGTCCACGATCTCGTTCGGTGTGTAGACGATGCCGAGGCGGTCACTCGTTCCCGAGAACGCCGTCTGGAAGAACTTCTCGTAGAGCTCCTTTACGATCTGCTGTTTGGCTGCGGCATCCGTGATGCCCGAGGCGCGGGTGCGCACTGACTCGTAGAACTTGTCGAGCTTTTCGGTCTCTTTCTCAAGGTGTTGCTCTTCGAGGGCGTCGATCATGTGTTGCATGACCTGGGAGACGGGGTTGTGGTCGCTGAACGCGTAGCCCTCAAAGAGGGCGTCGAAGACCGGCTTGGTGATGAGGTGCTGGGAGAGCATCTCGATCGCGTCCCGTTCAGTGATAAACGGATTCAGGTTGTCTTGGAGCCCCTTCAGGAAACGATCGAACTCGTCGTGAAGGGTGGCATCGGATCCTCCGACCAGAGCCTTGATGCGGGTGATGTGATCGGAGGCGATGCCGGCGACATCTTTGGCCCAATTCTCCCAGTAGCGGCGTTCGCCGACCTTCTGCACGATCTTGGCGAGGATGGCGTCGCGCCATTGATCGAGAGCGGGGAAGTCGAGGGTGACGGCGGTGTTGCCGGTCTCGTTCTTGTCGCCGTCCTTGCCTCCACCACCGACCCCGATTACCGAGAGCTTGCCCTCGGTGGACTTGGTGAGGTCGATCTTGTTGACCATCGCGTCGAAGCGCTCGTCGTGAGCGCGTAGTGCCTGGAGGACCTGCCAGACGACCTTGTACTTCTTGTTGTCATTGAGCGCAGTTGCGGGGTCCATGTCGGCGGGCACGCCGATAGGGAGGATGACATAGCCGTACTTCTTGCCTTCAAGCTTTCGCATGACACGGCCGACAGACTGCACGACATCGACTACCGAATCGCGTGGGTTGAGGAACATGACCGCGTCGAGCGCCGGCACATCGACACCCTCGGATAGGACCTTGGCGTTGGTGAGAATACGGGCGTTGCCGGCGCCGGGGTCTTGCTTGAGCCAGTCGAGCTCCTTGTTTCGGTCGAGAACGTTGTATGTGCCGTCAACGTGGTGAACCTCGACGTCTAGAAGGTCTGACGCGCTTTCGTCACTCTCGCGATCGATGGCTTCGATCTCTGCCTCAACAACTTTCTCGAAGAGGCTTGCGATCTTCTTGGACTCGTTGATGTTGCGCGCGAACGCTACAGCTCGCTTCATCGGCTCCGGGTCGAGAGCGAACTCCTCGGGCGTGAGTGAGCGTTTTGAGAGTCCGTTCCAGCAGCCGACGATCTTCGCGGCGTCGTCGAGGGTCAACTCGCTGTTCTCGTCTGCCAGAAGACGCTGGAAACGCTTGGAGATGTAAGACTCGTCGACTGCGAGCACGAGCACCTTGTAGTCGGTTAGGCGACCCATCTGCACTGCCTCCCCGAACCCAAGGCGGTGGAACTCTTCGCCGTAGTACTCGGGGCTGTCCATGTCGGTGAGCACCGCGCCAGCTTCTTCAGCCTTCGACCTGCTCGCATCCGCATAGATTCGAGGTGTGGCTGTCATGTAGAGCCGGCGCTTGCCCTTGATGTAGTTCTGGTTGTGCACCTTAACGAACGCCGATTCCTCGTCGCCAGCGAGCGTCACACCCGTCGTACGGTGGGCCTCGTCGCACACGATCAGATCGAACTCGGGAATTCCCTTGCCCTGCGCTTGCGCGACCACATCGATCGACTGATAGGTCGAGAATACGACGGTGATCCCGTCGAATCCCGCGGGGATCTCTGAGAACTTCTGGACGAGCTTCGTCGTGTTCGTCGTCGCCGGGTATGCGAGGTCGGTGACTGGAATGTCCTCATCGGACTTGCGCTTCCCGACACTGACATCGGAGCAGACCGCAAAGGAGCGAAGGGGGATCGCCGACTCGATCGTCCACTCTTTCAGCGTCTGCGAGAGCAATGAGATCGAGGGGACGAGAAACAGAACGGTGCCACCGCGGGGCACGACTTCCTCGACAAGCTTCAGGCTTGTGAAGGTCTTGCCCGTACCGCAGGCCATGATCAGCTTGCCTCGGTCAGCCGTCTCGAAACCTGCGACGACCTTCGAGATGGCCAGCTTCTGGTGAGGGAACGGTTGCTTCGCCGCCTTCCTCGTCAGCTCGCCAGGAGTCTGGAGCGAGAACTGGCCCCAGTCGATGGAAGAGTCATCGAGATCCTGAACGCGCAGACGCTGCACCGGAGGATTCTGATTCTCGACTGCGTCCTCTGCGTTACTGCCCCAGTTGTCGCTGGTTGAGATCACCAAACGGCCAGAGAACTCCGGCTTCCCGTCGAGGTTCTTGCTTGATGCAGCAAGGAACGAGTCCAACATGGGTTTGGTCACCGTTGTGGAGGGGTCAAAGAACTTGCACTGAATCGCCGTCAGCTCGCCAGTGTCACGAGAACGCGCCACCAAGTCGATGCCCGTGTCTTTGCGAGTTCCACGCTGCGGGTAGTCGGTCCACATCCACACAGCGTCATAGAGCTCGGCATACTGCGGCTCCACCGTGAGGTAGGCCTGCATTAGCCGTTCGAACCGATCGCCTTTGTCGCGCTCGTCGTACGCGACAGACCTCAACTCGCTCAGGATGTCGTGGATGCTCGCAGCCATGCGGCCCTCTCCAGAAAGTAAGTGATCCTCCAAAGGTATCGGCGAGAACCGACACGAGAGATCGGGGAGCGGTCGTGTCGTCCACAGAGAATGAAATCTACGAGACGCCACTGATCGAACTTCCGACTCCCACAATCGCCGATAGACCAAGACGATCGAGCCGGAGGTGAAGCATGAGTAACTGGATAGCCCGATACGAAGAGGGCTACACCACGGCAGATGGCGCAAGCGTCACGTTGACTGACGCGCTCCATGAACGCCACCCATGGGAGTCGCCCGAAGAAGCAAGACGGCACTGGTCTATAAGGAAGGACCTTGCTCCTCCTGGCGCTTCTAGATTCCGAAATGGCCTGATGCAGACCGACGACGTGAGTAGCCGGAGAGAGTTCCGTGCGCTTGGAGTTGTATCAATTTGGCGCAGGGTAACTTTCGTTCGACAGCCGTAGGTGCTGGGGCGGACGCCTCGGTACCACGGCTCGAGAGAGCGACCCTACCCCTCCGGTATTGAGTCGGCAAAGGGGTTCGATGCAAGACCCTTCTCCTTGAGGAAGTTCAGCGCGCGTTCGATTGCGGCCAGCTTTCGCTTCAGCTCCTTCAATGTCGGGGCCGATTCATCAGAGAATTCATCTAGGCGCTCGTGCTGCCGGCGGACTTCTATTTCTGTCTCGACTAGAGCTCGCCAGATAGCCGGATCATTGTCGAGGTGTTGCAGTTTTCGCAGGATCGCCACGGTCAGCTGGCGTTCAACCACGGCTTCGAGGGCTTCAGCCGAGGTTGAAGGGCTTGCCAAGCCGAATGCAATTCCGCCACCACCTACGCCCACTAACGTGCCAGCGGTAAGCAAGCCGCCCACCATTCCGCCGGGCCCAAAGGCCGCTAGAGCACTAGTGATGACTGCGGCACCGGCGAGGCCGGCGCCCGCTGCTAGGGCCAAGCCACCGGTGGCAACAACAATGGCGACTGCTCCCGCGCCGATTGCACTCCACTTCAACCAGTTCATGCCCGTGCCGGTCTTGAGCGCTTCTCGCGCAGTCTTGCCCGCGGAAAACACGTCGGCACCAAACTGGCTTGACAGTCCCAGCTCAGCGGTCAGGTCCTCCATGGCCTTCTGGAGGATCTCCTTAAGAATGCTGATCTCAAAGGGTTGGATCATGTTGCCAGACGCGAGGACCGTCAGCAGCACGGCGGCTTCATCCTTATTGAGGAAATGCCCGGGGTTTGGAGT
>APMI01015166.1_pt1 | contig 11403 bp, 9 predicted proteins | sample 667938 | NCBI WGS metagenome assembly APMI01 (sample SAMN01084076, study PRJNA167559) | wastewater metagenome | biome: Wastewater | place: Denmark: Ejby Moelle, Odense | collected 2011-11-28 | reverse complement strand
AATAAGGGTAAGCTAAATAAGAAAAAGGTAAATAAAAAAAAGGAGGAGATGCAGAAAAAGGCAAAGAGAAAAAATAGAAAGCTAAAAAGAAATAGGAATGATTATGAAATTATTTAATACATTTCGTTTTGTCATAAAAGTATAAATAGACTTTAATGTATTTATTGAGATAACTAAATAAATTAATTTTTTTAAGAGAATCAGCTTTACTCGATAGCCATAAGGGGTTGCGGTTTTCTTAAATTATTTTTTTCTTTATTATCTTCATCGGATGGAACATAAATTAAGCCATTTTCTAAAGCTTGCTTTCTCAGAATTTGTGAAATTGGTGCAAATATATCGCAGAATTCAGTAATAACTCCATCTAGCTTCATTTAGTTCTGTCCGATCGTATACATTTCAATGTTATTTTTAACATTAAACAACAATACATCATCCTTGAAAGTCCAAATATGAGCAATCATGCCAAGATCTTTAGTTTTTTGTAATGTATCCTTGGGCTTATTGGTCTAGTAGTCCCAAATCAAGCTATCTTGGAATCCAATACCAGTTGCGTATTTATTTACGTCAGCAAGATCGAAAGAATCCGCGAATCCAAGTAAATAATTTCTGGGAAGTTCAGTATGAGCAGCCCAGTACTTAATTGTTCCATAGTCAAATGAATGCAAGTAGATAGGACAAACACGTTGAGCTTCAGCTATTGTGCTGATATTTTGTCTCTTCAAAGTTTATAAAATTGTTTCTCCGATTTCTAAACCGTACAAGTTTCGATACATCTGTGAATCTTTGGCTTCAATCAAAATGCCACCTAGTCTTCCATCTGGGTTTCTCTTACCTTTATGAAGCTGGTTAAATTTAATGACCATTTCTATAACTTCATCAAGAGTTGGGAATGTGAATTTGAAATCAAACACACTGATTCTGCCTGGAGCTTGGTCTTGTTTAATACCTAAAGTCTTCAATTAGTTTAAAGTAAAGCTATCAGTCCACCAATCAGTTTTATTCTTGCCGTTATATGTGCGAGTAAGATATCGGGTACTGAACTACGGCTTTTGTTTTATGTTGGTGATTCTGGTTAGGAAGGGATCATGCATAACAAGAGGTAGCTTCTATTTGGTGTATACAACGTCCAGCTCAATGAAATCAGCGCCTTGATACAACGCTGCTTCGAATGCTTACAGTGTGTTTTATGGTAAAATTGATGATAATCCTCGATGAGCGATATTAAGAGGTCTTCCAGTCTCTCGAATATATGGTGCAGGGTTTGGCAGGGCTATAACAAAAGCTGTGAGAACTGCAACGATAATTAGTGTTCGATAATTTAGCATTCCTTGGTCACACTAAGCTAAATGTTGTTGCAAATGTTTATAAGACAGTCATAAATCTATGAAGTTACGAGATAATAGATATACTAGATAGGCAATATACCATAACGATAATAATTGAAGACGAATCATCGAGTTGTAATCACTGACATCAACAAGTCACGAATAGTTGAGTCATTTTTGATGATCTGTGCTTTAGCTGTTTGAATTTTTCCTTTTTGGTCTTTAATTTGATCTTCAAGTTATCCTAATTTGTCATAAATGGGCAATAATGCATCTTCAGTCGCTTTGAGTTCATTTTGCATTTTTGATTTTGACGCATGGTACTGTTTACGCCAGAATTGTAGTTATTTGTTCATAGCTTCAATGTCTTCGTTAATAAATTCGATTGATTTGCCTAATGGAGCGGTGTTTTGGCATATTGACTGAATCATAGACTTTACTAAATCGAGCTCTTTTTCACTAATTTCGCCTGTGGTTGAGATAATTTTCTCGCCTCCTTATCCTTGCCCTGTAGTTTTCTTCTTCTTGCCTAATCTGCCCATGGCAATATTGTTCTGATTTTTAGTATCCTCTTGTTCAGCAACTTTCTATTTCTTGACTTATTCTTAACCTTATTCCATTAATTCTTGTACTTTCTTACTATATTATTGTTTTCCTTTTCCCTTCTGAGCAATATTTTGTGGAGGTTATTACTATTTTGGTTACTCAATTTTTGGTTTCTCTTGAGGTTTTTATTGGGGCTTTTTTTGATTTTGAGGCTGAGTTTGCTGAGCGGGTTTGGTCTATTGAGGGGGAGGCTGTTTTTATTGTACGGCTGGCTTTTGTTAATCGGGTTTCTTTATTTTTGCTGCTGATGGAGGCCTCTAAATTTTCTTCTTTTAGGCTGGTTTTGCTTCTGGCTCTTCAGCTGCTCCTCCGCCTAATACTTTCTTAACATACCCATCAGAGGATTTTCCTGAGGTTGCACATTTATGAATTTGCTGCAATAACTCATTAGTTTGCTAAATAAGAAATGCATTACTTCGGGATCCATACCAGCTACAATTTTTTGAGGGTTTGCAGTAACTTTCTCTCCTGACATTACTTCGACCAAGCTGATGATCTTCTGCAGGTAAGTAATTTTTCTATTCTTCTCGCCGTAGAAGTCAGCTTTGAGCTCATCCCCTTCATAGAGTCCTTGATTAGCAAATATGTACCATTGCCGAAGCCTGTCTTCTTAGTGGTCTCAGTGATTATATCAAATATATATTTGAAGGGAGGCTTGGCAAGCAGCTTCTCTGTCATCTTGGGTCTCTCGATGAGAGCCTCATACAGGTCAGCGGTCGCTTTCCAATTGCTCATAATTTAAATTCAATATAAACTTAGTTCATATCAAAGTTATTGTAATATTCAAACATCAGTTTCATAATGTGTTTTAATTTATAAGCATTAAATAATTCAGGAATAGGAAGTGAAATGAAATATAGTAGCAAAGATGAGATGACAAATAAATATTTTACATTGTCAATTAACGAAATATTATCTTCGATATCGCTAATCAAATAGTTTATTTGTAGCTTGATATTTAAAATATACTTTATGTGAATGTAATGAATTAAGTAAAAATATATTTCTGATAACCTTTTTGATTTATTTTTGTATATTAAGTTAGAGCATGAGACCAAGCACACCTCACACTCTCTGCAAAAAATGCAATGTTTTCATCAAAACTGATCACTTTCTGGTTCATCAAGGCCGCTGTCGCGGTGACAATCAATCGTAGTATATAAATTCTCCTAGCCGAATCTTCAATAATCCCAAGTCATCCCCAAGCTCAAACAACACACGATCCCCAATATTCTCCTCAAATTCTCGCTCTCAACCGCAACCCCGCGCTGAACAGCAATAATAATAATAGCGGATTGCTTGCCATTTCTGTGGTTACATGCAGAGCTACGCTGAGCTAGACACGCACCCGAATCTCTGCGAGCATAGATAATAATAATGTTCAAGATGTGGTAACCGATTTCCAAAATCTTTAATGAACCAGCATCAATATGTATGCTCATCGGCTAGTAATCACTCTACTTACGATTAATAAGACAGTTCATAATTGAGTCAGTATTATTCCCCGCCAAGAAGACAAAACCAACCCGGCATGATGGTAATTAATCAAAATAATCCACTATCTTTCATGGAGTTTTTACTAGGCAATTTGAACAGTCCGGATTCTAGTTCTATGGGCAGATATCAGCAAGGCAGAGACAGATTTGCAGATAGTTCCAATAGAAGTGTGCAAAGTTAAAGACATCCAAATTCATATAATAATCATAATAGATAAAGGGTTATTATGATTAATGATTTGGGAAGTTTAATTCGTATGCTTGCTGGAGGGTATCTTCATTAATAAGAGGAAGGGTTATCGAAGAATGATATTGCGAAATTTCCAGTGAAACAATTTAAAAGTGCAGAACAATAGAAAGATCAAGACATGTGCATTATCTGTTATTGTAAATTCGAATAAAACTAGGATTTCATGAAGCTAGAGTGCAAACACATATTTCATCCAGAGTGTGTATCAACTTGGCTATAGAAAAATCCAACTTGTCCAGTCTGTAAACACAATTTTGGGAAAAAACATGAAGAAGATGAAGAATAATCAGAATATTCATCGCAGGGGCCACCACAGGGTACATTTTTTCGAATATTTCGTGGATGATTAATACATTTATTAACTTAATTTATATTTACTCTTTTTTAAATACTTTTATTTGATTATAAATATGTTAATCTATTAATAAATATATTAAAAAGTTTTAAACTCGAATAACATCATTTAAATCCCCAATTTTTAAAATTATTGGGGTCATAGTCTTGATTTGATGAAATTACCCAGGTATATTTCTCATGAGGCAACAAACTTACATCCCATGTCTTCTGATTGAAAACTGAAGTTTTGTAATCACCGTTTTCTTGTCTTGATTTTTTAGTGAAATTGTCTTCAGGCTTGACTACGTTTACTAGTGATAAATTGTCTGGTTTGACTTGCTGCAAATTTAGAGTGTGATTGAATGCTCGATCAACTAGACTTAAAGCTGTGATCAAAACTAAATTGCTAGGTTCGTGGTACAGAATGTACTCATCGACATTTCCTTTGGCTGATCTTTTACCACTGCCTAAGCATTATTGAGTGAGAGCTTCGGCAATTAAGTTCGGGAAATTAGTATGATTTATCTTACTGAATGTAACAAATTCATTGGCGTAGGCTGTAACGTTATAATCATAATGAACATTAGTCTTCCATGAGCCCACGCAATACAAATAATAAGTGCCTGGGTTCAAGTTAACTGCAAGTTCCAAATTTCTAGCTTTATATGAAAATCCAGAAGTCACATAAAGAGAATGATTTTATCCATCATCAATGTCTCGCTTTTACAGAACAACCCTGAAAGGCACATATTCGTAATCAAAATTATGTGGCAAAAGACGACGATCAAATTGAGAAATTGTGATAGTGGCATTTGGATTGGGCTTTGAAATTTTGAAGTTGTAGCACGAGTAGAAATCTGGGCAGTGTTTTGACTGGATTGTTGTTGAATAAAGTGAAGAGTCTGTTTCGGCATAGCATACATAAGAAATATAGTCTTTTATTTGACTAGATGCTATTTCGAAGACTCCTTATTTGCTGATGTTCACTTTTGGTCTCTAGACTATTGTGCCCCAGCTGCTTCTAAACTAAAATCCTTTTGAGCTTTATTTTACTATGCTCAACGAGAAGTTAGGATTGAAACCAAGATCAATAATTTTTTGAGAAGGAACTGCAAGCACTGGCCAACCGAATCCAATAGCTTCATTGATAATTGCTGAAAAATCTGGATCAGATCTAGGTTTAATAAAATATTTACGGTTAGACTTTACGGACAGGGGCACCGGTAAGATCTCTTAAATAGTGCTCTCTAGGTACAGTTGTTTTAAAGCAGTCATAGCCATGATAGACTTTAGCATATGCTTTTTCAATAAGAGAAACCCAAAGTTCAGACTCAGAGTCATTGAAAGACCTCGCTCCAATGCCTCTGCCATTGCTTTCAGGAAGTAAATGATCCACAGCAACATATCTCCATACTCCATTAACATTAATTCGAACATAATAGAAACCATTACTATTATTTTTTTGGTTCTCAATAAGTCTTTTAATATTTTATTATCTTTCGGCTAAACAGCTCAAGGTTGATAAAAATTGTGGCGAGCTCATCAAACCTAGTTGAATATCGTTCGGGTCGACGTATTTTCCGAAGACTGGTGACTTGAAAATTTATTCAGGTGATTTCCAAGTAATTGATGAATCTGCGGGAGCTGAATTTGAGATTGATGTCCAGTTTGCAGGGAATTAATGATCATGATAATTGGGGCAATTCTGTTTCTTAACAATATTTCTCAGACATTAACTAGGCCTCAACACTTCGATAAATCGATGATGATCACTATTTTAACTAACAAAATTGAAATCTTCAGCAACTTTCTTCAATTTCCTAATATACCCAGGCCTATTAAACTGAGTATTGTTATCAATAGTAGCAACCACATCATTAGAGTCAACTTGTTTTATATTTTTAGGTTGTTATTCAATAACTTATTTGATTTTTTATTAGACTGCAGGAGTAGGTGGAGTAGGGGGTTGGATTATTTTGGGTTGCGGTTTTGTTGCTGGTTATTATTTTGGCTTTGGTTTCTATTTTTATGGTAAATATTGTACCACTGCGGGTGGAGGAGGCGCTGGCTTTTATTTTGGAGGTTGGGGTTTTGGGGGTTAGGTGACGACTGGGGCTTTGGGTTTCTATGCTGGCTTTTCTGCAGGTTTCTATCGTAAAATGCAAATATACAGGAGGCTGTGCAGGTGCAGGTTATTGTCTAGCTCCTCGACGTACAACTGGTTTATTATCACCGAATAGCAAACTGTCTACATCTTTCTAGAAATTAGTTCTGCCTCGATCAGCATTAAAGCCTAAATTATATCAGTTAATACCAGTTGCTCCGTACTCTTGAGGATTAATTGGTGGCTCGTCACCATCATCACCGAATCGTAGTCCTTTTCTGATGCTCATATTTTATATTCGTATCTTATAATTTTTATTATTTTAATTAAACTGACATGATAAGTAATATACATCTCTTCAAGTTATACTATTTAGCGCATAAGTATAAATTATCATTGATTTCAAATAATTCTCAAATTCAAGCCCGTCCTATTTCCAAAATTGCTGCCATAATACTTATTATTATTTTTGGAGTTGGTGTATTTCCAATAATTGTAAGCATTGTTGCCGATTTTCATGGATTAAGGTAAGAAACTATCCATGAAATTAATTTTCGCAGTTTCGAAGCGAAGTTCAAATAATTTGGCTTTTGTTTCATCATCGTACTTTTAATATTAATCCTGATTGTAATCTATATTGTGATTATGTTTATGATTATGGATCAGAGATTGGACTTTGTGTTTGTTGTGCGTGTTTTTATTGTGAGAGTGGCGATTATGAATGTGGTAGGGCCTGTGTGAGGGTTGGGCTTGGGGTTAAAATTATGGGGGTTACGGCAAGGTGATGAGAGTTATTGATTATTAGCTTTGGTTTGTCACTGAAGGCTTTGATTTGTTGAATTATATGTGCTTTTTGGAGTATGCTTGAATAAATTACCTGATCTTTTAGTTTTTGGCTTTATATAGGTTCGATGTTGAATTTCTTGATTTTTATTCTTCATCCGGAAATAAGTTATACTTCTTATTTATTTTACCATTCTTGTTTTTACTGTGCTATTTTAATACTTTCTCAAATGCATTCGAATTATTCTTTTCTCTTTATGACTAAACCCTTCGATGATGGTTACCTCGATTTTTGTTTACTGGTCTTGAATTTAAGAATGAATTAATATTGAATACCTAATTTTATGGCATTGAGTTATTTTAATATGCTTTTTATCTACTTTTTTAATAATTAGCACGTTGATCTTGATTAGTTCTCTCCATATTTTAATGCATATACTAGCTAATACCAGCTCTAGTCTAAGATATCTCCTTACTCTTCCTAGACAAATAATACTAATTAAGCCGATCAACATCGATAACATTTCTAATCTGCTCAGGTCTCAATTACTTCTCTTCCTCCGAAGACTACAATTCCCTTTAAACTTAATCCGAGAAATCAAGATCACCATATTAATATTCTTCAATAGCTTATTATTCATTCTAACGCGGCATTGAATCTGAGTTTAAAGATATTGATTGAGTTTATTATTTTTAGTGCTATTAGCGGATCGGAATTACTTGTCTGCGATTTTTCATTGTTATTTTAACTAAGGGATATGAAATTATGTTATGAATAAAATCAGTTTGTATATAATAATAATTTACATCTATCTTACATATGTTATATAATATTGCTAATATATTATTCTATAAAAAATGGAAGATATCAACGAACCCTAACTTTAACTCTAGCCAAAACTAAAATACTACGATATTAATAAAAACAGCCCAGACAGTTTAGATACAACATTCCATAACAGTATCATCATTAATAGTAATACTTCATACACAGTTAGTATCAATAACAATAACAATAATTGTAACAGTATTAGTAATAATAATATTCCTTTGCATTCACATTACTTGTATAAGAACAGTCCGTCAATACATAATAATAGTAATAGTAATAATAATAGTGTGATGGATATTTCTGTGGTAAATTCGGGACTGAGATTACTGAATCCTGTTGTTAAATCACAAAGGAAATGTAAGAATTAAGAAGGTAGTTTAGGAAAAACGCAGAGTAAATTAGCTTTTGGCAGTTCAGAAGTCAGAAAAATTGATATATTTTAAGGAAAACAATAAAATATAGCTTAAAATAATAATAATACTGCATCAGCAAGTATGAGTCAAATTATGTATAAAGCATGTCTGAAAAATTCAGAAAGATAAAGCTAGAAAAGAAGTGATAGACATAAATCAGAATAAGTCAGTTTTACGACCCAAAATAGCAGCAATAACACAAAACTTGGATTCGGAATGAGTTCATTCTTGGAGCGTATCGCTACAAGCGTATTTCATAAAGGCAATCCAGGTCCAGGTTCATATTAAATTAATGCAAATTTTAATAAGAAAGTCAGTCAATCATCTAAAAAATTACACAAGCAATAAGACAAAAAGTGTATTTTAATCGAGACTGAAGATAATTAAAGATAAATTGGTCCTGGTAGTTACAATTTACCAACTTTCTCATCTCAAAGATAGCAATATGTCACTAAATAAAAATGGAAGCAGAGATTTACTTAAAAAAAGTAAAAAATGAAAGATTTAATATAAAAGCTCAACAAAAATCGTTTGAAAACAACTCCAACACTTCAACAATAATCCCACTCTGTCCCCAAAAGTCCAACTAAAGTCCCAGATTTCGTTCATCATAGTTAAAAATAAAATAAAACACATACAAAATTATTGAGAAATAAGTTAAAGTAAAGAACATAAAATTATTTGCCAAAAGTATAATAGAAATATGCATTACCACATAATTTATTTAAAGATTAATTTCGAGGATCTCCAAGTAATTTTAAATTTTCTAATTGTTTCGTAGCTAAAAATGATCATGCGTATCAAGCACATTACTATCAAGCGCCAGAAAAGGAAGGAGAATATATTTTTATTAAAGGGAAATACCGATGACCAAAAAAAAGCATGAAGTTATTGATATTTTAATAATTATGCTCTCAATTACATTTATAAATAGATTAATTATTTTATACTGAAGAACATTTCTGCATACAATCATTCAACTTTCGGTTAAATTGCCTCTCTTAGCTTGCTCTTACTCGATAGAAACGAATAAACTCTTGAAGTTACCAGCACCAAAACCTTGATGATTTCTTCTTTGAATAACTTCGAAGAAAAGCGTAGGTCTGTCTTCAACTGGTTTGGTGAAAATTTGCAATAAGTATCCTTTATCATCGTAATCAATCAATATTTTATTTTTCTGCAACATATCGATATCTTCGGACACTTTAATATTCATGTCAGGCAGATTTTTTCTGAGATTGTCGTAATAAGTGTCGGGAATGCCCAAAAATTATATACCTCTTGTTTTCATGTTTTCAACTGTTTCGATAATTGTTTATGTTTTCAAAGCGATATGTTGTACGCCTGCACCATGATAATAGTCAACGTATTACTGGATTTGAGATTTTCGTTTTCCTGCTGCTGGTTCGTTGATAGGCATTTTTACATTTTCATCATAGTCTGCCACGACAATCGACCTCAATGATGAATATTAAGTATGAAGTGTTTTATCATCGACTGACCAAAATCGATGGAAGCCCAAGCATTTCTCGTAGAATTTAACTGCTTATTACATCTTCAAGTCAGGCTGATTTCCAACAATATGATCAACTTTTTCAAACTTTATCGGTTTGAAGTGTTGATTCATAACTTCTTTCAAATAGTGAGGATTATAACCTGGCAGGAACAATCCTTTGTAATGCTGTCTCTCAATAAATGTGTGAGTTGTATCTCCGTATGTCTTGATTGTGGACATGATCACATAACCATCTTTGTCTTCAGTTTTGTGAGGAGCATGTACGGAGTGAGCTCCATTCTTAATGGAGTAATCGTATATGGCAGTGGCATCATCTACGACAAAGGCAATGTCTCTAACTCCATCGCCATGCTTCACCAAATGTTTGTTCATATTGCCACAAGAGTCTTCATTGTAAACTGAGCAAAGCACAAAAGTTGAGCCTTCATGGTTTCTGACAACATGATGAGCAACTTTTCTTTCACCTGTTTCGAGCCCCTTGTATGCAAAGTATTCAAAGCCGAACCTGGAGGTGTAATAAGCGGCTGCTTGCTTAGCATTACCGACCCAGAATGTGATATGGTCTAAAAATAACATCAACATGTACCAAAAGCGAGTATTCTACCGTATGATGGTCTGTCCCCTTACTTCATTGGCTATCAAATTTATTATGATGTTATAATATCATGTATCACATATAAAATCCTATTTCTGACAGCCTTTTAACTTGTTATTTTAATAGTCAGATTCATTATTATGCTGTTATTATTTTATGTATGAATTTATTGATTGCTTTATTGTCGGAATTTAAGAAATTAATTTTTTATGAAATATTTTATTTTCTACATATGTAAAAAATGGCGATATAATTTGAGGGATTTGATTATAGAAAATATTTTAAATAATATAAAAGTCAAACATAAACATAAAATCAAATTAGTAAAAAAACACATAGTCTTATACTCAAAAAATTAAACAAAAATGTCTAAAAACAGCCAAAGCTTACCAAAATAATTACTCGAATTCCTTGCCCGCCAGTTAACAATATTAAAAGATATCGCATAGACAATTCCCCAAACCCATCCCGATATCACAATGCAAAGAATAAAATAATCAGTAGTATTAATCTAAAAGAAAATAATATTCACAGCTGGGAGTAACCCTGAACAGTACCATGACTATATTCAAGATTTTTATGAAAATCAAATAGAAGTATTGAGAAAATAACTCAATTTGTAAAAAATTGCACTCAAAAATAAAAGTAAATAGTGTGAAGATGTTAAAATTATTAATTAAATGCTTAATAAATAGAAATAAAATTATAGGATTAGCAATATTGGGGAAACTAGTAGAATTTTGAAGGGTAGTTATGATGTTGTTGGAAATTTTTAGGAAAGTGTTAGATATAAACAATAGCTTGATCATTGTCGAGTGCTGCTTGATTAGAATACATCTTTAATTGAATAGCAAGCGAAGGCAATTGAAATATTGCTCGCTCAATCAAAATCAAAAGACAAATAAATGAAACAAATGCGATAGACCCACGAGCACAAAATCCTCCAATTCGACACATTCATAAACAAATCCCAGCAATAAACATCCTAAATACTAAAATCTCTCAATACCGACCAAAAACAATATCAATACCAGTTAAAATAACTTTCCTTAACAAAAATCCGCATATTATAATAAAAACAAACCCTCTAAAAATAATTATAGATAAAATTATAATAAATAAAATTATTAACTAAGAAAATAGA
>APMI01039545.1_pt1 | contig 11411 bp, 12 predicted proteins | sample 667938 | NCBI WGS metagenome assembly APMI01 (sample SAMN01084076, study PRJNA167559) | wastewater metagenome | biome: Wastewater | place: Denmark: Ejby Moelle, Odense | collected 2011-11-28 | reverse complement strand
GCCAGCCTGTATACGATAAGGACTGACACCAGCAATATAGAAATATTCAGTAAGCCCTGCCTGCCAATCAATGGAAAACCATAAATCAGTGGTATGAAAACGATAGGGATAAACGGGTACATGAGCTGTTCCATATAATCGGGCGACGAGAACGGGTACGCCGAGTTAACCAAAAGCAGGTAAATCAGGAATGTGGATGTTACCACCGCCAGCCTGATCCATTGCTTCTTTTTTATCAGCATGCCAATTACAATTAACAGCGCAAGGATAACCTCGGCATAGTTCCGGAGCATGTACAAACCTACTTCGCCATAATTTAGCGGGTTGATAAGTCCAGCGAAAGATTTGCTACCCGAATAGTTGAAAAATTCAATCACTTTTGACCATTCATCACTGCCCATCAGGAGGTATTTCACTAAAGCAGTACCCACAAACACAAGGATTACCGGGAGGTAAAATTTGAATGGTTTGGCAGTTTTTAGCCTGAAGTTATAGGCAAGTATAAATACAAACAGGATGAAAGCCACCGGGTGACTCATCAGGATAAGTACTTCTATGATCAGCATCACAAAAATGGCCCGGAAACGGAACGGCAACTGCCAGATTGCGTAAAAACTGATAAGCAGCGGGAATGCATAGAATAATTCGAATGCAGGCGTGAAAAAGGTGTAAGTGATGCCTACCGTTTGCGAAAGGATGATCAGCAGTCCCGAGCGCCGGTCGCGGAGGCCATAGTATACAAAAAGGAAAAGGAAATAGAAAAAAGCTACGTGGCTCAGCGAATACAGCAGCAGTACGTATTTCATTTCAAGGCCAATCCAAACGGCTGCCAGCGGGATAATCTGTGGAATTACCGAAACAATCCGCTGATTTTCGACCCAGAAGAACTGGTTGTTGACGAACTCTGCAAAATATAGGCCCGACTCGGAGAAAATCCTGGCTTTATATGTTAACGCAGCCATGGCCAGTAATGCCAGCCAGGGCAGGTGAGGCACAATACGGTTTACCACCATATACCGGTATCGTGGCCGCTTGAGCAGGCGCCGAAGGGTGATACGGGTTTCAGGTGTTTCAATTAATAATGCCATGGTTTCTGGTACAGGATCAACATTAATTCTCCAAATTCGATGTGTTGATTATTGCGTTTGTTTAGTGTGTTTCATGAAACTTCTTTTCACCTGCCTTTACCTTTAAATTCAGGTTGTTCGCCTCGGGCGGGATAGGGCAGGAGTATTTATGATTATAGGCACAGTATGGATTGTAGGCAAGGTTAAAATCAATTAAAATTGAATCGGCCCCTGTTTCATATATATCAAGGAACCGGCCCCCTCCATAGGTCTCATCACCGTTTGTAAGGTCGTTGAAAGGTATGAAAAGATGCTTTTCGTACCCGGGTTTCTTTACTAGTTCTATGTTCTGATAAACATTGAGCGAATAGTCTTTGTTTTTATGCCTGAACTTTACAACGCCATACAGCGAGTACTCTGGCATGCGATCGGTAGTTGTTTTCATCAGGAAATGAGTTGCCTGGTCGAACCGCTTAAAGGTAGCTTCTTTACGAAACCTGGGATTAGGCCTGTAATAGTTTAACTTTTCAAAAGCAGGCTTTTCATTTTCAGCTATGGGTGAGTGCTCCCCGGTTTTCATTTCATTATCTTTCTGCTTTCGATCCTTGTTTACTTGATTTATATATTCTGATCGGGTTGTTTTTTTAGTGTTCTGTGCCTGAAGTGCCAGATCCGAAACTATGAACAGGAAGATAAAAGCTACAACAAATTTCATAAACCCGGCAATAAAAAGAGGGATGGTTTAAACACTGCGAAGATACTAAATCGTGGAGTTTCTGCAATTACTTTGCCCCGGCTAATTCAAAACATTGATGTTGTATCTTTGTTTATGAAAATAAAATTGTTGTTCCTCAACATTTGTCAAACGCTATGGATTTAAGAGATATTCGCAAAGATTACCAGCATAATGTAATAAATGGCGATGATTTTCCGGTAGCCCCGGTGAGCTGGTTCAGGGAATGGTTATCAGATGCCATGGAATCGGGCGAACCCGAACCAACGGCTATGGTGCTTTCAACGGTTTCGGCCGAATGGCGTCCGTCGTCAAGGGTTGTTTTATTAAAATCTTTCGACGATCATGGCTTCGTGTTCTTTACCAATTACCTGAGCCGTAAAGGGATTCAGCTCCAGGGAAACCATTATGCGGCGCTCACATTTTTCTGGCCGCTAACCGAAAGGCAGGTTCGTATAGAAGGTATTGTGAGCAAAACCGATCCGGAAGAATCAGACTCTTATTTTTATTCCAGGCCATTGGAAAGCCGTATCAATGCTATTATTTCTCCACAAAGTCTTCCTATTGCTTCGCGCGATCAGCTGGAACGTGAGCACGAAAAATTACTGTTTGCCGATAATAGCGAACAACTTTTACGACCGGCACATTGGGGTGGGTATCGTTTGAAACCCGACCGCATGGAGTTTTGGCAGGGGCGGCCGGGCCGGCTTCACGACAGGATACAATATCTCCTTGATGGAAATATCTGGAATGTAAGCAGGTTAGCGCCGTAATAAGTTTGCCCGATTTCCGGTTAGTCCGGAAGCATATCCAAAAATAAATTCCGGAGGTTCAGAACCGGTAACCGGGTATCCCATTAAAAATATATTGTAGCACTAACCCGTGTAGCTGTGTTAAAATTAATACCACCCGGATTCCCGAACCTGTCTGAATCTTCGGCTGATTTAGTCAGGTTTCCCTGGGCTTCTACGCCAACCGAGAAATTTTCCGATAAAAAATATTCTCCACCAAAAGCAATACCAGCCACTGCATCAATAGTCGTTTTGTCATTTATTGTATTATCCGACGAAGGGATATTAAAGGCAGCACCAAGTTTGAAACCATAGTACGGGCGTATTTTTTCGGTTTTAAGGTAGAAACGTGTTTCCATTCCCACCGAAAAATCAGTGCCAATAGATTCGCCATACCTGAAGTCAATTGCAGGTGCAATAACGGTTTTCTGACCTACCCAAAAAGGAACTGATATTCCATACAAACCGCCCTGCAGCGAACCGGTTAAGCCAACTTTAACTTTGTTTTGTGCAATGGCTGCACTTGATAACAATAACAATGTTAGTACTAAATAATTGGTTTTCAATTTCATGATTTACTTTGTTTCGAGATTTTTATAAATTACAAGATTATCGTAGAATAACAATCCACCCATTTTAACATATACCCGGTAAAAACCATCTTCCAGTTTCGAAATATCTAAGCCTACGTCGTTACCGCTAACTACAGCTTGAAAAAGCGGATATCCGCCAATTTTTATTGCGTTCATATTTAGAATGCCGACTGAATTGTAAAGTTGCTCACTTGCCGTGGCCCGGGTAAGCCAAACCTGTATTATCTCATCCTCGTTGGGCGATATTATGTGAACTTGGCACCAGTTAACAGCCGGGTTAGGATATACTTCAACAGAGAACGACGAATTGGTTCCGTTTGGCGGATCTCCTATTTTTACATTAGGATTCCCAATATTACCTATAATCCATCCATTAGGATCCCGCATGATGAATCCTTTAACTACGGGGGGGGCGAAAGATGAAGTACGAAGGTCTGCCTCATCCTTTGTACACGAACACAGGACAATTATTGCAACAGCAATACAGGATAAAAACGATTTCATAAAGAGTAAAAATATGTATGTGTTTCAATGAGTTAAAGTATCCTTCCCTTGCAGCGTGTATAATTCTTTAAGTAGTTTTCCGGGAGGAATATGGATTAAATTTACCTGGTTGCGAAGCTAATTTTACTGGTGCTCTTTTCTCAATAAATCATTCACCGTTTTCACCGGGTTAAATGTACTGATGGGTACTTCAACAAACACGGTAATCCAGTTGGCCATGGCCCCGTTCCATAGGCCGGGCAATTCCTGAGCCTTTAAATCCTTTCCGTCTTTCGATTTGGTTGAGATAAAGCCCGTAGCCGGGTCGACGAATTTACGCAAATCAAACACTTTTCCCTTGTAGTCACGGACACCGCAAACCAGGTCGACAGGATTAAAATGGGTTGATTTGTGCAGAATCTCTTTTTGTTGTGGGTTTTCCATGTCAATCTGCGACGATTCAACAATTTGCAGCGATACTTCTCCGTTAGGCTCTTTTACCCAGAATGGACCTCCACCGGGTTCGCCTTCGTTTTTCACCATGCCACATACTTTAATGGGCCGGTTAAGCTTTTGGTGGAGGTACTCTATTTTATCCTCCCTGGCCATATTCCCGAATTCGGGGTCAATTACAAATCCCAGTTTCGATTTAATAAAGCGCAGTATAGTCCTGATGTCCTCATCATCAGGTTTGTCGTCGAGTGCTTCAAGATGTTCGAAAACGGCATCCTGCAGTTCGAAAAGGTAGCCGCCCAACACTTTCTTATACAGGAATGTGTCGTTTTTCATGTTGTCGGGCACTACATTGTCAATATTTTTAATGAAAACAATCTCACTTTCCCGGTCATTCAGGTTTTCGATCAATGCTCCGTGACCACCTGGTCTGAACATAAGCCTGCCATCTGCTTCGCGCATGGGTTTATTGTTCATATCAACGGCAATAGTATCAGTTGATGCTTTCTGCAATGAAAAGGTAAGCTCGTATTTCAGATCAAAAAGTTCTTCGTACTTGCCTTTTACGCGGTTAATTTCGGTAAGGAACATATCGGCATGCTCAGGCGAAACCGTAAAATGTATGGCTGAGCGTTTTTCTTTATCCTTACAGTAATTGGCTGCTTCTACCATATGTTCTTCAATCGACATGCGTGCCCCGTCGGGATATGAATGAAACAGCAGCAAGCCTTTTGGCAGATTGGCATAATTTAAACCTACCGGGTTTAGCAGGTAATCAATGATGATTTTGTATTCTTTTTTCTCAAGACATTCCTTTATATCGTAATCATCCTTACGCATCACCTTTGCGAGTTTGTCGTAAAACGCAAAGTCAGCGATCCGGTCGAAAAAGTCCTTTACCAGTTTTAATTTTGGAGAAGTCTGAAGATTTATAATATCCTCATCCGACCCGGCGTACGTTTCCATAAATTCAAACAGGTGTTTGAACATACGGCTTGCAGCACCCGAAGCAGGGACAAATTTCAGCACTTCGTACCGTTTGGAGTTTGAATCGTAGTAGTATGATAGTTTTTTTGCGTCGCGCTGATTAAATGCCTTAATGCCATCGCCTACTATAGCTGGCCTGTCGAGATTAATATACGGGAAACCTTTTCTGAAATTTTCTATCTGTAATTCAACTACTTTCGGGTCGCTTCCGCGCGATTGTAATTGCTTGAGGTCGTCTTTAGTAAACATACGGCTTTTTATTTAAGTACGAATGTCAAAGTTAGCAAAATTGAACCTGACAGCTACATTTTTTTGGAAAATCATAACAATTTTAAGCAGCGGACCCCAAAAACTGATTGTAAAGCTGAGATAATCACAGGGATACAGGTATTCTATTTGCGACTCAGTACAATCCCGGCAGGGTATATGTAAATGATAGATAATAATGTTGAAATATTTATTTTTTACTTGTTTATCATTTAATAAAAATACTATCTTTGCACCCGCTTTGATCAGGACGTAAGTTTGATTGTAAACAGTCGCACTAACAGAATCCGGAAAAAGTAAAATTAATCCTTCAGCAAAAGTTCTTTTATACATAAATGCCCAGGTGGTGAAATTGGTAGACACGCCAGCTTGAGGGGCTGGTGTCCTTAAGGATGTGCAAGTTCGAGTCTTGTCCTGGGCACTCATCACAAAAAATATTTTCCATCTGCCCAGATGGTGAAATTGGTAGACACGCTGGTTTCAGGGACCAGTGGCCTTACGGCTGTGCAGGTTCGAGTCCTGTTCTGGGCACTGAAATTTTAAAAATCCTTCAAAGTCATTGATTTTGAAGGATTTTTTTTGTTCGATAAATCGGATAGAATCTGTTGTTAATTCCACAATTCATTGATATAAATTAAAATTTGAGATTCAAGTCCGGTAAAGATTTGCTCTAAACAAGCATTTCCTCCAATGCACCTTTCCAGAAAACAAACCCCTTACGTTCATCGGAACAATCATGAAATATTCTGCTTAAGTTGTTTGGATTTGTTTCCAGAAATACTTGCCTGCCATCATTATGGATTTTATTCAGATGTCTGTCTATTTCCAGAATGCCTTGTTTTAATGCATTAATATTTTTTGTTTGAAGATTTTCCATTTGCTTGTTGAAATACAATTACTTAAACTTTAAACGCAGCAGCCATTAGCATTTGCTCGTTTCGAGGTATTCCTATCTCCGTTGCTATTTTCTTCCATCCGGATATTCCGGATTTCACTTCATCAATAATATTGTCCATTTCTTTTTTTCCTAACCTGAAATAAACACCGACACTTTTTACAAGGTAAATATCCGGCGAATTGTTATCCATATCAATATTTAATGCCAGTCCAGCTTTGTCGATTGAAGGATTGATGTCAAACGCCGGAGATAAACACCACCCCTTATTCGTAAGTATAAAACCATGATTTCTCAAATGATCGTCGGTATTGGAAATTAGTATATTGAAAACTATTCGTCTCCATAACTGGTGTAAATCCTCCTCTATCTGTATTCCGGAAAACTGGATGAATTCTACGATATCCAGATAAGAAGGTGTCTCATCCCGAATGAGTTCTTCGTTTTTCCCGGTCATGGTCATAGCTGAGGCAAAATGAATCCGGTTTTGCCTTTCCCTGTCAAATCGTTTGGTGAAAAAAGTATGATAAGGACCGGCAATATGTTCCAGCCGGGATTCCGCCATATCGATGCCGGAAGCAACAGCAAGACGATAAGCCAGGTATTCCCAGGCTCCTTTGTCAATGGTATCGTTTTTTGATGGAAATTTGGCAATCCAGGGATGACCGTGTTCGTCCATGATATTAGCTTTTGGTCTGGCTCCTCCGAGTGAAGAACCCGGAGCCATCAGCATGGCAAGCCATTTTCTAACTTCAACTGTATCTTCGTTGGATTCAATCAGTTTTGCACCATACTGGAGTTCCCTGATACTTGCCCAAGGTGGAGTGGGCGAAACAGGATCGTTGTCAAGAAAATCGCCATCGGGTTCTCTTTTAAACCGTAAAGCACCCATGCGACTTAAATCATGTACCCCTAAAAGAAAATCAATATCATACAATACAGGTGCTGGCTTGCCTTGATCTTTTGCATTTAATGCTGCCCGCCGTTTCATCAGTGTTCTGCCCCATGTGTCGGGCATAGAATCCAGAAAGACTCCAAAATTTTCCTTTCCATTGGGGTATTGTTGCCCACCATACCAAGCAATATCTGGGTCAAGCAGCAATTGTTCCTGAGACCTGATCCAGTCCGCACCATAAGAAAAACTAAAAGCTTTCCTTCCTTTAGCCTGTTGAGCTGACAATATTCCTATACATTTAGGCGAGGCCATACCTTTCCAATCTGCATATACCCATATATCTGTTTTGTCTGCCATGATTTATTTCCCAATCAATTTTAAATCCTGCAATCTTCTTCCAAATTCATCATCGGCAGCCAGTTTCAAGAAGTCATCCTGAAGCCCCAATACCCTAAGTACATTAAAATATGCACCCACAGAAACGCTGGGATTTCCTTTTTCAATATGATAAAGTGTAGAACGGTCAATGCCAGCCCGCTCTGCCACCTGTATGGTCGTCAGGTTCCGCCGTTTTCTGGCTAACTTAATATTTTCACCCATTTGTTCAAATATCTTTTGAAACTTAGGGAGCAGGGTTTGCTTTTTCGATTGCATGATATGTTGTTTATTATCAACAAAAGTAAATTAAATGTATTAAATAAACAACACTTAAGGAATGCATTATAAACTCAATTGAATCAGAGCGTTTCTAAACAAAATAAAATACTATCAAGGCAGCAACTTAAACTAGTAAATCCGTTTTAAAAACTACCAGTTGTGCGATTAAATAGTGAGCTTGTATTTAAGTGGACTATGTGTTAACTAATTCATAATTTGATTTTTCTTTTTTGCGTGTCAGCTCTCATGAACTTCGCCATGGCATCAAAATCTTCAAGCAAAAAGTTCGATACTTCTCCGCTTGGGTGCACTGATAGTTGACTTTACCACTTGTAAATATTCATTTGCAGGTGGTTATTTGTTTTATGGGCATCTGGATATTTTAGTTTTCCATTTTCAGAGTGTAAGAATTCCTGATTCTCCTGGAGCAGCAGCATGGATGGCAGGCGGTGCTGAAATAGTTTTAGTTCCAGCTGTAAACAATTCACTACTTTTGTGCATCCCAATTTCATCTTATGCCCGAAATTATCAATTCCACCTCAAATCCCCGGATCAAAAGCATTATTAAACTTCAGTCAGGAAGCCGCGTGCGTCGCGACCAGAATCTATTTGTAATAGAAGGCTACCGCGAAATCAGCAGGGCCATGCAGGCCGGCATTTTGATTAAGGAATTATATATTTGTCCTGATTTGGACAAGCAGGGGAGAGGCGATGAACTGTTGGCAGCCGGCCAAAGTATTCAGGTATTCGAAGTTGGAACTGCAGCTTTTGCCCGTATAGCTTACCGCGAAGGATCCGATGGGCTTATTGCCTTGGCTGAACCAAGAATGCTCCGGCTTTCTGATTTAAAATTAAAATCCAACCCGCTTATCCTTATCCTCGAGTCGGTTGAGAAACCAGGTAATCTTGGGGCAATTATGCGTACTGCCGATGCCGCCGGTGTTGATGCGGTTATCGTGTGCGATCCGTTAACTGATATTTATAATCCTAATGCAATCCGCTCAGGTGTGGGATGTATTTTCACAAGCCAGGTTGTTACCTGCTCCACGGCTGAGGCAATCATTTGGCTTCGTAACAATGATATTAGGGCTTTTGCGGCTGCTTTAACTGATACGGCAGTTACGTATCATCAGGTCGATTTTCGTGGCCCTTCAGCTATCGTTATGGGCACAGAGGCAATCGGTCTGAGCAGCGAATGGCTCGGGAAATCCGATTCTCAGGTAATTATTCCCATGAAAGGCATTGCCGATTCATTGAATGTCTCCACATCTGCCGCGATTCTTGTTTTCGAGGCTGTAAGGCAACGGGAAGCGGGTAGGGGATAAGGGTATAGGGGATAGGCTGTTTGCCGTATCGGTGCTACGACCTAATCGAAAAACAGCCAGGATATACCAAATTTGAAGGCGGCATCCGCTTGAGGATAATCAGGCACTATGAGGTAATTGTAACCCATAAGGCCGGCATTAAAATGCTCATATTTTACAAAAAATCGTGCCCGTTTAATATTGAAGTTTACAAAAACATCCAGGTAAGGATAATTCCCGGCCAGGTAGCTTCTTTGATGATAAAATGCTCGTAAAGCCGGCATATAAGCATCCTGGTACCACTGCGAATGATAAGTGCCGCTGATCCCGGTCTGGAAATGAAGTGCATTTTGGAATAACATGGCATCATAACAAATTGTCAGTTTGCCAATAAATGCAGGGAGTTGCAGAACCGTGTCGGGGGTAATTTGCTGGACAGCCGCGTATACATTCGTTATCCAGTGTTTCAGCCTGAATTCTTTACTTACATGCCCGCTCAGCACATTTAAACCATCTGCATAAACTTCGGGCAATACTTTATTATTCAGGTACACATAATTGGTGACCCGGGTGTATGATGCACGCAGGTCAAATCCTTTCAGTACAACACCAAATTCACCTTTCAGGTAATTTTGTGCCGCGAACGAGTTATCCCATTTAAAATAATCTGTGATATAATTAGTGAAATAATAATCAGGGTGCATGGATCCTTTCGAAACGTTCAGATATGCTTTATAACTGTGTTTTCCAAAAAACTGGTAGAAACTTCCATCGATGGAATGATCGCCTCCATTATAGCCTCCTAGTACCAGGAAAACAGATGCTTTAAATACTGTTTTTCTTTTTATTATGCCTTTCAGCATTCCAAAGGGGACGGTTTGCCTGAAAACATCTTCAATGGTTGTATCTCTTACCAGCTTGTCGGTTTGGAAACGTATCCCGAACGAATACTGAAGCGGGAAACTTTTACCGAGCGTATCAGGCACTTCATTTGAGTAAACAAAACAGTTCTCGAAATGTGTATGCCTGATGGAATCAAAAATCAGAACGGTGTCTGTTTTATAAAAATATTCCGGATAGTACTTGTAATTGGGACTGGTTGATTGATCTTCATAAGCGTTTCCTGTACGGGTATACCTCATGGTATACACAATTCTACCGGCATCAAATTTACGAGGTACCAGCATAGTAGTGGTATCTACCTTCTTAACCACATTCGGTTTCAGAATGTTGAAGTACTGCTGAAGTATGATTCCGGAACTTATGCCCCGGTTTATTGAATTGTTGAGGTTGGTAGTATATCGCTTGCGGTCAGTTTCAGTATTCTCATTAAAAACGTTCACATCCGAAATACCACCGTTTTCATTATTGGCCAGTTTATCATGACGGTACGTAATAATGGCCCCGTATCGTTGAGTAGGGTAGAGGAATGCTGCGTAAAATGTTGCACCGGAATTAAAATTCCGCTGGTGCTGATAAATGCCGGGAGCATTTGCAAAACGGGCATTCAGGCCCAGGTAAATGCCATTACCTATACGTTCAGAGAAGTTGATGTCGAGCTTTTGTTCTTTTGCGGGCCCAAGGTGGTACCTGAGGTGGGTAAATGGACTCTGGCTGATATAAAACTTAATACTGTCGTCTTTTAATTTGTATGGACTGAAAACGTCTGATTTAAAACGAAAATCGGGACCCGTTCTAAGGGAATATAAAAGTGGCGATGCCGCTGATCCGGGGTTCCCAAGCGTTGCGAAATATTGATTATACTGTTTCGAAACATCATAGTCCTGGAATTGGTTGAGTGGTTTTGATACAACATATCTGGTATAAGCGCCTTGCTCGTTAAGGTAAAAATAACTCACAAAAACTGAATCGGGGCTGCGCGTATCCTTTTTATCTGACTCTTCGCCGGTTTCCTTGCCTTCCGGGTTTTCCTGGTTTTCCTCCCTGATACGTTGCGCGTGGCTAGTAGTTACCAGCATTAAGGTGAAAAGAATGGTATAGATATATTTTTGGAGTCTCATTGCCGTTAACAGATGTGTACTTTCATTTTAAGGTTGCAAAAGTACTGAAAAATCGGACAGCGGAAAACCTAACAACCCGCTAACTTGGGTTTCAGGCAGGAATATTTTTATAGGTTAGGATTTCTTCCTGGTTAAAATATTTACGATAAAACTAATTGGTGTTTTATTAGAATAAATGGTTGTGGGAAGAGGAGAAGTATAATAAAACCCGGGGCAAAAAAAAACCCTGCTATGCTGGGCATAACAGGGTAATAAAATTCGGCGG
>APMI01028744.1_pt1 | contig 11415 bp, 10 predicted proteins | sample 667938 | NCBI WGS metagenome assembly APMI01 (sample SAMN01084076, study PRJNA167559) | wastewater metagenome | biome: Wastewater | place: Denmark: Ejby Moelle, Odense | collected 2011-11-28 | reverse complement strand
TCAGCACGCCACGGATGAACAGCCGCATCATGGGATGCCTCCTACACGGATACTGGGCAGGATCTGCACCTGGATCTGATAGATTGGCGGGAGATTGTCGGTCGTCGCGGTGATCGTGCGCTCGCCCTGGAAGAGCTGAGTCGGCGCGATTGACCAGGGGTTCCAGTCTCGCGCGAGGTTGAACGCGCCTTCCCGTCCGTTTGGCGGCGCGGTGACGATCAGTGCGATGCCGCTCCACATCCTGGCAAATTCGGCGTCGGAAACCTTGATCAGCCCGCGCGCCGGATCGCCGATCAGCACCCGGCCGCCGCGCGCGCCCTTGATCACCACGAAATGCGTGTAACCGCGCACGTTGATCAGCGCGATCATCGGCTTTTCCAGTGCCCGCATGTCCTCGATATCGAGGCGATAGCCCTGTGCCCCGAATCCCCTGCCGATGAGATAGTTCTTCATGTCGAGCAGCGAAAATCCCTTCTGGCGGATCTTCGCCTGATCGCCCTTGTCGTACATCGCCTTGAACGGCGCGGCTTCGTCGGTGGGGGTATCATATTGATAGGTGAGCAAGGTCGCGACCGCCGCCGATCCGCAGCTGAAATCGAACCGCTGGCGCACGATCGTGCGGAACGGGATTTCCGCCCAGCTCCGCACCCGCACGGTATAGCCCGGCTCACGCCCCGGCACATCAACCGCCATCTGTGCCACCGGCGGCGTCTGCGCCGCCGCCGCCACCGCGCCGAAGCCGGACATGACGCATGCGGCGAGCAGGCCATAAGGCCCGGCAGCGGGCCGGCGCGTCATCCTCAATGCCCCAGATTGACGGTGAGGTTCATCGCGCTCTGCAAATTCGCCTGTGCGCCGGAATTGATCACGACATTGCCAATGCCGTTGAAATTGGCGAAGGCATTGTCGGAAAGGCTGATCGCGCCGGCGGTGTAATTGCCCGCGATCGTATTGCCGGTAAGGCTGCTTTGCAGCGTCTGGTTGCCGATCACGATCGCCTGACCGCCGCGTTCCTCGCCGAGTATCGCATCATCGAGGACGGCGGCGTGAACCGCGGGTGGAGGGGGGGCCGCAGCCGCAGTCTGCGCGTGCGCGACCGGACCGCCCAACGACGCGAGCGCGACGGCAATACCGATCGCGGCACACCGCCCGATGGATGGGAAGAGCATCATTCGTCTCCTTGCATGGGCGCATGAGACAAAATGCCGGGCGGGGTTTCCGCCCGGCAGGTGGGAGTATCAATGGGTCGCGAAGCTCGTCGTGCCTTGAGCGGCGATGTTGGTCGCAGCCTGCGAGTTGGCATTGATGCCGGTGTTCCAGCCCTGGTTCAGGATGCCGGAATAGGCGGCAAATGCGCTCCCGCCGATATTGTTCGCGCCGCTGCCATAGCTCGAATTATGGCCGTTGAAATTCATTGGCCCGGCATTGCTCACCGATGCATCGAGCGATTGATCGGCAACCATATGGATATTGCCGTTGCGCTGCGAATTGTCGGTGTTGTTCCAGGTCAGCGTCTTGTTGTGCTGCGAGCTATCCGAATTATTGCTGTCGAGCGTCAGCACCTTGTTCCGTTGGGAATTGTTGGTGTCGTAGCTGCCGACCGCAACGGTCTTGGTGCGTTGCGAATTGTCGGTGTTGTTGCTGTCCGCGGTCACCGTTTTGGTGCGCTGCGAATTGTCGGTGTTATAGCTGCCGAGGGCGAGCGTCTTGGTGTGCTGGGAGCTGTCGCTCTGATTGCTGGTCAGCGACAGGCTCTTGGAAACGCTGGTTGAATTGGTGTCGACCGAAGTGTCGACCGAGGTATCGCTGTGATTGCCGGCTGCACCGGTGACGGTCGAACCGCCGGCGCTGGTCTGCGCGAAGACGGGAACCGCGGCGCCGAGCGCAACGGCCGCGGCGGCGCCGACAAGGAGCCTGGACTTGCCCATTTCAAGATTCCTTTCCTGTTATCCGCGCGATCGCGGCGCAGGGCAGAATATCTGAGGATGGCATGACAGGTTTTGCGCTCAGCGCATGTTTGGCGTGAGATAATCAGTACGTAAGAACCGCCATCACGCGCGAGCCGCGCCGCCGGGGCCGATCAGTGACGGCCACCTCCTTTGACGAACAGCAGCCCGATCTGCCCGATCACCAGCAGCAGGATGATGCTCGCAAATCCGGCTTGCTGGCTTTGCGTGATCCTCGTTCCGAGATTGACCAGCGCGGGCGCGAGCCACGCAGTGGCCACGCCGGACAAGGCATAGACGCCGAAGAACGCACCGGTTTGATCCGGCGGCGCGAGGCGGGTCAGCGCGGTACGGCTCGATGCATATTGCGCCGTGATGAAGATCGCATTGTTGAAGCCGATCAGCAGGTAGATCAGCGCGGGCCAGGTGCGATACACCGGCCCGTCCCACAACGGCGGGTGCATCGCCGGATCGAAATGCCAGAAATAGAGGATGCGATCGGGCGCCATGCCGAGAATCGCGACCAGCCCGATGATCGTCATCGCGATCTCGATGCGCAGTGCGTTGCGCGGGCCCATCCATTCGTCGAGCAGCCGCCCGATCATCCCGCCCGCCACGGCGACGACGCTCAGGATGATGCCGGTGACGAGCAGGTCGAGCGGCCCCCAGCCCATCACACCCGCAGCCAGGACGCCGAAGAAGAACAGCACGCCGTTCATGCCGTCGTAGAAAAACATGCGCGCGCCGAGGAACACCGCGGCGTCGCGGTTCTGGCGCACCGTCCTGACCATCTGCGCAAGGTCGCGCGCGCCTTGACGGAGCGCGCTCAACACCGACACTCCCGTGTGCGGTGCATCGGGCGTCAGGAACAGCAGGGGTAAGGCGCCGACGGCGAGCAACCCGGCGGCGATCAGCGCGACGACGCGTTGCGGCTCGGCCATCGCCGGATTCAGCCCGAACAGAGGGGATGCAGGCACCCACCACCAGTCGACCTTGCCGGGAAGCGCGAAGGCCCAGGCGGTAAAGCCGAGCGCCAGCACCGAAGCGGCATTGCCGAGCGACAGCGCCAGCCCCGATGCGGCGTGCGCGCGGCGCAATCCTGCCGCGCGGACCAGCATCGAATTGTGCAACACCTCGGACCAGGCGAACAGCACGTTGACCGCCAGCGCGATGGTCATCGTCGCCATGATGGTGAGCCCCGCCCCGCCCGGTTCCGCCCACCAAAGCGCCGCGATCAGCGGCACCATCAAAGTGACGATCACCGCCAGCCACGGCTTGCGCGGCCCGAGCTTGTCGATCGAGGCACCCAGAAACGGCGCCGTCGCCATGACGATCCAGCCGGCATATTGCTGAAAGCTCGAGATCAGCTCCTGCCCCTTGACGGGATTGCCGACCATCGTCGCCGAGACATAGGGCATGAAAATGTAGATCGTGATCAGGATCACATAAGGATCGCGACCGCCTTCAAACATCGCCCAGGCGACGCCGCCCGCGTTGAGACGCGATCCGGCAGCTTCAGGTTCGACGGCGGGAGGTACTGCATTGTCCGCAGGTCGACGAACCTCGGCTGGCATCGGAGCGGTCAAGCGCGATCCTCTCTCTGACATGTCTTCGCACCGCCGGGCGGCGCGTGAACGCACTATGCATAGCGGTTCAGACCCGCGCTAGCCCTTTACGGGTCGGGCTATTCGCTGCGCTTCGCGTGACTTCGCGTCGGATGATTTTCTGCTGCGCAGGCGCGCCCGTGCACGGTCACCTCGCGCGGATCGACCCGCTCGCCACATTCGGAGCAGGTGAGGACGGCGGTGAAATCATGCCCGCAGCCCTTGTGCCGATGAAGCAGCGGCGGCCCGCGATCGTCCGTGTAATGCCGGTCGCCCCAATGAACGAGCGCGATGATCACCGGATAGAGCTCCAGCCCTTTCTCGGTCAGGCGATATTCGTGGCGGACGGGCCGCTCGCTATATTGCACCTTCTCCAGCACGCCCTCCGCGACGAGCAGCGCCAGCCGCTCGGTCAGGACGCGCCGCGCGATGCCGAGCCGGGTCTGGAAATCGTCGAAGCGGCGCACCCGCAGGAACGCCTCTCGCAGCACGAGCAACGTCCAGCGATCGCCGACCACCGCGAGCGATCGGGCGAGCGAGCAATCCTCGTCGGCAAGGCCATTCCAGCGCATGACGCGACTCTAGCAATTGACAGGGTTCCGTTTCAAGACCTACAAAGTCTTAAAAGGAGACTCGCATGACGCAGCGTGATGCCAGCGTGGCCATCGTCGGGGCAGGAGATTTCATCGGCGCGGCGATCGCGCGCCGCTTCGCGCGCGACGGTTATATCGTCCACGGCGGCCGGCGCGGCGGCGACAAGCTCGCGCCGCTGGCCGAGGAAATCGCCGGCACGGGCGGGCGCTTCGTCGGCCATTCGCTCGATGCCCGCAAGGAGGAGGACATCGGCCGCTTCCTCGATGCGGCGGAGGCGAGCGCGCCGCTCGATCTGTGCATCTTCAACGTCGGGGCGAACGTCAATTTCCCGCTGCTCGAAACGACCGAGCGCGTATTCCGCAAGGTATGGGAAATGGCCTGCTATGGCGGCTTCCTCGCCGGGCGTGAGGCGGCGCAGCGGATGCTGCCGCGCGGGCGCGGCGCGATCTTCTTCACCGGCGCGACCGCATCGATGCGCGGCGGCAACGGCTATGCCGCGTTCGCCGCCGCTAAGGGCGGGCTGCGCCTGATGGCGCAATCCATGGCGCGCGAACTCGGGCCGCAGGGCATTCATGTCGCGCATCTCGTCATCGACGCCGGCGTCGACACCGCCTGGGTGCGCGAACGCTTCGCCGCGCGCGACGGCAAGATCGCGCCCGATCAGTTGATGGACCCCGCCTCGATCGCGGAGACCTATTGGCAGTTGCACCGCCAGCCGCGCGACGCCTGGACCCATGAGATCGATCTGCGCCCCTATCGTGAAAACTGGTGAGGATGAGGCGATGACCCCGCTGTTCTACTTCGACTTCGGCAGCCCCAATTTCTATCTCGCGCGGCACGATATCGCCGGGATCGAGCGTCGCATGGACGCCACGTTCCGCTATGTCCCGGTCCTGCTCGGCGGCCTGTTCAAGCTGACCGGCAATCAGGCACCGATGATGGCCTTCGCCCATATCCCGGCGAAGCTCGCCTATCAGCAGAACGAAATACGGCGCTACGCCGCACGCCGCGACATCCCCTTCACGATGAATCCGTATTTTCCGGTCAACACGCTCATGCTGATGCGCGGTGCGGTGGCGGCCGAGCGGCGCGGCATGCTCGAACCCTATATCGCGGCGATGCTGCGCTATATGTGGGTCGAGCCACGCAAGCTCGACGACGCTGAGATTCTCGCCCAATCGCTGCGCGACGCGGGGCTGGCCGAGGCGATCCTTGCCGATGCGCAGACGCCCGAGGTGAAACAGCAACTGGTCGACAATACGGAGGCCGCCGCGGCGCGCGGCGTGTTCGGCATCCCGAGCTTCGCGGTCGGCGAGGAGATTTTCTTCGGCAAGGACAGCCTGCCCGAAGTCGAGCGCGAACTCCTCGCACAAGGCGGATAAATCTGATCCCCTTTCGCCGCGCGTACACATTCAGGCGGCGGGGCAACGGGCATATCGGGGATCATTTCCAGGCCAACAGCCGGGTTTCCGCCCGCTGTCCCCGCCGTCTCAAATCGGGACCATTGTCACACCAAATTAATCTTTCGTTAATTGTAAAACATCGTCAAATCCCTTGCAGAACAAGGGGAAAGACCATGCGCACCACTGCATTCGTTACTGCCGCCGCCGCTGCGGCGCTGTTCGCGGTCCCGGCTTCGGCCGCGACCACGATCAACCTCGTGCCGATCGCCGGCACGCTCACCGGGGTGTTCGGCAACGCCAATCCGTCGCGCTCGGGCACCGATCTCTACAATTTCTCCGTGCCGACCAGCGGCGATCTCTACGGCTTCGTTGGTTCGGTCGGTCTCAAGATCACGCTGACCAATCTCGACTTCACCTCGGTGACGCTCGACGGCATTGCGTTCAACAAGATCAGCAGCGGGATCTTCGAGCTCCAGACGATCGCGACGTCGATCGCCGCCGGCGCCCACACGCTGTCGATCGGCTACACCAACGCGCAGCGCTTCTCGAGCTACGGCGGCGTGCTCTCCTTCACCCCGCTCGCCGGCGGCGTTCCCGAGCCCGCTACCTGGGGCCTGATGATCCTCGGCTTCGGCGCCGTCGCCGGTGCGCTGCGCTACCAGCGCCGCGGACAGGCCAAGGTGCGTTTCGCCTGACGACATCGCCGCGGTGCGCACCCGCACCGCAGCGCATTGACAATAGCCTCCCGGTTGCACCCGCAGCCGGGAGGCCAAGTCTATCCGGCGCCCGGCGCGCCACCGGCGCTCAATCGACGATCAGCTCCCGGATGCGCTTGGCCAGCGTTTCCATCGCAAACGGCTTGGTCAGCACATGCATCCCCACGCCGAGGCGCGCATTGCCGATCACCGCATTTTCCGCATAGCCGGTGATGAACAGGATCTTGAGATCCGGGCGATCGACCCGCGCAGCATCGGCCAGCTGGCGACCATTCATCCCGCGCGGCAGCCCGACGTCGGTGATGAGCAATTCGATCCGCGCATGGCTCTTGAGCAGCGCCAGCCCCTCCGCGCCGTCGCTCGCCTCAATCGTGGTATAGCCCAGATCGGTCAGGACATCGTTGATCAGCGCACGGATCGACGGCTCGTCATCGACCACCAAAATGGTTTCGCCGGCCGCCGCGGACAGCGCGCCGCGCCGTTCCTCCCTGTCCGCGTCGACCTCATCATCCGACAGCACGCGCGGGAAATAGAGCGTCATGACCGTGCCCTCGCCCAGCACCGAGCAAATCCGTATCTGCCCGCCCGATTGCCGCACGAAGCCATAGATCATCGACAGGCCAAGCCCGGTCCCCTCGCCGAGCGGCTTGGTGGTATAAAAGGGATCGAAGGCGCGCTCGATCGTCTCCGCCGACATGCCGGTGCCGGTATCGGTCACCGAAAGCGCGACATAATGCCCGGCCGGCAGATCGTGATCGCGCGCGGCTGGCCCGTCGAACTTCCTGTTCGCGGTCTCGATCGTGATGCGCCCGCCATCGGGCATCGCATCGCGCGCGTTGATGCACAGGTTGAGCAGCGCATTTTCGAGCTGGTTGGGATCGAGCAGGGTCGGCCACAAATCGGCGGCATCCACGCGCTCGACCTCGATCGCCGGGCCGACCGAGCGGCGCAGGAATTCGTCCATCCCCGCGACCAGCCGATTGATATTGACCGGCTTGGGATCGAGCGTCTGGCGGCGTGAAAAGGCCAGCAGCCGATGCGTCAATGCCGCCGCGCGCGTCACCGCCCCCTGCGCCATATCGATATATTTGCCGAGATCGGAGAGCCGGCCCTGCCGGTTGCGGATCTGGATCAGCTCCAGGCTGCCGGAAATGCCGGTCAGCAGATTGTTGAAATCATGCGCGAGACCGCCGGTGAGCTGGCCGACCGCTTCCATCTTCTGCGCCTGACGGAGCTGCTCCTGCGCCGCCTCGCTCTCGCGCGTGCGTTCCTCGACCTGCCGTTCGAGCGATCCGGCCAGCTCGGCGAGCGACAATTCGGCCTGGCGACGTTCGATCGCCGCCTGCGTGCGATCGGCGACGTCGCGCACGAACGCCAGCTCCGCCGCGGTCCAGTCATGCGCGCTGCGGTCGTTGAGGTAGAGCAAGGCGACGATATCGCCGTGGTCGACCAGCGGCATGTTGAGCACGGCGCGGGCGTGGATCGCCTCCAGCGCCCCGGCCGTGGCGCGCGGATCACGGCGCGCATCGGCGATCGCGACGGTTTCTCCGCGCTTCAGATCGTCGATATAGGATCCAAAATCGCGGAAATTGAGCACGCCGGCGAGGCTTTTAGTATCGGCGTGGTTCCAGTCGCGCTCGATCGCGATCGTCTCCGATGCCCGGTCGATGATGCCATAGCCGGCGCGGCTGACATTCAACGTCTCGCCGAGAATCCTCGCGGCGAGGAACGACATGTCGGTCGGGTTCGACATCTGGCGCAACCCGTCACCGAGCGCGAGCAACGCGACGCGCCGGCTTTCTCTCAGGCGGCGCGCGGTGATGTCCTGGCTCACCCCGACCATGCGCACGGCCCTGCCGTCCGTGCCGCGTTCGAGCCGCCCGTTGACCTGCACCCAATGCGTCGATCCGTCGGGCCACAGGCAGCGATATTCGATGTCGTAATCGGCACCCGAGCCGATCGCCTGCTCCACCGCGGCGCGCATCCGCGCGCGATCGTCAGAATGGATCGCGTCGAGCAATTGCTCATAGCTGAAGCCGGCATCCGCCGCGCGCCCGTAATGCGCCTTGCATTCCGGAGACGCCGTCAGGCTGCCGGTGCTGAGTTCCATCGACCAGGCGCCCAGCCCGCCCGCGCCGAGCGCGACGCGCAGCCGTTGCTGGCCCGCGCGGATATCGTCGAGCCGGCTGCGCGCTTCATATTGGCGCAGGCGCGCGCGGCGCGCCGATCGGGCGAGGCTGAGCAAGGTGGTCGGATGAAACGGCCGCTCAAGAAAGGTGACGTTCCCCAGCAGCTCAAGCAGCCGGACCGCGGCCGGATTGCGCTCCAGCCCGCCGCCGCGCGCGGTCAGCACGATGAACGGAAAATCGGACCATTCGGGCTGATCGGCGATGAACAGCGCGAGATCGCGCAGGTCGGCGCCGCGAAGCGCCTCTTCGGTGACGATCGCAAACCCCGCCCCGCCGCGCAATGTGCGGGTAAAGGAGGGGATATCACGCGCCGACGCCGCTTTGAGCCCGCCTTCGCGCAGCATCGCTTCGGCCACCGCGGCATCGCGGCCATGTGGTGCCAGGATAATGGCACTCTCGGCGACGGCGCGAGGCAAGAGGCTAGGCCTGACCCATATCGAGCAGCCCCGATTTGTCGCCGATCAGGCTCGGCACCCCTCTCAACACACCCTGGAAACCGACGAGGGGCTCGCCCAGGGTGATTCCGTTGCTCCCGATCATAAATTCCCTGATTGTGTCCTCATGGGTTCCCGTGCGCTTCTTAACGACCGAGATCGCCCGTCGGACCCGCCCCAATGCTTCAAAATAACGCAATAAGATCACGGTATCGGCGAGATAGGTCACATCGACCGGCGCCTTCATGTCGCCAACCAGCCCTTGTTGCGCGACCGTCAGGAAGGTCGTCACGCCCTGCCGGTTCAGATATTGCAGCAATTCATGCATGTGCAGGATCAGCGCCTGCTCCTCGGGCATCGCCGCCTGATAGCCGTTGAGGCTGTCGATCACGACGGTCCGCGCGCCTTGTTGCTCGACGCACACGCGCACCCGCTCGGAAAACTCGCCCGGGGTCAACTCCGCTGCGTCGATCTGCTCGATCACCAGCTTGTTGGCATCGACCATCGCCTGAAGATCGATCCCCAGCCCTTTCGAGCGCTCGAACAACAGGCCAAGCTCCTCATCGAACACGAACATCGCCGCACTCTCGCCGCGGAGCACGGCCGATTTGACGAAGCTGAGCGTGAGGAGCGACTTTCCGGTGCCCGCCGGGCCCAGGATCAGGGTGCTCGCACCGCGTTCAAGCCCGCCGCCGAGCAGATCGTTGAGCGGCGCATTGTCGATCGGCACGGTTTCGCGCTTGAACCCCGCGCGATGTTCCGCCGAAACCAGCCGCGGAAACACCCGCACGCCCCCGGTATCGATGACGAAATCGTGATAGCCGCCGCGATACCGCCGGCCGCGATATTTGAGCACGCGCAGGCGCCGGCGCTCGGCGCCATAGGTCGGCGACAATTCCTCGAGCCGGATTACCGCATGCGCGACGCTATGGACGGTCTTGTCCGTTACGTCGGCGGTCAGATCGTCAAGCATCATCACCGTCGCATCATTGTGCGAGAAATAATGTTTCAGCGCGAGAATCTGCCGGCGATAGCGCAGCGAGCTTTGCGCGAGCAGGCGGATTTCCGACAGGCTGTCGAGCACCACCCGCGCGGGCTTTACCCGCTCGAACACCTCGAAAATGCGCTTGGTGGTCTCGCCAAGTTCGAGGTCGGAGGAATAAAGCAGGCTCTGCTGCTGCTCGTCGTCGAGCAGGCTCTCGGGCGGGACCAGCTCGAACACCTCGAAGTTCGGGCCGAAGCTCCAGCCGTGCGAGGCGGCGCCGTCGCGCAACTCCTCCTCGGTCTCCGACAGGGTGATGTACAAGCCCCGCTCCCCTGCCGCGGCACCGGCGAGCAGAAACTGGGTAGCAAGCGTGGTCTTGCCGGTTCCCGGGCTCCCTTCGAGCAGGAACAGCCGCCCCTGCGACAGCCCCCCGGAAAGAATTTCATCGAGCCCCGCCGCCCCGGTCGCGCAATTCGCCATCAAACCTCGCCCATATCGCCTTTCGCTGCTCTATCAGTACGGTGCCGTTACAGATTGATCTGGGTTAATGCACAAGGCACCGGATCGATCCCGCCCGCGGGCTTGCGCCGCCGGTTGAAGCGACCGGTTTGCAAGGGTTTCCCGGAAGCCTGCGCGCGCTGTTCATCCTCCGCGGGAACCCAGTCGTTTCGCGTTTGTTCCTTAGCTCGGTCGGGTAAGGGAGAGCTGGCATTGCCGGACGCGGCGAAACTTCGCAGGCAGCCTTGGTGAGCGGCGCGCGCGATTTTTCCTGGGTCGGGCCCGGCGCGTCGGGGCTGTGGGTCGAGCCTGCGCGGTGCTGGATCGACCCGCACGATCCGGTCGAGCAGGCGCTGGTCACGCACGGCCACGGCGATCACGCACGCGGCGGCCACCAACAGGTGATCGCCACCCCCGAAACGCTGGCGATCATGGCGCTGCGCTATGGCGACGCGGCGGACAGCGTGGCGGCGGGTTACGGCGATACGGTGGAGCTGGCCGGCGGGGTCAGCGCGACCTTCCTGCCGGCGGGCCATGTGCTGGGATCGGCGCAGATCCTGCTGCATTATGGCGGCGAACGCGTGATCGTGACGGGGGATTACAAGCGCCGCGCGGACCCCACCTGCGCGCCATTCGTGCCCACCGCCTGCGACGTGCTGATCACCGAGGCGACGTTCGGGCTGCCGGTCTTCATCCACCCGCCGATCGAGCAGGAGATCGCGCGCCTGCTCGAAACGCGCGCGCTTTATCCCGATCGCTGCATCCTCGTCGGCGCCTATGCGCTCGGCAAGGCGCAGCGCCTGATCGCCGAGCTGCGCCGCGCGGGATATGCCGAGACGATCTATCTCCACGGCGCGCTGGTGCAGATGTGCCAATTGTACGAGGCGCATGGCGTCGCGCTCGGGCCGCTGGCGCTGGTGATGGACGCCACGAAGGACGCGTTGAAGGGGCAGATCATCCTGTGCCCGCCGGGCGCGCTCAACGATCGCTGGGCGCGGCGGCTGCCCGATCCGATCACCGCGCTCGCGTCGGGCTGGATGCGCGTG
>APMI01069520.1_pt1 | contig 11416 bp, 15 predicted proteins | sample 667938 | NCBI WGS metagenome assembly APMI01 (sample SAMN01084076, study PRJNA167559) | wastewater metagenome | biome: Wastewater | place: Denmark: Ejby Moelle, Odense | collected 2011-11-28 | reverse complement strand
TGCGCATCACGCCGGACGCCGGGACCGTGAAGGCGGGCGGCTACCGCGACGTGCCGCTTCATCCGCAGATTATCGACCTCGGTTTTATAGACTTCATCGAGCGTTCGGCTGACGGCCCATTGTTCTATCCGGCGAAGAAAGGGAAAGACCCAGTGAAGGCCGCTCGCACTGTTGCCGGGCGCATCAGCGAGTGGCTGCAAGACCTCAACGTCATCCCCGAGGGCGTCAGCCCTAACCATGGCTGGCGCCATCGCTTCAAGACCGTAGGCCGCGAGCATGGCGTTTCCGACCGGACGCTCGACGCCATCCAAGGCCACGCCTCAAAGACGGCCGGCGACAACTATGGCGACGTGACGCTAAAGGCAAAGAAAGCGGCGATTGATCGCTTCCCGGAATACAATCTCAGAATGCAGGAATTGGCTTAAAGCGCCTATTTTCTGGAGGATGAAATTCTAACGATATCGGCCGTTGGAATAATTATCGTCTTATCCTCCATAAGCAATATGGCATGATGAGATAATATCATAACAATTTTTGTTTTATTAAGAACACTCTCAGTATTTGATTTATCTTTTATTGTAATTTCATATCTGTATTCTTTATTTGATTTTACGCCATACCCAACCGTTAATCCGATAAAAAATATAACTCCAAGAGCGACAGATGAGTTTAATATTCCAAGATACACAGTGACGCGCCGCTTATTCTTAAGATCATTAGCGTTTAGCGCCGTCATAAATACAAGAAATATCAACCCAATTCCGCTTAAGAAATAAAATATCTCAAACACTACCCTATCGTAATCCCCAGACTTATATGGCGAGAACGCAGAATACACAGATAAAATAAACATGAAGCCAATCGCAAAAAAGAATACAGTTTTATTTATTTTTGTTTGATTGATAAATATGCCCACCCACTCATTCACAAATCCAATAAAAATAGTTTAGAATGCCGCAAATGACCCGATTCCAATCAAAGTAAATTTGATCAAATCTTGATATTCAACAATCCATACAGCAGATCTATCGAATGCTGATAAGTATCCAGAAACAAATACAATTGATATCGTCGCCCCCACGGCAGATACTGCAGTAGAAATCACCAAGAAATGTTTTTTGATGAATTCTATCCGGCTATTCATGCGAATTTCTTTCAACGAATTTTCTTGAAGCAATCCAACTCAACAGCGTTCTGGAAATCCTGCTTGGCCTTCTGCTGCATTTGAGCGGTGCTATAACGCGGCTGCTCGTAAGCAGCGATAACGTGCTGCCGCGATCCACCGGGTGCATTCCCCATGGTCTGCAGAACTGAGCTGATCGGATGCCCATTTTGCCGAGCTTGCATAACGACCGCCGCCCATGTTCCCGCTAGCTCGCATAGTTGCTCTGGCGTTGGTTTCTTAGTCTGCGCATCGGTTGAGAATGACGATAGAGCGAGTAGAGCAACCACAAGCAGGGGCTTCATCAGGTGACATCCAGCAGGCATGTTCGACTCTGACATAGCAGCAGTTTGCCGAATCGCTGTCTACCTCGATTGAAGCGATTAAATCCCTACTAATGTCGAGTGATGGAAATTTAAATATTGCCTCCCGATTCCGGGCGTGAGACAATTATTCATCGTTTAATTGATGAAAGTTGAGTTGTGTTCCGCGATTTAGTCGGCAGCGTAAAGAAATCTCTCGGTTTCTCGACCGTTTATCCTGCCGACTGGCTCCGCGAATTTAATACCGCTGTTGCCGCCTCATCTGGCATTAGCGTTGGACCGCATAATGCGATGGACTGCGCGGCGGTTTCCTGCGCCGTCAAATCCATAGCCGAGACTATCGGACAGCTTCCGATTCTCATTTATGCTCGCGGTGCCGATGGCTCAAAAAGGCGCACGCCTGAGCATCCCGTCTATCGTCTCGTCCATGACGATGTGAACGAATTCACCAGTGCCAGCGAATTCCGCGAAAGCCTCACCGTAGACGCTCTATGCCACGGCAACGGCTTCGCCTTCATCAATCGCGTAGAGGACCGCCCTGTAGAGCTGTCTCGCCTCGCGCCCGATACCGTCACGGTTGAGCAGGATCGCGTTACCGGGGAGCCGGCCTATAAGGTCTCTCTCGGCAACGGCCGATCGCGCGCGCTTCATTATAGCGACATCATCCACCTGCGCGGCGTCGGCAGCCCCGTGAAGCAGGCCCGGGAGGCCATCGCCCTTGCCATGGTGATGGAGCAATATGCCGGCCGACTCTTCGGCAACGGCGCCCGGCCGGGCGGTGTCATCAACGCCCCTGAGAACATGCCGCCCGAAGCCCTCGCCAAGCTCAAGGCGGCGTGGCAAGCCGCCCATGGCAGCGGCAACAGCGGTGGGACCGCTGTTCTGGCTGGCGCCACCTACCAGCAGATCGCCCTTTCCAGCGTGGATGCTCAGTTCGCCGAGCTTCGCGCTTTTGCCATTTCGGAAATCGCCCGCGCCTTCCGTGTCCCGCCCGTCCTCCTGATGGATTACGCCCGTCAGACTTGGGCGAATGCGGAGACGGGCGGACAGCAGTTCCTCACTTACACGCTGATGCCGTGGATCAAGCGTTGGGAGGCCGAAATCCGGCTGAAGCTCTTCAGCTTCGATCAGCGCGATACCCATTTCGCTGAGTTCCTCACCGACGACCTGCTTCGCAGCGATTTCGACAAACGCGCCCGCAGCTATGCGCTGGCCATTTCCTCGCGCTGGCTCAACCCGAATGAGGTTCGCGCCCGCGAGAACCTGCCGCCCTACGAGGGCGGCGACGAATACCTCAATCCGAACACCACGACCGGCCCGGCTGTCGGCGCGAACGACAACCCGGAAAATGGAAAGGACGCCGCTTGAGCGACGTAACGACCGTCGCTTTCTTCGGCGACGCTGACTACCCCTTTACCCTTACGCCTTGGGCGCAAGGCGAACTTGAGAAGCTGACCGGCACCGGCATGGGCGCTCTCTGCCTGCGCGTTCCCCATGGTGATTTCCGCATGGTCGAGATCGTCGAGACGATCCGACTCGCCCTGATCGGCGGCGGGATGGCCCCGCAGAACGCCGCGCATCTTGTCGAGACCTACGCCAAGCCCCGTCCGCTTAGCGAGACGTGGCCGCTCGCGGTTCGCATTCTCTATCGGCTCTGGAACGGCCAGGATGCCGAGCCGGAAACCAAGGACCAGGACGACACCACGCTGACGGTGTCCGATGTCTGAGCTGCTTGAGATCAAAGCCGCGCTCGCGGTCGACGATGCCGGCACCATCACCGGCAACGCTTGGCCCTTCGGCAGTGCCGATAGCGTCGGCGATATCATCACCAAGGGCGCCTTCAACATCCTCGGCGAAGACACGCCGATGCTGCTTCAGCACGATCCCGGCCAACCGGTCGGGCTCTGGACCGAAATCAAAGAAACCGCTGACGGTCTTCAGGTGAAGGGGCGCCTCTTCATCGAGGAAAGCCAGCGCGCCCGCGCCGTCCGCTCCATGATCAAGACCGAGCTGATTTCCGGCCTGTCCATCGGCTTCCGCCCCGTCGAGGCGAAGCAGAGCGGCCGGAACCGCATCATTTCCAAGCTCGACCTCTTTGAAATCTCTGTCGTCCGCAACCCGGCCCATCCGAAGGCCCGGATCACGGACGCCAAGGACGCCACGGCTGCCATTGCCGAGGCAATCAACCGCGCCGCCGTGGCGCTTAGCTCCTGAAAGGACCAATGTGACCAATCTCGCCCATATCGAATTCAAGGAAGACGCCGATAAGGTTCCGGCCGATGTCGCGCAGGCGCTCGCCAATCTGACGAGTTCCGTGGAAGCTCGGCTCAAGGCCGTCGAGACGAAGACCACCGATCGCCTCGACCGTATCGAGGCCAAGGGCAATCGCCTGCCGGCCTCGAACGACAATCAGGCTAACGACAATATCGAGACCAAGGCGCTCGCCAGCTTTATCCGCACCGGCGATGCGACCGAGATCAAGGCTGCTGCGACTGACAATGATCCGGCGGGCGGCTATTTCGTGCTGCCGACCGTGGACAGCCGCATTCGCGAGTTGCTGACCGACCTGTCGCCGATGCGCTCGCTCGCCGAAGTCGTCTCGATTACCGGCGGCGGATATGAGCGCTTCTATTCTATGGGCAAGCGCGGTGCGGTTCGCGTTACCGAGCGCAGCAATCGTCCGCAGGACACTGCCCAGCCTGAATTGATCAAGCACAGCTATAGCGCCGGCACCTACTACGCGGCGCCGACCACGACCCGCCAGATGCTGGATGACGCTAGCTTTGACGTTGCCGGCTGGCTGATCAGGAACGCCGTCCACGACTTCGCCGAGAGCGAGAGCGAGGACTTCCTGACCGGCGAGGGTCAGGACGGTTTCGCCAAGGGGCTGCTGACTTATCCGACCATGTCGGAAAAGGACTTCACGCGCGCTTGGGGCAAGTTCCAGTATGTCCCGGCCGGTCACGCGAGCGCGCCGACCGACAAGCAGCTTTCCGATGCCCTGATCAAGCTCGTGGCGACGCTGCGCACGCCTTACAAGGCGAACGCCGTATTCGTCATGAACAGCGCCACGGCGATCCGCCTGCGCCAGATCGTCGACAACGCGAACCGCTACCTGTGGGCGCCGACCGGCAACCTGATCGAGGGGGTTGAGCATCCGCTGCTCGGCTATCGCGTCGTGATCGAAGAGGGCATGCCCGATATCGGCGCCGATGCCCATGCCATCGCCTTCGGCGATTTCGCGCAGGGCTATGTGATCGTCGACCGGCAGGGCCTTCGCGCGCCGACCGTTGACGAAGTCACCCAAAAGGGTCGCGTCATCATCGATCTCTACAAGCGCGTCGGCGGCGGTGCCGGTGACTTCAACGCGGTCAAGTTCCTCAAGATCGCGGCGAACTAAGGAGTTTCCGACAATGCGTGACCTCTATCACAACCTCGGCGCCGTGACGGCGCTTGCCCCGGCCGTCCAGGCTGCCGCGATCAATGGCGAGGCTATCAGCCTCGCCGGCTTCAACGCGGCGCTGATCGTTCTCAATACGGGCGCGATCGTCGGTGCTGGTGACTTCAGCGCCAAGCTTCAGGAGTCGGATACGGCCAATAGCGCCGACTTCACCGATGTTGCCATTGCCGACCAGCTCGGCGCCTTCCCGCCGACGCTGGCCGCGAACAAGGCTTACCGTGTCGGTTACATCGGATCGAAGCGTAAGCGCTTCATCCGTGTCGTGCTGACGAAGGCGGGCGGCACCTCGATTGCGGCCGGCGCCGTCGTCGTGCTCGGCGAACCGGCTATGGCCCCGCTCGCCGCGTAAACAGTGCTTCCGCAGCCTGTCTATGACGAGATCACGCTTGCGCATGGTGATATCACCGTGCGCTTGCGTCCGTCTTTGCGGGCAGCGAGCACGCTTGAGCGCAGCCATGACGGCTTTGATCGCCTCTTTCAGCGCATTGCCGAGTTCCACACCGGCACTGTGCGCGAGATCATTCTGACAGCCGCGACCGATCGCAGGGATGCCGCTGCTTTCCTCGACATGGTGTTAGCGCTGCCGCTCGGCCGCGTTGTCGGCACCATGCAGGAATCCCTTGTCCGGCTCTGCGCGGGTTTCTTCCCACAGGACGAAGGCAAGCCCAGCCAGAGCGGCGAACGCATGCCGTTCCCTGACTATTTCCGTGCCTTGTTCCGCCGTGCGACCGGCTGCCTGCACTGGACGCCGGAAGCGGTCTGGAGTGCCACGATCCCCGAAATCACCGACGCCATCGCCGGGCATGACGACCTGATGGTTTCGATCTACGGCAGCGGCGATGACAAGCCGGGCGAGCACCGGCCCGACCCGGAACAGGCCGCGCGTAATGAGGCCGTTGGCTTTGACCTGGCCCGACCCGGAACAGGCCGCGCGTAATGAGGCCGTTGGCTTTGACCCCGAATTTGACCGCGCCGGGCTTCAGGCCCTCAAGGCCAAATACGGGAAGCGGCGCCGATGAGCCGCCGGCCGCCCCGCATCTGCGCTTGTGGCAACCGTGTTCCGTATGGCGTCCAATGTCAGTGCCAGCAGCGAGCAGCCCGCGAGCGCCGCACCCGCCATGATCAGCGCCGCCCTTTACGATAGCAAGTGGCAGCTAGCCCGCGCCGAGCTCCTGCGCCTTCATCCGGTTTGCCGGCACTGTAACGAAGCGCCGGCAACCGTCGTGCATCACATCCTCCCGCACCGTGGCGACCGATCGCTGTTCTGGAAGCGGTCGAATTGGATGCCGGTGTGCAAGCCCTGCCATGATGGGCCGTTGCAGTCGCAAGAGCAAAGCAATAGGTAGCGCGACTAGTCCAGTTGTTCAGCTATCGCCGAAAGCGCGCTTTCCGTAGCACCTCGCTTCCCTTGGCGCTGACGACGGGAATGCCGCTCAAATGGTTTTCAATCAGCTTTAACTCGCGGAGTTTGCGCATATGCGTGCCGTTGAGACCGCTGAGGATATTCTCACTCGCCACTTGTTGAAGTGTAGCAATTTCCTCAGGGCTCAAGGTCTCTTCTTTGCCTACCATCGACTTGACCTCTTTCACATGTGGCGCTTGCGTGCGTTAGCCAGCATGGCCCTACGCGTAGCTTCTTCCGGCGAGATTTCCGGCTTTGCAACCGCCTCTTCTGCTTCTCTCTCAGCGACGACCTTTGCGACCAGCGGGTCGACACTAGCAGCGCCCTTGGGCATTGAGCCTGCGACGATCAGCAACCCACCGGTGATAATAAGGCTCAAGGCTATCATCATAGCGTGAAGGTTCGCGATTGATTGACCACCGAAGCTGGCACCTGTGGTTACTCCGCCCAGCATCATGAGCCAGCCTAGACCGAGCACAATAAAGCCGAAAATCTTCATAAGCCCCTCCCCGAAGCGTGACGGTGACAGTCACGCGATTCTCACAGAGATTGTAGGGGGAGAGTGGAAAACTTTCGAGAGGGCTTCTAGACCGGTGTGTTCTCCGTCGCTCGATATTTTCTCTAAATAGATTTTTCAGGATTGAGATTTTTATAGTATACTAAATGAATGAGTATCACTGTTGCGGATTTTAAAGCGCACGACAACATCACTTCTGACGAAGATGATGACGTTATTCAGTCAAAAATTGATGTTGCGTGTGCGCTGGTCGAGAATTTTGTCGGCGAAAAGCTGATCGATTTCGATCCTGTGCCGGCGCCCATTCTTGAGGCCATTCGGCAGCTTACCACTCATCTGTATGAGAACCGTGAGCCGATCGTCGTCGGCGTCCAAGCGGCGGCTCTTCCTTACAACGCCATCGACCTGTTGATGCCCTATCGGCGCGTGGTGTGCTGATGGTTGATCCGACGCTTGCCCTGCAGAAGCTGCTGCAAGGCCGCTTGCTGGCTTCCCCTGATGTCGTGGCGTTAGTCGACCCCGATGACATCGGCGATATCGGCGCTCTGCCGACGACCTTCCCTTGCATCAATATCGGCGAGGGAACTGCCGTCTATTCCAACAACTACGACACGTTCCACGAATGGGCTTCCTGCACCGTCCATGTCTGGACGGAAGAAGCTGGATTACAGCGCTCGAAAGAGATCACCCATGCTGTTCGCGAGGCCTTGAAGCAGGCGCCTTGGCAGGTTCCTGGCTTCGCTTGCCACGCTATCAACGTGTCGAGCGCACGCTTCCTGCGCGACCCGTCCGGCGAGCACGGCCATGCCGTCCTTACGATCGACGCGGTTCTTCAGACGAGGGCCGCAGCGTGATCCGCGCCGGCAAGCTTCGCGAGACCATTACCGTCATGCGCGCCCATGAGATTCGCAATGAATACGGCACCAAGGTCACGGCTTGGACTGCGCACGCGACGACGCGCGCTGAGCTTTTCGAGACGGATCGAGACGGAGATCGTGAAATTCCGGCTGCGGAAACTCGCAGTGACCACGGCCGATCGCGTAGACCACGCCGGACGCCTGCTGAACATCAAGGGCATTGCCGAGATCACCAACGGACGCGGCATCGAACTGACTTGCGAGGCGCTCTGATGCGTGGCCGCAAGCCTGAAACCATCGTCGCCGGTAGCTCGCCGATCAGCGCGCCGCCCCGACCCCCTTCCTATCTTTCGAAGGACGCGAAAGGCGAATGGCGCAAGGTCGCGCCTATCCTCATCGCCGAGCGGAAGGTTTTGACCGAGGGCGATCTCGCCGCGCTCGAAAACTACGTGATCGCCGTTGGCACGATGCGCCGCGCTGAGCGCGAGCTCGCCGCCTCTGACCTGCTGATCGCCGGCAAGCGAAATCCCCTCACGACGATCCTCCTACAGGCTCAGCAGCAGCAGCTTCGCGCCGCTGCGGAGCTTGGCCTGACGCCTTCCTCGCGCTCGCGGGCGCCCATGAGAGACAATGACGAAAACGACCTATCCTATTTGGATTGATGACGGCTCCGAGATTCCGGACCCCTTTGGCTATGGCGAGCGCGCCGTCACCTTCATCCGCAACCTCAAGCACCCGAAGAGCACGCTCCCCGGCAACGCGTTCCAGCTTGACGCGTGGATGGAGCGGATCATTCGGCGCATCTATGGCCCGCGCCATCCCGACCGGACCCGCATCGTCAAGACCGCTTTCATTATGGTCCCGCGTGGCAACCGAAAGACCGCACTCGGCGCCGCGCTGACGCTGCTTCACACTATCGGCCCCGAAAAGCAGATCGGCGGACAGGTGATCGCGAGCGCTGCCGATCAGAAGCAGGCCCGTATCGCCTTCGAAGAGGCGGCAAACATGCTCCGCTGCAATAAGCGGCTTCTGCAGCTTGTCGATATCGCCGACTACCGCAATCGGATCATCCACAAGTCCAAGGGTGCCTGGCTTGAAGCCATCTCGGCGGACGGCGCGACGCAGCACGGCCGCACGCCCGCTTTCGTGCTCGCTGATGAGCCCAGCCTTTGGGAGGCGCTGAAGACCGGCCTCGTCAAAACGCCCGGCGCCCTCAACGTCATCATCACCACGGCCGGCAAGGGGCAGGAGAACGTAGCGTTCAAGCAGTATGAGTATGCTCGCGCTGTCGCGCTCGGCGAGAAGCACGACCCGGCGACGCTGCCCGTGCTGTTCGAATCGCCGAAGGATTGCGACTGGCGCGACGAAGCGATTTGGCACCGTGTTAATCCTGGCCTGCACTATGGCTATCCTGATCTTCCCGGCTTGCGGCAGTTGGCCTTGGAAGCCGAGAGCCGGCCGGCTGATCGGGACAGCTTCCGTCAGCTTCATCTCAATATCTGGCTCGACCACGCGACCAGCCAGTTTGTCGACATGGCCGTCTACGATCGCGGCGCCGCGCCGTTGAATCTATCCGCACTGGCGCACCGGCCTTGCTGGGTTGGTGTCGACATGAGCACGACCACGGACCTGACGGCGGTAGTTGCTGCCTTCCGCGACGACGACGGCGGATTTACCGTCCTGCCGCAGTTCTTCGTGCCTGCCGAGAACCTGCGCGCCCGCGCCGACCGGGACAAGGTGTCCTATCCCGATTGGGCGAAACGTGGCCTGATCACCGCGACGCCGGGTAACGCCATCGACTATCAGGCCGTTGAGCGGCATATCCGCATGCTCGACACGCTCTACGATGTTCGCGAGATCAACTTTGATCCGGCCTATGCCCAGCCGGTCATGGCGCCGCTCGACAGCAGCGGCTTGCCTGTCGCGACGATGCGGCAGGGATGGGTGACACAGTCGCCCGCCCTCAACGTCCTTGAACGCGCGATCGTGTCCGGCAAGCTTCGGCATGGTGGCAATCCGGTGCTGCGCTGGTGCTTCGATAATGTCGAGATCGCCACGGACAGCGCCGGCAATCGCACGATGCACAAGGGTAAATCCCGCGACAGGATCGACGGCGCTGTTGCGACGTGGATGGCGGTATCTCGTGCGGCTGCCGGCAATGAGCATCGTTCGGTCTATGCCGATCCGCGCGTCAGCGTTGAGGATTTGGTCTGGTGATCGACGCCGAATTTCTTGGCGAGGCCAATCTCACCCGGAAGCTTTTGGAAGCCCGCGCCCGCGCTGAAGCGGCCATGCAGGGGGGCCTTGAAGCCCTCGCGGCCGATATGGTGGCCGAAATGCAGGACCGCGCCCCGGAAGACACGGGCGGCTTGCGGGAATCCATCCGCTACGAACCGGACCAGAACGAGGACGGCCCCGGCGTCGTGATCCTCGCGGGCGGCACGCCGGGAACGGAGCGCCGGTCCACGAGCGGTCATGTCTTCGATAACGCCGTGATGCAGGAATTCGGCACGGCGCACATGCCTGCCTCCCCCTATTTCAATCCGACCGTTGACGCCTTCCGCAGTCGCATCGCCACCGAGGCGGGCGCGGAAGCGGCGTCCGCTGTCGTCGAAGTCATCGAAAGTGAGTAACAAGTGACCGGCTTAGCAATTCGGATCGGTGGTGATGTCTCTGGCCTCGACAAGGCCATGCAGCGAGCGACGGATATCGTCAGCACGCGCGGCAGGGAGATGGTCACGACCGCGCTCAAGACTGGGCAGGCGATGGATCAGGCGTTCGCCACCTATCGCGGGATCCAGTTCGCGGCGAAGCACACCACGGCCCTGACGACCGGCCTGAAGGGTGTCGCCGTCGCGCTCGGCACTGTCGCTGTAGGCATCGGCATCATCAAGGGCTTGGAAGCGGCGACCGCTGCCGCCGCCGAGCAGGTGGAGCGCGTCGCGAAGATCGGCGATGCGGCGCGCTCGGCCGGCGTCAGCAACAGTTTCTATCAGGTCTGGACCTCGCAGGCCCGGTTCCTGCGCGTCGAGAACGACGACCTTACGAGGAGCTTGGAACGCCTGAAGCAGGCCGCGATCGTCTCGCTTGGTGAGGGCAAGGACGGTCGCAATGAATCGAGCATTGCCGCCCGCCTGCGCCAACAGCAGGAATCCGGCAACCTCTCTCAGTCCGATGTAAATCGCTATCTCGGCGCTTCGAACACCGAGCAGCGTCTTCGCGTGCTCCTGGACCTTATGCAGCAGCTTCAGAGCAAGGGCCGCGACCTTGCCGCCCTCGACATCGGCAAGCAGTTCCTGACGCCCAACATCGTGGAAGGTATCCGCAACGGCACCATCGAACTGGACCGGCTGAAGCAGCGGCTGGAACAGGTGAAGAATGCTGATGTCAAAATCTATGACGACGCCGACATTGAGAACGCGCGCGAGATGCAGCGCCGGCTTGAAGAGGCCTATCGGATCATCAGGAGCGACCTGAAGCCGATCTATGAGGACTTCGCCTCTGCCGGCCGAGACTTCTACGGTGCGACGGTTTCGTGGGTGGAATCCCTCGCGGGCGGCGTTCGGCTCTTAGCGCAGGCCTACGGCATCATGAAGTCGATTGCTGCTACGGCTGCGTCCACGCCCGGTCTGACTGCCGGCAATGCTGCCGCGAATAGTCCGGCTGGCAAGGCGGGCGCCCCCCCCGGGGCGCGC
>APMI01023273.1_pt1 | contig 11417 bp, 4 predicted proteins | sample 667938 | NCBI WGS metagenome assembly APMI01 (sample SAMN01084076, study PRJNA167559) | wastewater metagenome | biome: Wastewater | place: Denmark: Ejby Moelle, Odense | collected 2011-11-28 | reverse complement strand
TTCATTGCTTAGTGGCCTACTTTCGTCCGGAATCACTGGCCTAGTTTGTCCGGAATATTCACCATATTTCATCTCAATACAACATAGCCTGGACATGGCCTTAGATTTAGGTTCCTTTTAGGGGTATCGTTAGAATTCCACTGAAGTGACAGCAGATCGAACCTGGCACCCTTTGCAAAACTATTTCCTTATGCAAAGTTACTCGGTTGTTCAATTCATTTGTAAAACCTGTTTTGTGCTTAGCTACGGGTAGCTGAATAATTCAAATTAATTATTATATATGCCGCACGCGCCTGAAAATAGGACGCTCGCGAACCAGGTTTATCTATATCTTACAAGTAAATGAGAAGTCATTTATTCACTCCCAAAATTGAGTATTCTCCACTTCTCTTATGCTCTATATCAGTAATTATCAAATAATCTAAAAATTGAAATTTAACAAGGCATTTCTCTCCATTTTTAAAACACATTGTATCTCCCCTTAAATCATATTCATTTGGATTTATAAAGTCCCCTACGCTATACCCTTTATCCCACATCCAGCTTTCTTTCTTAACTCTATCGTGCATAAAGTATTTTTTATCTATATGATAATATATGTAAAGGCCGATGAGTAAGGCCAATGACACAGCACATATTATTTTAATGTTTCGTTTCATACTTTCTTTAATGTGTGGCTCCTGGTTGTTGCTTAAATCCAATAAAATGACCATTTTTATATACAGCCATTGGAAAGGACGCAGTAGGCATAAGTGAATTAATTCCTCTTGCGATTAAACCACTGAATGTGAAAGGGTGATTAGCAGGAATTTGCCCTACCATATAAATTGGTTGATAATATTTAGAGTTATTCGTATTTACGGGTTCGTAAACATTTGTATATGATGAAGCATACGACTTTTGTGTTTGACCCCAAACGTCAACATTACTAAAATTAGAAAGTGAAGAAAGATTCTGAATAAATGGAGATGAAGATTGATTCGCACTTCTACCTCCAGACTGGTCATCTGGGTCTTTACCTGTTCGACATCCATAAAATCCTGCTTTTGCCCCATTATTAACCCAATTGAAATCTATACTCTGCCATTTGTCTAAACTGATTTGACTACTATTAGGTCTTAATGCACCCTCAGATGCTGGAACTGAACCAACTGAGCCATCAAGTCCTCCATGTGACCATAATCCGAATTCTCTAGTTTTCCCAAATCCATTGTCTCCGCCCCAAGTTTTAATATCATTTTGCACTTGGTCTCCTAAATGACCTAGATCTGAAACACCTTTAATCTCTATATGGTCTTTATCAGAATTAAAATTGTCGCTTTTTAAAACATCCAAAGCCCTCGTTAAGGCGGCATAGAAAAACATTTTATCAGCTTCTTTATCATTGCTACCAGTAGCATAATAAAATAAATATAAATCTTCCCCAGTTGGATCTATAAATAATACCGGGTTGTTCGCAGTGTACGTAAAGGGAGAGATAAAGTGGTAATTTTCTGCGTGCGGGTCAACCGAATGCCACCTCCCCAGCACCGCATCATAAAATCTTGCCCCGTAATCCAACCAGTTCAACCCCATTTCATCCTGCATCATTTTCCCGTTGTAAAGATACTCATTTGGTTTGGCAGAAAAATAAGTATAAGTGCTGTTGGCGGATAAACCTTTGATATTCATGCCAAAGGGGTAGTAACTGTTAATTTGAGTAACTCGTACAGTAGCAGGGCCAGAAACCATATAGGATACACGTACATTACCCAAGTGGTCTTCTATAAATGCTTCTCTATATTTGGATGCGCCAGTGCTGCTGAGTACTACGCGGCCTTCGTCATAGGTTAACCAAGAAGGTGTTGTTGGGTTCTCATATACAAAATTAGCTACAAACCGAGTTGTTTTAGTAGGGTTGCCGTCGATATAATACGTTTGGCTCTGCTTGTTACCTGCCGCATCGTAGGTATATTCAATCCGGGTACCAATAGTCTTGGTAATGGATGTGGGTTGGTTTAAATAATTATAAGTTATATTGAGTATGCCCTTGTTCAAATCTTTAGTAAGGTTGCCATTAGCATCATAGGCATATTCACTGCTAGATCTGCTACCATGATCCATAAAATCACCGCCATTATCGGTGGTTACAAAATCATCAACAGAGAACAGCTTGTTACTGGAGGAATACCCATATGTAAGCTTATCAATTGCCCCAACGGAAGATGTAGTACCAATTAATCCATTTCTGATAATGCCTTGTATATTGCCATTTAAATCATATGATTTTGCATTGGTGTAGTTAGATATCGACTCGCTATATTTTTTAGTAGTATTATCCCAGGCGGAATTAACTATTTCAGAATAATCTCCGATTAACAGCCTATTTAGATTGTCGTAACTGTATTTATAAGCTTTCTGCCCTGTAACTACAGGTGAGGTAACAGCATAGGGTTGTACCGTTTGCCATATGGTGGCCGAGATATTGCCGTTGTAGTATGGTTGGTTGCCAATGTTTGTATTAACTTTATCATAAAGTATTTCTTCAGCAAATAAATCATCTGCTAGTGCAGTCGGATCATTAATTTTAGTTAGCCAACCACGTATGTTGTAGGTGTAATCAATGCTCTGTAGAATATCTTCATCCTCGTTGAAGAGTTGCTTGCTTTTTAATTGCCCCAGCGTAGTATATGTGTAAATGATTTTGGTATAATCAGTTTCGCCATTATTGGAATATTTATACGACGACATTCTGCCTGACACATCGTAGGTATACTCTGTTTTCTCTGATCTAGTATAGGTTGGTGTTCCAAAAGTACTAAAATGAATATGATCTTTTTGAAGAATATTAGGTGTAAGCAACTTATACAAATTAGTATAACGATCATACCCAGTACTTCCTCCTTGATTCTGCGCACTACTTTGTATTACCCGGCCATATATATCGTAATAGGAAACAGAAGCTAGCATTGTAGAGTTGTACTTAGTAAAATTTACGGTGGGTTTTCCTGCAAAATATTTCATTTCAGGCTGATAATCTGGTGTTGCAGGCAGGGTAAGGGCAAGATCTGGACTGTTTATGATTGTAACAGCTGCGGAGCTGCCACTTAGATTAACATTATAACTGTCATAATAGTTAAGAGTGAACAGACTACAATTTGTACTGCTATAAGTCGGGAATGCCAGGTTGGAGTAATAGTTATTATCTGTTGCCCGGGCTACACCACTATAGGAAATAAACTCCCAACAATTATAGCTGCTACCATTTGCCAGGGCTTGTATAGCATCACGTGTTTGGCTTGGGTACTGCGTAGTAACTCCTGTCATTATCGCTCTTCCCAAAGCATCATACTTGGTAAAAATCCATTCAAAAGCAGGAGTGGTCCCGTTGTATTTGCGCATATTGCCATCCTGGGTCATTATTAGCTTATCGGTTTTATCGTAAACATAATATTCAGGATCCTTACCGGGAATTTTCTTTTCAATAAGCCGTTTACGGCCATCATAAGTGTAAAAATAAACAAAACTATTTGCAGCCGGCGTTTCACTATCAAAACTAGCAGTTAACAACGCGGACCCCTGGGGTGAAATAACTATACGCAATAAACCGAAATCATCATATACATAATAGGTATCTGCATTGGTTGAAGCATCCAAAACAGAGCGTTTCAAAACTACCTGGCCTTGTTTATTTTTGAATTCATAGGTTATAGCCCCATTTTCGTTGGTGGTTTTATTTACATATAGTGAGTTAGCTGGATAATCTCCTGATCTTGTACAATTATTATAGCCAACAGCAAACCAACGCATGGCTTTGAGATCAGAAGCATTGTTAGTAAGGTATTCAAACTTAACCGGATGGTTGTTTAGTTGCCAGGAAGCCCCTGGGGCAGCTTGCTGTATAATCCTGTTTAATGGCGATTTTTCATAATCGGTAGGAGATTTACCGTTTGCATCACCAAATTGTTGTGTATAAAAGGTCGCAAGGTCAGTGACAAAATCATTCCTATACTCACTCGGATGTGTTGAAGCTGTATAGGGTTCATAGTTCGTCTCATCCAGCCCTGCATTAGTATATGCAAAGGGTTTAATTAAATCAAAGCCCTCAGGTGTAATCCCTTTTTGCACGTTTTGCAATGGTCGACCAAGACCATCAAAGTACTGAATGGTTTGCAAAGCAGTTGTATTTGATATACTTGATGTTAATAAATCAGGATTAGTTATCCCGGCTTTTTGCACATCAAAGGATTGAATATAATTCATTGTTGTCGTTTGTGCAAATAGATGGTGCGAGAAGCCTGTTAGTAAAAGGCAAAATATAATGTTCTGCAACAGTAATTTCATAGCTGGATATATCAAAGGGATGAAATATTATTGTTTATTAATGATCTTGGTGACATTTAAGGTGCCTGTATTTAAATGAAACAGGAAAGCTCCTGGCGGATAGGCCGAAAGGTTGAATTGCAAAACAGTACCATTAACAGGAATATTCGATTGTATCACCATGCCACTTTGAGTAGTGATGCTCGCTGATTTAATTGTCATTCCTTTTGTGCTTACTAACGTAATTAAGCCATGAGTTGGGTTTGGGAAGGCTGTAATGCCATCGTCGTCTTGTTTAATACTTAGCTCCAATGCATCCTCAACAGTAGCACATTGATTTGTAGCGGATAGAGTAAGTTGCATTTTCCCATTGCTTATATCTGTCATTGAAGGCGAATACCAGGTAGCTAACATTCCTGGATTACCAAAATATCCATTACCATCAGACATCCATTCCAATGAAGTTGAATTCACAATAGCAGCATGATCAAGCTGAAACTCATCACCAGCGGCAATGGTCGTATCATTGCCTGCTGAAACTATTGGGATTTTACTGAGAACTATCGCTAAACTGTCAGAGGCGATACAACCATTCTTATCGGTGAACAGCAATTTGTAGGTACCTGGTTTTGTAGCATCCAAGCCATTATCAGGTAATCCCCCCGGCAACCAGCGATAATGTAGACCGGATTTGGGTGCAGCAAGATAAATCGTTTGGCCGGGACATATTGCCGTATCCGGACCGGCATCCACCTCAATCCCTTTGCAGAGGTCTTTAAAATGTAAAAGAAAAATATCACGTTCGCCTTGAGTGGTAAGATTTATTGTGTCGGCACCAACAACTGGAATTTGGATAAGCTGGTAGAAATTTCCAGCAGCCGTAATCATTCCGTCTTTGTCAATAATTATGCTTTGGCAATAGTCCTCACTTGTTGCAGGCAAGTTAAACGATGCTTTCAACTCTCCTATCGAGTTATACTTGGCAATAAAGGCGTTTCCAAAAGGGCTGCCGGCATCCATTTCGACAATATTCCCGTTTTCATCCAGCATTTGAATATTGTGTACAAAATTCCCTGAAACAAAGTAGTCGTTATTGACATTAGTATTAATTGTGTACCCATAATCGTTGCCTTTTCCTCCAATACTTTTTATCCATTTAAGAATTCCTGAAGTATCAATGACTGCCACAAAAATATCTTTCTCACCATTGGTTTGAACAATCTGCTTGCCCATCAAAATTGAAAAGTCGAAACTACCGCAAATGCCAATATCTCCTGCGGGTGAAAAAGTAACCGCCTTCACATACTCGTTACCCAAACCTCCTGCTGTTATCAAGTGTTCGAGTTTGCCGTCAATAGAAAACAATGCAACAAATATATCTTCCTCGCCAAAAGATATAAGCGTGGTATCGGCAATGCGCAAAGTATCGCTGAATGAACCTGCCAGGCATATCAGGCTGTCATTACAAGTTATACCCCCAAGGTTGCAAATTCCGGTTCCTTTAAAAACCAATGGATTCGTTTCACTACCATCAGGTAAGAGGGATGCCATAAAAAAGCCTTTTTCGCCCATTTCTGTACTTACCACTCCTGATAGTTGTAGAGAATCAGCGAATATGCCTGCTATATATGCTTTTCCTTGCGAAACAGGACTCACCATTATTTGCTTTATTGTTGCTAAACCTCCAATATTTCGAAGCCAAACAGGGCAACCTATGGGGCGAACCAATGAAAGGTATGCTCCGGTGAATGCTTTTGTTGTTGTAGAGAGACTATCAAATCGGATAGTATCCTGAAAAATACCAGCAACCAAAACGCCTTCCTGCGTTTTGGTTAAGGATGTAATATTTGCGAACATCTTGCCTCCGAATATTTTTTGCCATTGAATTTTCCCATTAGTATCAAAGGCCACCAGGTATGCATTGTTGCTGTTTGCTAAGTCCGGCTTGGTGGTATCACCCGATAAAATGCCTTTGAGGCTACCTCCTAATATATAATTTCCTGATGAGTCGGTAACCATGGATTTAACATAATCCCAGCCGGTTCCACCAAATTGTTTCGCCCATTGAAGGGAGAGTTGCTGGGCGGTTACATGATTTAAAAAACCAGCAGTAATAATAAATAATAGGATAAATATTTTTTTCATGGTAGAAAGTTTAAACAGAATTGTATTCAGTTATAATTCGAGTTGTGTGTTTTGTTTTCTGAATTATTATTCTGGAAATGAGGATTTTGAAAAATCTAACTTGTTTAAAGTTTATTTATGTCAATTACTTCGATGATTTATTCAGAAGGTAAGATTAATAATTACAAAGGAACACCCCCACCATTAGGACCATTCTGGTCGATATAAATTAGAGTTTCACTTGTACCATTTGATATTTTTATCGATCCTGATCTATTCGTATCCAGGTTTTTACTGCATGATACCCTTAATGTTGTGTCATCAATCTTTGTAGCAGTAATAAAACTTCCTGTAATTGTTGAAATACTCCAGGTAGAATTACTAGAAACGGTAACTGTCTGATATGTTGATGTTCGTTCGAATGAAAGAGACCCTGGGTCTACTGTCACAGCAGATGTATTGCCACCGCTTGGTATAGGTTGATTATAATAATGGTAATCATATTTTTTCAGAATATTGCCTTTATAATCTTTTATGTAGTAGAGCCTGTTAAAAGCGTCATATTCATAATATGTTGGTTTATTGTTTACATCGCTCACTGAAGTAACGCCGACAAAAGGTTTATGGGTATAGGTTGTCATCTGGGCATCCGAAGGGTAGAATCGGAGATCATCGAAGTATGCTGTACCAGAAGATCCAGTTGTAACTTTGATCTGCATTCCCGAAGTTATTGCACTATAGTACATTGAGTATGGTAATTCCACTTCAACAAGATTAAAGACACCTGGATTATTCGGGTTATTCACGATTCTTGAATAAGTGCTTTGCCCTACCACTTCCAGTTTTAAATATGCATCAGTACCGCCTTTCATCCATACACTAGCTTTATATCCTCTATGGTTTTTGGCTGCAAGGCCAACATTAAAGGTTTTTAGCGGCCCGGTTCCTGTTACTTTAGCTGAGCTTTTACCAGTTTTTAGATTTAATACATTATCAACGATGCTCCATGTTCCAGCCGTAGCCCAACCCGGGGCTTCATGATTTTCAAAGCCTGTGTAATCACATTCGATCTGGTCATTCGAATTTGCTATAGTTTGTGAAAAAAAGAAATTCCCTCTAAATGAAACGGTTGGAGCTAAATCTGAGTAGGATAAGGTATAGTTACTTCCTGTCATATTAAAACTTGCTGAAATTGTATTTGATGTTAATGTAGCGGTTTGTGAAACATTTGTCACATTGTTTAATAAGGTAATTTTTACAGATGGTGAGTAAGTGCTGCCACGTGAGTCTGCCAGATAAGAAAGACTAATAGTGCCTGAACTGTTTGGAGTAACATTATTTATAGTGCTCGAATTAAAAATTGTCCCTAAAACAGGACTATTATACAATACTCCGAAACTTGGAGAAGCCTGGAAAGATCGTAATTTAGCATTGTCGGTCTTTGCAATCACCAACGTATTTTTATAGCCCCAAACATAGCTTGTATAAATTCCGTCGACTTTGTGCATTTGGATAAGATTACCATATAGATCCCAATTGTCATAAACAGTTGTTGAATCACAATTATCAATTACAAGAGAAGATAGATCGGTTGCAGGATGAGACAATTCTGTTTTCGCAATTGGATTAGGAGATGAAAACTTATACTTTTTATACGGGTAAATTTGATTTGCATTTACGATACTATATTCTGTAACTTCACCATCAACAATATTATCGTTTATTTTCTTGTTTTTTTCAATAATTGTACTCCACATATCTTTTTGTTTCATGAGTTCAATTGCTTTTACTGCCGGTCCTGGATTGTTGCCAGTTGAGAATACATAATCAATCGGATACTTATATTTAAATGTTAAATTATTCCCATTGCTCTGAGCAGTTGTTTCTTCGCTAACTAAATTTGATAAATTATACTTGTAGCTACATATCGTTGAAATAGTCGGAGTATTCAGATTGAATTCCTGAGTAGTTTTCATTCTTAATTGTGAGTGCCCAGTTGTGTAATGATAAATATTTATCCTAGGGTTCGTGCCATTACGAAGTAGTTGGTTCCCGAAAACCATCGGCCCATCAATAAAGTCATATGTATACGATTCTTTTTTAACTGGATCACCCGATTCATTGTAAATTTCCACATCTTTTATTAAACCTCTGCCATAATCCCTGTAACATACACCATGGAAAAATGGAAAAAATGCTTCTGTCAAGTGAGTGGTAAAGGTTACTTGATCCCAAGAAATTCCAACGAGATAGGTATCATAAGTATTTGGTAAATCTTCTGCACTGAAATAGTTGTAAACAGTTTTTCCATGCCCTGTAATACTTTCAGTAACCGATTTGTATCCGATGTATTCTCCTGTTAAAGAATACAAATCATTGACAGGCTGAGATTGGAGCTTGATGATATTTATTGCAGGATTAGTTATTCCTCCTTCAGTACATGATACTTGGTTCCGAGCATTATAAGCAAAAGATGGGTATTCCATTATAATTCCATTTAAATCATAAGTAAATATCCTTTCTACATTTGGACCAAAATTTGGCACATCAGTTATTTTTTTTATTCTTAAGCCTCCGCAAGGATTCGGACCTTGTGAATGGCAAGCATTAGCAACTCCATAAGCACTGCTGCCAAAATCATGTAATTCGTAATCGAAAAGTGTGCCTCCCCCGGTAGGAAAATCAATTTCTTTTAAAGTGTAAGCCTTCGCAAAATTTATATTTGAAGTTCGATCTGAACCAAGATCAAAATTTACAGTGTGTATATTATCATTGTAGTTTGGGACATAAACCCAAAGTGGCAAATTTTGTGGATTATTAGCATCTATGTCCCCACTAGAGGCTTGAGGAATACAGTAATTATTTAAATTCGGAAAAATCTTTCTTACATTACTTGCATCATCAACAGATACACTTGAATTGCAATATCCAAGATAATCAATACCGGTATAACATGTACGGTACGGCATTTTATTTTCGCTAACATCATCACCATAATAATGAAAGTAATAAGGCGGTATACTAGGTATTGTTGAAAGGGGGCTGCACTCCTGAATAGAATTAAGGCGAAGCCTTTTGTTTAAATATGTGAATGGTGCTGGTTTACTTATTGAGGATTCAAAATAGGTATAATTAAAAATCCATTTTTTTATCCAATCATTCGTAGATATCTGAATCCAATCTAATCTTTTATTGTCATTTGCAATACTATTCTCTATATCCTCTCTTACGGTTTGACAGGAAAAATCAACATTAATTCCATTTGATGTAGTTATTTTTTTAAGAGTCTTAGTAAAATTGCCACCAGTTCTTGTGGAAAAGCTTCTTGAATACATGTCTAGGTCATTTTCACCGGGATATTGGCCACAAGCGTTCCATTTCATTTCCTGGTCACCATACCAATGATCTTGCACCATTGAAACAAAAGTACCAGCAACTAAGTCACCTTGCCAACAAGATAAGGAGCCGCTTAATCGCGATGTTGTTTGTTGGACTTCACTTGCATATTCAAATTTTATTGTATCAATTCCGTTAGGCGAAATCATTTGAGTAAGAAAAAATCCAGTTATGCCATTTGGGCTTTGTGGGAATTGTTCAGATTGGCAAACGTCTTCTATTAAGTTAGTTCCATCACACCCATTGACCGGATTATAAGCCATCGAAAAATAATAACATCTTTTCTTTATTTCATTATAAATTTCAACTTGATCAAAATTGTATATTATGCCAGCATTATCAATAATTTGAAAAGTAGTTAATAAAGAATTAACTCGGTGATAATTAATCTTTATAAGCTTTTTGTCGGAATTCAAAAATTGGACATTAAGATCTTTATCAATAATAAATTGTCCATGATACCCACAAAAATTAAAGGAATATATGTCAGGTTCTAATTCTCCCCCAAAATCTTGATATATTGGCATTGGACTTGGAGAAACGATCTGTCCGTTACTTGGATTTACTGTAAATACATTTTGTGGTATTTGCGTAGCAAGATCCGAGCTACCTATAATATTACATTGTATTATTCCTCCTGCATTTAAACTCCATCCAAGACCAACCCACGATGCAATCTGATCTACTTTTATCCCTGATGCCATATATGATAGAGACAATGGAAGTTCCAGAGCTCCACATTTTATAGTATAGAGCGGAATGTTAATATTTGGTTGTCCAGTATAGTAACTAACAGGTATTTTCCCATATTTACCTAATTCTGCAACAGTTGGCGAAGCTTGGATGATAGAGTTTTCCTGTGTAAATCCATTTAAAGTAAACATACTTAAGAATAGGAATAATACATTTTTCATGAATTTATCTTTCATACTATTGAATTTAATAATATAAAGTATTGCTGATTTCATCTTATAAGTTTTAGTTATAAACTTTATTGGATTATTTATTTTAGCTGGATATCAATAAATAATGAGGTTGTCCTCAGTTTTAATTATTGAACGTTCTGTTTTATTGTAATTCAGTAGTTTTAACAATGAGAAATTATTATTCTTGAATATATAAGAAAGAATTTAGAGTGAATAAGAGAAAACGAGAGTTCAATAAATACTCAGTGTTCGATCAATGCAAATATAAAAACGAAAAATTATAAAAAACAAATGTCAACGAAATTATTTAATAAAAAGTTATAAACATTCAATCTTGTATATATTTGATTATACACAACATAGTACAATTATTTAATTGCAACACATAAATTATGCATCGCAAAGCAAAGAAATAAGATAGTATATATTGCAAGTATTAATGTTACAAAAAAACACTTATCGCTGCAATATTAGGGGCGTATTACATGCCTTTATCCAAAAAAAGGAAAAAGGAAATATGAAAATGACGAATATTTTTCATTTTTTTTATCAGTATCTCCAATCAACCAGTATTTTTATGCTTGAAAGGATAAAATTTGCTACTTTTTATTAAGAGTGTTCAAAACATTACTTACAGAAAATAAAAGAACAAGTTCATTGACATATTGA
>APMI01076736.1_pt1 | contig 11418 bp, 5 predicted proteins | sample 667938 | NCBI WGS metagenome assembly APMI01 (sample SAMN01084076, study PRJNA167559) | wastewater metagenome | biome: Wastewater | place: Denmark: Ejby Moelle, Odense | collected 2011-11-28 | reverse complement strand
AGGCAAGAAAACTCGTTGAAGACAAAGAGAAGATCGACTCGAGGGCTTACCGCCCGGTGCTGGTTTTGATGTCGGATGGGATGCCGACTGACGACTGGGAAGTTGCGTTCGATACGCTTTGTCGATCGGAACGCGCCCAAAAGGCCGCCCGGTTTGCGATGGCGATTGGCGCGGAGGCAAATTTGGAGATGCTCGGGCGCTTTGCAAACGATCCAGAATCTCCTGTCTTCAAAGGACATGAAGCGCGCGACATCCATCGTTTCTTCCGCGCGGTGACGATGTCAGTCGCGGCACGGTCGCGAAGCACTGCACCGAACGGCAATGTGCCGCTCATGCTCGAGGAGATCCCCGAGGACGACGATCTCGATCTGGATTTCTAAGTGCTCTGCGCAACTGCCGCAACGGTCGTTGGCCCTGAGCATAGGGAGCGTAATGACCCCAATCAGGACGCAGTGTTCTTGCGTGGCCATCGGGGTGGGTGGTTTCTGGCAGTCGCAGATGGGCTGGGGTCACGGCTGCTGAGCCATGTTGGGTCCAGGGCGGCAGTAAGAACTGCATATCGCAGCTTGCGGGGAGGATTGTTCGAGCACTCGCCGCGTGAAGCAATCCAAGCTTTCTACCACGACTGGCTCGATGCTCTACCCGGCAAAGAACCTGGTCTTATGGCAACAACACTGCTCGCTGCGTCATGCAATCGGGAAGGGCATTGCGTAATTGTTCAGCTTGGTGATGGATTGGCGCTCTATCGCTCCCGATACGAATTCGGGGTGCTTTCTCAAGGGCGAGCTGGTTTTGCTAACGAGACAGCAGCACTTGGTGTGACGAAGGCTTTCAGTGCATGGCGAGTTGCCGAGGTGGACCTCGTCAAGCCGGGCGATGGTGTGATCTTGATGACTGATGGTTTGGCCGATGACCTGGTGCCCGAGCGACTGGATGGGTTCGACCGAAAACTGATCCGGGAAGCATCGAAACGTGGGCGACGCAGAGGCAAGCGCTGGCTCAAGCAGCAACTCGAGGCATGGCCAACCGCGATGCACGCTGATGACAAGACTATTGGAATGATCTGTCGGGTGAAGAGATGAGAACCAAGGAAAAAAAGGCGAGTTCAGGTACGAGCAAAAAACGTACGGTTCAGGACCGACAGGGCGCTACCTATGAACTGACGGGAAAACTGTCCGAGGGGGGGCAAGGGATTGTCTGTCGAACACAATTTTCTGGTGTTCTGGTGAAAGTCGGTCGGTTTGCTGTAGATGATTCGCGCACGAAGACGTGGTTCCAACATATAGAGTGGGTCAGTCGTTTGCCGCTTGAGGCGCTGAAAATTGCGCGCCCTCAGACCCTGATCGTCAAGCCGCGGTTTGGCTATGTCATGGAACTGATGGATGGCCTCGTTTCCCTCTCACAGGTACTTGAGGAGTCGGTGACCGCGATGCACGACGGGCGTGGTTTGCGAGGCTTCATTGATTCCGGCGGTCTGGCCAAGCGCTTGCGCTTGCTTGAACGCTTGTGCGCCACTCTGTCAAAGCTGCATGGCCGTGGATTGGCCTATGGTGATCTCTCGCCGGGGAATATCTTTGTATCGCGCTCCAAGGAACACGCCGAAGTCTGGCTGATCGATTGCGACAACATCAGCCTGCTATCACGCGAGGGGGGGCAGAAAATCTACACCCCGGACTATGGTGCGCCGGAAATCATGCGCGGCGAGAGCGGGATCAACAGTCTGACGGACTCCTGGAGCGTAGCGGTAATCGCGTTCCAGTTGATGACCCTCCTGCACCCCTTGAAGGGCGATTTCGTTGCGGACGGTGAGCCTGAAGTTGAGGAGCGTGCGCTTCGTGGTGAGACCGCGTGGGTCGATGATCCCGATGACGATTCGAATCAATCCTCCAAGGGTTTGCCGCGAGATTTGGTGCTGACAAAGGAACTGCAGGGGCTTTTTCAGCAGTGTTTCGGCCCCGGCCGAATCGACCCTGGGGCACGACCGACGCTCGCGGAGTGGCGTGCAGGTTTCGAGGCCGCCGCCGCGATGTTGATGACATGTCACGGAGACGATGCTTGTGGTAGCAGTTTCTATTACAACAGGGGTCGCCTGTGCCCTTTTTGCGACCGCATCCAAGACGAGAACGCTCATCTCCTGATGACCCATTACGTGTATGCGCCCATTTCCGAGGCAGAAACGGCGGAATTCGGTGCTCAGAGCCCTTGGATTGCGACCGGACTGCGAATGGTATTTGGCAAAGAAACCGTGGAGTTGAAGGGGTCGCCGGTCGGTTCAGTGCTGTATGCCGAGAGTTCGCCGGTTTGCTCGCTGACGATCGATGCTGCGGGATTGCACATCGAGCCGGTGCCAGGCCGGCAGATTGCTCTCCAGAGCCAGAAGACGAAGGAAGTTCGTGTTATTGACCGAAAGAAAAAGCTGAATGCCTCGATCCGCAGAGGAAATTTCTACATGCTGCATCTCGCCAAAACGGACACGATGCATGACGCTTGGCGTTTCAAATGGTGAAGCATCATGAGGCTCGCTGATTTTCCCCTGCTCGAGCCGGATGTTTATTTCGTTCGAAGCGAGGCTCCTTCGTCCAAGCAGCTGAAACCGTTAACGGAGGTTAAGGCGTGGCGGGATGCTGCTGGATACAACTGGTTGGCCCAGGGGGATGTTCTAGTTGAGTTGGAACGCAATGCCGGTGGCAAGCCATTTCAGGCGGCGCTTGGTCAGGCGCATATCATTTGGTTGCTTCTCAAGCAGTCGGTTTCGGAATTCCAGCTGCAATCTGTTTTGCCGTCGGACTGGACTCCAGTGGATGAGCTAATTGCGGTGTCTGTCGACGAGCAAGCGTTTGACCTGCTGACCCGTACAATTGTTGATCTGGCCGGCGGTGAGAAAACCCATTATCTGAACTGGTTGAAAGATGAGTTCGTCGTTGACGGCAACAAACCGTGGTTCGCCATTCTGAAGGTTCAGGGATCGCGAAAAGGCGATTGGTCGGTGCTCGGACGCTCGTGGAAACTCGATCTCGAGCAGGACAGTACGGGGCATGTCTTCGTCAGACGGCTGAGCAGACTCAACGTAAAACACGCCGACTGGACCATGGTAATTGGCGATTTGCGTTTCGTCGAACACACTGTGGCCGCCCAATTGTTGTCACCCTTGGCTCGAAGTCAGCTTGAACAATCGGTACAGAGCTATGGTAGCTATATCGATTTATGGAAGAAGTACAGCGAGGAGGAATGGCAAAGAAGCCTTCGGCAGGCGGCTCAGTTGAACGTACTGGCCTATTCCCATGCAGAAGAGGCTAGTGATGAAGGCGGAGTCTGGCGATTTAAGGTGTCAACTGCTGACAGGGAGGCATTCGAAAAGGCATGGAGATCCATTGAGTCGGACACGGGGATAGAACTCGAGGCAACTACAGAGCATCCGGAATGGCGGCAGATTCAGGATGAGGTCAGTGCGCTGTCTGCTTCCCGGCGCTTCAGAGGAAGACCGGAATTTTCCTACCGCACACGTAACGAGATTCTGATCGCGGCACCTTTCAGACGGCCTCCCGAGAGCGGCTATCTGTCGCTTTCTCTTGCAGGTGACCGCACAGTTCAGGAACGGCGCTTGAAAGCACGTCAGGCAATTGAAAGTGGTCGACGGCTCCCCCAGTTGCGTTACCTTTTACAGAATATGTCGCTGCCATCGATGCGCCCTCGTAGCGAAAAGGCGATGAGCCTTAATGCCTTAGCGTGCTTCAAGCACGGACGACCAACGAGAAGTCAGGAGGATGCTATCAAGATGGCGCTGGAAACCCCTGATATTGCGCTCATCATCGGTCCGCCAGGCACAGGAAAGACTCAGGTGATTGCTGCACTCGAACGCCGCTTGTCCGATCTGGGTGAGAGTGCAACTGCGCAACATCAGGTGCTGATTTCAAGCTTTCAGCATGATGCGGTCGAGAATGCGCTCGAGCGAACCAGCGTATACGGCTTACCTGGCGTCAAGATTGGGCAGCGCAGAGATGCGGAAGGGGTTGATCTCATCGAACGTTGGTGTGACGAGACCGCAGATAAAGTTGAAGCGGAATTGTCAGTGTACGAAGCAGAACAAACACACCTTAATCTGCTGAGGTGTATTCATGCCGGTATAGCTAAGCTGAGGCATGGTCAGTTTTCAGCCGACCAGCGCAGGGTGGAAATGCTCGAGCTGTCGGAACGCCTCGACGACCTCGATCAGAAATACCGCGTTCGTCTCGACCCCCTGCTGATAGATCAATGGCGTGAGTACGTCGACGAACAACCCAAGACGAGTCCGACAACACGAGATCATGAATCGCTGTTGTTGCGGAAAATTAGGGGATTGCGTTTGTCGCCGGAAAGTTTCATGGATGACGGCCCAGAGAGGCTGATTGATCTGATTTATTCTGTGGATTACTTTGGAGGGATTCCCGCAGCTCTGGTTGCGCGCTTACGTGACTTCGAGGACACGCGTACGTTGGATCAAGAGCGCACTCAAAGACTAACCGAGCTACGCAACGAGTTGCTCGACAGTCTGCTCGACTATCGCCCACCGGTAGTCAAGAATCGCGTCGACGATCGTGGCCGTAGTCTGTTGCTCGCCATTGAGGCGGGTATCGAGGATCGTCTCAAGACGTCTCGCCTTGGTGTGGCGGGCGTTCTGGCTCGCTACCAGGATGCTTTCCTGAGCGACCCGATTCGGGTCCGCGATGCTGTTCGAGAGTATGCAATGGTGGTAGGGGCAACGTGCCAGCAGGCAGCTAGCGTGCACATGGCGAGCTTGAAAACACTCACAGACGTCGGCGATGCCGGCATCAGCTTCAACACGGTGATCATCGACGAGGCCGCACGGGCGAACCCGCTGGATTTGTTCATCCCGATGTCGATGGCTACACGACGCATCGTGCTGGTGGGTGACCACAGGCAGCTTCCGCACTTGCTTGAGCCAGAAGTCGAAGAGTCAGTTGCCACCAGTCATTCGCTAAGTGACGAACAGCGTTTGGCCTACAAGGAATCCCTGTTTCAGAGACTCTGGAAGCAGCTAGAGGAGAATAAGAAAAGAGACGGGTTTTCGCGGGTCGTGATGCTGGATACGCAGTTTCGAATGCACCCTGTTCTCGGCGACTTCGTCAGTCGCGAGTTCTATGAGCGTGAGGGGCTGAAGCGAATTGAGCCGGGACGCAGCGCGGAGCACTTCATGTCCGATATCCCCGGTCACGAAGAAAAGGTATGTTGCTGGATCGACGTACCCCATTCTGAGGGGGACGGAAAAGAAAAGAAATCGACCGGAAATCCGAGTTGGAGACGAGTACTCGAAGCGCAGCGGCTGGCAAACGAGGCAAAGCGATTGCTAGACAGCTGCGGCGACGCGATCAGTATCGGGGTGATCACGTTCTACAGTGCTCAACGTGATGCGATCTTCGAAGCACTCCAACGGCTAGGAGTGACAAGCCAAAACGCCGAAACGGGTGAATGGGAGATAGAGGAACGGTATCGCAAGACCCGCAGTCATGAAGAACGGTTCCGGGTGGGGACGGTGGATGCTTTTCAGGGCAAGGAGTTCGATATCGTACTGCTGTCGGTGGTTCGTTCGAATCGCCAACCAATGCCGGCGGAGAACGACGCCGATGCCTTTGAGGCGGCTGCCAACCGCAAATACGGTCATTTGCGACTGAGCAACCGGATGAACGTGGCAATGAGTCGCCAGCGATCACTGTTGATCGCAATTGGGGACAAGGCGATGGCGGAGTCACCGGGTTCGGACAAGGCGGTGCCCGCGATGCATGCATTCCTTGAGCTTTGCAAGGGAGGTCACGGACATGTTCTCTGATCGCTACTGTTATGTACCGCGCGAGCTCAATCGTATTGCGGGGAGACGCGAGAATCTCTTGTGGCCGGTTTATGCCTGGAAGGTGCTTTATCCGGATGATCGCCAACCTCCAGGCTGCAATTTGTTTCAGGAAACGATGCTGGGGTTGATGCGCGCGGGAGTGAACGAAGCCGCGAAAATCGCCAAACTGATGGCCATTGACCCGGAGCTGGTTCGCTTCATTATTGCATCGCAGTTGCAGCCGAATGGCTGGCTCGATCAGCGCTACAAGGTGACACCGGATGGCGAACGGTTGTTGGACGACGCAGAGGATCGACGGCTCAACCTAACGGTGGGCTACGCATTTCAGGAAGCTATTGGTGGCAAGCTATTGCCCCGTTTCTCGACGGCATTGCCCGAAATAGAGCCGGTGGGATGCGACCAGAACAACCGCCCAGTGTTTATTCTCGATCGAGACAAAGGCTGGCATGAGAATCCTTTCCTTCTTCAGGAAAAAGCGCCCGCGAAAGCGGACATGCAGGGTTTGCTGGCGGCCTACAGGCAATATCGTCAGGAACTCGCGCAGGTGCGGCGTGACGAGCAACAGGCCGCGTTCGATGTGTCTATCAGAACGCTTGACTATGTCGATGATCAGCCTGTGAAACTTTACTTCTGGTGCGAACTGTACCGGGACGAAAACGGACCACAGCGCTGGTTGATCAGCGACCCGTTCCGGTTTCGCCCCGCAGTGTCATGGTTGCGGGAACCATTCCTGGAATTGGCGAAAAGTCATGCCGAGCTGACACGCCGGATGCAGCGTTTATTGCCGGATATTGCTACAGATGGCATTTCGACAGACGACTGGTTCGAGCGGATTGCCGAGCATGCCGACTTCGAGGTCGAATCCAAGTATCCCTACCTCAAGGGCCGGGCACCCCTTGTTCGCGAACACTTGCTAAGGGTCCTGCGGCAGAAGACGAAGATCAAGGAGTCGCAGGGGCGCATTCATCCTGAAGATCTAGGCGCTTTGATGACCGAATCAGCCAGTCTAATAGAGGCTGTTCTCAAGTGGTTATTAGAAGAGTGGCCGGTAACACCAAGCTGGCCAGAGAAAGGCAATTGGACGCCGGATGACGCGAGAGCTGAACTCCGCGCACTGTCCGTTCAGGCAATCAATGAGGAGGTTATCCGTGCCTTGGCTGGGCAGCAACGGCGCTCTGTCGCCAAAGCCATGATTAACCGTAATCAGCCCCTGAAAGCACTGCTTGCTGGCGTTCTGTTCGCTGCTAACGAGCGGAATGACCACCCATGCTATCAGTTGAGCTCAGATCAGTTGCGGTTGGCACGACTTCCGAAGCTCGCGGATTATCGAAACAAGGTAGGGGGGCATGCATCGGGAGAGCGTCCGGACAAGGACGTGGTTCTGGAGTATGCAGAATTTGCCATCGAGTGGATGGCGCTATTTGAACATTGGTACTGACATGTCGAAAAAGAAGAAAGGTAACGGAACACCTCCATTTTCGGGCAGCCATAATGGCCCGAAGACATCCTCATCGTTGTTTGGAGGCATTTTGTCCAACGCAGGGGTCGTTAAAACGGAAGCCCCGCAAGCGTCAGCTGAAACTCTCGTTTCTGCGCTCGGAACAGGCATGCCCGCAGAGGACCGCGAAAGAGTCGAGCAGGAAGCGCATCAGCAGCTGGAGCTCGAGGTCGCCAGATTACAAAGTGATCGCGATCAGCTCGTTGCCTTGCGAGTGTCTTATGAAAAGGACGCGGAGGCATTGAAGATGCGCGAGGACGCAATTGAGGCCATGAATGAGAAGGCCCAAACCCTAGCCGAAATCCTAGCAGTGAAGGAATCTGGTCTGTTGCATAGCGAACGCGAGCTTGAGGTACGGGAGTTTAACGCCCGTAACGGATTCAGCAAGCAGAACGAGGAGTCCTTGAAGGTATTTAGAGCGGAGATCGAGGCACTTGAGCTACGGAAATTTTCGACAATTCGGGAGGCTGACCGAGAGCGCAGTGAAGCGCAGAGGCGGATTCAAGAGGAGCTGGAGCTTGGCCTCACCGCTATAAAATCCAGAGAGGATGAGCTTGATAGCCGGCAGATCGAGCTCGACAGTAAAGTTTCCAGTTTGGAAGCCAAAGAACGAAAACTGTCACTTTTACATCGAAGCCGAGAAGACGCTCATCGAGTCTTGCGAAAAGAGGTTGAAATCGATTTTGCTGATGAGATCAAGCGACGAGATCTGGAGATCGTTCGCGCTCAAAGCCAACTGGAGCGTCTCAGGCTTCTTTTAGACACGGAACGCGAGCGCTTCGATGCGTATGAACAACTGGTTGAGGTTCTGGATGGGCGCGAACCAACCACATTGCGTGAAGAGCTCGAAAATCTGCGCCAGAAGAACAGAGACCTCAAGTCCCGACTGAGCGAACTCGAAACAGCCGAAGCAATCGGGGATCTGGACCGCTTGCAGGAGGAGTTGGGCGCTGCCAGCGAGCAGATAAGGGATTTAAAGCAGGAGCTCGAAGAACGCAAAGTCTCTGCGCATCAGCATCATTTGGTAGTACTCGAGCGCGAACAGTGGATGCAGGAAAAGCGCGTTCTGGAACGGACCAAGCAGTTGCTGGACGGACACATCCGTGATCTCGAATCCCGTGTCTCAAGCCTTGTAGAATCTCAGCAAGCCGATGTTGCCTTTCCTGAGCTAGTGAAGATGGACAGGGACCCGTTTCAGACGCCGAGACCCGTCGACTCGATCGAAAGCCTCAAGGCGTTCACCGAGGAATTGCGGCACCGGATCGCAGTCGCTGATTCTGGTAATGAGTTGTACTTCCGCCTGGAAGATCTGCAACTCTTTGTCGGAGGCTTGGCGATGAGCCAACTGCACGTATTCCAAGGTATCAGTGGCACTGGCAAGACAAGCCTCGCCAAGGCTTTTGCCAAAGCAGTCGGCGGCGAGTGTCAGGACATCGCAGTACAGGCCGGTTGGCGGGACCGCAGTGATCTGCTTGGGCACTACAACGCATTCGAAAAGCGCTTCGCTGAAAAGGAATGTTTGCAGGCGATCTATCGTGCCCGTACGCCATCGGCCAGCGACCGTTTTAATATCGTGCTTCTCGACGAAATGAACCTCTCCCGTCCCGAGCAGTACTTTGCTGACTTTTTATCTGCGCTCGAAAAATCAGCAGAAGACCGCTGGATACGGTTGATGGAAAGCGCGCCACCGAATGCTCCCCGCCGGCTGCGCGATGGCAGAGAGATTCAACTGCCACAGAACCTTTGGTTCATCGGTACAGCAAACCAGGACGAAACTACCAACGAGTTGGCCGACAAGACACATGACCGGGCATTCGTTTTGGAACTTCCGAGGCATGAAGAACGATTCAACATCAACCACAGTTTGCCTCCGCGCACTTACTCCTTCAATGCGCTTCAGCGAGCCTTTACTGAAGCGCAGGAAGCGCACGGCAAGGAGGTTGCGGACCTGCTCGGCTTCGTCAGCAAGAGCGAGTTATCAAGCGTGTTAGACAGAGAGTTTCTGATTGGCTGGGGTAACCGTTTCGAGCGGCAGGCAAAGATTTTTTTACCGGTTGTGAAAGCTTGCGGCGGGACGTTTGCTGGAGCCCTCGATCATTTGCTTTCGACCCGGATATTTCGCGCTGGCAAAGTAGTTGGACGATACGACAAATCGAAAGACCAGCTTGATACGGTGGAGCAAGCGCTTCTTCTTGTTTTTCAGGGAATCTCCAAGACCGACCTTCCCTTACGGTGCGTCAGTGCGCTGGAACGAGACCGCAAACGGATGGAGCGCGGTGCGTGAAGGTGTTCGATCGCTACCTCGGACAGGAAGTGGCGTTACCCAAGTCTATTGAGGAGGGGCGTTTCAGGCTGCTGAGGCCGACTGTGCTCAACGAACGGGTCGATCTAGGTAAGGATGACGTGTTGCTGAGTGACGGGCGGGAACGCTGCGTCATTGGGGTAACTCGACATTCATTCGACGGTTCCGGATTTCAAGCCGGCAAATCGAGCGATGTTTCGCAGGAGGCTCAGCGATCGATCATTTGCAAAGCTCTGGAATTACTTGCAGCCCGTAGTGACAATGACAAAGAGGTCCTTTTCCCGCCGTTGCTCCCGCCGGAAATGGCCGATGCTCTAGAGTTAAACAAGCTTGATGAAGCACTTCGAGAAATCATCGATCGTGGTCATCTGGACGAAATCGTACGCCGCCCACGTTATTCAATGAAGTATGAATCGGAGCTTGTTGATGTCTCGCGGGTAAGGCGAACTGCCCCGGGGGCTTTGGATCGGCTAGCTGCTCGATCGGAGGATTGGCACCGCAGAACGATTACGGCTGTGTTGCCCAAACGGCTGCTGGCTATGCTCAGCGATGACGATTGGGGCATTTACGAGAACAAAGTGTTCGCTCGCCTGTTGGATCGACTGGACCAGTATCTGCGCCGTCGGTTGGCAGAAACGGAAGAGTTGCAGCGCGTTTTTGAGTACGCGCTTAACCTCGATAAGGCAGAATTGCTCTACCATCGGTTGAGAAAAAGGCTGTATCAACTCTGGGGCGAAGCGATGGAGTCGTCCAAGAAGGCCGCTATAAGCACTATTGACGAGTCGAAAACCGTGATCGAGGCATTGCGTTCAGCAAAGCAGAAAATTGGTCTGCTGCGCCACTCCGATATCTACAGCAAGGTGCCACGCTCCGCATGTGTTCCGGCTGACTTACGACATACCAACATTCTTAATCATGACCAGCACTACCGACATCTGAAGACGCTCTGGCACATGCATCAGAAAAGTAATGAGCAGACGGAACAAACGCCCGAAGAGGTGTTCAGAAAAAACCAACGAGAGCTTGGCCACTTCGTGTGCTATCTGCAAACGATGATACGGAGGGTTCTGCGGGATATCCGGCCAGTTCTGTCAGAAGATCCAAACAGCGGTTTTGTGTTTACAGGCTCTTCCGGTTGCCTGGTCACCGACAAAGAGGAGATCACTCTCCGGTTAGGTAAGCGCGAGTTGATTTTCATCCCTGTGCTGGGCTCTGTGCCACAAATTGATCGACTGAAAGCCGATGGATCGGGACGGATCATCGTGTCTAGGATCTCGGCTATCGAAGGAAAAGATTTCACCGGTCTAGACAGTCTCATCAGTGGGCGAGTTTTCTCCGTTAATCCTTTGGATTTCTACGGCGAGGAGAAGATCAGGATACTCGTGGAACGTTTCCTGTGGTTTCCGGTTTTCAAATCTTATGGAACCCTCGTTGACCGACTTCCGTCTGATACCCTCGGCTGGCTTGCGGATCACGAAATTGGAACTGTTGAGAGATCCAGTTGGCGTCTTCTCAGTCCATTGAGTGTTGGCGAACGAACTCTGCTTAATAGATGGTTGGAAGGATCGGGGCTTAATCCGGATACTCGAGAAGATATATCAACTGTGGTGGAGCAAATGACAGCCCTTGGACTTTGCCGTCACTGCGGCCACCCAGGAACGTTTGTTAAACGCGACGGGGGGTTCAAAGCGGGGTGTGCTAGTTGTCTAACTGAATGGGGAATCTACTCGACTCCGCCCAGACGAATGGCCCAAATGAACACGCAAGATATGT
>APMI01021099.1_pt1 | contig 11420 bp, 6 predicted proteins | sample 667938 | NCBI WGS metagenome assembly APMI01 (sample SAMN01084076, study PRJNA167559) | wastewater metagenome | biome: Wastewater | place: Denmark: Ejby Moelle, Odense | collected 2011-11-28 | reverse complement strand
CTTTTCCCGCTGCTGCTGGTGCCGCATCTCGGGCTGGTGCGCAGCGGACTGCTGTTCGGCCTGCTCAACGTGCTCGTGGCGCTTTGGGCGCTGTGGCTGTTCCGCGCACAACTGCACAGCGCCGTCTGGTTGAAAGCCCAGGCGTTTACGTCGCTGGCCGTGCTGGGCATCAGCTTCGCCTTGGCCGGGCAATTCACCTCGCTGGCCGAGGCCCATCTCTATGCCGATGAAATCGTGCACAGCGAGACCTCGCCGTATCAGCGCATCGTCATCACCCGCTGGAAGGACGATCTGCGCCTGTATCTGAACAACAACCTGCAATTCAGCTCGCGCGACGAGTACCGCTACCATGAGGCGCTGGTGCATCCGGGGCTGGCGACGCTGCCCGGCGCGCGGCGGGTGCTGGTGCTGGGCGGCGGCGACGGACTGGCCGTTCGCGAGATTCTCAAGTATCCGCAAGTCGAGAAAATCACGCTGGTCGATCTCGACCCGGCGATGACGAGGCTCTTCTCGACGGCGGCTGCCCTGCGCAAGCTCAACCAGGATTCGTTGAGCTCGCCGAAGGTAAAGGTCATCAACGCAGATGCACTGAAATGGCTGGAAGAAAATGACGACCAATTCGACTTCGTCGTCGTCGATTTTCCAGACCCGTCCAATTTTGCCATCGGCAAGCTCTACAGCTCGGCGTTCTTCCGCCTGCTGGAAAAGCACCTGTCGGCAGGCGCGCTGGCCGCCATTCAATCGACATCGCCGCTCTACGCCCGGCAATCGTTCTGGTGCGTCGTCACAACGCTGGAGAGCGTCGGGCTCAATGTCACGCCGTACCACGCGCTGGTGCCGTCCTTCGGCGAATGGGGTTTCGTGCTCGCCGGCCGTCGCGCCTACCAGCCACCCGCGAGCTATGCCGTAGCCACGCGCTTCCTGACGCCCGAGATCACTCCGGGCCTGTTCCAGTTTCCCGGAGACATGGCGCGCGTCGACGCCGAAGTCAACCGGCTCAACAATCAGGTACTGGTGCGCTACTTCGAAAGCGAGTGGCGGCAGGTGATCCGCTGACAGGCGATCCAACGGGCTATCGAAAAGGAACAGCCCTTTGCCGCTATGACGATAAAATCAGCGATTCCTGCGCTGACCAAGTAACAGACGGAAGTCATGAACAAAGAACAACTGAAGAAACTCGAAGCCGACCTGTGGAGCGCCGCAGACAAGCTGCGCGCCAACTCCGACCTGAAGTCCAGCGAATACGCCACGCCGGTGCTCGGCCTGATCTTCCTCAAGTTTGCCGACAACAACTACCGTCGCCATGAGGCGGAAATCCTCGGCGAATACCAGAAGCTCAAGGGCAGCCGGCGCGAAAAGAAGATTTCCGACATCGCCATCGAGAAGTGCGGCTTCTACCTGCCCGACCATGCGCGCTACGAGCACCTGCTGAATCTGCCGGAAGAGAAAGACATCGCCAGAGCGCTCAAGGAGGCGATGAAGGCGATCGAGGAATACAAGCCGGAACTCGAAGGCGTGTTGCCCAAGGACGAATACGCCGCGCTCACGCGCACCGACAAAACCCTGCCGAAGCAGTTGCTGCGCACCTTCGCCGACATTCCCACCAGGGCCAGCGGCGATCTGTTCGGGCAGATCTACGAATACTTCCTTGCCGAATTCGCGCGCAGCGAAGGCCAGAAAGGCGGCGAGTTTTTCACGCCGCGCTCGGTGGTGCGTCTGATGGTCGAGATCATCGAGCCGCACGGCGGCAGGGTATTCGACCCCGCCTGCGGCTCGGGCGGCATGTTCGTGCAGTCGGCGCAGTTCATCGCCGAGCACCGCAAGGAATTGAAAGGATCGGAGAGCGGCGTGTACGTTTGCGGGCAGGAGAAAACCCGCGACACCGTCAACCTCGCCAAGATGAACCTCGCCGTCAACGGCTTGCGCGGCGAAATCAAGCAGGCCAACACCTACTACGAAGACCCGCATGGCAGTTTCGGCGAATTCGATTATGTTCTCGCCAATCCCCCGTTCAACGTGGACGATGTCAGCCTCTCCAGCGTCGAGAAAGACAGGCGATTCAATACCTATGGCATTCCGCGCAACAAGTCCAAGGTAAGGAAGGCCGACCAAGGCAAGGAGACCGTGCCCAACGGCAACTACCTGTGGATCAACCTGTTCGCCACCTCGCTCAAGCCGCAGGGCCGCGCCGCGCTGGTGATGGCGAATTCCGCCTCGGACGCGCGCCATTCCGAAGCCGACATCCGCCAGACGCTGATCGAGCAGAACCTGATCTACGGCATGCTCACGCTGCCCTCCAACATGTTCTACACCGTCACGCTGCCCGCCACACTGTGGTTTTTTGACAAGGCCAAGAGCGACGACAAGATCCTGTTCATCGACGCGCGCAACATCTTCACCCAGATCGATCGCGCCCACCGTGAGTTCAGCGAAGAACAGATCCAGAACATCGCCATCATCAGCCAGTTGCACAAGGGGCGGCGCGACAGGTTCGTGCAACTCATCGACCGCTACTTCGCGCAAGGCATGGCGCAACTGGTGGAAAACAAGGTCAGCGTCGATCCCGTCGCCGCGCAGTTGCTCGATGTGCTCGACGATGCCGCAGGCAAACAGGCGGTCGGCGAGCTGGTGCAGCAATGGGCCGGGCTGGCGAAGCTGCAAACCCGCTATGCGCAGTATCAAGAGAAGCACGGTGACGAAACGGCGGTCGACAAAAAGAACAAGGCCCAGCAACAACTACGCGAAGCCTTCGATCCCTTCTTTGCCGCGCTTCATGCCGGCCTGAAGCATCTGGACAAGATCGTGCGCCAGCACGAAAAGCAGCAGGCCAAGCAGGCTCAGGCCGAAGGCAAACGCGGCAGCACCGACCGCAAGACCAACGCACTGAAAGCTGCGCTGGAAGAACTGCATCGGGAAGTGAAAAGCGCCGAACTGTTCTACCAGCACATCCACTGGCTACAGGAGCGCTTCCCCAAGGCAGAGTACGAAGACGTCACTGGCCTGTGCAAGCTGGTAAGTCCGGCTGAGGTGGTAGAGCAGAATTACTCACTGAATGCCGGGCGTTATGTTGGCGTGGTGATTGAAGAAGACGGTAAGACGGAGGAAGAGTTTATTGAAGAGATTTATGCTATGCACAGTGAGTTTGAATCGCTGAATTCCGAGGGCGATCAACTGCGAGAATCCATCACAAAGAATTTCAAGCTCTTGATAGCGGATAGCTGATCCGCTATGCCAACAACTACAAAACAGGTTGACGTTTGGCCAATTGTTTCGCTAGGTTCAGTGGTCAAGTTTCTTTCGGGCGGAACCCCGAGCATGGGGGAAGAAAAGTATTGGCACGGCGATATTCCTTGGGTTAGCTCTGGTGAAATGACAAAGCGCAAAATTCTCCGCACCGAATTGCAGGTTACTGAAGATGGTGCGAAAGAGGGGAGTAAGCGGGTTCCAGCACGAACAGTGTTGGTCGTAGTTCGAGGTATGTCACTCGCTAAAGAATTTCGAGTCGCAATTACTGCGCGCGATGTAACTTTTAATCAAGACCTTAAAGCACTTTTGCCTTGTAAGAAACTCTACCCAGAGTTTCTTTTTCACTTTTTGATTTCACAGAATCAACCTATTCGCGACTCTGCGTCCGAGTCAGGGCACGGAACTAAAAAATTGGATACGCAAGTTCTTGAGGAATGGCCCATTCCACTACCACCGCTGCCAACTCAAAAGAAGATTGCGGCGGTCATTTCGACGTATGACGATCTGATCGAAAACAACCAGCGGCGCATCGCGCTGCTGGAAAAGATGGCCGAGGAAACCTATCGCGAATGGTTCGTCCGCCTGCGCTTTCCGGGCCATGAGAAGGTAGAAAAGATAAAAGGCGTACCAGCAGGTTGGGAGCTAGTGAGGTTGGAGAATGCATTCAAGTTCATCGGCGGAGGCACGCCAACAAAGGAAATTGGCCGTTACTGGGATGACGGCGACGTGAACTGGTTTACTCCGTCGGACATCACTGGCGCGGATGGAATGTTCTTAGAGCGATCCGGTGACCAATGCACCGAGGAAGGTCTAAATAACAGTTCGGCAAAAATGTTCCCAGCGTATTCGGTGATGCTGACGAGTCGTGCCACCATCGGTGCTGTTGGCATCAATCTAACGCCTGCTTGCACAAACCAAGGGTTTATCACGTGCATCCCGAATGCACGGTATCCGCTACCGTACCTGTATCACTGGATCAAACTGGCGAAGCCGCATTTTGAACTGCTGTCAGGCGGTGCGACTTTTGCCGAGTTGACGAAGGGAACTTTCAAACGCATCGAGATATTGTCACCACCAGAATCTCTTGTTGCCGAGTTCGCACGGATTGAAGAGCCAATGTTCAGTGCCATTGAAAATCATCTGAGAGCAAACAGGAAGCTGATCGAAGCAAGGGATTTACTTCTCCCCCGCCTCATCTCCGGCAAAGTCTCCGTCGACAAGCTCGATATCCAGTTCCCGCCCAGTATGGAGGAGTCTGCGCATGAGCACTGACGAGACAAGGCAACCGGTGATTGCAGGGGGCAGCATCGGCGGATTGCTCGGCGATGTTCGCACTATCCTTGCTCAGGCGCGGCAGAAGGCTTATTCGGCGGCCAATTTTGCGATGGTGGAGTGCTACTGGCAGATCGGCCGCCGCATCGTGGAAGAAGAACAGCGCGGGCAGTCACGCGCCGAATACGGGGCGCAGATAATCCGCGAGTTGTCGCGTAGCCTGGCCGGCGAGTTCGGCGGCGGCTTTTCCGCCGCCAACCTGAAGAATTTTCGCCAGTTTTATCTCACCTATCCTGATTTCGGAAAAGGCTACGCACTGCGTAGCCAATTGACCTGGACCCATTACCGGCTGATCATGCGGGTGGATAGCCCTCCGGCGCGTGACTATTACATGAACGAAGCGGCGGAGCATGGCTGGAGCTCGCGGCTGCTGGAGCGCAATATCAACACGCAGTATTACGAGCGCCTGCTGACCACGTCCGACAAACGGGCGGCGCTGGTTGCGCAGGCATCGTTCGAGAAGAACCGGCCCAGCGACTTCATCAAAGACCCGTATGTGCTCGAATTCCTCGGCATTCCGGAAAGCCCCGCGCTGCTGGAAAAGGATATCGAGCAGGCGATTGTGGGCAACCTGCAAAAATTCCTGCTGGAGCTGGGCAAGGGCTTTGCCTTTATTGCCCGCCAGTTTCGCATCAGCACCGAGACCAGCCACTTTTACATCGATCTTGTTTTTTACAATTATCTGCTGAAATGCTTTGTGCTGATTGATCTCAAGACAGACAAGCTGACGCATCAGGATGTCGGGCAGATGGACATGTATGTGCGCATGTTCGACGACCTCAAGCGCCAGCCGGACGACAACCCCAGCATCGGATTGATCCTGTGTTCGCAACGCGACGAAACCGTGGTGCGCTATTCGGTGCTCAAGGAGAGCGAGCAACTTTTCGCCTCGAAATACCGCCTGATCTTGCCGACCGAGGATGAGTTGAAGGCCGAGCTGGAGCGGGAGCAGCAGTTATTGCAGCAAGCGGAGGATGAGCGCGATTCAAATGACTGACATGACTAAATCGTTTGGTCGTTACCCAAGCTTATTCCTTAGTTAAGGAAAACCGGCTTTCCTTAACTAAGCGGACAAGTAAGTTAAATTTCGACCTATCTCATCAGATAAGCCATTGAATCGCTATGCCTAACTTCATTTCCGAAGATCAGATCGAGCAGGCGCTGGTGCAGAAGCTTCAGCATCTGCATGGCTTTGATGTGCTCGACTGCTTTACGCAGAATGCGGAAGACTTGAATGACGGCTCGAACCGCACCAGCAAGCGCGAGGTGATTCTGCTGGACAGGCTGCGCGAAGCGGCGTTGCGGCTGAACCCGGCCATTCCACCCGCAGCGATTGAAGCAGCACTGGAAAATCTGGTCGACCGGCGACAAGCGATGACGCTGGTGGCGGCAAACCAGGAAATCTACGGCCTGCTGCGCGACGGCATTCCGGTGGAGTTCGATAACGCCGAGGGCCAGCGCCAGCAGGAACGGGTGCGGGTGCTGGATTTCAATGCGCCGGACAACAACCGCTATCTGGCGGTGACCCAGCTTTGGATCAAAGGCGAGCGCGGCTTTCGCCGGCCTGACGTGCTGCTTTACGTGAATGGCCTTCCGCTGGTGTTCATCGAGCTGAAGAACTCGAACGTGAAGTTGCGCAATGCCTTCGACGACAACCTGACGACGTACAAGGCGGAAATCCCGCAACTGTTTTTGACGAATGCATTTTGCGTGCTGTCGAACGCCATCGAAACCAAGGTGGGCAGCATCACATCAACGTGGGAGCACTTCTTCAACTGGCTGCGCGCCGATGACGAGAAAGAGAAAATCGACCGTAAGGCGATCCGCGAACAGGGCACCAGTCTGGAAGGCGTGATCGCGGGCCTGCTGCCGCGGCAGAAGCTGCTGGACTATGTGGAGAACTTTGTTCTCTATTACAAGGACAGTTCAAAGATCATCGCGCAGAACCATCAGTTCATCGGCGTGAATCGCGCTTACGCGGCTTTCCTCAACCGCGAAGCGCTGGCGGGCAAGCTCGGTGTGTTCTGGCATACGCAGGGCTCGGGCAAGAGCTTTTCGATGATCTTTTATGCACGCAAGATTTTCCGCAAAGAGACCGGCAATTTCACTTTTGTGGTGGTGACGGATCGCGACGATCTGGACGGGCAGATCTACCGCAACTTCCTCAACACGCGCACAGTCAGCGAGGCCGAGGCGGCGCAGCCGAAGAACAGCGAAGAGATGCGCAAGTTCCTCGGCCAGAACAAGCGGCTGGTGTTTACGCTGATCCAGAAATTCCGCTACGACAAGGGCCGGGAGTACCCCGAGCTATCGGTGCGCAACGACATCATCGTGATCGTGGATGAGGCGCACCGCACGCAATACAAGTCGCTGGCGGAGAACATGCGCAAGGGTTTGCCCAAGGCGAACTATCTGGCTTTTACCGGCACGCCGCTGCTGGGCAAGGAGCGCAAGACCAATGCGTGGTTCGGCGGCTATGTGTCGGAATACAACTTCCAGCAGTCGATGGACGATGGCGCGACGGTGCCGCTGTTCTACGAGAAGCGCGTGCCGGAGGTGCTGATCCAGAACGAAGGACTGAGCGAGGAGTTCTACGAGATTCTGGAGGACGAGAATCTGGACGAGGCGCAGCAGGCCAAACTGGAGCAGCGCTTTGCCAAGGAGGTTGAAGTCATCAAACGCGATGATCGGCTGGATAAGATCGCGCGCGACATTGTGTATCACTTCCCCCGGCGCGGTTATCTGGGCAAGGGGCTGGTGGTGGCGGTGGATAAATTCACTGCCGTGAAGTTGTACGACAAGGTGCAGGCGCAGTGGAAGGCAGCCTTGAAGGAACTGGTCGGGCGCATTGGCAAGTCTGCCAACGATGTAGAGAAGGCACGCTTGAAGAAGATCGTCGAGTACATGCGCGCGGTCGAAATGGCCGTGGTAATCAGCGAGGACGCCGACGAAGAAAGGAAGTTCGCCGCGCAAAAGCTGGACGTCAAACCGAATCGCGTGCGCATGAACCAGCTCGATACGCATGGCCACGACATCGAATACAACTTCAAGGAACCGGAAGACCCGCTGCAATTAGTGTTTGTCTGCGCCATGTGGCTGACGGGCTTCGATGCGCCGACGCTATCAACGCTCTATCTCGACAAGCCGATGCAGGGCCACACCCTGATGCAGACCATTGCCCGCGCCAATCGTGTGACGTCGTGGAAGATCAACGGCGTCGAGAAACGCAACGGCGAAATCGTCGATTACTACAACGTGTTCCGCAGCATGAAGATGGCGCTGAAGGATTACGCGCAAGGCGGTGACGATTCCGAACCGCCGGTGAAGAAAAAAGCCGAACTGTTTATCTTGCTTGATGACGCGATCGAGCAGGGCCTGGCGTTTTGCCACGAGAAGGAAGTGGCTCTGCGCGAGGTGCTGGGCAATGGCGATGTGTTCAAGAGCATCGGTAAGTTCAACCTGTTTGCCGATACCCTGCTGGCAAACGATGAGTGGCGCAAGAGCTTCAACGTGTATGAGAACACCATCACGTCGTTGTACGAGGCGTGCAAACCAGAAGTCATGCAGCGCGGAAAGCAGAGTCGGGTTCGCGAAGTGGCCGCCTTCCAGTACTTGCGCGGGGTGATCGATAGCCTGATCGAGCAGAAAGACATTGACGCCATCAGCCTGAGAATCGCCGAACTGCTGGACGAGAGCGTGGTGGTGAACGATGCGGAAGCATTCAAGGCGCGGCAATACAACGCCGAGTATCAAATCATTCAGAAGGGCAGGACGTGGGATCTGAGCAAGATCAACTTCGACAAGCTGCGCGAGGAATTCAGGCAGGCGACGTACAAGAATATCGAAATAGCCGATCTGCGCGCGTTCTTGCAGCACAAGCTGGAGTTGATGATGCAGCAGAACGCGACGCGAACGGATTTCGCGCAACGCCTGCAGCAGATCATCGATACCTACAATGCAGGCGGCTCTTCGACTGAGAACTACTACGAAGACTTGATGAAGTTCACCGAGGATTTGCGCTCGGAAGATGAGCGATCCATCCGCGAGGGGCTGACCGACGACGAGCTGGAATTGTTTGATCTCCTGAAGAAGGAGAGGATGACGCAGGAGGAGACACGCAAGGTGAAGCTCGCTGCCAAGTCATTGCTGCATCGTTTGCTGGAAGAGCATCCGAGAGTGCTGGTTCAGGATTGGTACAAGGATACGCAGACTCAAAAGCAGGTGCGCTCCGCCGTTGAGCAAGTGCTTGACAGCAATCTTCCGGAAAGCTACGACCGGATGCTGTTCAAAGAGAAATGCGACAACGTGTTCTATTTGATGCTCGATTATGCGAGCCATGGCAGGAAGTGGGCAGCGTGATTTCGCCATCGTATGCGTCGCCGTGACTTTCTAGCCAGCCTGGCCGCCGCCGGGCTGGCTTCCGGGATGGCCAATCTTGCCGGATGCGGCAGCCCGGCCAAGCCGCCCAAACCACCACTACCGCCGGGCGACCTGCTCGGCCCATCCCTGGAACTCGGGCACCGGCTGCGCGAGCCGGATTTTCCGCCGCCCTCCGAGACGCGGCGTATTCCGGTCGTCATCGTCGGTGCAGGAATCGGTGGTCTGTCGGCCGGATGGAAACTGGCCAAGGCGGGCTTCAAGGATTTTCTGATGGTCGAGCTGGAAGCCGAAGCGGGAGGAAATTCTCGTTCCGGCCGCAACGAAGTCAGCGCCTACCCACTGGCAGCGCATTACCTGCCACTGCCGACGGTCGAGGCCACAGCGGTGCGCGAATTGCTGGCCGAATTAGGCGTTCTGCACGGTGATCCGCGTGCAGAACGGCCGGGCTATGACGAACGCTATCTTTGCGCCACGCCACAGGAGAGGTTGTACCGCAATGGCTGGTGGCAGGAAGGCGTCCTGCCGCAGCATGGCGTGAGCGCCGCTGAGCAGGGCCAGTACCAGCGCTTTTTCGCACTGATGGACGGCTACAAGCAGCGGCGCGATGGCGGGGGTTTTCCACGCCGTGCCTTTGCGTTGCCGATGGCGCTTTCCAGCCAGTCGCCCGACCTGCTGGCGCTCGACCAGATCAGTATGCGCGACTGGTTGCTTGCGCAGGGACTCGATTCACCGCAACTGCACTGGTACGTCGACTATGCCTGCCGCGACGATTACGGAACCAGCCATGCCGAAGCCTCGGCCTGGGCAGGCATCCACTACTTTGCCTGCCGCAACGGCAAAGCGCAGGACGCCTCCAGCGATACCGTGCTCACCACGCCGGGCGGCAATGGCTGGCTGGCACAAGGCATGGCGCAGAGCATTCACGCGCGCGCCGGTGATCGCCTGCTGACCGGCGCGCTGGTTTTCCGCGTCGCTGAATCGGGAGGGCGTATGCAGGTTGACCTGTGGCTACCGGCCGAACAGCGAACGCTGCGGCTGGAAGCGGAGCAACTGATCTGGGCCGCACCGCTTTTCCTGGTACCTCATGTTTTTGCGGGACATGACGAATTGAAAACCGCTGCCCGAAGCTACAGCCATGCTTCCTGGCTGGTTGCGAACCTGACGCTTTCGCGCTTTCCCGCGGAGAGAGCGGGAATGCATATGGCTTGGGACAACGTGCTTTACGACAGCCCCGGCCTCGGCTACGTGGTCGCAACGCACCAGCAGATGCGGATGCGCCCCGGCGCCACGGTGTTCACCTACTACCGCGCATTGAACACCATGACGCCGCAACTGGAACGGAAGGCCTTGCTCGAAACTCCGCGCGAAGTCTGGGCCGAACAGATTCTTGCCGAGCTGGAGCGGCCGCATCCCGATATCCGGCAGGTGACGACGCGCCTCGATGTCTTCCGCAATGCCCACGCCATGGCGCGGCCGCTGCCGGGGCTGATCTGGGGTAAGGCACGCCAGCTCTTTGCTGCCGATGGCCCGCGTCTGCGCTTTGCCCATGCCGACGTCAGCGGCTTCTCGCTGTTCGAGGAAGCGCAGTATCGCGGCGTACTGGCGGCTGAAAGAACGCTGCGCCGTTTCGGCATAGCGTTCCAGACGTCGTTACGCTGAACGCGAGTAAATAAGATAATGCCAGAATGAACGGACTGCACCTCATCGCCGAACTCCACGACTGCAAGTGCGCACCGTACCTGCTGCGCAGCGTTGATGCCCTGCGCGAACTGTGCTTGACGATCTGTGCGGCGCCGGGCCTGACGCCCGTCGGACAGGTTTTTTATCAGTTCGGCAGCGCTGCGGCTCCGGCTGGAGCGACCGGAGCGGTAATTCTTGCCGAGTCCCACCTTGCTGTGCACACCTGGCCTGAATTGAACGCCGTAACACTCGATCTCTACGTCTGTAATTTCAGTCAGGACAACAGTGTTGCCGCGCATTCGGCCTGCGCGCGGTTGATCGACGCTTTCATTCCGGAACGGGTTGAGCAGCGGGAAATCGTGCGCGGGTCATGCCCGAAATAGTGCTTGCTTCGGCCTCAGGCCATTCGGTTACGCGCCGATGGAGACGCATCGTTTCACTGCTATAGTTCGTGCTGATGCCCGTCGCGGATATCTTCACCCGCCGTGTCAAATCCTGGACGCTTAATCTACGGGAGCCGCCGTCATGATCGACCATACCGGAGTCACCGTCAGTAATTTCCAGACCAGCAAACTGTTCTACGCGAAAGCCCTTGCACCGCTCGGATACGCCGCGCTGATGGAAGTATCCGCCGCACAGACAGGGCGTGGCGATGCGGCGGGCTTCGGAGTGCCTCCCAAGCCGGACTTCTGGATTGAAAGTGGCACCCCCAATGCCCCACCAGTCCATGTCGCATTTCGCGTCTCAAGCTGCGAGCTGGTCGATGCGTTCCATGCGGCTGC
>APMI01061952.1_pt1 | contig 11421 bp, 9 predicted proteins | sample 667938 | NCBI WGS metagenome assembly APMI01 (sample SAMN01084076, study PRJNA167559) | wastewater metagenome | biome: Wastewater | place: Denmark: Ejby Moelle, Odense | collected 2011-11-28 | reverse complement strand
GAGCTTCGTCAATTCAGTCGACATGGGCAGGCCTTCCGGAAGCAGGTGCGCCGCATGAGCAGCGGATGACAAGGCGTGGTGCCATCACCGTGGTCGTGCCGGGGCCATCCAGCCTGCCGGCCAGACGCTGCATCAGAAGCGCGAGCGCAGCTTCCCCCATGGCTCGCACGGGCTGGGCGATGGCGCTCAGCCGGGGCGAGACCGCATCGGCCCAGGGAAGGTCGTCGATTCCGATGACGGAAACATCCTGCGGGCAGGATAGGCCGCGATCCGCCAGCGCCTTCACCACCCCGATCGTCATCAGGTTGTTGGTCGCGAAGACGGCGCTCGGCGGTTCCGGCAGCGACATGAGTTCGGCCATCGCCTGCTCGGCGGGCTGCTTGCGGAAACCGGCATCACGAACGAGCGCCGGATCGAAGGGAAGGCCAGCCGCCAGCAGGGCTTCGCGATAGCCGGCGAGGCGCTCCGCCGCCGTGCGCAAGACCGCGGGCCCGTTGACGAGGCCGATCCGCCTGTGGCCGCAGGCGATCAGATACTGTGTCGCCTCGAAGCCCGCGGACCGGTTGTCGAGGACGACTGCGTCGTAGCCCAGCCCCTCCATCGCGCGGTCAACAAGGACGACCGGGACCTCGAGTTGCGCCAGGAGCGCGGCTCTGTTCATCGAAACGGCACCGGTCGGCGCCAGGATAAGCCCGTCGATCCGCTGCGTGCGGAGCATGCGCAGATGCGCCTCCTCGCGCTCGCTGCGCTCGTTCGAATTGCACAACAGCACCAGATATCCGCAAGCGGCAGCGGCATCCTCCACCGCCTCGAACAGATCGGAGAAGAACGGGTTGGTGATGTCGCCGACGACCAGGCCGATCAGCCCGCTCGACCGCTTGCGCAGCGAGCGCGCCCCGGCATGGGGCGTGTAGCTCAGCTTCTCCATGGCGGCACGCACGCGCGTCAAGAGCTCCGGACTGACGCGATCGGCGCTGTTGAGCACGTTCGATACCGTAGCCACCGATACGTCGGCGAGCCGTGCCACATCCCGAATCGTTGCCATCCACCCCTCAATGAAACGGTTCAAATCTATTTTCAGCTTCGCGGATCGAGGTGCATTTCGCAAGCGCAAAACCGCATATCAATGCCTCTTGCGATCATCCCCTCTCTGTGAGAGCTTGATTGAAACGTTACAAAAATGATGAGGGAGCCGGGACCTTGGGGGAGCGATTATCCGCAGCAGAAGGCTGGGCGAGGCCATGATGTCCTATGTCCTGCGCCGGATCGCCGCGACCGTGCCCGTGCTTGCCTTCGTCGGCCTCTTCGTCTTCTTCCTGCTGCGGCTGACGCCGGGCGACCCGGCGATCCTGATTGCAGGTGATCAGGCCACGACCGAGCAGATCGCCTCGATCAGGACCCAGCTCGGTCTCGACAAGCCACTAACGGAACAGCTCTTGACCTGGGCGACCCAGCTTGCGCAGGGCAATCTCGGCCGCTCGGTCTTTTCCGACATGGAGGTGACGCGGCTGATCGGCATGCGGATCGAGCCGACCGCGATGCTGGCGCTGGTCGCGATTATGATGGCGCTCGCCATTGCGCTGCCGCTCGGCACGCTAAGCGCGCTCAAGGCCGGCAGCCGGACGGACCGGGCGGTGATGGCCTTCGCGATGGTCGGCTTCTCCTCCCCGGTCTTCGTCGTCGCTTTTCTGCTGGTCTACGTTTTCGCGCTGTCGCTCGGCTGGTTTCCGACACAAGGCTATGTGCCGCTGTCGCAAGGGTTTCTTCCCTGCCTGAACAGCCTTGTCCTGCCGGGGCTGGCGCTCGCCATGCTCTATGCGGCGCTGCTGGCGCGGGTCATGCGCGCGAGCCTGCTCGAAGTGCTGTCGGAGGACTATGTCCGGACCGCCCATGCCAAGGGCATGAGACCACGTCGCGTCGTGCTGCGCCACGCCTTGAAGAACGCCGCGATCCCGGTCGTGACCGTCGTCGGCGTGGGCATCGCCGCCTTGCTCGGCGGCGTGGTGGTGACCGAGACCGTCTTCAACATCCCGGGCCTGGGAAGACTGACGACAGATGCCATCCTGCGCCGTGATTACCCGGTGGTGCAGGGGCTTATCCTCGTCTTCTCGCTCGTCTACGTCACCGTCAACCTGCTGGTCGATCTCAGCTACGTGCTGTTCGATCCGCGCATCCGCTATTGAGGGCGCCGTGTCGATGACCGTGACACGCTCCGCCCCGCGGAAAGCGCCTGGCCTCTTCCAGAACCTCCGCGGTTTCCTGCGCACCAACCCCACGATCCTGATCGGCCTCGCGGTTCTCGCGACCTTCACCGGCGTTGCGCTGATCGCGCCTTACATCCTGCCCGATCCGGTCCGGGTGAATCCGATCCAGCGTTTACGGCTGCCTGGCGTCGACCGCTGGTTCGGCACCGACCAGCTCGGCCGCTCCACCTTCTCGCGCACGCTGAACGGCACCCGGATATCCCTGATGATCGGCGCGCTCGTCACGATCCTGACGGTGACCTTCGGCCTCCTCATCGGGCTTGTCGCCGGTTTCGTCCGATGGCTCGACGGAACGGCGATGCGTATCATGGACGGCCTCATGGCCATCCCCGGCATCCTCCTGGCCATCGCGCTGATGTCGCTGTTTGGGTCCAGCGTCCAGAACGTGGTGATCGCGATCAGCATCGCGGAGATTCCGCGCATGGCCCGCGTCGTCCGCTCCTCCGTGCTGGTGTTGCGCGAGCAGACCTATGTCGAAGCGGCGATCACCAACGGCACGGGCCTGCCGCGGATGCTGCTGCGTCACATCCTGCCCAATGCGGCCGCGCCGGTGATCGTTCAGGCGACCTATGTCTTCGCCTCGGCGATGATCGTGGAGTCGATTCTGTCCTTCCTCGGCGCTGGTACGCCCCCGACGATCCCGAGCTGGGGCAACATGCTGGCCGAGGCCCGCCCCTTCATGCAGCGCGCGCCCTGGATGATCGCCTTTCCGGGCGTGGCGCTCGCGCTGCTCGTTTTGACCGTCAACGTTCTCGGCGACGCCCTGCGCGATGCCATCGATCCTCGCCTCGCCCGCAAATTGAGGGTTTGAGGCCGGCCATAAGAACAAGAAACCGGGACAATCCATTGGGAGGAAAGCGATGAGAAACCTGACGAGACGAATGGCGTTGGCCGGCGGCCTCGCCCTGACGCTGGCGGCACTGCCTGCTGCCGCGCAGACCGTATTGAAGGTGCGCCCCTTCGGCGACCTGCGCACGCTCGATCCGATGACGACCTCGGACTATATGGTCCGCAATCACGCCTACATGGTCTACGACACGCTCTTCGCACAGGATGCCAAGGGCCTGATCAAGCCGCAGATGGCGGAGAGCTTCACCACCTCCGCTGACGGCCTGACCTGGACCTTCGTCCTGCGCGACGGCTTGAAGTTCCACGACAATACGCCGGTGACGAGCACAGACGTCGTCGCCTCGCTGAAGCGCTGGGGGGAGCGCGACGGCCTCGGCCAGCAGCTCATGGCACATACTGCCTCGCTGACGGCGACCGATCCCAAGACGGTCACGCTCGTCCTCAAGGATCGCTGGGGCCTCGTGCTCGACGCGCTGGGCAAGCCGAGCTCCATGCTGCCGGTGATCATGCCTGCGCGCATCGCCGCCACGCCTTCGAACCAGAACATCACCGACGCGACCGGCTCCGGCCCCTTCATGCTGGTCAAGGACCAGTGGTCGCCGGGATCGAAGATCGTCTACGCCAAGGCGCCGACCTATCAGCCGCGCAAGGAAGCTCCCGACGGGCTCGCGGGCGGCAAGCAGGCGAATGTCGACCGCGTCGAATGGCTGATCATGCCCGATGCCCAGACGGCTCTGAACGCATTGCAGGCTGGCGAGATCGACATCTTCGAGGAGATGCCGCCGGACATGATCTCGCTCGTGAAGGGCAACGCGAAGATCACCGTCTCGAAACTCGCCGCGTTGCAGGGCGTCTTCCGGATGAACCAGTCGCAGCCGCCCTTCAACAATCCCAAGCTACGGCAAGCGATCCTGCGCCTCGTCGACCAGGAGCAGGCGGTCCGCGCCTATGTCGACGACAAGGCGCTCTACACCGTCTGCCCGTCCTTCTATATGTGTGACTCGCCCTATTTCACCGATGCGTCCTGGCCAAAGCCGGATATGGCGGCAGCCAAGAAGCTGATCGCCGAAAGCGGCTACAAGGGCGAGAAGATTGTCGTGCTCGATGCCACGGAGACCGCGCTGAGCCCGCAGACCCTCGTCGTCTCGCAGCTCATGCGCGATGCCGGCCTCAACGTCGACTATCAGGCGATGGACTGGGGCACGCTGTCGAGCCGTCGCACCAGCAAGAACCCGGTCGGCCAGGGCGGCTGGTCGACCTTCGCCTCCGGCCCGGCCGCGCCCGACATGACCGAGCCCGTCGGCCATCTGGCACTGCGGTCCAATTGCGACAGCTCCTGGTTCGGCTGGCCTTGCGACGAGACCATCGAGAAGTTGCGGGCCGAGTTCACCATGGTCTCCGATCTCGATGCCCGCAAGGCGATCGCGCGCAAGATCCAGGAACGAGCCGTCGAGACGGTGCCGTACGTCCCCGTTGGGCAGTTCTGGCTTGTGCGTGGTCAGCAGGCGAGCTTGCAGGGCCTGCTTTCCCCTGGGGTCCCGGTTTACTGGAACGTCTCGAAGGGCCGCTGACAGCGACATCGCGCTTCCCGGGAAACCACTGCCCCCATGCCAGAGTGTTCGGCGCGGGAATGAGCCACCGGGGAGCGCGATGTAACAGCGTGAGCAGCTTGCGGCATCGGGCCGGCGAAAGCTGGCCTCGCGATCGTGTCAGCCGTGGATCACGGATACGCGCTAAGAAGAGCTGGGGATTTCGCGACCGGATCGTTCATAGAGCGTGGCTCCCGTCCGCGCATCGACGCCCTGCAGGCTGACTTCGTAGCCCCAGAGCGTCTGGACATGGCGAAGCGTCGCATCGCAGCTGCTGCTCTCCAGCAGGATGCCATCATTGACATTGTGTTGCAGGCGCAGATGCCGCTGGCCGAGCAGGTCCACGTCCACGACCTGGATGTCCGAATGGTTCGCGCCGATGTCGTAGCGCTGGGCCAAGTTGGAGCGGATCATTTCGTAGCCGCGCTCGTTATGGATCGCAGCCACATCGTAGTGGCGCTCGTTCGCCGCATCGGACAGCACGAACATTCGCCACTTCCGGATCAGCGCGGGGCTGAGGAATTGGCGGATGAAGGATTCGTCGCGGTGATTGGCCCAGGCTTCGAGCAGGATCATGCGCCAATCGCCAGCGCCCGCAATCTCGGGAAACCAGTCGCGATCCTCCGCCGTGGGCTCGGTCGCGATGCGTTGGATGTCCCGCATCATGTCGAAGCCGAGCGCATAGGGGTTGATGCCCGAAAAGCGGGGATCGTCGAAGCCAGGCTGCAGAACGACATTGGCGTGGTTGCGCAGGATTTCCAGCATCGCGCCCTCGCTGATCCGCCCCTGGTCGAATAGCGCGTTTATGATGGTGTAGTGGACGAAGGTCGCACAGCCTTCGTTCATCACCTGCGTCTGCCGCTGCGGATAGAAATATTGCGCGACGACCCGGACGATCCGCAGGATCTCCCGCTGCCAGGGCTCCAGGATCAGGCTGTTCTTCTCAAGGAAATATAGCAGGTTCTCCTCGGGCAGGTTCAGCGCCCGCTTCCTCTCGGCAACTGCATCTTCGGTCTCCTTGGTTTTGCCGCCCCCCGCCTGGCGCGGAATCGTGCGCCAGAGGTCGTTATAGGAGCGCTCCTCGTAATCCAGTCGTTCGCGCAAGCCTTCGCGCTGCTTGTCCGAGGACAGCCGCGGCGGGCGGCGGTAGCGAAAGACGCCCTGCTCCATCAGCGCATGGGCGGCATCAAGGGTGGCTTCCACCGCAGCGACGCCGTGCCGTTCTTCACAGCGCGTGATGTAGCTCTTGGCGAAATCCAGATATCCCAGGATCGCGCCGGCATCGGTCCATTGCCGGAACAGGTAGTTGTTCTTGAAAAAATGGTTGTGCCCGAAGGCGGCGTGCGCCGTCACCAGGGCCTGGAGGGCCATGGTGTTCTCCTCCATCAGATAGACGATGCAGGGGTTCGAGTTGATCACGAGCTCGTAGGCAAGCCCGCGCCCGCCCTTGCGATAGAGCAGTTCCTGATAGAGGAAATGCTTCCCGAACGACCAGTGCCGATACATCAACGGCATGCCGATCGACGAATAGGCGTCCAGCATCTGCTCCGAGGAAATGACCTCCATCTGGACCGGATAGGTGTCGAGCCCGAGCTCTTCCTTCGCCACGGCTTCGATGACGTCATAGGCTTGCGACAACGTCCGGAAATTCCAGTCCGAGCCGGAGAACAGCAGGCCGCGTCTGGGCGCGTGCTTGAGCATCGGCTCCCTCCCTTCACTCTCGCTGCGCGGAAGGCTGCTTGGTGAAGAGCTGCCGGAAAACCGGGGAGATGTCGGAAGCCTTGGCGATCCGGCTCATGTCGAAATTCCGCCACTTGTCCTTGACCGCGAGATAGGCGCGCCAAAGCGATGTGCCGTTATCCGTCGAGCCGAAGATCTCGCTCTCGCGCTCGTCGATGATCTCGACATAGGCGAAATACTGGCACAGCCGCATGATCTCGCCGTCCATCAGGCTGAGGCAGTGCTCGGAATCCGTAGCGAGATTGTCGCCGTCCGAGGCCTGCGCGGCATAGATGTTCCATTCCCGGCTGGGGTAGCGCTTGGCGATGATGCTCTGCATCTCCTCCAGTGCAGTGGAGACGACGGTGCCGCCGCTCTGCGTGCTGTAGAAGAAGGTTTCCTCATCGACCTCCTGCGCCGTGTGCATGTGGCGAATGAAGACAATGTCGGTGCGGTTGTAGCGCCGCTTCAGGAACAGATGCAGCAGGACGAAGAAGCGCTTGGCGAGATCCTTCTCGCGTTCGCCCATCGAGCCCGAGACGTCCATCAGGCAGAACATCACCGCATTCGCGTTCGGTTGGGGCAAGGGATCGAAGCGATTGAAACGGATATCGACCGGATCGACGAAGGCTCCCCCTCCTCCGCTTCGATCCTGGCCAGCTCGCGCAGGATCGCTTCGACGTCCTCTCGCTTGGGGCGCCGCAGCGCAATGCGGCGGCCGTGGCTGTTGCGCATCGTGCGGGCGATGCTGATGTTGGTCGGCGCCCCGCTCACCGAATAACCCGCCCGCCGGGGCTTGTAGGTGAGGATTTCCTTGAGGTTGAGCTTGACCATGTCGGGCAGCTCGAGATCCTCGAAGAACAGGTCGAGCACCTCCTCGCGCGACAGCACGAAGCGGAAATCGTCCTCGGCGGCCCGATCCCCCGGCGCCGTTCCCATGCCGCCGCCGCCCTGCCCCGGCTTCGGCAGTTGGTCGCCAGGAGAGAAGCGCTGGTTCCCGGGCAGGACATGCTGACGGCGACCGCTATCCTTCGCCTCGCGGAAGCGGGGCTCGTCGGTTCCGTTTGCCGGCATGGAGATGGCCTGTTCGCCATCAATATCGGCGATCTTGCCGGCACGGATCTTGTCCTGGACGCTGCGCTTCAGCTCCGTGCGCACACGCCGCAGGAAACGCTGGCGATTGCCCAGGCTCTTGTCCTTCGGGTTCAGGCGGCGATCGATGAAGATCGGCATGGCGCGCTCCCGGCCGAAAATCAGCCCGCCTTGTTGACCCGCATGTACCAGTCGACGAGACGCCGGACCTGGCGCTCGGTATAGCCACGCTCGACCATGCGCTGAACGAAGCCCTGGTGCCGCTTCTCGGTCACGCTGTCCTGCTTCGAGCCGAAGCTGATGATGGGCAGGAGGTCCTCGACCTGACCGAACATCCGCTTCTCGATCACCTCACGCAGCTTTTCGTAGCTGGTCCAGGATGGGTTGCGGCCGTTGTTCCTGGCCCGGGCGCGCAATGTGAACTTCACGACCTCGTTGCGGAAATCCTTGGGATTGGCGATGCCGGCCGGCTTCTCGATCTGGGACAATTCGTTGTCCAGGATCTGCCGGTTCAGGATCTGGCCGGTATCCGGGTCCTTGTAATCCTGGTCCTCGACCCAGGCATCGGCATAGGCGATGTAGCGGTCGAACAGGTTCTGGCCGTACTCGCCATAGGATTCCAGATAGGCCTTCTGGATCTCGTGGCCGATGAACTCGGCATAGCGCGTCGCCAGCTCCGACTTGATGAAGTCGAGATAGGCGGCTTCCGTCTCCTTGGGGAACTGCTCGCGCTTGATCGCCCCCTCTAGGATGTACATCAGGTGCACGGGGTCGGCCGCCAATTCCTCGGTGTCGTAGTTGAAGGTCTGCGACAGGATCTTGAAGGCAAAGCGCGTGCTGACGCCGGTCATCCCCTCGTCGACTCCGGCGGCATCGCGGTATTCTTGGATGGCCTTGGCCTTCGGCTCGAGTTCCTTGAGGTTCTCGCCGTCATAGACCCGCATCTTGGTGTAGAGTGGCGAGTTGTCATATTCGGCGAGCCGCGTCGAGACCGAGAATCGGCTGAGGATGTCGAGCACCTCGGGCGCACAGGGGCTGTCGGCCAGCTCGCTCTCGCGTAGCAGCTTCTCGTAGATCTGCCGCTCTTCGGTGATGCGCAGACAATACGGCACCTTGACCACCAGGATGCGGTCGAGAAAGGCCTCGTTGTTGCGGTTGTTCTTGAACTGCAGCCATTCCGACTCGTTGGAATGGGCGAGCACGATGCCTTGATAGGGGAAGCCGCCGAAATTCTCGGTACCGTTATAGCTGCCTTCCTGCGTCGCGGTCAGCAGCGGGTGGAGGACCTTGATCGGCGCCTTGAACATTTCGACGAATTCGAGCAGCCCCTGCGTCGTCCGGTTCAGGCCGCCGCTATAGGAATAGGCGTCCGGGTCCGACTGGCTGAAATTCTCGAGCTGGCGGATGTCGACCTTGCCGACGAGCGCCGAGACGTCCTGATTGTTCTCATCGCCCGGCTCGGTCTTGGCGATACCGACCTGGCGCAGGCGCGAGGGCATCAGCTTGACGACGCTGAACTGCGAGATGTCACCGGATAGCTCGTCGAGCCGCTTCGCCGCCCAGGGCGAAATCAGCCCGGTCAGGCGGCGGCGTGCGATCCCGTACTTGTCCTCGAAGAGTTCACCCATGCGCTCGGGCCTGAACAGGCCGAGCGGTGATTCGAAGATCGGGCTGATCTGGCCACCGACCTTGAGCGTATAGAACGGGCGCTCCTCCATAAGCTTCTTCAGCTGTTCGGCGAGCGAAGACTTGCCACCTCCGACCGGACCGAGCAGGTAGAGAATCTGCTTGCGCTCCTCCAGCCCTTGCGAAGCGTAGCGGAAATAGCCGGCGATACGCTCGATCGTATCCTCCATGCCGAAGAAATCGGCGAACGCAGGATAAATCTTGACTGTTCGGTTGGCGAAGATGCGACCCAGGCGTTCATCCTGACTCGTATCGAATAATTTTGCCGCACCGATCGCGTCGAGCATCCGCTCCGCGGCGGATGCATACATCGACTTGTCTTCACGGCAGGCGAGCAGGTATTCCTGAAGGCTCATCTCCTCCTGCGAATAACTGCGGTAATCTTCAGAAAATATGCGGAAAAGGTCGCTGGCCTTGTCAGTCATGGCAGCCATCCGGCATCCGTTGGAGCTGTCGACGACCGCTCCAACGATTCAACGGCGGATCGCCTCACAAGTTCCTTTCCAATCGCATCTTGGTGATCGGCATTCGGGAACAAATATTCCAGCCTCGATACCCCGCACCGATCGCCGAACCGTGGACTTGTCTGCGCCCGCGTGGCATCGCGCGCTCAGGCCTCTCTTTCAGCGCAGCCAGACCTTCAATGCCACGTCCTTCGCTGTATTGGCATGGGCCTCGCGTAGGGCTGGCTCAGGCGTGAGAGCGATATCCAGACACGCTGTTTGGACGGCGCCGGCCGCCGAGGATTGCATCATCGATCGGGGTCTAAAGCGTTACACTCCCGCGGGGCACGCCCTCTGAAGAATGCGCTCTTTGCCGCCGCACCTGCCTTTGCGGTCCTGCCAGGATGTCGTCATCCGGAAAGACAACAGTGATCTCTAGCGCGATTTCCCAATAGCGAAGACGAAGCCGGAGTGAAAGGATCAGCTGTCAGGTCGAGTCACGGCATGCCGCGCGCATGGCTTGGTCAGCTCACGCATCGACGACGATATACGCTTCCTCGACACTGACCGAAACTACTTCAGCCTGATAAGGCCCGTCGAACAGCTCTGCACCGGATTTTATCTCGACATCATAAGTCTTGGCCCGAATGCGTCCGGGCTCGGCGCGCGATTTGCCGGTGCGGATGTCGAATTCCCAGCCGTGCCAGGGGCAGCGCAGGATTTCGCCGCGGCGGCTGTAGCTGTACCGTCCGGGCTCGCCGCCGGCCTCGACCAGTCCCGTGGTCCGACCGAGGCAGAGATCCCCGCCCTGATGCGGGCAGCGGTTGAACAGGCCGAAATACTCGCCGTCGAGATTGAAGATGACGACCTTGCGGCCGGCGACCTCCGCGACGAGGCGCTCACCGGGTGGCAAATCCGCTGCCGGCGCGATGACGTGCTTGACCATCTCAACCGCGCCCGTAAAGCGCCCTGGCATTGTCGAGGAAGAGCGCCTGCCGGGCCGCATCCTCGAGCTTGACCGGGACGGCCCAGAGCGGATCGTCGAAATCCCAATGCGGGTAGTCGGTGGCGAAGAGCAAACGGTCGATGCCGATCCACTCGACGATATCGTGGAAATGCTTGCGCTTCTCCGGTTCCTCCATCGGCTGCGTCGTCAGCCAGACATGGTTGCGGATGTAGTCGCTGGGAGCTCGCTTGAGATGCGGGGTCTCGCTGCGCAGGCGGGACCAGTGCTTGTCGAGCCGCCAGCAGAGCGAGGGCAGCCAGGCGAGGCCGGCCTCGATCAGGACCATGCGCGTGCCGGGAAAGCGCTCGAACACGCCCTCGATCACCATCGAGGTCAGCAAGGCCTGGCAGCACTGCGAATGCCCGACCATCTCCTCGATATAATAGGAAGGCCAGCCGCCGGCCGTGACGGGATAGCCGCCATAGCCGAAGGCATGCACGCCGATCGGCAGCTTCGCGCGCTGCGCAGCCTCGTAGATCGGCCAGTAGCGGCGCTGGCCGATTGGCTCGGCGGTACGGCTGAGCACCAGCACCTGCACGAAAGCCTCGTGCCCAGCCCAGTGATCGATCTCGGCCGCGGCGGCGGCGCCGTCTTCATAGGGAACGACGATCGAGGCCTTCAGCCGCGAATCCTGGCTCGTCCATTCGGCCACCTGCCATTCGTTCAGGGCGCGGGCGAGCGCGGCGGAATAGTCGAGATTCTGGGCCGCGCCGGCAGCCGGCGCGATCACCGTCATGATGCCGAGCTCGACCTTGTTGGCGTCGAGATGCTGC
>APMI01068325.1_pt1 | contig 11423 bp, 12 predicted proteins | sample 667938 | NCBI WGS metagenome assembly APMI01 (sample SAMN01084076, study PRJNA167559) | wastewater metagenome | biome: Wastewater | place: Denmark: Ejby Moelle, Odense | collected 2011-11-28 | reverse complement strand
AGCGATTTTTACTGCTTCGATTGCAAAATCAAAATGCAGCCGCCTGCCGAAAGCCCCGCCCATCAGCAGAAGGTTTACTTTGATCTTTTCTTTTTTGATACCCGATACAGCTGCTATTGTATTTACAGCCCAATCCGGTAATTGTAACCCGCGCCATATTTCACAGCTATCATCTTTTACCGAGGCAATAAAGTTCATGGGCTCTATTGTTGCGTGGGCAAGGAAGGGTTGCGCATATTCAGCAACCAGTTCGTTTTTACCATTGTATTTGCTGACATCCCCTTTTTTATATACTTCTATTTTAGGAGCATCTTTTGCTTTGCCGGCAAATGTTTTAAATAACTGCTCTGTGTTTTCATTGTTCTTTTTTCCTTCATCCCAGGTAATGTTCAGTAATTTTCTTGCTTTGATTGCTGCCCAGGTACTGGTGGCAATAACGGCCACCCCATCCCTTACATGCATTGGGGCACCGGTGCCTTTATAACTCACAACTTTCAAAACACCAGGCACTCTTTTGGCTGCTGCATCATCCACACTCACCAAACTGCCGCCGAGTACGGGGCAGCGTTCTGCTACGGCATATACCATTCCGGGGACTTTCAGGTCAAGGCCATATTTTGTTTTGCCGGTAAGTATATCTTTTAAATTGGAACGTTTTTCTGATTTACCGATCAGCTTGAAATCTTTCGGATTTTTTAAGGTTACTTCTTTGGGTACGGGCAATTTGGCGGCTTCACAAACCAACCCGCCATATTTGATGCGCTGCATAGTCACCGTATTCACCACTTCTCCATTATCTGCTGCACAGGAGGAAGGACTTATTTTCCAAACGGCTGCTGCAGCGCTGATAAGCATGGCTTTTGCCACGGCACCCGCCTTCCGCAAACTATCGTACATGCCTAATATGCTCTGGCTGCCACCGGTATCGTGTTCAGAGCCGGGCACAGTTCCATAGGGAGCTATCTCTGCTTTCACATCGCGGAAATCAGCATCCAGTTCTTCTGCCACGATCATCGGTAATGCCGTATCCACTCCCTGCCCGGATTCCTGCTTGGAATAATAAACCGTGATCTTCCCTTTTTTGTCAATTTTAATATAGGCATTCGGCTGAAAGAACTCGCAGTCGTATGCAGAGATCGCTAAAGCAGGTAACCCAGGCATCATAAAACCGATTGCAAGGCCTCCTGAAGAAAGCGAAGTGATCTTTATAAAATGGCGGCGGTCAATAGCTGTTTTTTTCATATACAGTATTGTGAAGGTTATTTATTGATTTCTTCGATGGCAATATGAATGGCTTCTTTAATGCGGTGATAGGTGCCGCAGCGGCAAAGATTCTCACTCATGGTTTCATTGATCAGCTCTTCGGAAGGTTTTTTGTTTTTCCCCAGCAGGGCAGCAGCTGCCATTATCTGACCCGGCTGGCAATAGCCACATTGCGGCACACCTGCCTTTTGCCAGGCTCTTTGCACGGGGTGAGAGCCATCTTCCGACAACCCTTCAATTGTAATGATCTTTTTATTGACACAGGTGCTGACAGTACGCTGGCACGCATAAACAGCATTACCATCCATAATGACGGTGCAGGCGCCACAACTGGCCACACCACAACCATATTTTGTCCCGGTAAGATCAAGCAGGTCACGAAGCACCCACAAAAGGGGCATATCGGATTCGGCTTCTACTGTATATTCTTTGTTATTGACATTGAGTTTGAAGACGGGCATACAAGTCGTTTAAGATGGGGAAATGATTATGCACAGAAATGTACGAAAAATAGGAATACAGGATAGCCCCTTTTCACACAAAGGCCGGTCTGCTCCTTTTCTCAGATTGCACAAATAATAAAAAAAGCCTGCAAAGCAGGCTCTTAAGAGGAATGGTTGACAGAAATATTATTGTACAATTATCTTTTGTGTATGCAGGATGTTGTTGTCATCAGCAATGCGGATGATGTACATACCTTTTGCCACAGTTGCGGTAAAAGGAATAAAGCTAACCGCCTGGCCGGCCTGTAACCTGCCGATACCTTTCTGGCTGATCTGTACTCCGGCAGCATTTGTAACCACAATTGTTGCTGATTTAACTGTATTGGCAGATTGGATAGTCAGGGAACCTGTGCCATTAACTACAGTGGGGTAGATGCTGAAACTTTGGTTATTATCGTTGTTAAAAGTAAGAGCAACAGCTTTGGAATAAGTAACTATACCGGTCAGGTCAGTTATACGAAGACGGTAGAATGACTTACCGGTAAGCGGTGTTGCATCTGTATAACTGAAATTCATATCCGCCTGGACGTTGGTAGTGGAAGGAACAGTTAACTTGCCGGCTGTAGTGAAGTTGACGCCATCAGCACTTCTTTCAATTTCAAAATAATCAGGGTTGCTGCCGGCAGCCAAAGTCCAGTTCAGTACTGCTTTCTTATTTAAAGCTGCACCACTAAAGCTCATTAACTTAACCGGTAACGGAGATGCGGATGCAAGGGCAAATGTAACCCGGTTTTCACCACCATTTTCATAATACTCCAATACCATGTTATAAGAGCCATTGAGTGTGGCTGTATAGGAGGAAACGGAATACGGATGATCATTCCATTGGTTGATGACCCAGGTGGTACCGCCATCAAAACTAAGACGGTAACCATCATCACCACCCACAAAGAACGTATAACTTCCGCTGGCAAAAGTCTTATTAAGACGGAAGCGAACACTAAATGTTTCCGTCTGTACGCCTGTGCAGCTTGTTGCAAAGTTTACATTGCTGCCACCAAAATTTTCATCAATAGATGGATTATTCAATGTGCCGCGGGTTACGAAACCCTGGTACTGGTTAAAACTGGTGCCGTCATACACATAGGCTCTCCATACGTCATTGGTACCATAGAGGTTGGTATCATCCAATGAAGAACAGCCTTGTGATACATTAAAAGAGATACGGTTATCCCCGTTATTTTCATAATACTCCAGTACGATATTATAAGAGCCATTCAGTTGTGCAGTATAAATTGAAGTGGTATAAGACTGGTCATTCCACCTGTTAATGACCCAGGTGGCGCCACCATCCAGGCTAAGGCGGTAACCATCATCACCACCTACTGTAAAATCATAAAATCCTGCTGCAAATGTTTTGGTCAGTTTATAGCGGACACTGAAAGTGGTTGCATTAACCGGGCAGCCATTTGTATTGAAATTACCATTGCTGGAACCAAAGCTCTCATCAAAATTAGGGCTGGATGCGCTGCCTTCATTCATGTAACCTTTATATACTGTAAGGTTACTGTTATCGTACACATAACCTATCCAGATGTTACCGGTGCCATATGTTGTTTCATTTCCCTGGGGAGTACAGGGCTGTGCGTTTGCAGTTACTGCGGCAATAAAAAACAGGGAAATAGAAAAAAGTAGAGTTTTCATCATTCGGGTACTTTAAAAGGTATCGGGATTAATTAGCGCAACCAGTCGGAAATTTTCTTTGTGATTGCAGGACAAATGTATAACAGGATAGTATTAGATGCAAGTATTTTCCGAAAAAATACTGCGGCAATTTCGTGAAAATAGGAAAATGGATGTCAGTATTTATACGATTTGTTATTATAACATATTGATTAAGTGCACATTTTTCAGGATGCGTTTCCGCAGGGCTTCTACGAAATTATTTTTCAACAAAGCAATTCGGGGAAATAAAAACTAAAAGAAAACACGTAGTAAAAACGAGAGTAAATGGGGATCTACTTTTGCTCGGGGGTATCCCGGGTTCTTCAAAAAACTACTTGTTTTGGAGACGGGAGTAGGAAAATCCCGGGTGAAATCCGTAAGGGTTCAGGTAAAATATCCCTGGTAGTACTGCTGCAAAAAACTACCTGTTCACCCCTGAATGAATGGTGAATAATGATTGCAACAGGAGGGTACTGTGAAGGCCGGATTAATCGCTTTCTTCCAAATGAAAATGCTGGTGATGGGCGCCGGCAGCAATGTGGAGGGCAAAGCCTGCAATTGCTGTATCCTTCAGGATGTTAATTAAAGCCATTTGACGCATATCCCTGTCACCTGCATCCAGGTAATTCGGAACATGAATAGTAAGGATAAAAATAATCAGCATAACAACCAGCAGGTAACTTGTAAACTTCACAAACTGGTTGGTTAAAAAAGAAAGGCCTACTAATATAAAAGCTGAACCTGTGATATAGGCCCATTTAATTCCACCCACCAGCGATAAGGGAACATAAACCAGCAGATCCCTTGGATATAAGAAATGAAAAATACCAAAAATGATCAGCACCACCGATAAGAGGTAGATGGAGATGCGGGAAACGATATGGTAATGTGTCATAGCAGGGAAGTTTAGTTGGTAAAAGTTAGTAATTCCCTTTAGCGAAAAACCTGATTTTTGCCCGGAACGGCTTTGGCGAGAGTAGGCGGAACTGCATTTTATCAATGTTTAAACATTGAAATAAAATAACTTTCGTATCTTTGACTGGTTTTATGAAAAGAAAACACTTTATCTATACAATCGCAGGAGGGTTATTAACTATGGGCAGTTTAACCGGGTTTAAACGTTTTACTGATGAGCTTGATGAGCTGGAAGAAAAAATGCCTGTCCTTTTTATAGGACACGGTTCTCCTATGAACGGCATCGAGAACAATGAGTTCAGTTTGCAGTGGGAAAAAAAAGCGAAAGAACTCCCTGTTCCAAAGGCGGTACTGGTGGTATCTGCACACTGGCTCACGAATGGCACGCATATTACCGCCATGGATCATCCTAAAACCATTCATGACTTTGGAGGTTTTCCGCAGGAATTGTTTGATGTGCAATACCCTGCCCCCGGCAATAGTTTGCTGGCTGCTGAAACCAAAGAATTAATTCATTCAACAAATGTCGGTCTCAATCATGACTGGGGTCTTGACCATGGCGCCTGGACAGTTGTTCGCAGAATGTACCCGGAAGCAAAGATCCCTGTACTGCAATTGAGTATTGATTACAGCAAACCTGCGGCTTATCATTATGAATTAGCAAAGGAACTGGCTGCATTTCGGAAAAAGGGAGTACTGATTATCGGCAGCGGCAATATGGTGCATAACCTGCGCATGGTGGCCTGGGATAAACTGGATCAGCCAGGTTATGGCTATGACTGGGCCATTGAAATGCATGAGTTATTTAAGAAAAAGATTACCGATGGTGATCACCAGGCGTTGATCAACTATGAGTCGTTAAGTAAATCGGCAAAACTGGCCATACCAACCCCTGACCACTATTACCCGTTGATGTATACACTGGGTTTGCAGGAGAAAAATGAAGAGCCTGTATTCTTCAATGATAAACTGGTGGCAGGATCTTTAAATATGACCTCCGTACAGTTTGGATAAGTAAAACAGGAACTAATCAACTGGTCAGCTTAACCCGGTAATCACACCGTCTGTATCAATATCAATTCCCTCGGCAGCAGGAATGGCCGGTAACCCCGGCATCCGCATCATTTCACCTAATATCGGGATAATGAAGCCGGCCCCGGCTGCAAATTCAAATTCACGGACGGTTACAATGAAATTGACAGGCCTTCCCGTTTTTTTCTCATCATCGGATAAACTCTTCGGAGTTTTGGCCATGCAGACCGGCATATGTTCAAAGCCCAGTTCCTTCAGGTGTCTTAATTGGGGTTTTGCTTTGACCGAGTATTCGACTGCATCAGCCCCGTATATTTTGGTTGCAATACAATGTATCTTTTCTTCAATAATTGTGCAGTGATCGTATAATGGTTTAAAATGACTGTCATTCTGTTCGATTTTTTTAATTACTGCATGCGCAAGAGCCGTCATTCCTTTTCCGCCATCGGTGAAGCCGGTACAAAGCACCGCTTCGGTTTCATAGCGTTTGCAAAACGTTTTGATCGCATTGATTTCTTCGTCACTATCACCCGGGAAATAATTGATTGCCACCACTGACTTCATACCAAAGAGTTGCATATTTTCCAGGTGCTTGCCAAGATTGGATAAACCTTTCTCTACCTTTTCAACAGAAGCAATGGTCAACTCATCCTTTTTGGCACCTCCGTGATGCCGCAGAGCCCTGACAGTTGCCACTACCACCACCGCTTCCGGTTTCAATCCGGCATTCACACATTTGATATTAAAGAATTTCTCTGCACCCAGATCAGCAGCAAACCCTGCTTCTGTTACCACGTAATCACTAAGCGACAGACCCATTTTTGTGGCAAGGATGGAGTTTGTCCCCTGCGCAATACTGGCAAAGGGGCCGCCATGCAATAAAGCCGGGTTCCCTTCCAGCGTTTGCACCAGGTTGGGTTTAATCGCATCTTTTAATAATAAAGCCATTGCACCCACGGCATTCAGGTCACGGGCAAAAACAGGTTCACCCGAATACGTGGTACCGATATAAATATTCCCTAACCTTTTTTTAAGATCATCCATGCCCGAGCACATACACAGTATTGCCATGATTTCGGATGCGGGGGTGATATTAAAACCATCTTCCCGGGTAATGCCGTTGGCAGTTCCACCCAGCCCGATCACGATATGGCGGAGAGCCCGGTCATTCATATCCATCACCCGTTTCCATACAATGGTTCTTGGATCTATTTGTAAGCTTCGTTTTTTGTTTTGCAGGTTATGATCGATCAATGCGGCCAATAAATTATTTGCCTTTTCTATGGCGGCAAAATCACCTGTGAAGTGGAGATTGATATCTTCCATAGGTATGATCTGTGAATAGCCACCACCGGTAGCGCCACCTTTCAGACCAAATACGGGTCCGAGTGAAGGCTCCCGGAGTACCACCATTGCCTTTTTACCAATTTGATTGAGCCCGTCGGTCAGCCCCACAGAGATCGTGGTTTTCCCTTCGCCGGCGGGAGTAGGGGTGATAGCCGTCACCAAAATGAGATGGTGTTGTCTGATCTTTTCCTCATCGATCAGCGATAAGGGCAACTTGGCTTTATGTTTTCCATAATATTCGAGATCGTTGTTACTGATACCGGCAGCGGCGGCAATGTCTTTTATATGGCGGATAGGCGCCGATTGGGAAATGGCAATATCTGTTAACATAGCAATCGTTAATTGTTATTGCAACTTACCTGTATAGTCTGCCACCTGCTATGATCAATATCAATGTCTTGTCTGATAAGAAGCCGCCGGGATTATGATAACGGGTTTTCCAGGAGATTCAACAACAGCAACAGCGCTCTAAGCCCAATCGTTAAAGTATTTCAATATATCCCTTGCTTTGCTGATATATATTCCTCCAAACATAACGGCATGTACCAACAGGGGATAAGCTTCACTGAGTTTCAGCCGGGTTTCCCACTCCTGTTCAAGAGGGTATATTTCATTATAAGCTGAGTAAAAACGACGGTCAAAGCCGCCAAATAGTTTTGTCATTCCAATATCCATTTCCCGGTGGCCGTAATAAACTGACGGGTCAAAAATAACAGGATGTCCGTTTGACGTTACGGTGAAATTCATACTCCAGAGGTCGCCATGTAATAAAGCGGGATGTTCAACCGGGTACAATTTATCCAGCTGGTTGCAGAATGATCCGGCTGCTGTAATGTCTTCTTTATTGAAATCACCTTTATTGAATAATATTTCCACCATCGGCATGATGCGGCATTCAGTATAGAATTCATCCCAGGTGCTGTGTTTCTTATTGCATTGAGGAAGGCGACCGATGTAATTATCCTTTTCCCAGCCAAAGAAGGGCCGTTCTCTTTTATGAATCATGGCCAAACCTCTTCCAAATTCCTCCCAGAAATCCGGCTTTGCTGTTCCTTTCTCTATCCATTCCAGCAGCAGGTATTGAACGCTTCCGGCTTCGCCGGTATGTAAAACTTCCGGAACAGGCAGTTCGCCCTGCTTTCTGAGTTCATCAAGACCCGCAGCTTCCAGTTCAAACATTTTCGGGTAAAGGGAGGCCTCATTTACTTTCAGAAAATACTGATTCCCGGTTGTATGCAGGCAATATGCTTTATTGATATCACCTCCGTGAACCTGTTCATACCGGGAGATCGTTAACCCGGTATCTTCAAAAATGGCTTGTAATGGCATGGTTCACCAATTAATCAATGATCAGTGAGCACAATCCGTCTTCGTTTCAGCAATATAAGCATCTTCAGTTGTTATACCATTGACATTTTCGCGGATATTCAGCTGATCCCCGCTTACCGTCGGTTTGGTTTGAACACGGATGCTGCGTACAGACCGGTAGTTCTTCCTCCTGTTTTGCAGACATGATGCCAGTCGCAGTAATTGAAAAAGAGCAGGATATGTTTATGCCGCGAAAGCAATAAAAAAGGGCATCAACTGATGCCCTTTTTTCCATTAACGAACAGTGTTCTTATTTCAGATTTTTAGCAAGGTGTTTTGCCATGTCAAACATAGATACCTGTGCTTTGCCACCGAAAACGGGTTTCAGTTTAGCATCTGCATTGATCATGCGTTTGTTGGCTTTATCCTGTAATTTATTGGCTTTGATATAAACCCAGATTTTTTTAACCACTTCAGTACGGGGCATTGGTTTGCTTCCCACAACAGCTGCTAATGCATCACTTGGTGTGAGGGCTTTCATAAAGGCCGCTGATGGTTTACGGGTTGATTTCTTTTTTGCCGCTTTTTTAGGAGCTGCTTTCTTAGCCGCTTTCTTTACTGCTTTTTTAGGAGCTGCTTTCTTAGCCGCTTTTTTAGGAGCTGCTTTTTTTGCTTTTTTAGTTGCCATGTTGTTTTTGTTTAGAATGTTAATGGGTATTCAAAATTAACAGTACCAAATATAAGTTATTTCCACACTCACGAACACACTGCTGACTTTTTTTACCCCTGTCTTTTAATATGGGTATTGATTGTGGAAAATAGGTGAGTATTCATTGGGGAAACAGGGGTGATTGGCGGTGCCCGGACCGGTTTCCCGAAGGGAAATGGAGTTTTTCCGAAGGAAAATAGTGTGTATTACCTGTTTTTCCTTCGGGAAAAAAGATAAAACAGCTGGGTAATAGCCAGCAGGCCGGCTGATCCGCTGATGAGATAACTGAAAGACATAAAAGTCCTTTCCAATGAAAATAATGCATTTCTCCGGGGGAAAACAGGCTATAATACCAATAGTTTCTTTACTTCTGCCCTGATATAACCATTTTGCAGGTACTGGTAAAGGATCTTACCGGGGCAGGTGGTTTGCAATGAATGATCCCGGTGCGAGGCTAATGTTTCCAATGGCAGATTGTATTTTTTGCAACAATAAGCTACCAGCCGTATCAATGATGTTAGCTGGGCAGGGGGTACTTCCTGTTGTTCCAGGTTACCAAGACAGGTGATAAGCAGATGCCCGGTGGGGTCATATTCTGTTGCTGTTTCACCCACGGTAAAGACATTTCTTCCCTCGTAAATCGTGCCGTCCGGGGCAATGAGAAAATGGTAAGGTATATCGGCCCAGTTCCTGTCTTTACCCATGCCCCAGGTCTGGATATTCTTTATTTTTCTGGCTGCATCATCGGTTACTTCCAGTTTGGTGCCTTCGTGGTGAATGGTGATTTGTACAGGCACATGTGATTTATAGGGTTTGGGTTCCGCTGCATTCCAGCCGGAACGGGGTACAATAACAGGATTTACTGCTTCTGATGCGGTTGTTTTCTTAGCAGGACCGCAGCCGTAAAGCAGTACTGCTATTCCAATAGCTGAAACCAGTTTTTTCATAAACAAAAGATAAGATATTTGCGCTGATACCAAAGCGGCATTTTACCCGTTAATACAAAACACAGGAATTATATTATGATGAATGCCACAATACCAGCCACGAATACGACCGCCCGGCTTTTTGTATGGGCACTGCTGCTAACCTGCCTGCTGGTCTTGTGTAAATACATACTCTTTAAAAAAAGTCCCCGGTATTACAGGAATTATTTTAAACGGGAGTACAGGCATTATAAAGTAAAAGAGGGCTGGGCCCGGGCGAACCTGGCGCCATTTTCCACGATCCGTTTATTTTCTTCCCGCCGGGTTACAGAAGAATACAGGTATAAAAATATCGGCGGCAATATTATTGGTTTTGTACCGCTGGGTATCCTGCTTCCCCTGTTATTTGGTGCGTTCAGAAATTTTTTCCTGCTGACAGGGGCTGTATTCTTCACCAGTCTTTCCTTTGAAACATTACAACTGGTATTGGGTACAGGAGTATTTGATGTGGATGACCTGATCCTGAATACCGTTGGCGGCATTGCAGGGTATCTGCTTTTTGTCATGGCGGGTTTGCTGATTCCCCAACGGAAACAATGATATTATCAGGGCTTTTTTAATACGAATACGGAAACAAGTGCAGGTTGTTCATACTGATTCATGCTGACGCTATACTCTTCCTGTTGCACACAATAGGGGAGCAGTTTGCCGATAAAAGATTTAGCCATCAGCCGCTGTGGCGTACTGAGTAAAATGGTAGCCCCGGCGTTTAGAAATTGCAGCAACAACCGATGTAACTGATCAAACTCTCCCGGTTCATAATTAATATCACTCAGCATCAGCACATCGGTATGCTGATCTTCGGGTAAATGATTCCAGTCCGCTACACTACAATGCACATTCGTGTATGCATTTGCAACGACTGATTCCTGCATCACTTCCATTGCTTCAGGAATATAATCACTGCAATCCACTTCAGAAGCATAAGCAGCAGCCAATAGCGATGGCAATCCCAGCCCGGCCGCCAGTTCCGTTACTTTCTTATTTTTAATATGGTGGATATACGAAGACAGAAAATTGCAAAGCCCGATAGCAGCCGGCCATACTTGCGACCAGTAAGGAAATATTACCGGAGGATCGTGATGCTTCCTTTCCAGGTAATCCTTTTGAACTGATGCGGGGTCCGGAACCATGACAGTTATCTTTCTATCACCAAAATGAAAGACCCGGGGAGAAGAAATAAAGTTCATGTACAGACGATCAATAAGCAAAGATGCGTCATCTTTCCTGATACGGCTGGAATAATTGGAAGGCTTTTGTTACTTTCACGCCATTAACTATGCAACGGATAAAACCTGATGTGGATATAATACTGGATATTTTACATGGGGTACTGGAAGCAAAACCGGGTACCCCGTTTGTAGAAAGTTTATTGCTGCAATACCAGGAAAGGGGAGGGCTGAGCAAGAAACAATTACAGGGATTGCACAGCAAGGCTTCAAAGATCAGTACGATACCCGCCGGCAAATTAGCTACGCTGGAAGCGATCATCAAAAAGAAACATACGAAAGAAAGATCGGCCCTGCCCGCAACCGCTCCGTTGTACGAGAAAGATGAAAGCACCGGGTATATGATTGAATCCATCCTTGCCCAATACCCCCAACACAAAAGAGTGCTGTTCTTCAGGTCAAAATACGATAACAATGAACCTTTATCAGCAGCAGAGAAAACGGAGCTGCTCAAATTCAGCAAATT
>APMI01042501.1_pt1 | contig 11425 bp, 13 predicted proteins | sample 667938 | NCBI WGS metagenome assembly APMI01 (sample SAMN01084076, study PRJNA167559) | wastewater metagenome | biome: Wastewater | place: Denmark: Ejby Moelle, Odense | collected 2011-11-28 | reverse complement strand
CCCGCGCACGCCCCACGAAGTAATCCCGTGCCTGCATGTCACCTGATAGCAGACCGCGCAACTCGGTGACGGTCGCCGTGTCGGTTTCTCCGATGGCATCGAGCCAGGCCATTACGCCGGCGGTCTCGGGGTCGTCGTCCGGCGGTTGCGGCAGTTCGGCACTTTTGGGGATTGCTACTGCTACCGTTGCTACTCTTGCTACCAACGGGGCCTTTGGTGGCGTTTCAGTAGCAGAGGTAGCAGGAGTAGCAGTAGCAACGGCCCTGAGTGCGCCTTTCTGCATCAAGGCGGCGAGGCTCATACGGCGCCCTCTGCGATCAACAACGCCGGGTTCACCTGAATGACTCGCTTGCGCCCTTGTTCAACCAAGGTGGCGCGTCCGAGTTCCGCAAGTTCGCGCGCCGCAGCCTCTAGCGCGACCTTTTCCCGCACGCTTCCGGGGCCATATTGCTGCACCTTCTTGACCGGCACGAAGTGTGTGCGCTCGCGAAGGCAGTAAGCGATTAGCCAAGCATCAAGCCTCGCTGCGTTTGCCAGTTCCTTCGGTAGTGCCAACTCTCCGAAAAATCGCCGGGCCTCGTTCAGATGCCATGCCGCAACCCTGGTTGCCGATTCAAGGGCATCTGCGCCAATGGCGCCGCCTTCGTGATGCTCAAACACTTGGAACAGCGCCGCGAGTCGTGCGGCGTTGTCTGCGGTCTTCGATGCCACGTCGCGCACGTCGTGCAACTCGCCGCCGGTTGCAAGTTCCCGCTCTATCGCGTCGTGGAAAGCAACCCAAAGCGTTTTGGCTGTGTCTTCCAGCGGCATGACGGGCGGCGATAGCGCACCATCAACCATTGACACTGGGGCCGCGAGAAGTGCTGCCAAGCGGCGATTGAACGCCGCCAAGGCGGGCCAGCTTGTTGGTGCTTCGGTAAATAGCCGGGTTCCTTGGGTCGATTCCGGCCATGCGACCAAGAACCGGGCTAGAAACCCGGTACCACGCGCGAGGGCGCCCGAACGATCAAAGAAGCTCTGTATGGTCGCTTCCTGCACCTGCAGCGCCACGGTCAGTCGTGCGCCGCGCACCGTGAAGGATTCCGATGTTCTGCGCTCGGTCGCGATGTCCTTGCCGTCCCATAGCTCGTTCAGGGTGGCAAGGTTGCGCATCACAGAGTCTTTGCCCATGCCGTGCGAACCGAACACAATCCCGGCCTCGCTGGAAATCACGCCACCAGACGGCCAGCCTTTGGCAAGGTTCCACTTCAAAGCCTCGGGGGTCGCATCGCCATAGATCAGGCGCGGCACTCGTGGCGGCTCGGGCTTCTCGTGTTCAAGATCGCGCAAATCGTTTATTAGTTCGCCCGTCGGTTTGCGGGCCTTTGTCGCAGAGCGGATCGCGTCCTTGATGCCGCCATGCTTGGCCTCCCACACGTTAAGCGCTGCACGGTAATCCGTCACTAAGGGCTTCGCGAGTTCCGCTTGTTCCGCCTCATGGTCGCGGATTGCCTTCGTGAAATAGCCGTCGCAAGTGGTCTTTCGTTCGCCTGAGTCGGCTATTGCCAGCAGATACAAGCTGCTTGGGCCAATCAATCGCTCCGCCCGTTTCACGTCCGCAAGCGACTGGATCGCCACCGACAGCGCCGCCAGTGCCGAGCACGCGACAAGCGCGACCGGTGCCTTTGTGAATCCCTGAACCTCTTGAACGGCCTCGCGCACTGTTTTTGGCAGTGCGTCTAGCGGATAAGGTTCGGCCCCAACTTTCGCGATCAGCGGTTGCGGTTCCGGCCACTGGGCGCCGCCAGAATCCGCCTTTGGCGCGTTCTTGTGTGTCGCATGGGGCAACCGCTCAGGGGCGGAATCAAGACCCGCCAGAGGGCCGCTATGGGGCGCTGCGGCATCAAGAAATGCTGCGCCGCGCAGTGCTCCGTCCAGTCCGCTCAAACCGCACCCCCTTCCGCGATATTCACTGCGGCTTGGAGTCGCCCAACGGCCAGCGCGAGGCGTTGCCGGTCTATTGCGCTTAGGGGTTCGCCTGACACCATCGAAGCACCAGCCGTGAGCACCACCAGCGATTCAAACGCAACGCAACGCAACACATCCAGGGCCGGGAAGGGGCGGCGCTCGCCCTTAGTGCTGTCGCCTGTCGTTGCGCGAGGCGGCATCAGATCGGACAGGCTCAAGCCCGTCGCGGCGACGACTTCGGCGGCGCTGCACCCCGCGAAGCAATGCACGAGAGTCCGGCCGTCCTCTGTTCGCTTAATCGCCAGCGACGGGCCCTTGTCGTCATGAGCGGGGCAGCAGGCCGTCCAGCGATCCGGCCCAGTGCGTTTGACCTTGTGCAGCCTTGAGAGAAGCGCGTCAGTGCTCATTGCCTGCCCTCCCGTTTCGGCTCCGATTTCAGGACATAGACGCCAAGGCGGTGCGGTAGCCCGCTTTCAGTGACTTCAATGGCGTATAGCGTTTCGATTTGGTAACCGTCTTCGCGCAGTTCTTTGATGCGCGCCGGGGCGTAATAGATGTCGAGATACTTGCGCGCTTCGTGGGTAGAAATCGGGAAAAGGCGCAATGCCAGCAAGAGGCGGTGGCGTTGAGTGTCGGCGTCTGAGCCCTTACACTTAGCGACGATCTCATTCAGTGCCGTCTCTTTGTGGGGCGGTATTTTTTTGTCCATGTCCGCCCCCTTACGCTTGAGCAATCAGCGCGCGAATGTCTTCAACGCGCCAAGCGGTAATGCGAGGGCCGAGCTTGACTGGCTTTGGGAATCGACCAGTGCGCACGCCTTCCCACCAACAGGATTTTTTAACGGGAATGATTGGGGGAATCGGCGGCTCCGCCTTTGAGTCGCCAATGATCTGCGGCAATCTAAGAAAGCCGGCTTCTGGAAGTTGGTTCATGCGATGCGCTCCAAGTTCGTCCGTGGCTGGACGGTGAGCGCATCCTGATCATTGCGAACGCCTAGATCGAGGGATCAAAAGGCTTGAGTTCTATTCCGGAACGGAATCACGGGATTCTTGTTCCGTTCTGGCTGCCTGTTCCATCAAACCTGAAAGGAACTCTGGATTCAACAGCCTTTCGGCCATTGGTTGGACCACCTTTCGAACGCGTTCGGTCAAATCGACGTCATATTCCTCAGGAAACAGCAGTCGTCCAATATGGGCGTTTGTGAGATCCGTCTTTGTGTAGTCGCAAAACAACTGGATGTCGATATATGCCAAAGCCATGTACTTGTGCCAGTTGGATCGTTCGGACTCTGAAACGTCTTTGACTCGTTCGGTCTTCCTGTTGGCGCGCCGCTTGTCGGAAAGCCAGACCCGGAAATCGTTCATGATCTGGGAGTCCGTAGCTGAGAGATCGACTGCAATTAAATCTTCCGGCACGTACAGCGGCGTTCTTTCTTTGATCAAACCGATGTAAGGCTTATCGAGGAGTTCCGGGGGCTGATAGTCATCGTTGTTTGCAATCTCCTGAAGCCATGCCTGAACGGCATCACGGCAGTCCTCGAAGCAATCTTGGTACTCTGAGTGCAGCGGATAGAAGAAATCCATAACCTGAAGTTCACGCACGCGCTTGAATCCTGTTGAGAACACAAACGGCTTGCCGTTGCTTTGTGCAGCGGGTTTCTCAAGTAGCGCCACGAGGAATGCTTCGTCAATCTGCCCCAGGCTACTCCTAAGTGAACTGCGCAACATGAGTGGCGCCACCCAGTCTCCAAGGCGCCAGCTAAGCACAGGGTCATAGTGCGCGGCATCAAACCAAGACAGATCGCCTGCAGTAAGCTTCTTCATCAATTCACCCTGATTGCCGTTCGGTCGATGTTGATATAGCTTTGGCGCCGCGCCAGCCGGGAAGGGTGCCCGGCTTTCGGCCCGTCGGCCTAGGCGCGGCTGTGCTCTAGAGCAGCGTTAGGAAGCTAAGACTTCCGCGATCCTCAGACTGCGAAGCTTTTGCTCGTCACTGGCATCTTGTTCGTGCTCTGCAAGGCGCGCAGCAAACGCGGTCATTTCTCCCAGAGCGGTAAGGGCAAGTCTGTGCTGTTCGGGGTCGTGATCAGATTCCGGTACGTTCGATAGCACATACGACAGGTAAGCTATCCCGCGCAGCATGGGGACATAGCTGGAAGCGACATGCCTTGTCGATTCATCAAAGACCTTTGGCGCGGCAGCGCGTGCAGCATTTGCCAGCATGTCAAAGACGGACGCCGACGTATAGAAATCGCGCTCGGAGGCGGTATTGTTTACGGTAGCCATGAAGTGAACTTCCTTTCACTGAGTGGTTAGGCGGGGCCAAACGTTGGCGCGTCTGGCTCCGCCGCATTTGCCTGCGGTCGTCAGGCGGATTTCCCAAGAAGGGGCACTATTTCCGCCCCCGCCTTGAGCTGATCAAGATAGTCAGCCCATCCTTGCATCATTCGGCGGCGCTCAGGTAGATGCTTCGCGAAGTTGTACGCAGCGATCACCTGATTTCGTTTTCCGTGGGCTAGCTGTGCCTCAATGGCGTCATTCAGCCACCCCAACTCATGCAGCAGCGTTGATGCCATAGAGCGGAAGCCGTGCCCGGTCATTTCGTCCGACGTGTAGCCCATCCGGCGCAGGGCAGCGTTGACGGTGTTCTCGCTCATTGGACGCTGCGCGGTGCGCTCGCTTGGAAACACGAAGCGGCCCGACCCTGTCAGGGGTTGCACTTCGCGAAGGGCGGCAACGGCCTGCTCGGACAATGGGACGATGTGCTGTTCCCGCATTTTCATTTTGTGTGCAGGAATCCGCCACTCGGCCTTGTCTAAATCAAACTCTGACCACTCGGCGTGTCGAAGTTCGCCGGGGCGCACGAAGGTGAGGGAGGCGAGCCGCAGGGCTACTCGCGACACGATAGAGCCGGTGTAGCCATCAATCGCCCTCATCAGGTCGCCGACTTCCTTGGGATTCTTGAGCGACGCGTGGTGCTTGACCTTGATTGGAGCCATCACGTCGCGCAGTTCAACGTCTCGCGATGGATCGCGTGCCATCACGCCGTGGGCTACGGCAAATCGGAAGATCCGCCCGCAGTTGTTATGCACCCGCTTGGCAATATCAACGGCCCCGCGTGATTCGATCCTGCGCACCAACGACACGATATCGGCGGCGCTGATCTCATTTATCGGCTTCGAGCCAATGTAGGGGAAGGCGTCCCGCTCCAACATCTGAAGGATTTTGGATTGGGTTGCCGCCGCCAAGGTTTGAGTGGCCTTGGTGTGCCAAGCACGCGCGATTGCTTCGAATGTCTCTTCTAGAGAAATCCGATGGCGTTCCTTCTTGGCTCGCTTTTCGGCGCTAGGGTCGATGCCCTCCTTCAGCCGCTTGCGTGCGTCTTTGGCCTTTTCCCTTGCCGCTGCTGCCATTACTTCCGGATAGGTGCCTATCGCGAGCCGCTTCTCCTTGCCGCCAAAGCGGTACTTCCAGCGCCAAAGCTTCCCGCCAGAGGGTGACACTTCAAGGTAAAGGCCTTCGCCGTCGGTCATCCGATAGGGCTTCTCGGCGGGCTTCGCGTTCCGCATTTCGATCTTCGCGTTCCGAATTTCGATGTCGGTGAGGGGCATAGCGTCCTCCGTTTTGGGGGCATCGGCCGCCGCTCGCGCGGTTTTTGTGCCTCATGCCCCCAATTGTGCCCCCGCATGCCCCCGGCTCGCAACGGGCGACCAAGGATCGCTTTGGACGCAAAAAAAGCCGCAAACCCTTTCTGTTTATGGGGTTGCGGCCTGTCTTGGTTCGTGCTGGACTAGATTTTGGTGCCCGAAACGGGACTCGAACCCGTACTCCTTACGGAAGCGGATTTTAAGTTCCCGGTAAAAGACGGTACAACGCCAGCATTGGCGCGGGTTTGCGGCCAGCGTAGGGTCTTTTCTGGTCAAAAATGGTCAAGGAGACTCAACATGGCAAAACGTAAGCCCACGCCCGACGACTGTGTGGTCGATAAGAACATCACTGTCCGTTGCTCAGGCGCGTCCTTTCGGGTCCGCATGAACGTCAATGGGGTCCGCGTCAATGAAACGTTCGACACCTTGGACGACGCACGGGCATTTCGCGATCGCAAGCGCTCCGACGTGGCAATGGACCCTGCCGCGTACTTGGTGCACTCTTCCCGGGTCGCGAGACGGGAGGCTGCCCAACTCACCTTCCGGGTGCTGCTTGAAAGATACGAGCAGGAGGTGACGCCCGGAAAGAAAGGTGTGCGCGCAGAACTCGGCCGGATCCGGCGCCTGAAGACGTTCGAAGTGGTCGATCTGCCTGCGCGCTTCGTTACCCGGGACGCGATTGCGCGGTTCATCAAGCAGGCGCCGGTGTCATGGTCCAGTAACTCGCTCAGGAAATACCTCATGTTGATTTCGGCCGTTTTCACGACTGCCGTCAAATGCTGGGGTTACGAGTTCGACAATCCGATTCGCCGCATTCAAGTGCCTTCTAATGGCCAGCCGCGGAATCGACGCCTCGAACCTGGCGAATACGAGAGCCTCTCTGCGTCGTTGGCAAGGTGCCGCAACCCCTACGTCTACCCGATGTTTCGTTTTGCGATCGAAAGCGCGTGCCGCAAGGGCGAAATGCTGCGCCTGCGGTGGTCAGACGTTGATCTTCAGGCCGGTGTGGCCACCTTGAGGGACACCAAGAACGGCGAAGATCGCACGATCCCTCTCTCGCCCACTGCGAAAGAGATTCTGAGCCGACTTCCGCGCTCGCTGTGCGGGCGCGTCTTTCCTGTGACCGACAGGCAGGTGCGCAGCGCTTACGATTACGCGATCGCGCGGGCAAGGCGCAGGTACGAGGCGGAATGTTTGAGGCAGGGGGTTTCCGCGTCGCCGGGCTATCTGGAGAATTTGCGCTTTCATGACCTTCGGCATGAGGCCACAAGCCGACTCTTTGAAATGGGCTTTGATGTGATGGAGGCGGCCACGGTAACTGGCCACAAGACACTGGCCATGCTCAAAAACTACACCCACCTTCGCGCTCACCGGCTTGCGGAGAAGATGGCCCGAACAGGCTGACCTAACAGCTCATGGTGTGAGGCCGACGGCACAAGTAGGGGCGTCGTCGGTCTCGGTGGTGGAACGAATACTTATTGATTACTGTTTTGTAAATATTTGAAAAACGTCTGACGTGCTTTGGCCGGCGTATGCCTTGTATAGTGGTGCAAACGGGATGACGGATTGCAAATTGGCCACGTAGCCGATTCGAATTTGCGGAATTTCTATCCGATCGGATAAGTTTTGTCAGTTGGATTGTGATTTTCCAAACGCGCCTGAGTTGGTTAGCCTCTGGGCTAGCTTAATGCTTCGAAGGAATTGCAATGGAAATGACGACGCTCGATCTGGTCCTCAGAGCCAATAGTGGTGCTCTTCGCGTGCCTCTCAAGCGGTGCGCTGCGCTCCTTGGCATCGAACCACAAACGATTAGAAACCGACTGTGTCAAGGGTCTTGGCCGCTACCGAGGGTGGGCAGTGAACGCAGTGTCTTCTTTGATGCTCGCGATATTGCTGCGCTAATTGACCGTACGCGCGATAGTACGAACGCCCCGGTTTCGCCTAAGTCCGCGCTTCCAAAAAGGCAACGGAGTTCGGTGACGTAACGGTTTGAATCTGGCAGACCGTGCGCCGAAATCGGACGCGGTTAACGTTGCCGCTACGAGTAATCGTTGCCCGCAACAATCGCACTGCCGCGAGTGTCAGATTGTGCATAGCTTCGACTCTTCGGAAGCTGCAGATCGATGGGTTGGGCTTTGGCGACAATCGTACTCTCCCTGCTTTTTTTCGGGGGAGCCCAGATGGGTTTTCTTACGTGCGGTCATGGTCAGGGTCTGTCCCATCCCGTGCTGGGGAGCCGAGTACGCCGCCGCCCTCGAAGGAAATCGCATGGGCCTCTCCCCGTGGGAACGGGGGAGCCGCCGTGAACTCTGCGTAAATGCAGCATACGCTGACACAAGTTGACCGCAGCGCTGGTGTATGTGGCCAGCGCGCGGTCGGTGACAGACAACGCTCAAAGCTACGGCGCGGCCCGAACGTGACTTGCGCCTGCTTGCGTTGGAGCTAAGCCCGATAGCATGCAGTCATCGGAGATACGTTCGTGGTCAAACACTCAGTGTTGGGTTCAGTTTAGGTTTGCTCGACGTCTGCTCTCCACGTGATATCGCTGGATGACGCGTGCGGGCTGACGCTTAACGAACCTAAACTGCAGTGGTCGAATGCCGTGCAGTGGCTGGATATGCTGAAGAGCATGCTTGTGCAAGTGCCGGTGCTGCTCATCGCCGGCGAATTCGTATGGCACCCCGGATGCATAGCGCGTTTGAGTTGGGGCTTTTTGTCGGGGGCGTCCTAGCCTCCCTGATTGGCATGATGCCGCCACCGATCGTAGCAATGGCGATCGCGGTTAGGAGGGCGAGATCTGGCGACATCGAGTAGTTCTCCTGCATTCATTTGGTGGGCTGGCGCATTAGTCGGCCCTGTACAACCTCATCGCAGACATGGCGTCAGCGAAGCGTCATTCGTAAATTCGCGAGAACTTGGAGTTCGGCGTGAACGTCCGGGTTAGCGCGTTGGGCGTCCCTGTGGTGCGCACAATGACGATCCGACAGCGCAACCGAACAAGCGTTGTGACGTACTGCTCGTCCGCTGTCACGATGCAGAAGCGTGCTACTCGATTGATACGCACCGTTTGGGAAGCAATATCCCGCCGATGCTTATGGCATCGCGTGCAATGAAGTGAATCATACTCCCGCGTCTTTGTCCGCTCTGTAATTGGTAGTGCTGGCGCTGGTCCGCTCCTGCGGACGAGCGCGTCCATCTTGCCAATAGAGTTGGCGCTCGCCTTCAAACCAAATTTTTGGTCGGACCGAGGCGGCCCGACATTCTTGGTGGTCTATGCCTGGTATCACGCTTATCAAATGTCTCCGTACGCTGTTTTCTCGGCCCCGGAAACCTTGCGGACATACCCCTGCCGACAATCGAACGCGCTTTGCCCGGCGCACCGTCGGCTCGGCTGGCGACGTTTTCCTTCCTGGGGCCCAGTGGTCGATGTGTCTTGCTAGCCTCGTTTCAGCGAGCCCTGCACGAGCAGAACGGATCACCACCTACGACTACGACAAGGTCGGGCAACTGAAGAAAGTCACCGAGCCGGATGCGAGCTGGGTCGCCTATTCCTACGACGCCGCGCACCGATTGACGGATGTCGCCGATAGCTGGGGCAACAGCGTGCACTACACGCTCGACGCGATGGGCAACCGCACCGCGGAAGACTGCGTCGCGCGATCACCCGCAGCTATGACGCCCTCAATCGCCTGCAAACTGTAGCAGGAGCCGTGCAATGAGCGACGTCTCCGAGCCGAATACTTTGACCGAATTGCCCGTTCTAACATCCCCTGTCTCGACGATGCCCAGTCGCTCCAATGCTTTACGAGTAGCAGATAATTTCGTGCAGCGCCAATCGGGTATCGGTGGACGTGGATCAATGTTCTTGCGCATTCTGCTGGCAGCAGGCCTTTTCGCTGGAGCGGCCTCAGTCTCGGCGCAATCCACGAAGAAGATCTCTACGGATGTGCAGTACACCTGGTACCTCACCTCCGGCGGCGGCCCCTACAAAACCCAAGACGAGGCACTTGCTGCGCGATATCGTTTCCTCAGAGGCTATTACCCATCCTGCATTTCCTTCTCGCTGGTGAATCTCAGGACGTCGTCGCAAACGTCCTACCTCAATGGACATCCCACTACTTATGAATTCGACATAGACATCACGGACGGCTGCGGCGCGACCCCGCAAAGAAGAGTAGTAGGAGAGAGCGGCATGAACCTGAGCTGGTCATGCGACAGGCTAATGGCTCTGACTAGTTATCCAGACGAGACCACTCAGAAACTGCACCGGTACTGCTATCGCGCCGTGCAGGACTTGGATCCGCCTCCTCAGTCCTGCCCCGCTGTGCGCAACCCCGTTTACGGTGAAACCGGCCTGAAGCGCCAGGCGGAGGTCGATTACTCTGCCTTGTCGTCCCCACTGCGACTTGAGCGCGTTTGGCGAAGCGACCAGAAGAGGTTTGTTTCTGCCGCCGATGCGAGTGTCGTCGCGGGCTATGGTGCCGCTTCGGTCACGTACCTGGGCTTGGGGTGCTACCAGGGCTATTCGCAATTGGTCGATACCGCGGGCGCGCTCGTGCGGCTTCCCTATTGCTTCCCGTACGTATCCGGGACCGCAGCGCAGACCCTGCTGACGAGAGCCAACGGCGACAGGACCTTTGTCAGCGACACGGGCTCCGCTCTGATACCGCCGCCGGACATCAACACCCAGGTCACTCGGTCAGTCACCGCGTCGGGCGTGGCGGTGCTGACAGCCCGCACCGAGCGCAACGAACTAGAGCTCTATAGCGCTAATGGCACGCTGGTCTCCATCACTCGGGCGAACGGGGAAAGCGTTACCTACGCGTATTCGACGGCCGAGACCCCAATTGGCGTCGCGCCAAGGGCTGGCCTGCTGATAGGGATGGCGGACCATCAAGGCCGTACGCTTTCTCTGACCTATAACAGCGTTGGCAACATCAAGACGCTGACCGATCCGGTTGGAGGTGTTACGGCCTATTCTTACGACGAAGCTAGCGGAAACTGCCCGAGTAACGTGATGGGCGGGCAATGCCAACGGTTGACGAGCGTGACCTTCCCCGACGGTGGTGTACGCCGATACCACTACAACGAGCCCGGCTCCCTCGACTCGGGTCTCGACCTGGGCGACGCATACCTATCCGGCATCACCGATGAGACTGGCCAGCGCCTATCCCGTTACGCGTACGATGGCCAAGGGCGAGCGGTTTCCAGCGGATGGGATGGCCACAACTATCAGCTCGCCTATGCTGGCTCAGGCACAACCGTTACCGACCCTTCTGGCAGCCAGCGCACGAGTACCTACACGGAGGTACTCGGCCGCAAACGAGTGAGCAGCCAATCACAGCCCTCCGGAGCGGGCTGCGCGGCAAGCAACTCCGCGCTGACTTACGACGCTAACGGCAACGTCGCCTCGCGCACGGACTTCGCCAGCCGCAAGGTCTGCTACGCCAACGATCTGACGCGCAACTTGGAAACAGCGCGCATCGAAGCCTATCTGGGCACGGACAGCTGTCCGATTGATGTAGCCGCTGCCACCCCAGCCGTCGGCACCGCGCAGCGCAAAATCACTACACGGTGGCACCCGCTCTGGCGCCTGGAGGCGCAGCGTGCCGAACCGAAGCTGATCATCACGTGGGTCTACAACGGCCAGGCCGACCCGACTAATGGTGGGGTGGTGGCTGTTTGCGCACCGGCAGAGGCCAAATTGCCTGATGGTCAGCGGATCGCGGTGCTGTGCAAGCGTGTTGAGCAGCCCACCATCGATGACTCGGGGGTAAAGGCTTTTGACGCTGCGAACGACGGCGCGGCCCGTGTGTGGGTCTACACCTACAA
>APMI01024784.1_pt1 | contig 11425 bp, 7 predicted proteins | sample 667938 | NCBI WGS metagenome assembly APMI01 (sample SAMN01084076, study PRJNA167559) | wastewater metagenome | biome: Wastewater | place: Denmark: Ejby Moelle, Odense | collected 2011-11-28 | reverse complement strand
CATGCTTTTAATAAATATCCCAGGCCATTTTCCTTTGCAGCAAGCAAGGATAAGCACACCCTCAAGGTTAAAGTAATTCTACCGTCGGTTGTTACCGTACATATTCTTTGGCATCAGTCCTGGTACATTTCGAAAACAATAGCAGCCGCCTTAAGTATTGCCACCCGTGGAATATTCTATTGGCATGTGCCCATCGACACAGACGTATTTTATGATTCTATTATTGATCTGGAATCGAAACAACGACTTAGGCTATCCGTGCCAGAACAACTGAAAGCGAATTGGCAAAGCAGGGGGATGGTTTTGCAAGAACAAGAAATGCACCTGGCTGGCATTGTGCATGACTATTTCCTGCATGTTCATTTAAAAGCAGATCAACAGGAAGTCGAGGAGTACATGACAGCACTTTCGATGCTCTGCAGAACAGACATTCACCTGCGACTCGATTTCGATGCGTTCAGGATTTTCTTCAATACCTTTCGGCAATTGCTTCTTAAACACGAAAAAATAGCAAATAAAGAGCAGGTTTTCGAAGTGGGATATGCGCAGATTCAGGGAATGATTAAAGGACGCACGGAGTATGACCGGGTTATTAAACTTGCGTTGGATGTTGAAACAAAAACAGTATTGCATCATTCAATAACAATGACCGAAGTATTAGCAATAAAGATTTATTGCGATATATACATATTGACGGTAGCCGTCAGAACTGTGCAGAATAACCCTGAAATAAGATTAGTGGGTTCGATGGAAGATGTACCCCCCTCTGAAAATTCTACGGAATAATAGCAGTAATATTCCATACCAGATCGAAATAAAAAGGTACCTTTAGCATAGCGTATTTGACACGTAAAACAAGCCTAAAAATACCAGTTTACGGATTCGTTTACGGTTTTTTTTATATTAATTGATTCTCAATAAATTATTTAGCCCTGTCGAGGCTACCAGCCAGTTTTCCAATTTATAATTCTTTGATTTTGAACCCTCTCCGGAGGGTTTCTTTATTTAATATGAATGATTTTGGGCCAATTCGTTTACGGTTTTGTTTACGGTTTTTAATTTCGCTAATAAAAGGATTTCAGTGTCAATATTAAATTGCAAACGTTCGATTCCACGAGCGGCTATATCTCTTGACCTGATAACAAAAGAAATCGCAGAATGAGTGGAAGACAATTTCTCATAGTGTTTTCTCCTTCATATGCCATGTGAAATCAGCGGAAACTCTATTTGACAAGGTGAATGCTGATAAATAAAAATTGTTCAACTAACAGCTTGGATTGCTTAGTTCTAGAATTCCTCATTGAGATAAAAGTTTTTGTTAGTAACTGAAATCGTAAAGAAGCACTTTTACTAATACGCTTTTGAAGGTAACATCCAGATTACTTTTGCGGATTATCGTACATTTACCAAACAACCACCATCCATGAATATTTCTGCCCTTTCTCGCAAAGTTTTACAATATCTATATAAGCGTAACAACGAGAGCGGACACATTTACGGAAGTATTTCTTTCAATTTAGGGCTGGGGTCAGCAGAAAAATCTGAAGAAATCTGCAAAACGCTTTTTACTGAGAAACTTGCAGAATGGCGGGATGATCGTGTCTTTATTACCGATTCCGGCAGTAAATGGATTGAGAATTTTTATGAACAGCAAGACGAAAGAATAAGGCAATATGTCTATACCGACTATGAATTTGCTTTGCTGCGATTCTTATATGAACAGGAAATTCCTATTTCGTTTGACGACTTCCCGCAGATATTAGTGGATGAAGCGCCTAAAAAAACAAAGGGCTATCCATCGCTGAATTTGCATCATATGCTCGAAGTTGAATTCCGCAAATACATCAATTCGCCGATGAATAAACATGAGCTTAATTCCGCTGGTCGCAAATACTTTGAACACTTGATGAAGTCAAAAAATACAGAACCGCCAAAATTAGGCCATACCACCAACGTCATTCATATCAACCAGATGTTTAATTCGGCAATCCAACAGTCGGCAAGTGATTCATCGATTTCTTTAAAAAAAGAACAAATAGAGGAGGTTCAAAAATTCCTTACGTCAATTGACACAAAAGTTGATTTGCTCACAATTGAAAATGCCTTTATTCATAATTTAGGCAATGCTCAAAAGCTAGCAACTAAGTATTTCGACGAGTTGATAACAGAATTGAAACAACATCATGTAGATCAGCCCAAAGAGTTAAATATGGACAACCCTTGGGGTGACAAAATTGAAGATGAGGCACTCAAGATGATCGGGTTGAGAAATAGAATGCTCAGTTTCTTTATTTGCGTTTACGAAAATTCTACCAACACATCTTTAGCAATTGAATGTTTGAAAAAGCTTTTGCAGGTGAGCTTCGACGAGTATGAATTTTTTCAAAGAACCGATTGGGGGTTTTTGCAAACAGATCATCGCAGAATTTTTATTTATTCAGTTTTTCTTTATTTATCTGCATACCTGGCGAAGAATGAAAAGATTGAAGAATGGTCCGAACTGCTTAATAACCATTACCAGGTAAAATGCGTCACTCAAAAACAAAGTACACATCCAATTACTCTCTTTGAGAGTATTTCCTTTATAGACTTTAATATCCCGGCACCAACCATTAACGATCAGAGTCGACGGTATAAGAAAGCGGTGTTTGAGATTCAACATGAGAACTTATATGCTAATTTAATTCAATCGATGCATCAGGATATAGATTTTGTCAGTCTTGAAGAGGTTGCCGATACTGACGTGCTTTTATTCTTCGTTTCGTTATTTTGGGAAGCCCGTGATCTTAACGAAGGAATTTGGGTGCCGAACTGTTCAACACTGCTAAGGCGTAATACTTCTGAATTCATCCTGAAATGTGTATCAAAAAGTTTTTTCAAAAGAGCAATTAATATTTTCAACGTTAAATCCATCGAAGAATATAATGCATGTCTTCAGAAAGTTCTTCAACTCCGTGAACATTATAGTGACGGCTTGCCTTACACATATATACCTAAAAGCGAATTTGCCTTATACTATCAATATATTAATAAACAGCCTTAAACATGGACATTCAGTTATTAAAAAAACAACGATTTCTTTTTCTTGAAAAAGTTTACAACGAGACTCAGGGCGATACTTCTTGTATGGTGGATACTGAAGAAATTGGACAGGAACTGGGAATAGATGATCGGGCATCAAGAAGAATTGCCCAATATCTTATTGATGAAGGTCTTTTAGAAGCATTAGCAATAGGAGGCGGGATCGGAATTTCTCATAATGGTGTTTTGGAAGTTGAGGAAGCATTATCAAACCCCGACCAACCAACCCAGCATTTTTTGCCTATAAATATTATTAATATTGGTTCCATGAATAACTCTGTGGTACAACAGGGCACTACAAATTCAACACAGACTGTCACGATCAAAGCAGATAATATTGCCGATCTAAAATCTTTTCTTCTTGATCTCAAAGTATCTCTGAAAAAAATGCAGCTAAGCATGGAATCTCAAAATGAAGTTTTGGCTGAAATTGCAACACTGGAGGCTCAGGCAAATTCTCCAAAACCAAAGCATACCATTATTGGTGAAGCATTAAAATCGCTTCGATCAGTTTTGGAAGGTGTCGCTGGTAATTTAGCAACACCTTTATTTCAGGTAACTCTACCTCATTTAATTAATAGTTTTTCACAATAACTTTTCTTATCAGTCGATGTCAGAAAAAAAAATAACATCTCAGGAATATAATCAGTGGCTTGCTGAGTTAAAAGAGAAAATTCGAAATAGTCAATTACGGGCTAGCTTAAAAGTAAATACTGAATTGCTTTCTCTCTATTGGGAGTTAGGTAAAGCCATGACAGATAAGCAGGCTAATTCTACCTGGGGAGATAAGATCATTACACAATTAGCTGCTGATCTCACTGCAGAGTTTAAAGACCTGGAAGGTTTCTCACGGTCCAATTTATTCAATATCCGCAAGTGGTATCAGTTTTATGCAGCCGATCCGCAAATAGTCCAACAAAGCGTTGGACTATTATCCCAATCGGGTGAGCAGGGTGCGGATCAAATTATCCAACAGCCTGTTGGACAATTTCCTGCTGTACTTGCAATCGTCCCTTGGGGCCATCATATTCAAATAGTTACGAAATCTCAAAGCGTTGACGAAGCATTGTTTTACGTTCAGCAAACAGCTCTCCACAATTGGAAAAGAACGGTATTAATCTATCAAATAGAGTCAGGCCTATTTCAACGGAAAGGCAAGGCGTACAATAACTTTGAAATTACCCTTCCCAAAGTCCAATCAGAACTTGCCACCGAACTTTTGAAAAACCCTTACAATATCGGCTTCTTAAATCTAACCGAAGAAGCCAACGAAAGGGATTTGGAAAATGCAATACTGGCGAATCTTAAGAAATTCTTGATGGAAATGGGTGTTGGCTTTTCATTTTATGGTCAGCAATTTCACATTAAGGTAGGAGAAAAAGATTATTACATTGATTTGATTTTTTATCACACCCGCCTGCATTGCTATTTTGTCATAGAACTGAAAGTAACGGAATTTGAACCTGAGCATGCCGGCAAACTGGAATTTTATATTACAGCAGTTGACGAGCAAATTAAATTACCCGAAGATAGTCCCACCATTGGTTTATTGCTTTGCAAGACGGCTGATAAAATTATAGTTGAATACACCTTGAAGACAAAAACCAAGCCTATGGGTGTTGCAGAGTATAAGCATGTTATTCCTAAAGAATTGCGGGATGAATTGCCGGATGAAGAAATCCTTAAACAGGAATTAGAAAAAGAAATTATCATCCCACAAAAACCTATTAATGAAAAAATCAATAAGTTGAAAGAGATTGTACAGCGAATTAAGACTGACCCTGCAGACTTGGAGAAAAACAATGATCTGGTTAAAAAGGTCTTTGCAAATATTGTACGGCCATTAATTGCTTTTATCGAAACGAAAATGGTCGACGTCAAACCGCTGTTTCAAAAAACTAGAATAGAATGGCGTTTAAATGAAAAACATTTAGGTGCTTACGTCACCAGCTATGATGTAGATGTACATTTAACGACAACTGAAAATGTTTGGGTCTTTGGTTTTGAATTTGCTCTGGAAACTTTTATTCACGGAGGAGTAAAAGCATTTAATGTTTGGCATAGACTTGAAATCAATTTAGATAAGCATAAGTACACGATAGGACCAGAGAGGGGAAAGGTCTGGATGGAAAAAGTATATAGCCGATTTCCATCTGAAAATGAATTGGACGAGCTGGCTAATAGGTTTGTTGAGAATATGTTAGATGATATTAATAACAATGCGGAGCGCATTTTGGAATCATAATTTTGACCTTCTGACTTATGTTTTTCAGTACTTCTAAAAACCAAAACTGAATATGTCAACGAGATCAGCAGAAGCCACAATAAAAGGTTACTATTATCAATTTGATACTGCTATTCTAAAATTATTGGAGCTTTCCAACGGGGATGATAATATTGTAGTGGAAGGCATTGAGGATATAGATATTAATACGGCCACTGATTCGACTACCGTACAGTGTAAATATCTTTCCAAACCAAACTTCATTAATTCTGCCGTCAGAGAACCCATAATTCTGATGTTAGATCATTTTGTCTCTCTTGCAACTCCCAATAACCTGAATTATACGCTGTATGCCCATTTTGAAAATGAAACACCGGGTACTGAACCCACGATCGATATCAACAGATTAAAGGATATACTCACATACAAAGAAAATAAAGTTCTTAGAGAATATCATATTGAAAAAGGGATTTCTGACCTCAAGCTCACATCATTCTTGAATCAATTCAAATTTGTATTTGGTCATGAATTCAGTACTCAACAAAAAACAGTATTAAATAAACTAAAGAAAGAATTTGGGTGTACCGAATTCGAAGCCGATACTTATTTCTATAATAATGCACTCCGGGTTATCATTGATAAGGCGATTCTTCCTGACATTAATAAAAGAAAAATAGTCAAGTCAGACTTTATTAGTGAGATTGATTCCAGGAAAAAGCTTTTCAATGAATGGTATATTAAACTGCGATCAAAAAAAGAATATTTAAATACAATTACGCAAAATCTGAAATCATCTAAAGCACTTGATCCTTCTCGGTCAAAATGCATTATTATAGGCAATGAACTTTTCTCTGCTGATAACACAGCCCTTCCTCTCGGTTCATTTATAGAAAATCTTATTGATAAATATTACAGAATGAGTACATCTCTCAGAAATGCAAAACCTTTGTTGTTGGTTTTAGATTGCGATAATACACTTCTTACAGATATTAAAATGAAATTAATTGGTGGCGGATTGCATTTTAATGATGGATATGAGCATATTTCTTTTAGTGCTGATGCATTAAACCGAAGTCCAATAATAAATACAACTCCTAGTAATGCAAAAATAGCACAATCGTCTTTTAGTATTAGGATAGTTGCCCTGCATACTTTTATTACTCATCTGAAGAACATTGATCTGCCAAAAGTTGTACTTCATTTTGCAAAAGCAGAATGTCCCTATGCTAAATCAGATAATTATCAATGGTTCGATATTAAGTATTGCGAAAACCTGAAAGATATTTCAACATTAATATTATAAACAATGCCAACTGCTACTAATGACATTTTTCGGATTCTTACTGTGGCGCCGAATCTTATTCAAATAGAAGTTTTAAACGCCGAACAATTTAAGCAGGAATCTCAGGACTTTACAATCGGTAGTTATCTTAAAATCTCTGACGAAGCAGATACTTCGATAATTGCTTTAGTACAGAGCTATAAGATCAAAGAAACAAACACAGGAAACGGGGAGTTAGTTACAACATCACCGTCATTCATACTCGATGCCCAACCTATTGGTTTTTTAGATGCATCGGGAAATTTTCGACGTGGTGGCCAGCAAATTGCTATACCACCCAATAACGTAGAAATAGCTGATGTCACTCTTCTCAAGCAGATTTATGCTTCGGTGGAAAGCGAAAAGAAATTTGTATTTTCTACACTTGCTCAAAACCAAAGTATTGAGATTGCAGTTGACGGGGATAAATTTTTCAGTAAGCACATAGCTGTCATTGGATCTACAGGGTCTGGCAAATCCGGCACGGTTGCAAAAATCCTTCAAGAAGGAATGATGCCAACTCATGAGCAAACACAAAAAGCATTATTAAACAATACACATATTCTGTTATTTGATTTACACGGCGAGTATGGACCAGCTTTCCCTAAATCAAATAGAATTGATGTCTCGAATCTTATTTTACCCTATTGGTTAATGAACTCCGAAGAACTCGAAGAAATGTTCATTGAAAGCAGGGAAAGTAATTCTCACAATCAAATTTCCCAATTCAAAGCGGCAGTTACCCTAAACAAAAAACGACATAATGCAGGCTTACCTAAGGTCAACTATGACACACCTGTCTATTTTAGCATTGAAGAGGTTTATCGTTATCTCTACAATCAAAATATAGCAACAAAAAACGCCTCAACAGGTACTCTTGAAATTGAAACAAAAATTGCCGGCATTTCCGACGAGTACCAATTATTTGAAACTATAAAATTCAAAGAGAAAAAACAAGGTCAAATTAATAGCGGACCTTATGCATCTGAATTTGATCGGTTTGTGCCTCGCCTTGAAACTAAACTCAATGATGACAGACTTGGCTTTTTACTAAAGCCAAGAAAAGCGGATAGTTCTGAATTTAAAACTGGAGACCTTTCAAAAATATTAAAACAGTTCATTGGCTATGGCGACACAAAGGAGACAAACATTACGATTATTGATTTAAGTGGTATTCCTTTTGAAGTTCTAAGCATTGTTGTTTCGCTTATTAGCCGATTAATCTTTGACTTTTGCTTTTACTACAAGTCTGTAAAACAAAATAATGATGAAGTGCCTTTTCTTTTGGTTTTAGAGGAGGCCCATAATTATATCCCACAGAGCGAAGGCTCCAAGTATAGTTCAGTTAAAAAATCAATAGAAAGAATAGCCAAAGAAGGGAGGAAGTATGGCTTATCATTAATGATTGTCAGTCAAAGACCGTCTGAAATATCTGAAACGATATTCTCTCAATGTAACAACTTTGTTGCCATGCGTCTCACCAATCCTACAGACCAACAATATGTAAAAAGATTGATGCCGGATAGCGTCAGTGCTATTACAGATACTTTGCCTGTATTAGAAAGACAAGAAGCTCTGATTATCGGAGATTGTATTCCTATTCCGACAATAGTTAAGGTTAAAGAATTAGCAGACAAGCCAGCGTCAAACGATATTGCCTTCCATAAAGAGTGGAAAAAAGATTGGGTTAAACTCGCTTTTGATCATCTTATAAAAAAAATGAAAAAGGAACCCTGAAAAAATTGTTCATAAAGAAATGAAAGGACAGAAAAGCCTTTGACAAAAAATCATGCCCATAATAAACTCTTTACCACGTTGAATGAACACTCTCCGAAAGGCCGGTAAATAGGAGTTCCTCATTCGTCGTCAGCAAGTAGCCCTCCAGCCCGATGCAGTTATTTTTTTTAGGCTCCTTCTTACTTTTATACGAGTATAAAAACAACGAGATTAAAAGAAAATTAACGGGACTATTTGTATCTTCACGAAAGGGTATTTGACACGTTTGCGAGTCAAAAAAAACCAGTTTACGGAATCGTTTACGGTTTTCTGTAAGGCACATAATTCTCAATTGCTTAGTCAGCCCAAACAAGGCTACCAGAGAAGACAAATTGCAGTTACCGGCAGTTTGTCCTTTTTATTTTCGATCAAATCTTTACTGGTATTGATGCAAATGCCTGGTGGCAAGGAAGAACCCGATAGGATTTTTCTTCAAAACCGGTTTCCCGGCTACTATCAAACTCAGCATTTGAGATTTGAATTATTTATTGAATTCACAACGATTTTCCTTCCCGGAGTGTAATTAAAAGTTCTTTAAGTTTCTGCATCAATGCATTGAATTCTTCCGCCTCTCCATAAATCATCTGCCCTTTCATTGCCTCATAGTCTTTTGAATACAATTCCATCACTTCATCCGGCGGAATAAAATTCATTGTTGAAGCTGCAAGTGTTTCATAGTCTAACCACGAAGTCCGGATATACCATTCTCTGTGCCGGACAAGCGTTGCGTATAAATCTGTATCAGCAATCGCATCTTTGTCAATACCGGCATTTATCATTCTGTTTAAGTCATATAAATGCCTCGACATCCGGAATGAACGGATTTTTGACTGATCTGGCCGGTGGAATTCCTCATGCAGCAAAAACATTTTCTCCAGAAATGTTTTTCGGGTTTCAGCAGCAGTAACCAAAAACGGTGTTTCTTCATACGCTTTATTGGGCAGCACCTCGTATAAAATGGATTGTACTTCTTTTGCTGCAAATGGAACTTTCATTGATCGTACACTCACTTCAATTTTTACTTCATCGGCCAGGTACTCACTGGCATCAAACAATGAATTATATTTTACATGCAATACCTGCGGATCTGTATCAGGAAATTTTTCCGGAACGGGTTCTGCCTCTATGCTTATCATTTCAGATACTACCCCCAATAACGCAAACTGCTTTTCAAGCTCAAGTTTCAATTCATTGCTGGTAAATTCACAGCCCTTTCTTCTTAATTTTTCTACATAACTCTTGGAAGGGTTTTCTTCATAGCTCATGCCCAAGGCTTCGGGGTCAAGGGCAATATCAATGTCTTCAGAAAACCGTTCTATGAGCTTCCAGCATTTACTGAGCGAAGTACCTCCTTTAAAAACAAGAAACCCTGCGTAAGCAGATTGAAACAGCGTTTTCAGTGTAAGGGTAACCCACCAGTCTTTTTCAATGGCTTTTGCATTGATGCCGCTCCGGATAGCCGCCTGCTCTACGGTTATTCTTCTTTGCTCATCTGTTAATTTAAGCCACCCGGTCATCAGTTGCCTGTTTTATGAGTTTTACAATAAAATCATGTATGCGTGCCGGAGCAATGCTTAAGTCGTGTTTCAGCAGTTTTGGCTTTTCTTTTTTCAGCAGCTCCAGAATTTTTTGTGTTGTCTTTTCATCCAGTTCCTGCAAATTCAATTCTTCCAATGCCTGTATCAGCAAAGCGCTGATGCTGCCTTTGGTGGCTAATTTCTTATTCGCCGTTGCCTTAAACTGAATGGTTGTTTTTCCTACTTTAATTAGTCGTGAAGGTCCGTCGGTAATATAAACGAGTTTGGTAGGCACCTGGGTGCTCAATCCCAATTTATGCAATGCATATGCGCCAGCGGGCCTTATGTTTACTTTTTCTTTTTGCGCCAGCATTTTCGCCACTTCCTCCGGAGATGGATATACCGTGCCTAAGAGCGGATCCGTTTTGGGAATAAAATAAATACCATGCGCCAGCCTGGTAAGCTTACCCGACCGTGCAAGCCTTGACAAAGCCTGTTTAATGGCAACCTCGGTTCCATCTCCCCTGAAATCGGTGGGAAATACCAGGTCACCCGGTTGTTTTTTTGCCAGCTGCGCACTAATATGTTGCTGTACAGAAATCATCTGTCACGAATTTATAAAAAAAGGTGACAATTTAAGCATGATAATTGTCGAAATATGTTATTTACACAAAATGATACAGCAACCAAGATTTGAATACCGAAAACCATACCTGCAAAAGAACAGTATTGCCCGGCCGCAGGGATTTGATACACCTGGCCTTACATCAGTAAGATGATTTTCAATCAATTAAATATTTGGAAACAGCTGGCATTAAGATTAACTTCAATAAACCCTACTCTTTGAACCGCTGACTGGTTTGGGCTCTGTTTGTAAGCAGTATTTCCTCTGATGCCAGTCTCCAACACAACAACTGATTTGTCACCTGCAATGTCCAGGCTTGCGGCATGGGCGATCTATTTTATCCTTTGTATCATCGTTTCGGCAGCACTCGTCTTCCTCGGATGGGTATTTGATATTGAAGTTTTAAGGCAGCCTTTCAGGTCTTCGGTTGCTATGAACCCCGCGACTGCTGTATTATTTATTCTAACGGGGTCTTCATTTCTTCTTATTTCCTCCACCCCGAAATCGAAAAAAAAGCTATTAGCCGGGTATTTTTTAGCGTTACTGGTTATTTTAATCAGCCTGCTGAAAACAGCCGGGTATTTTTTTCATTCAATGGTCCAGGTTGATCACCTGCTTTTTAACAGTAAGCTCAGCTTAAAGACCCCTGCCCCTTCCATCAGTACTATGGCCATAACAACGGTAACTGGTTTTATTCTTTCCGGCTTAGCCCTGCTATTATTAAATCACAGAAACAGGTTTATGTATTCCCATTTCCTGGCCTTACTGATTTTTTGGCTTGCCTTTTTCTCCTTACTGGGGTACCTGTACGATGTGCCTGAGTTCTTTGATACGTTGAAGTATTTTCCTATGGCTGTTCATACAGCTATTTGCTTTATTCT
>APMI01021041.1_pt1 | contig 11428 bp, 4 predicted proteins | sample 667938 | NCBI WGS metagenome assembly APMI01 (sample SAMN01084076, study PRJNA167559) | wastewater metagenome | biome: Wastewater | place: Denmark: Ejby Moelle, Odense | collected 2011-11-28 | reverse complement strand
CCCCAACCTCGAAAATGCCAGTAAATCATCGATAAGCATACCCATCTTATTCGCGTTTTTAATAATAACATGAAGCAAACGCTGGGCTTCTGCATCCATAACCGGGGCATAATCTTCGAGCAGGATATTTGCAAATCCATCAATCGACCGGAGTGGCGAACGAAGGTCGTGTGATACCGTATAGCTGAACGATTCGAGTTCTTTATTTGCTTCTTCGAGTTCGGCGGTACGTTCAGCAACGCGTTGTTCCAGTTCCTGGTTAAGCTTATAAATCTCTTCTTTTGCCAGTTTGCTTTCAGTAATATCCCTGAGTATTACCTGGCCGGCAGGCATTTCATTGTAGGTTGTATAAATGGCCACCACTTCAGCATCGAAAAGGCTGCCATCAACCCGCATCAGTCTTTCCTCCCTGGGTTGTATCGTTTTTCCTTGTAACAGGATTTTCACCCATTCATTTACCGCTGGCCTTGACTGCTGGCTGAACATCGACAGGAAAGGCAATCCTGTCAGCTCAAACGGCTCCGAAACTCCCATCATTTTCATCCCCGAAGTGTTCACATAAACAAGCTGTCCATCCTGAAAAACGACAATACCGTAGGGGGATGATTCAGCCAGTTTGCGATAGCGTTTTTCGCTTTCGAACCTGGCTTTTTCCAAAAATTTCCGCTCTGAAATATTCCTGAATGTTCCCATCAGGAATTGCTTACCTTTCATGTTTATTAGCGAAGCAAGTATTTCGACAGGAACCAGGGAGCCATTGGCTCGCACCACCAGGTTTTCCATCAGAACCGTTGAACCGGAAATTACGGAATCTATTTGTTGCTTTTGGAATGCCTGCTTCGAAAATTCTTCATTCTGCTGCGGGTGGAGCTGCGACTGGTGCATACCGATTATTTTTTCGACCGGCATTTGCATCAGTTGCGAAGCTGTAAGGTTGGCATCCACAATAATACCACTTTCGAGGTCGGCAACAAAGATTGCATCGGCAGCATTTTCGAAGAAATTACGAAATTGCGATTCGGTTTGGCGGAGTATATCTTCAGTTTTGATCTGCTCTGCAATCAAGCGGGATTGCTGCAGGTTCTGATACGCCGTTCTGGAAAGTTTATTGGCCAGCTTAAACAGTAAATGTGCAATTTTGGAAAATCTATCTTTCGACATAGTTGGCACTTCGTTGAATGCCTTTATAAATTCGTTTCTGTCGGCACCAATTTCATCGGCATACGTGAGCATTTTATTTATATCCTGTGCTTCGTTTCGCACCTGACCTACCAACCAACTGGCAATATGTTTATTTTCAACTATAATACTTGCCCCGGCATCCCACAACCCGCCACTCAGGCAGGTTTGCACTTTGGGCCCATCCGGATCGGGTGAACCGATTAAGATATCCGATTTATTACAATTAGAACATCCAATATCTGTTTTACGTACTAAATCATTACACAAGCGGGTGAACCTGCTGGGCTTTGTGATCGGGGTACCATCGGGCTGACAAATGAGTGATGCTACTCCGGCTGCTTCGGCAAAGGCATCCTGTATTTCCTGTATTTCGTCGAGGTCGAACAGCTCTTCAAAAAGCAGCTCTGAATCATTATCGAACGAACGGCTTAAGGTATTGATGCGTCTTTCGAGTACTTCCTGTAACCGGATACGGTCGGTAATATCGATACAATGCCCGATATTCCCGATAAAATTGCCCATGCTGTCGTAACGGGGCGAAACAGCATCCTGAATCCATCTGTACTCCCCATAGGCATTTCGCATCCTGTACTCAACGGTATACCTGATATGCTTATCAAATGACTTTTCAGCCAGGTTAATAATTTGTTTCAAATCTTCCGGATGTATTCCTTCCATCCAGCCATCGCCCATTTCCTGCTCCAACGTGCGGCCCTTAAAAGTGAGCCAGGGTTTATTCACATAATTACATTTCTGGTTCAGGTCCGAAGTCCAGATGAGTGCCTGCCCCGAATCGGTAAGCGTACGAAAATGAGTTTCACTTTCGATAAGCGCGGCTTCAGTTTGTTTTCGTTCGGTTACATCCTGTATGGTGCCCATAAGCAGGAGTATTTTACCTTCTTCATCGAAAGAGGCCTGCCCCAGGCCCATTACCCACCTGGTGGCATTATCGTTACGACGTAATATGCGATATTCTTTCCGGAAGGGCTCCTGCTTGGTAATAACATTATTTTCCAGATAATCATTCATCATTTGCCGGTCATCGGGGTGAATGATATCTAGCCACGAGCTTATGGTTCTTTCGAAATTTTTGTCGATGCCAAAAATGCTGTCCAGAACTTCTGACGACTGCCAGGTTTTTACCCTGAAATCGGCACTGTAGGAACCAATAAAAGCGGCTTGTTGTGTTTCACGAAAAAAATATTCGCTATCGAGAAACACATCCCCGAAATTTGCAGGCCCTTTCTCGAAAGCGGCGATGCGGCATTCATTTTTTTCATTAAAATTATACCCAATGAGCCAGTAGTCAGATACTGATTGTGTTTCGAGATTAAAGCGGACCAGGCAGGTTTGTTTTGTTTCCTCAATGAACACCATGCTCAAAAAGTTCTTGAATGCTTCGACAGAATCTTCGGTTAGAAACGAGCTAAAATTCTTATTTACTACGCTTTGGCGCTCTTTACCAAACATACCGGCTGCAGAATGATTCAAATCCCGGATCATCCCATCAGGCGACACAGATAAAAAAATTACAGGCGAAAAATCGTATAAATTTGTCAACGATATTGCCTTGTCCAATGCATTCTTTAATTTCGAGTTATCGGTTTCCAGCTCGGCAATACGGGTTTCGTACTGGTATAAAAGTTTCGAAGCCTCTTCGGCCGTAAAGTTCAATGTATCAAGCGGATATCCGGATACAGTTCCGGTTCCGGATGTATCAGTATCTGTTCCTGAATTATACGACTTATTTTTTTTCATCATAATCATGTCTTGTTCTCATACCATCAGTAAACTGCCAATTGCATTATGTGAGTATAAAATCCGGGACTCATTTCCGCGCCGAAACCTGTGTTTATACATTTTCAGTACTCCTCTGCAAAGAAACGATATTTGCATGGCAGGCCATGTTCCTGTTCAACTTTATTTATTCATTCCTGCTGGCATTAGCCTTTTAAATGGTTATGCATTAAAGGTAAATCCGGGATTTTAAACTGATAAGTGCGATTGCTTAACCGGTAAAGAAAAACAAAAAACAGCACCTCCGCCGGTTTTGCCCTCGGCCCACACACGCCCTTTGTGGATTTGAACCAGCTTTTTAACAATAGCCAGACCTATGCCTGTGCCTTCAACAGCAGTAGTGCCGGGCAGTCTTTTAAAAACCTCGAATAATTTTCCGGCAAAAGCCATATCAAACCCAATCCCATTGTCTTTCACGAAATACGAATTTTCGAGTTTCCCACTTTGCCCGCCAATTTCAATGACCCTTCCGGTTTTGGGAGCCGTAAATTTAACAGCATTTCCTATCAGGTTAAACCACACCTGCTTTATCATCGATGGATCGCCGGTTGCTGGTGGCAGATCATTAATTATGAAAGTTATTTCTTCCTTTTCGCGTACAGCGGTTAACTCTTTGATTACCCGCTTGACAATGCTGTTCATATCAACGTCATTGAACTGAAGTTCTTTTTGTCCGAAGCGGGAAAATGTGAGCAAATCATCGATCAGGTGACCCATTTTATTGGCGCCCTCAACAATGGCTTTCAGCATTCGGATACCATCAGCATCAAGCACCCCCGAATAATCTTCGAGCAACAGACTGGCATACCCGTTCAATGCCCTGAGCGGGGTGCGTATTTCATGCGAAGCTGAGTAACTGAAGCTTTCGAGTTCATTCATGGCAGCCTGCAGTTTTGCAGTACGCTCCACAACCCGTTTTTCGAGGATTTCATTCAAATTTATAATCTCAGCCTCCACCTTTCTCCTATCGGTAATGTCCCGGATAAATGAAAGAGAAATGTCATTAGACATGGCCAGGATACGGTCTTCGAAATACCGAAGCTCGTTTTTAACCATCATTTCGTATTCAAAAGTAACTACTTTTTTAGTTTTGATGGCAGTTTCGATAGCCGTCATCACAGGGACTGCCACATTTGGCGGAATTACCTCCTTAATTGATCTCCCGATAAGGGATTCAGCAGGTGCGTATAGCAATGCAGGCTCAGGTGCATGTACCGAAAGTATAATTCCATTTCGCTTAACACGGAACACAATATCAGGATTTGCCTCAATAATGGCCCTGTTCTCTTCATAGCTCAGGCGCAAGGAGTTTTCAGCCTGTTTCAAAACGGTAATATCGTGCATGGTAACAAACACCATAAATGCCTTGTTTTCGCCATTTCTGAACAGTGGTTTTGCATTTACTGCCAGCCACCGGTATTCATGATCAACAGGATTAAAAACGCCAACATCGATTACAACATCCTTTCCTGATTCAATGGCCGCGATGGATGGATACTGATCGGGAAACAAAAGCTTATAATGTTCGTCCACTATTTTCCAGTCAGGGTGGCGGGAGTTTCTGCCGAAAAATTGCTCGCGTGTTAACCCGAACATACTTAATGCTGCCGGATTAATATCGGTAAACGTACCGTCAGCAAGCTGGTAAAACACTCCCTGTTGCATATTTTCGAAAAGCAGGTGATACTTTTCTTCGCTCAGGCGAATAGCTTCATGGGTGCTTTTTCGTTCGGTGATGTCACTGAAAAATACTGCAAACTTACCTGGTTCAGGCGAATAGGCATAAATACTGTAATATTTACCGGTGCCGGCATTGTAATCTTCAAATTCGTCGGGTATGCCGGTTAAAACAATCCGTCCGTAATGTTTTATCCAGGTTTCCTCAATGTTTGGCATAATTTCCCTTATAGTGTGGCCAATTACGAGTTCTGATTTAATGCCCACCACTTTTTCCCAGGCCGGATTCACTTCCAGGAACCTGTAGTCGAAAGGGTTACCGTTTTTGTCAAGTATCATTTCATGCAATCCAAATGCAATGGTCATTTTTTCAATAAGTCCCCGGTATTTGGATTCACTTTTTTCGAGCATTTTTTTTGCTCTTTCTCTTTCAGTTATATCGCTTAGCTGCAGGTATAGCCTTTTCTGACCATCCATTTCTATGATCACTCCTGATGCCAAACAAATCCTTAATTCGCCTGAGCGGGTTCTGAATTCAATCACCACGTCATTCACAGTCCCTTCTATCATAAGCCTTTCAACTAGCCGGGTTCGTTGCGCAAAATCGTTATAAATTCCCAATTTTTTAGCGGAGTTCCCAATCACTTCGTTTTTCTCCCATCCCATCATTTCGACAAATTGTTGGTTTGCATCAACAATAATTCCTTCACTGAGGGTCGAAATCAGCACCATACCGGGATTTAAACTAAAGGCTTTGCGAAATTTTTCTTCGGAACTTCGCAGGGCATCGGCTGCCTTACGGCGATCAGTGATATCGCGCATGGTGTGAACCACGTAAACCAATTCCCCATCAGTATCAAACAAAGGATCTACAGTAAGATCGTACCACTGCCCGGCAAAACTGAGTTCTGAACTTTCGCGTTGCCGGCTTTTTTTCATTTTTGTTATAGGGCAGGTTTGCAAAGGTTTGTCACTATTGTGAAATACCTGCCAGCACGCTTTCCCGATCAGGTTTTCATCCGGTAAAAGGGCTTTCAAAACCATGTTTACTTCCAAAATTTTAAAATTGGCATCCAACAGGCAGATAGCATCGTTTAAGCCATCAAATATTTGCTGCCATTGTTCGGTCATTTTGGTAAACTCCTGGCAGGCTTTCTTCTGTTCAGTGATATCCTCTATTAATGCTACCAGGCAGATAAGTTCCCCTTTTTCATTAAAATTTGCACTTGCAGTAAGCGAACCCCAAAACTCCTTTTTATCCTTACGGATATATCGCTTTTCTTTTTTATATAATGGGATCTCACCCTTCTTTAGTTTTCTGATATCTTCAGCTTCGGCCAAAAAACCATCGGGATGAGAAATTTCCGAATAGGTGAGCTGGCCAAATTCCTGCAAAGTGTAACCCAGCATATTGCAAAATGCCTTATTTACACTTATAAACCTGTTCTCTGAATCCATCATTATCATTCCCAGCGGACTATCTTCAAATAACATCCTGAAAACCGATTCATTGATGTGGCTGTAATCCATTGCAGAATTTTCGGGCTGTAGTAAACCTTCAGTACTACTGTTTTGTGGGGTTTTCATGATAAAATTTATTTTCTAAGACAGGTCAGCAAAAGAGCAAACGCATTATTTCAAATACACAAGGATGCCCGAATGATCTGTTTACATTTACATCGCGACATCTTTTCATCATAATCTGCAACATATCAATCAGAATGCAGATTAGCTCAAAAATGCGATTAACCAGCAACAGGACAGCTAATATAAGAAAAAGGAATCACTTTATACTTACCGGCAGAATTAAAAAATTGAGCTGGAACCCAATGAATCGATCATATTTTCTGTGATAAAAAAGTATTTCTAAAAGCTTCAGGCTTTGCCCGATATTCGTTTATCAAACAACTAAAAATCCTTATAATCATTTCTTCTTTTTCGGAGGTTGAATTTGCTTACAAAATTTAATGGACTGGCAAATATTATTTCATAAGGCTTAGATCAAACAAAACCTACAAATCTATTTTGCAGTGTTTTAACCAATATACTCCAACCAGATTACAAAACTTACTGCATTAAATTCCACCGGCACAAAACACTTGAAGCCTGGATGAAAGTATAATTTACCTGAAAATATTGACAGCCATTTCAGATCAGGCGTTTTCAGATATAGAGCTTTATATTAGCCTCCCGGAAAGAAACTGCCTACATAATGCGCTCAAAATTTTCATCAGCCGGGTATTAAACATGTTAAAACATTTTACACTTTTATTACATTTTTACTTTCTGGTTACTAATTCAATGTAACTGAGCACAAAATTCATCCACCCAAAAAAAAACAACAGAAGCTCCTTGCCAAAGTTGGCAATTAGAAGAAAAATTGTACTTTTATAGGTTGAATATACATGCAAAATAGCATATCAACCGAATGCATAAGCAACCAGTTTATGTTGTGTGTCAGAATCTTCAGAAATAAAAGAATTTTACGGCAACAATAATTTGAACCCTGTATTACTGCAGAAACACTACCTGAAATGAAAACCGAAAACAGAGTAATACTCCTGGTTGAGGACAATGCCAGTGATGTTGAGTTGACAAAAAGAGCATTGTTAAAAGAAAACATTACAAATGAAGTTGTGGTTGCCGAAGATGGGCAGGAAGCGCTTAACTACATGTTTGGTGAAGGCGAGTACCATGGACGCAAAGTTCACCAACTCCCTGCATTGGTACTACTGGATATCAACCTCCCGATTATTGACGGCATTGAAGTGTTGAGACGAATACGGCAGGACCCACGCACACACCGGCAGTTGGTTGTAATTCTCACTTCATCAAAAGAAGAACAGGACATATTGAAAAGTTACGACCTGGGTGTAAACAGTTATATCCGCAAACCAGTTGATTTCAACCAGTTTTCGGAAGCTATCCGTTGCCTGGGTATGTACTGGCTGGTAATTAATGAACCTCCACCATCAAGATAGAAGGATATGGAAAAACCTTTACGCATACTTATCGTTGAAGATAATACCAGTGATGTTGAAATTGTTAAAAGACTCCTGAATAAAGGAGGTTTTCATTTTACAGATAAGGTGGTTGATTCGAAAGAAGAATTTCTTTCGGCTATGTCCGATTTTGAACCCGAACTTATTCTTTGCGACTATTCGATGCCACGGTTTGATGGCATGAGAGCGCTGCTTATCCGCAAGGAGATGGCACCATTAACACCTTTTATACTGGTTACTGGTTCGGTAAACGAAGAAGTAGCCGTGGAATGTATGAAAGCCGGGGCTGACGATTATGTTTTAAAACAAAACCTGATCAGGCTGGTACCGGCCGTAAAGGCAGCACTCGAAAAGCAACAAACCATACGAATGCGGCAGGAAGCCGAAGCTGCCCTCCGGATCAGCGAAGAACGGTTTAAGCAAATTGCCGAAGCAGCCGGCGAGTTTATCTGGGAAATAGATAGTAACGGGCTATACACCTATGTGAATAAAATCAGTGAAGGCATTTTGGGTTATTCGTCGAACGAAATTGTTGGCAAAAAACATTTTTACGACTTCTTTGTACCCGAACTGGCAGAACAACTGAAAAAGGATGCATTCAAGGCTTTCGCTGACAAATCAGGCTTTAAACGCTTCGAAAATGCCAATATACATAGGGATGGACATATTGTAATACTCTCCACTACTGGTATGCCAGTGTTGGATGCTGAAGGTAACCTACTCGGGTACCGCGGTGTAGATACTGATATTACTGAACAGAAAAAAGCTGAACTGGCCCTGCGCGAAAGCGAGGAACGATTCAGGAACCTTTATTCCAATATGGCCGAAGGGGTCTGCCTTCAGAAACTGGTTTTCGATCATCATGGCAAAGCAATTGACTACCAGATTATCGGGGTAAACCAGCAATATGAAAACATACTGGGAATTAAGCAGGAAGATGTTGTTGGCAAACTGGCATCAGAGGTGTACGACCACAGTCCGGCTCCCTACCTGACAGTATATTCCTCGGTAGTAAAAACAGGAATTCCTTATGCGTTTGAGAGCTTTTACGAACCCATGAACAAGCATTTCTCCATATCCGTATCTCCCTGGGATAAGGATGGGTTTGCCACCATTTTTGCAGATATCACGCACCGGGTTAAAGCTGAGGAAGTACTCAGGCAGGAGCGGATGATGCTTCGTACGCTGATTGATCATATCCCTGACAGTATTTTTGTTAAAGACGCACAGGCTCGTAAAACCATAGCCAATCCGGCCGACCTTATCATCATGCAGTTAGCCACCGAAGCCGAGGCTATTGGTAAAACCGACCTCGAGTTATTCCCGGGTGAAACGGGACAAGCATGGTATAATGACGATATGACTGTAATTTCATCAGGACAGCCTCTCCTGAATAATGAAGGGTATTATATTGATGAAAACGGCAACAAACGTTGGCAGGTAGCTTCTAAAATACCGTTAAAGGACGAAGCGGGCCATATCATCGGGCTGGTTGGCATAGGTCACGACATCACGAAGCAACGCCAGACCGAAGAAGAAATAAGGCAAAAAGTTAAGGAACTGGCACTTTCGAACGATGAGCTCACCAGGTTCAACCGACTGGCCATTGGCCGAGAAATGCGTATGATAGAACTCAAACAGCATTGCAACCGGCTTTCCAAACAACTCGGGTTGGCCGAACCCTACAACCTCGATTTCCTGAAACAGGATGTAAGCCAGATGTATGATGATAAAAATCCTTCCATCCCATTGAAAAAAACCAATCTGAAAACCGATTCGGAATCAGACTGACCATTATATGAAACTGCGGATATCATCCGGGCAACTGAGCACCATTTCAACCTGAAATTTTAACATAAATTAAAAGCCCCGTTCTTTCACATCTGCTGCAAAACCCGGAAAGCCAATTTTACGAACCCAGCCACTGTAGTGCAAATTGCTACATCACTAGTATTAAATCAGCTACAGTTGAATGCAATGAACATCTATAGTGTATTTATTTTACAACTTTTATTTTTGTACGAGTAAAAACAATAAATTTTCATGAACAAGGAAACAAATGCACAAACCATTGAACAGCTTCAGCTCGAAAATGGAGAACTGCGTTTGCAACTTGCTGTTTCGCAGGCAGCGCTCAATGCCATCAGGAATATTCATCAGGACACACTTTCGGGGCCTGGTGTAAATATTAACAACATTATTTCCACCTCTCTGAGCGAAACTTCGGCCCAAACTTTCCTGGAAAAAATGAAAGAAGGAGCGCTGATACTCGCACCCAATGGCAAAATTGTGTATTGCAACAGCCATTTTGGAGGTCTCATGAATTTACCGGTCGAAAAAATAATCGGGGCTAGACCCCAGGATTTTGTCATGCCGGCCCAGAAACATAATTTTGAAATCCTCCTGCGTAAACAACAACTGGAACCGGGTATAATTCACGCGCTTTTCCAACCCTCCAAAAATTGCCCGCCCATACCATTAAGCCTTTCTTTCAGCCACCTCTCAGGCAAAGGAAGCGAAGGCGAAATCGGGATAATTGCCACTGATATTTCGGAATACAAAGCTATAGAAGATCAATTGCGCGAAGCCCATAACACCCTCGAAAAGCGTGTAGCTGAACGTACCGAAAACCTGGCAAAAGCCAACGAAGAATTGTCGAAAGCCCGCATCGCAACGCTGAGCATGATGGCCGACAATATGGAGGTGATGAATGAGTTAGAGGTTACCAATGCCAAACTGCTTACTGAAATTGGCGAACGTACGAAATCGGAAATAAAGCTGGAAGAAGCCAATGAGCAGCTCAGGGCACTTACATCGCGAATTGTAACCGTGCGCGAAGAAGAACGCACAGCGCTCTCGCGCGAAATACACGACGAACTGGGTTCGGCACTCACCGGCGTTAAGATGGGGCTTATGCACATTAAACGCACGTTACCCGAAAACGACTCAGGCAAAGAATCCGCACAAATACAGGAGCTTATAGTCTCAATGACCAATATTATTGACGGCACCATCCGTATGGTACGCAAAATTATTACAGACTTGCGCCCCGAAATACTCGATGAAGTTGGACTTTCGGAAGCGCTGCAATGGTACGCAGGCGAATTCGAGAAAAGAACCGGTATTTCGATACAATTTACGGTTTTCCCCCGAAAATTTAGCCTCGATAAAAATCAAACAACTCAACTTTTCCGTATCTTTCAGGAGATATTGGCCAATATAGCAAAACATGCAGGAGCTACCAAGGTTATTGTATTTCTAAAGAAAGAACAAACACTTGTTACACTGAGGGTTAAAGACGATGGCATCGGGATAAAGGAATCGGATATGGCCAACAAAAATTCATTCGGCCTGATCGGAATCAGGGAAAGGGCAAGCCTGATGGGTGGGCATATGAATATAAAAGGAGTTGAAGGCAATGGCACAACTATAAGTATTGAAGTACCACTGGTTAATAAGGTAAAATAAAAGTTCAGTTTTCTCGCCTTGAAACTGGGCGACGAAACGCACTAAAAACTTTAACAGCATTCAGTTAACCGGTGCAATTAAAATACAACGATAAGTAAAACTGAGATTTAAACTAAAAAAAAAGCAACTATGATCAATATACTCATTGTTGATGATCATGCCATAGTCCGCGAAGGGCTTAACCGCATTATTGCAGCTGAAAAGGACATGAAAGTAGCCGGCATGGCTAAGGATGGAAATGAAGTGATACGGGTAATGCTCGATTCGGATATAGATGTAGTGGTTCTTGATATTTCGATGCC
>APMI01005024.1_pt1 | contig 11429 bp, 6 predicted proteins | sample 667938 | NCBI WGS metagenome assembly APMI01 (sample SAMN01084076, study PRJNA167559) | wastewater metagenome | biome: Wastewater | place: Denmark: Ejby Moelle, Odense | collected 2011-11-28 | reverse complement strand
ACAAGCATAGGTCTCTCAGAGCGTGATCTAATTATCCCAGTTATTTTATTAATATTACCATATCACCATATTATTATAACACAACATAACATATATACATATATATATATGCAGTTCATGGATAAAATAATATCATCTTCATTACTACACTCACTATCTCATTTGGGTTTGCCCATAATATAGTTATAACTACGTTGCGGAATACCGAATCCCACTAACTATGGACTTACTCGCAATTATTTCACCAGTACTGATCCAATCACTATATTAATTTAATACTACCTGATTTCTCTATGTTGTACAAGTTCATGTCTCCATGCGAACTAGACTATGATTACTCGGATTACTCAGATCTCGCATATCTTCTACGCTTCTCCCTGCTTCTTGAACGTTATCGCTCTCTTTACTTCTTAGGGGCTGATTTAATTTGCATATACCTCTTCTGTTGCGGGGGTCTTTCTTATCCTCAGGGTTGCAGCCGAAGCACCCGCATATCTTACACCCGCTTGAGGGCAATTTCGTATTTCTGACATCCTCTGGCACCTGGCACAAGCATGACTTATTTGATTTTGAAAAAGCCTTCATACATTTTCGACAGCACCCATTACGGGCTTCGAAATCAGCAACTTCTTTGTCACGCCTGTTTATTCGTTTTTGTTTATCCCCGGGTCTATACTCAGGATCTTCACCCCTGCTGATGAAGTCCTATTTAGAGCAGCCATTACAGCCACAGGTTTGACATCCTTGCTATCCAATTTACGTCCTTCTTTGTCCTTTAGGCACAACACACACACAGGCTTTCTTGGACTTATCGGTGTGCTTGCATATTTTGCAGCACTAAATAATAATATATAATGTACATATTTGTATCTGATCCTTCTCTCCGGCTATTTGTTAACAACATTCTATTATTTCACACCCTCCTGTTAGCTGTGCACCGATTTCTAATGCGATGATTTCATTGAGCTGCTTGAGTTTGAGCGTGAACTGAAACTACTCGAAGATGCAGATCTATGTTATACGGGTCTGTTATTGCTCTCATTTTTAGGCTACTATTGCAACTTTTATGTATTAGCATTCGCTTATTGTTATTGTACAGGAGGCACTTCACTTTTTTGCTATTTTTACATCGCTCTATTATATATAAGATTTATAACATAGCACTCTACATATGTAATACATACATAAATAACTAATTATAAAAAGAACATTTAAAGGGAAATGTTAACAAATATATACAAATCGCGAGTATCATGCTACTTTAGCAACAAGAGATCCGACTAAGCTGCCGCCGAACGCAACTCCAAAATATATCAAAAAGACAATACAGAGCACAATGCACAACGCTACTAATATTTTGCCTCGAAACTTAGGTCCACATATTTGTGAAATCATCTTCAGAGGGTTCAAACTGAAAGCCATTCTTCCCTTTGGCTCGGGTAACATCGGGTGCTGGTTCGGGTTGTCTCTCCCCTTGCCAGCTGGGTTCTTCTTAGCATCTTCTTATGAAAGTATCTCCACAGATAGTTGAATTTTGCCCTGCTGGTTCACTTGAGTCTGCATAAATAAATAATTACTGGATCGTCGCCTTCTCTGTTAACAGTGTCTATTTCGAACCTGTCGAACATTTCCCTGCCGTTTATTATATGAGACTTCCCTCCTGGAACTTCTGAGTATTTAGCAAGATCTTATTAACCTAAATAAAGCACGACAGAGCTGCCGGTTTCGTAGGCTTATTACAAATAATGCTGAATACTGAAGGATGTCGATGCGAGATAGTCATTACTTGTAACAATATCTTTATCAAACACCTTGAATGTTAGCATTGGATTTTTGGCAGGCATCTTTATTGGGAACACCATCCTCCAGTTAAAATATCCATCACCAGTAGATGTACGGTAGTGCACATCAGTGCTTTCAGTGACGTCATTAAACATGCCCTCAATGTATAAGTCGCTCATGTCCTAAATATCGTTATTGGGCATGCCTGAACAGCTCCACACTATTACTCTCAGCTCGAAAGTAGATGCAGATATATTCGAAATTTCAAATTATCGATAAAGTGAAATTTTTTAAACTGGGACAAGATCTACCCAAAATCTGATTAAACCTTGAGCTCTTTTGGAAGACTCATGAGTTAAGTTGTGAGTCTAAATGGGATTGTTAAACCTCGCGTCTGAAATCTTCGCTTGAATTCGATCTTAGACATCAATACTAGCAGCTCCGATAATTTAATTTGCACCCACTGGATCATAATCCCATACTTATATATCAATTGTGGCATCTTCTGGAAACTAAAGGACCATATGAATTTTCTTGAAAAACTGAGGATTAGGTTCGTCTTAAAAAAACTACTTTTAAAAGGATATCTCCTGTTTCCCCGCTTTGACTTTGATGAATGGGTCAGAATTACTAAAGGCATCCTTGGGAGGTAAATTTGCAGCCTCAATAATATATAGATACATGTGTATTTTCTATTTCCTCATCATTAAATTTAGTAAGTTCTCTGTTGTTTTTTTAAACTATTCCTCTTCCTCATAATTTTTTTCATTGAATTAGTTAATAAATAACTGACCCTTATAAAATCCAGCCATTGAGTCCTCTTTAGTAAATTTTCTGATTACCGAAGTAATGAGATCATTGCCTTTGATGACTTTGCCTACTCTTATAGGAATTTATTCCATGATACCGAGCTTATGATTGAAAGCTTTTTGGTAATAGTCTTCATAAGGTTCGCTGAGTACATATCGATAATGTTTGTTTCTCTTAGCAGTTCCTAAACCTCTTGTTTTCACGTCGTCGAAGCCAACTTGCATGTAGTTACCATTTTTGTTAATAATGTCCTTATGCTTTTATATATACTTAATTTTTTGCAAATCTTAAGGTTTTTTCTTAGTCTTGTCTTTAATTTTTTTCTCCATTACTTCTTTCTCATAGTAGGGAAAAACCACGATATAGTCCTCATTTAGTTTTGTGTTGGGATGCTTGATCAAGTTATTAAGTTTATCATCGAGCCCAGGTTACAGAACCTTCCAGTTATAATTGAGCGACTTCAGAATGAAATTCCGTATTGATAGAATCAGATTGTCGTTAATATTGGCAAGCTTTGGCGGCTTACTCTCTATCGGGTTCTTATTTTGCATCAGCATTGCTCTCTCCTGTTGAAACTACTTTTTAGTCTGTTCCGATCTTTCGAATGCTTGTTGCAAATTTATGGAGAAGTATCCTAAAACTGGTTGATAAAAGGATCCAAGAACATTGTCCTTCACTTTACAACTTAATGAAGGCCAATACTTATAGTTTTATGGCAGCATTAGTTTAGCAGGCACCACTGTATTAATATTGACTGACCTTCCTTTCTATTTCGGTTATGTCCTAATAGTCTTGCTTTCACGAACTTCCTTTGATGTTGTGGCGTTAAATACATCTAACCCTGCAAAATCAAACTAAATATAAGGCTGCTTCACTGAAATAATACTTGAGTTTTTTAAACCTCTTAAACCCAGAATGACTAACATTATTTGAAATTATTTCTTAGGCAAAATTATATCACGAGGGATACTTTTATTGTAGTTCGGAAGCATTCTGAAAGTGGCTAAAAATTTACCTGCTGGCATATCGTTTTGTGTCAGAGTATACCAGAATGGTTAGGGATTCTTACTGGCTCCATAGACTAGCGATTTATTTTTAATAGCTTAACCCACATCAATATAAGTCGATCCCATGAAATCATTACTCATTTGATCTTTATCATAGGCATTCACAATAATTGGAGGACAGCCCTACTCATCCATAATGTCGGTTTCAATAATAAGCCTCTCATAGTACACAGGATTGAGAGAATCATCTTTCACTGAGCTGACTGCTTCTGCTAAAAGAAACCCAAAACTGAAAAAGGCATCCACTCCGCCGTCATCATCAAGAGGAGTTAAGGACTCTGCACAAAATAAATCTATGATAAGTCTTCCACTTTTCCTATTAGCATTATAAGCACCATAGAGAGGGCTATTCATTTTGCGAGAAACTGGATTTTATTTTCTATTTGTTGGCAACATTTCCACTCCTACTTTCATATAGCCAGCCTGCTCATTCTGAAGGTTAACGACTGCCAAATCAGGTGTTAACTTTACCCATGAATCTTCCAACACTTATTTTTATTTAGGCTGGCATCTTTTAAAACAAATTTTTTGATTTTTTTCATCCACTAAATATATAAATATATCGGGAATTGTTTGAATTGGACTGACAGTTATAGTCATTGATTTCTAGATGTTCCAAAAGCAAAATCCGTTCTTTGCTTGAGCCATCTCAGTTTCCATTTCATCTGCACCGACTTTGACAGACACTCTATATTTTTTATTTTTATCGAAAATGTTTATCGCTGCTGTTATTTTGGCGGTAACTTTATAAAAGACAGGTGGAATTTTATCTAGTTTTAAAACCTTTATCTCGTCGGATGGTACTTTTTCCTTCTTAATCTCAGGTTGTGAGTTTTCCTTTATTTGAACTCTCATCAACACGCTACCAACATAATATGGGGCCAGAGCTGGGAAAAATTCTTGAAGATTTTTTTGTTCGTCTCTGTTTGTATAAACTTGAGGCCCATAAAAGTTAACCCACTGAAATTCATTATAAGGAATACGATTCTCAAAAAGCAAAGAAGTTGCAGGCTGATTTTTCTTTTTTTTATCTCCTTCTAAAATTGTGATACTTTCAATACTCTCATAAGCTTTGATCAGCGCATTAATGTTGAGATAATAGCTACCAAGTACTTCAACTTTCTGGATGAAATTAAAATCATTAAGACGAAAAGCAATATTCTATATTACTGCTGGTAAAGACATCGGCAAATACACTCTTGTTTCGTATATTGGATTACAATTTTTCGCAATTGTTTCAGAAACAGAATAGACTTGCCCAAACTAGACGCCCACATACGAGTCTACAGTTGTGCCATCGGCTGGTTTAATATTTTTTCCCTCTAAAACATCTACTATGATTTGATAAGTCTTTCTTTCAATTTGAGGTGGGACTAGCACTTTTTTCTACTTTGTGATGCTGGAGATCGGTTCGACTTCGAGCTCAGTGCTCATATCACTCTCTCCGAGTAAAGATGCTGAAATCTTGACATATCCTGTTATTTCAGTGAACTTTTTCTACACGTTTGACAGTGCAAGCCATGTGTGTCTCAAAGTATGGCCCTGCTATGAGTAAATCCTCTGAATGTCTATTTCGTAATTTCCAACTAATGAATTGGCGAGGATCTTATTATAATCGTAGACGGCGATAAGTAGTCTTTGGTTCTAGGCTTCCCCTGAGTTCTCGAATGTTTGGTTAAAATAGAAGTGCTCACCCCAGAAAGTTTCTTCCACACCTATGTTTGACTTCACTTTGGTGTATTAAGTCTTACCAAACGCAGTGACCGCAATTTTTGCATTGATCGCTTCGTCGCTAGTCAGTGAGAGTGCAGAGGTGGACTGAATGAGGACCTAAATTAATCAGAGTCGAACGTGAAGTTAATATTATCCTTTTCCGACCTGCGCGTAGTTTGCAGCTTTGCTGTTGTCCTTTTTAGTATCCTCTTTCATGTTTAAATATATATGCTTAACAATATTAATAATAAATAGCAAATAGCAATGTTTAGTATCCTATTGACATTTCTCGAACAATGTAATGACAAAGCTTGCTTATTTTTGTATACAGTTAATTAATTTATATATTTATTAACTTCTAATCTATGCTTATGATAATTATTAATATAATTGACAAATAGCAATAAATTTTATTGTTGCACTTATAAAATAAAATAAGTGTACTTGAACTTATTATCAAAATATTAAATATCAAGTGATAACATTTATACTATACTGAAAATTAATTAATTAAAACTTGAAATAAACCTAGGCAATAAAATAGGAGCAGCACTCGATTAGCGTTTTATGAACGAAACGACGCCAAAGAATTTCCTTTGAGCTTGACATATAGCTTATTTATATGAGAGAGTACCTGCTCACAGTAGACATTTGCGCTTACTTGCTAGAGTTTTAGAGTGTTAAATTAGTTTTGTGCTAGTTTTTCAAGCTAAATCCATAAACAAGATAGATCATGCCTGTCACTTCAAATAGGACCAAGCTCAGTGCCAAATTATAATTAAGGAGCCGGATTCTACTGTTTTTTATGCCGATTTAGTGTGGAAAATGAAATAATAATATTGAAAGATGAACAAAGGACAAACAAAACGAATCAACTGCACACGAAAGTATACGTAATTCGACAATTCACTACTCAATCTAACTTTTTACCGCACTTAAATACACGACACTCTCTCATCAAAGCTTGTTAAAAGCTATTAAAAAAAATTGGAGCAAAAATTATAGAATTTTGAGAAGAAGACTATGTGGGAAAGGTTTGTTGAAAAGCATCAGCCTCGCTCTAAAGATTTCGTAGATAATCAACATGAGCGTTAAAAAAATTGCGTTGACTTTTCGAAACAAGATTTTTAAAATTAATTCATCGAAATTTCACAATAGTCACGAGAAGAAGTACTTGTGAGATTTGTACACAATCAAACGACTATAGACTTCAAAAAAGTTGATAATGTTTACCTTTACTGAGAGCCCACTGAATAAATGATATGACTCTTTATAAGAAAACTGAGATTCGCACTGTTTCAATGCAAGCGAGTCTAGGGAACACTTATTTAATACTTTCTATATTTCTATCTCACAATTTTTGATTGAAGCTAGCCACTCGCGCTGGGTTCTATTAAGTTACATCTTATAACATCCAAAGTTGACTATATCAACTATCTTAATTAATTGAAACTATCTTATTTTATTCAATATTAATTTATGCAGATTAACTTACATGAATGATAATTAAAAATATGATGTTGTGAGCTTGCTCTATTTAATTGCAGATTTATAAGAGCAGCACCAAAACTTACAATATAATATTATTAAAGTTTCCGACCAGAGAATACATGATCTAAATTGTATCATGGATCCGCTCACACTTTTTAGCTGCACCAACGTATACCTCAGTTACGATATACCTACTCTACTACATTTACATATGTGTGGCCTCTCTAATATTACCTGCCAAAGAAGTCAACGGCCATCCCAACCCTAAGCGAGGACCGCAACTGAAGTATTCTATTAATGGGTTCAAACTAACATGCTTAACTATTATCCTTATGACTATTTTTGGTGGAGTATGCCCTCAGTTCTAAAAGTTCACTGTTTTTAAGCTCTCAATTCTTGCTGATCAGTTCTGGCCACTGTTATCGACTGTCAACATTGTGGCTCTTGTTGTCAGCACACTACTCTACATCAAAGGAACAGTTGGCAAATCTTTCTTAGGTTAATATGTTGACAAGCACACGCATGGTTCGTTTGGTCTTGACTTTTGGGTAGGCAAATAAATAAATCCTCGTATTGGCAAGTTCGATATTAAATTTTGCGCATACAGAGTCGGAATGCTCTGGTGGCTAGTCTTAAACTTCGGATTCCTTGCCAAACAGTATTAAACATAAGGAACGGTCACACTTCGCATGATGTGTTATCAATTCACAACTGCTTTTTATATTTTAGACTATTTCTGGAACGAGGAGAAAATGTTGACAACTTGGGACATCATTAGTGAAGAATTTGGACACATGTTAGTTTTTGGCGATTATGTATTTATCCCATTCGCTTTCTGTGTACAATGTCATTACCTTTTATCGTACCCTGACTTTGGAAAATAATTAATTCCAGTTATTATCTTAGTGATTTACTTCACAGGATTCTACATTTTCAGGACAGCAAACTCTCAGAAAAATCAATACAAGACAAACCCGACTTTGCCAATCTGGGGCAAAGCGCCTGAAACAGTCGGCAATAAGCTTCTCGTGTCAGGCTTTTGGGGCTATGGTCGGCACATGAACTACACTGGTGATCTTATTATGGCAATCGCATACTGTTTACCATGCGGAATGCAACCGGGTGGATATTTCTACGCAATATACCTCTTTATCCTGCTCACTCACCGTGCCTATAGAGATGATACCAAATGTAGATAAAAATATGGTGAAATATGGACTAACTATTGCAAGCGAGTGCCTCATGTATATGTTCCATTTGGCCCCGTAGACTCAGTGCTCACAGGGTTGGGCAAGTTACTCTACACTCTCACCAATAAGGAAGACATACAAAAGCAAAAATCGAAATGATGAATATAGGCAAGTTTAATTTATTAATCATAGCTGCAGGTTATTATCATGAGTTGTTTTTATATCGCGTTTTTTGCTTTGTAAAGTTAAATAAGGAACTTTTTGAGACTTCGATTATCGATACTTCTGAACATTTAATGTTTAGCATTTTCGTTAAATACTTTAAATGTTTTCATTATTAGATGCATCCTTAAGAATTTATCTAACCTGCAGCCTGTAAGAATCGTGCTATTTCCTATCAATTTTTTAAGATTAGTCAAATCTTTATATTTTTTACAATTTGGAGCAATTATCATACCTTCTAGACTTAGGTCCCTTATTTCTGTTTAATAATCCTAGTGGGTCGGCTTTCAGTCTCAACAAACCTACTACAGATTTTTGGCTGTTTATACTGAGATAAAGTCTACAGTTTTCATCATAAGTATTTTGTAGTCTTTTCAATCGTTTTTCTCTTCGCCACTCATGTCTTTTTTCGAGTTATTTTATTCGTATTTCCGCTTCATCTGAATCGACATGTAGGTACTTAATGATGCAATACTATTATAATTTTTGTTCTTCAACTGAGACCGGTGTCTGACCAAATTACGGGTATGATCCGAAATGCAGATAGTGTATGGTTTGGGAGAACTATTTTTACGCATATAATTTATTTTGTACTTAGTATTAAAGCGCAATAATAATATCTTCTATCTAGATAGATGCAAGCTCAATAAAAGTACGACTTCCAACCCAAGAAGGATCTGATTGGTAAGATTATTTATCATGAGCAAATAAACGTCGAATCTAAAAACAGAGACATTGAACCTCCAGCAAACAAGAAAGTGTTTATTCTGCTGACTGGAGGTACCATCGGCATGTTCCCTAACCAAGAAGGTAAGTATGCTCCTGCTAAAGATCGATTTGTTTCATTTCTAAAGAAGTACCCATCTTTTTGTGATGAGGATTAGACTTACTTCAATGGGAATGACTAGTTTATAATAACCCCACCTTCAATTGCCAATTTCCCCATCTCCTACAAATATTTTGAATTGAATGATCTCATCGACTCTACCAACATGAGTATCGACCGGTTAAATATGATTTTGTCCAAAATTTAAGAAGTTTATGATCGTAAATACTTGCTTATTTAGAATACGATGCTTTCATCATTTTACACGGGACGGACACTATGGCCTATACTGCAAGTGCTCTCTCCTTCATGATTGAAAACCTAAAGAAAACTGTAATAGTAACAGGCGCACAAATCCCCATGGGCGAGTGTCGTAACGATGCTGTAAATAATTTACTGTCATCTCTCACTATTGCAGGACACTACTCAATTCCTTAAGTCCTCGTTGTATTTGACAACAAAATATTAAGAGGAAATAGAACTACTAAGTTTTCTACTGCCACCTTTGAAGCGTTTAAGAGTCCCAATTTCTATCCAATCGGTGAATTAGGGCTTTCAGTGTCCATAAAATGGGAGAAAATATTTCCCTGCAATTACTAGATGCCTACTAGTTTCGTAAAACTGAAAGAACAAGTATAGATTCAAAAACTAACTCCTTTCGGCTATAGGACAAGTCCCTCTTCAAAGTACGTTGTCATCGAATCATTTGGCATTGGGAATATTCCAACAGAGGGTCACTTCTACTAATGGGTGCTCGCAAACAGCAAATTACCTGAGAAGGACAAGAAAGTGCTTGTCAATATTAGCCAAGTTTTTCAGAGTGTAATCAAAAATACGTATGAAACTGGGCAAATGGCATTCAAGTTAGGCATGATTCCCGGATCCGATATGACATGTGAAGCTGCAATTAGTAAGCTTTCTTATCTTGCCACGAAGGGCTACAAAACATTTTCAGAACTCAACGAAATGATGTGTAGAAATCTGCGCGGAGAGCTCACCGATGAATAAGATCGATTCACAAAGCAAAAATAAAATTATGTTCTCAACTGTATGACTGTACTTGATCGACATTTTGGATTTAGGACTAAGAAATAAAAATAGATCTTGGTTCAAATTGTATTTCCAACTATGGTATTTGAGAAACCTTCAAGAGCAGCACTAAATCGTCTGCAACAATACAAGCTTGATGTCCATAAAATATTTCCAGATGGATCGAACTTGTTACATCGGTTGATGAGGCTGAGACATCAGAATTCGGAAGAGGATTATTTACTAGTGTTAGATCTTCTTTTGAAATAAAATATCGATATTAACTTGATCGACAATCGGGAGTGCTCGGCTGTGTTCTATGGAATCGAAAGTGAAAATTACCAAGCGGTTAACAAAATAATATAAAGAGGTGGAATTCTAAAAACTTCATGCAATCGTGTTTTTCAAGCTATTATTCACTCAGATTTACAGTTATTACACGGATTAGCTAAATTCGGGGATAAATTTGAGTATGTGAATTATTAAGGTCGAAACTGCGCGTTCATTTCTGTAATCCATAAATTAGACAAAATGATTAACTTTTTCAAATAGTTTACACAACTCTTCGAAGGATAAGGTCTCAAAGTTACAGATATTTATAAGCGTCCCTTAATTTATTACATAGAAAAGCATGGATTTCTTGAACTTATAAAAATTGAGTAGTAAAATTAAAACTAAGTCTTTAGTAAGTAAATTTGTTAAAACTAGAAATAGGACAAAAATTTGTTGGGAGGCAGTGTCTAGATTTAATGATCTTATATTCGTCTGCTTAAAGTAGTAATATTTTTATTGCAATAGAATATATTTTAAGAAACTGATGAACCAAACTAGGACGACAAATAAAAATAATAAGATCCCCTCATCTATGAGCAGCTTTAATAAAGTCAAAAACTCACAATAAAACAAAGCTCAAAATAAAACTGAGTAGGGGCTTTAAGGAATAAAATCTGAAAAATAGATTAAACAATATGAGGCTGTTGCTATAAAACTAGGGCTTATGCCAAAAATAAAAAAAGGACTGACTGTTCGTAAGCAGCAAAATAATACGACAAAAATAGCAATAAAACACAATGAAGTGAAATCGTTAAAAACTTGTTACATGGAACAGAAGCAGAAATAAAATATAAGCCGACAACTATCAACAGCAGGTTCAACGCGCAAAAGCATGAACTCTGCATAAAGTTACGATTTTGCAAACCCATTTGATTAACTAGTTGCCAAGGTGTCATAACCGCACCACTAACTGCCTAATCGAGAGTAACTGAATGGAATATTGTCTAAATATTTATCGGAGACTTA
>APMI01047342.1_pt1 | contig 11432 bp, 9 predicted proteins | sample 667938 | NCBI WGS metagenome assembly APMI01 (sample SAMN01084076, study PRJNA167559) | wastewater metagenome | biome: Wastewater | place: Denmark: Ejby Moelle, Odense | collected 2011-11-28 | reverse complement strand
CGACTTTCCCTCATAGTCATAACATCGACAGCCATTTTCTTCTTGATAATTGCAATAATTTGTTAGTCCTCTCTTAGATACTTCTCCAATTAGTCCTGGATCTGTGAATTATATTTCATCAAGTTCTGTAAATGGGCCTGACATTTATTTAGATCTTGTGATAAATCACTGTTATATTTGTTTAGTTTGTTCTTCTAGTCTTTCTGGATACGAATTTATTATTCTATCTATTGGTGTTATCTGTTTACTAGGAGAATTGATTTTTCTATTTTTTCTATATTAAGATATAAATTTACGTATAGTTTGGCTTAAGTCTGCTGATTTTTCATTCTCAGATTTGTTCAGGTTAATTTTATGCCTTATTTCTGTTAGGATTCTCTCGTTTTTATGCTCCAAATCAATAAAATTATCTATTTGAAACTTTATTTGATCATGCTGGTCAGCAAACACTCTTTCTAAATCCTATATTTTGTCTTGCTTGTTACTGAGATCATCACTGATATCATTGTTCTATTGCTCATGCTTTTTTAACTGATCTTTCAAAATTTTTGAATCAGTATTTAGATTATCAATATGGCCTTTGATTTAGCCAATTTTGCTGTTTATGTCTGATAGTCTGGCCTCATAATCTCTATTAGTTGCTTATATTCTTTATAATTCAGATTTGATCTATTTCCATTTTAATTGACTCTTTGAGTTCTCTTGAGCAATGTCTTCATTCTATCTATTCAAATACAAAGTCTCTTTCTTGATCTTTTATATTTAAGTGGTTCTCTTGGCCAAATGTCTCTTCATTTCCACGAGAGTAGCCTCACGCTAACCAAGTTCGACTGTATTACTTTTTAGTTAATTTTTCCTGATCTAAATTTCTCTCTTTAATTCGTTAATGGCTTTCTGCGATAAGTCAGTCTTGGTGCGAAGATCTAATTATTTTCGTTTGATCTATTCTTCCATTAATCTTATTTTTTATTTAATTTCGCGTAGATAATTGTCTAAGATGACCACTTACTTCTCATTGCCTCTTGCTATTATTAACTCGTCCTTTAACTTTTTAATGATGATATCACGCTCATCGAGACCAGCTGGAATGCTTGGGTCTAGCATAGTACGACCTTTAACGGGTGAGATATTTCTTCGTGCCATGTTTACGATTAAAAATTATTAATTTACTATATAACTTTTAACAATTATTTTATTCGTAACAACTCTATAACATAATATTTTATAACATTATTCTTTATGTAAATTAATAATATGGAATAATTTCTTCTTCGTATTGTAGCTATTTTCATACAAATATCATTGTCTGTAACATATGAACAAATTGATAGAAATAAAATTACAAAATACTCATCACATATTGGCAGAAAGTCTATCGACTTTACCGAACACTCTGGCCACGAATTATTTAATATCTTAATCTTCTTATTTATCTTCTTCTTGTATTTCCCGAATGGATTTATTTTTGCCTAGTGCCAGTCTTAAAACATCTAGTACGTTGTCTAAAACTTATACTAAGTAATAATCACGGTTTGTTATTATTTTCACTCTTTTCTTCACTTATTAGGAAAGTATTTGTGCGTTTTATGTGGCTGCTGTAATCATAAAATCTATAAATAACTCAAATATTTACTTTCCATTTTTTACATGCGGTCATCGCTGATAACATCATTATGTCCCACACTCAGATTATAATCAGATCGAATATTCTTGTATTGGCCTTGTTTTTCCAACAAAGTGACAACATCATTGAAGTTCATTTAATAGAATTAATGTTAATTCTGCATTTTTTTATACAATTCCTATATATTTTTATTAACCCTACACATATATTTGAATATATTACTTAGCATGCATGACGATCATAGATAGACAGAACGTACTCCTATTTTTAACCATCATCGACAGCCCAAACAGTAGCTTACAGAATATCTAAAATTTGGGTATAATATTCTGAATATTTTTGAAATTATTCATAAGTTCAAGACAATAAAAATGGTAGTATACTAAATATTGTCGCCATTGTAATGTTGAATCTATTTGGGCTGCACGCTTGCTCGAACTTGATGATGATGACTGATTATTATTTATTGATGTTGTCGTAGTATTGTTACTGCTGTTACTGTATATTACACCCTATGTTGACGATATGTTTGTTTTTAGGGCCAAGTTATTACTGTCTCTGTTTGAGGAATAGTAGTTCACGCTCTTGTGGCGCTATGATGACAGATTTGGCATATTGTTGCTATCGATGTTTAGGGAGTTCGGGTTGTATTGGTTTGGATTTTGGATGCTTATGACCGGTGATGATGATACTGGCTGGGAAAGAGGAGGGTAATTTGAAGGTGGGGAAGGGTTTGAAGTATTTTGTCGCCAGTTTTGTTGATCTTGAGGCTGGTTTCCTGTTAAATTATTAATCATAATGTTTGGGTTCGATTGGACTGAATGAACTCTTGCTTTTTATTTTTGTGGACTGTTTTATACTTACTCTTAATGCTTCTCAGGCTTGGCACCAAAAAGCTCAAAAAGTTAATTCCATCCAATTCTTTCCTCTTAACTAAAAGCCAAAGTTCTCTTCAAAAATTAATTTCCTTTCTGAGATAAGTGAGCCTTTTTAAGCAATTGAGTAACAGGAATATTCTTAATGCTTCTTAATAGTTAATTCTCATCTCTTGCTTTCCAGGGTGGATAGCCATGTATCATTTCAAAAAATATAATTCCTAGTGACCATATATCGCATTTTGTGGTATACTGAGTCCTTTATAAAATTTGTGGTGCCATATAAATTGGACTACCGACACATGATTTTAACATTTGTGAGCCAAAATTATCTACATACTTAGCGAAACCGAAATCACCAATTTTGTATACTCCATCGCTGATGAGTATGTTCGCAGGTTTTAAATCACGATGAATAATTTTTTACCGAACTAATTCACAAAAACCACTGAGAAGCTGTCTCATAATTTCGAAAGCTTACTCTTCCTTGAATCTTTTTCTCTTGATCAGTTACTTCAAGTCTCCGTTTTTGCAGAATTCAGTTATGATGTACAGACTATTTTTGGAGCTGAGAACATCTTTGAAACGAACTATATTAGGATGATTGAATCTTTTAAGCAGATATATTTATGAGAAGATGGCATTCTCTAAATATTTATCGTTTGTGAATATATTCAAGTCTATTTTCTTGATCGCTACTTTTTATTTCGATTATCTCTCGATGCCTTAGTACACTTTACCGTACACTCCTTCTCCTAAGCACCGTGAGGTCTGATATGAATAATTGCCGATTAATTTTACAACAACTTCGCTCATTTTTATTGATCTCTGTTCTTATTCAATGACTTTTTATGTTTTGTAATAAAATATTATTGTGTTTGAATATACGATAATATTTACTAAAATAATATGTGGGACTTTGATATCGGCTACACTTACTTCTTAGTCATCGGTGTCGTCATTATTGTCTTATACTTCCTGACAAGAGAACCTAAATTCAACCCTGAGCCAGAGCCTGAGAAAATAGTCGGTGATTTCACATTGGAACAACTTAAATAATTTGATGGTCAGAAAAAACCTCAAGTATTCCTAGCAGCAAAGGGAATAATTTACGATGTAACAAACTCAAGTTTTTATCAAAAAGATGGACCATATGGCGTATTCGCAGCGCATGATGCATCAGTAAATTTATCTAAGATGTCACATGACGAGAATTTGTTGAACAAGTGGGGCAGCTATACTTTAACTGAAGACGAAGATAAAATATTAAATGATTGGGTTGCTAGATTTGAATAAAAATACAGAAGAGTTGGAAAAGTAATAAAAAATGATTGATTATATCATTTATGTTGTTCATATTATTACACTACGCAGTTTCATCGCAAGAATAAATGTAAGTTAAAGCTACGAGCAGTAAGCTGCTTCTTGCGAGATAAAGTATTACCTGTTAACGTCCGGTTGCTTAATATATTTTTCATGGACTTGTCTCTAAATTTCAAAATTTTAGTTGAAGGTCGATGGCTATGACTATTCAAACTTAATGAGCTAAAACTATTCTATTTTTTATTTTTGCAAGACAATCTCAATTTCCATGGATCTTTCTATCTCTCGCGATAATCAAAATAGAACTTTTCCATGACCTGCTCATAATCACAAATTTATTCGTTAACTTGCTAAGACAAAATACTTTCAACATATTAATTGTTTTTAATCTTCATCTCAGCAAATATTAATTTTAAGTCCTTAATGCCCGTGAACCGAACTGGTGGTTAAATTTATTTATTTAAGTAAGCATCTTTGTCTATCTTTTTGAACCAGGAATGAGCTAACACTTAAGCAACACCACCGTATGATCCTAAATTATAAAATATATACCTAGTCTTTTAAGTTCATCTTTGCATAACAGATTACGGAGGAGATCTTTTAGCTATGAAGATAATTTTGCATGTGAAGGAAATGTAATGGGTTTTGAAATCGTACCCTAATATATTTGGTTTGGGTCTTCGCTGTAAAAAGGTGGAAGTCCAGTTACCAGTTCGTACAGGAGAGCCCCAAGACAATAAAAATCAACAGGAAGTGAGTGCCCTTTTCTAAAATATTATAAAAAGTTACTTAAGGATCATTTAAGGAGGCATATATTCAGGACTACCACAGAAAGAGTAAGCTTTCTCTCGATAATCCTCAATACCAGGCTTTGCTAATCCAAAATCTGCGATCCTAACATGACCGTTCATGTCAATTAAGATATTTTAAGGTTTAAAATCTCGATAGACAATACTATTTTTATGAACTTCTTGTAGTCCTAGCAAAATCTCAATCATATAAAATTTAGCGATAGTTTAGTTCATAATTCTAAATTTTTTAACCAAACCAAAAAGTTATCCACCAGGACAGAGCTCTAAAATAAATACTAAGCTAGATCGGGACTCAAAGGAGAATTTCATCTCAATAATGAACGGATGTTTAAGTTTTTACATAATTTTCTTCTCATTCATAACAATATTTTTCTTTTTGTTTTTAACAATGAACCCTTTATCAATAACTTTCATAGCGTAAAATTTTCCATCTTCTTTGAATCTGCAAAGGTAAACTTTTGAGAATCCGCCTGTTCCAATACAGTACAATATATCGAAAGAGCTAATAGTGATTTTATTTTGCTTTTCCAGTTTATATGGCTACAAGGTTATGCATTGACCGTTGAGAAATGATACATCTTTGTTTTTCAAAGTAAGATAATAATCCATTGAAATATTTTCAGGGTAGCATTTCCAAGCGATGGGCTTATGTTTTGTGAATTTTGAACATTTTTGAGACAAAAATTCATGCAATTTTTATGTATTTGTGGCTCGATGAGATAAGCGCTATGTGCTATTTTATTTTATGATTATATCGCACACTTATTCAGCAGGAGTGTCAGCACATTAAATAGATCTGATAAGCAGGTCTCTTGAATATGCCTAACTATTTTTGTGATTCTTGCTGCTACTAGTCCGATCATGATCCTCTTTATATTTTCTAAACTGCGAGATATCCCCAAGTAGAGTTTTAAGTCCATTAATATTTTGTTAAGACTATGAGTTTTTTAGCAAGTTTGCTTACCGATGATTAGCCCTTACACTTCTCATTGTCTTGTAGTTAAACAGCTGGAACTGGTTCTATTTTTGCGAGTGTTTTGACATCGAATTGTGTAGAGTTGACTTATTTTTACTTGTGTTGGTGTTGGAAGGCGTAAAAAGCATCGAATGTTAATATTTCTATTCTTATTCTGTTTTCTATAATATAATCAGTCACAAAATAATATCGATAATAACACTCCGTCTCGTCTCCCATCATCGAATATTGTATATTTTACTTAATATGACCAAATAGCATGTGCTTACACGGCATTAGGATTACAGATGAATTGGTATGTATTAATATTGATTTTGCATTAATAATAAGTTTATTGACATGCAAACAACCAGCTTCAATAATAGCGATACAAAAAACAAAGTAAAGTTCCCCCGCATCGAAACCAATAAGGCACGCTCTCTACCAGGCGAGAAAAGATTTAGCAGTCTCTTAGATGAAGTATCAGCTAAAGCTTGGATCTATTGCACTCCATCTTCATAATATGGTACATTTTTATCTGATATTGTGTAGGCTATAAGACCAATTTGAAGAGAGAAATCGCCAGTTTGACTAAAATAATGACTTGCCTCTGTGTACTCGAACTCTGCGATAAATATAAAATAAACAGGCAAACAACTTACTTCAAAGTTACAGAGTGGTCATCCCAAATGATAGGAACTAGTGCTAACCTTGTCGAAAATTGTTGGATGAGCGTACAGGATTTAATGTATGGTATGATGTTGCCCAGTGGCAATGATGCAGCCACTGTTTTAGCGTAAAATTTAGGGGCTGTCTTGTACTTTGATAAGTCTGGCAACCAAACACTTATTTAAGGTATTTTTTGTGCATTATTAAGGTAGAAATTAGAAGCATTGACCTCACATAAGACAAGGAAAGTGTCAAATTTTATATGTATGAGTTCGTGTCGTACATGAACTAAAAATGCAACTCTCTTAAAATGTACAAAACCAGATTTGCAAACCCTCATGGAATGGACATGCTCAATAATTATAGTTGCTGTGAAGATGTGCTTATTCTCACACAGGAAGCCACTAAAGTTTAATAATTTCGCAAAATTGTTAAAACACAGACATATAAAGGACTATTCAAGTTCTTCAAGGATGGCAAAGTTGTGTGCAAAGCAATTTACTGGACCAACACTAACAAGCTGCTATAAAGAAGTAATATTGTTGGAGTTAAAACTGGAGTCACCACAAAGGCAGGTGGGTGCTTATCAACAACATTTATAACTGCCAATGGAGAATAAGGCATCATAATTGTGCTAGGTAGTATCTCTACTTAGGATCGCTTTCGAGACACTCTCAAGATTATGAAGTGGGCCTAAGAAGAAAATATTTGATTTTTTATTGTGTTTATGTATTTAAAGTCAATCACCTATTAAGTATTTTATTTTTTTAATGATAGATTTATAGAATATAATGTAATACAACTAGATAGTTCCAAAATATCAAATTTATCATACTTTACTTTCTACGATATTCATCAATACCAATCCGGTATTAGTCTGGAGAACTCAGGTCCACAATCTTCCTTAGTCTTATCGAAATTGAACAAGTCATCGATGCCTACTTCAATTTTAAGTTGCCGATATACTTTTTCGTCTCTTAGTTCATTGAAGAAAGGGTGAGACAAAGCCTGTAACGGTGTGTATCTCTTACTGGGACTGTAACACAAGATGTTTTTCATCAGATCTACAAATTAATCTCCTAGGTATTATCCAGTCGGAAAGATCTATAAATAAAGATGCATTTACTTTTGACCAAGGTTTAGCGTTGATCTTGGGAAGCTGGAATTTATTAATGTCATACTCAGGGTTCATCTCAAGAATTTCTTTTGTAGTTGGGCAACCCAGCACCTTAATGATCTCAACGAGCTGGTCAATGTTGCTTTCACCCTAGAAAAGCGGATGTGTAATAAGCATTTCAGCTAGAACACATCCGGTCGACCACATGTCTATCTGAGTAGTATACTGACTATTTCCGAAGATCAGCTCAGGCGCACGATAGCACCGCGAACAGATATAAGCGATATTAGGCTCTCCTGATTTTAATTGTTTAGCAGAGCCAAAATCGCACATCACCAGCTTTAATTTATCTTCGTTCACTAGAATATTTTGAGGCTTGATGTCTCTGTGTGCGATAGCGATTTTCTTGAGATAGAGTAAGCTTCTAAACAATTGATACGCGTATACTTTATACTTGAGACGAGGCATGATGTTCTTTTTGCTGTATTTTTGAATAGATTCATATAAATTGTGCTCATAATAATCCATGACAACATTTAAGTATTATTTACTATCTTGTTAGTATGTGAAGAAGGAATCTTTCATTGATAACACGTTTGGATGATGCAGTATTTTAAGAATATCCAGTTCCCTGTTTTTATAATTTTTATCCTGGTATACTTTTTTAATTGCGACAACTTATAAAGTTTTCTTGTCTCTGGCTTTATGAACAGTACCGAATGTGCCACTACCAACTTTTTTCTAGATTTGGTATCGATTTTCGCCTTTTATTTCTCTTGTTTAACCAATACAAGATGATGGCTCCATATTTTTCAATGATTATTGTGGATTTTTGCACGAGTTTTCTCTAGCCTTCGATTATTTCTTCTTGAATCCAGTCAGATTATTAGTGAAGCTAAGATCTACATTAGCAACGATATTTTTGTTAGTTTGAGACGATGACGATCCAATCTTGTCACCAGCAGTTGCCGTTCGCTGATGATGCAAGTAATGCGGTCTTTCTGCAGGCTAAGTTGTCAATCTACTATACCCAGACCCATTCTTATTAAGTACTGATTTAATCGCGGTTACTTTCTTAGCTGGTTTCGAAGCTTGAAGCATTGAATTATTTTGCATATTGCTACTATGGTTAACATTACTCTGATTATGATTCAATATTTTTTTATTCTCAATCAATGGCTGCTTAGATGTCATTTTCTTCAAAGTGTCTACATAATCAGTGCGAATTCGGCGCACTGAGGGTTATTAACGGACTGTTGATTGCTGCTGTTTAACTTTTAGCTTAAAGCTATAATTCATGTGTTTAACGAATTTTTAATATTTTCTTAACTTTTATAATTAACTAATTTATATATTTATTAGCTCAAACAACAATTATGAAGTCACAGTTTAGTCTAAATAGTTAAAGGCTAAAGTTACTAACTTTGAATAAAATAATCTTCTTCATCGGATCAATTTATTTTTTGCTAAGATCATCTTGACAACTATTTTATTCTTCTCTTGAGGTCTTCCAATAGCTTTTATTCACCATTTTGTTTAAATTCAACGTTTTCGAGTTGTTATAATTGAGCTGCCAGAGCCTTTTTCAAGATTTGAACCAGTTATTATTCTGATTTGGCGTAGAAGAAGTCCAAAGTTGGACAGGTCTCTTTTGGTCTTACATCAATCAGCCCCTGTCTTAAATAGATAATTTACTTTTTTGCCTCGATAGACGCCCCGATATCCATCAAGCTCATGGACCTTAGTTAATCCATCAACAACCTCGTCGACGAACTTAAATTTCACGAAATCAACATTTCGATACCCTCTTTTTTTCAACTAAGTATCATAATCATAGTCAACAGGTGGCCACTCTGGCAAGGCATAGTACCATCTGATCACAACTTACTGAACAAGTTTGTCTTTACTCGACATTTATGGCTCCATTTTTACGGCTGATTTCTGCTTTTTCTTGTTTTGGTGTTATTATGAATCTGATTAATTTTTACGCTTTTTCTCAACTTGCCTTTTGCTGGAATTTTTCTGTTTCTTTTTTGGGCTTGAGTTAGATCCTTCTTCTTCAGAATCTCCTTCTTAAGATTACGACTATTATTGTGACACTGACTCTTATTATGATTAAGATTATGACGAAGATTACTTTCTTTGTTTTTTCTTCGAGTATTTTGGATACATTTCCTCAATTTTTCTCTTTATCCTCGAGAATGCTAAAATAACCATTAAATTACAGACACCCGAATCAGAGTCAGGTTGAAACAAAGTGGCGGGGTTGTTATATTTCTCAACCTATTTTTTCTTCTCTTCTGCCTTTTTCTAGGCCGCTTCCTGTGCTGCCCGTTACTCTTACTCTTTAGCTTTACGTTTTTCCTATTTTCTTTTTCTCTTTTCTTACTTCTCTCTTTAATATTATTACCTCTATCTTCTTTCTTATTATTCACGCTGTTGCTCTTACTCACTGTCTAGATTCAATCGGTGAGTTATTCTTCCTGGTAGTGGGTTCTAAATCAAATAAATGTTACTCTTTAGTCCATGGGTTGTAGTTGTTGGATTTTAAAGCTTTTAATGTTTAGTATTGTTTATAAATGTTGGATCAATTAGGGTATTTATTTATATCACCTATTTATTGTATTAGATATTATAAAAGTTTAAGGTATACATTATATGCTTCTAATCGAATTATTCTCAAAAATTGATAAGAAAAAGCAAATAGATAAAAAAATCAATCATGGTCCTTCGGGATTAAGTTATTTGAACCACTCATGTTTTAATGCACTCTAAGCATCAATTCTATATTATTTATAGCATATCATTTGTGCAACCAAATCTTTAGCTTCTTCGCTAACTTGGTCCCATTTTTTATGTTCGAAATTTATAAAACACTCAAGAGTTAATTCTCTTATTGCATCCAAGCTTAAAGCATTGAAAGGTAAAGTGCCAACAAGCAAAAAGTGCATAATAACTCCCAGACTGAAAATATCAATATTTTCATTGTATTAATCGTGGTAAAATATTTACGGTGCAACGAAATTTGGAGTTCCGACGAATTTTTTCTTCGAGTCAATGTTAGCAAGATCTATCTTATATATCGCCAGACCAAAGTCAATTATTTTAGCCTTCTGTCTTCCCTCATGATGTTTCATGAGAATATTCTATAATTTAAGATCACGATGGATAATCCCAATTTCATGTAACTTTTTCACAGTTTTTAACAAACATTTCATAATTTATTTAGCTTCATTCTATTGTAAGTTATTACGATCATTTTTCTTCACATATTCATAGAGAGTTCCCTCATCAAGTAACTCCATTATTAAAAATATACTATTCTTAGTCTAAAATCTTTCATAAGCTCTGACAATGCTCTACATAACACAGGTGGCTAACATAGAAGATTAATAATTAACAGCTTAGATCTATTATGGAGTTCTTGCTGTTTTATCAATAATTTTCATAGCCCTCTTCTATTTTGTTGAGATATTTGTGCAAGTGAAGACATTACAGAAACTACCTTTGCCTATTTTCTCACCTATTGCGTAAAATTTGAACACGTTTAGCTCTTGGAATTATTTTAAAGATTTAAACCAATTTTATTTCTCTTATTTTGTATTAAATAAGTAACAAAACTGAGGGTAAAATCCATCTTTATGATTTAAGATAAATCCATTTTTTTGATTTATTTGTGTTTCTTCAATCGAAAGACCTTCAAGATTTTTAATTTATAACAAATTGTTCATTGTTTTGTCTTAAAATATTAATATTGAATTTTTCATGTGGACAAGAAAAACTTGTCTTTGTTTTTATTTTTGATATATTTCTGTGCATTAACCACTGATCGATGGGACTAATTTTTTGTATACTGGCTAGCCATCAGCATAAAACCATAAATATTGATGGAAACCTTCAAAACACTGATGATAGACTTTTGGATGCTATTTGATAAATCCTTTAAAATTTTCGAAATGAATTTCTCCACTCTACTTATCTAACCCATTCTTTTTGAAGACAAACTCCGCATATTTCCTGAGCAATTCAGTGGCACACAAACATGTATTAATTTTAT
>APMI01010289.1_pt1 | contig 11433 bp, 4 predicted proteins | sample 667938 | NCBI WGS metagenome assembly APMI01 (sample SAMN01084076, study PRJNA167559) | wastewater metagenome | biome: Wastewater | place: Denmark: Ejby Moelle, Odense | collected 2011-11-28 | reverse complement strand
CCGCCATGGAAAAATGAAGTATTATAACCCTCTGTCTTTAACAGGCTTGCCAGGCTGTTAATTTTGTCTGATGCATACTGCGAAGTAATAAAATCTTCGGTCATCCAGGTTGGAAGCGAAGCCAATACAGCAGGTATACCTTCAATGCTACGCTTTCCATTGGCAAAACCATGAAAAACTATACTCTTTTCTGCCAGGCTGTTGAGGAATGGCGTGAAATCGCTGTTTTTGTTGCCTTTTTGGTGGGTGAGAGCGCCAATGTGCTCAGCCGAAAAACTTTCGAGTATGATCACGAAAACATTTTTCTTCTGCATAGGCAATACGTTTCCGAGGCTGTCAGCCATTGCATAGTTTTTCTGTGCATCGAAAAGGGCATACATTTCCTTCTCATCTTTAAAAAAACTCTGCTTTTGTATTCCTTGCTGCCCGTACGAACGCATCAGGGTAAAAGCCGAGTTGAGTACCACAGGTGTTTCCTGCGATGGGGCATATTGCGAAGCATTTAAAATCCCGATGGGTTTTAGTTGTATTCCCCCACGCACTCCAAGCACTGTTAATCCCAGGAAAAAAAACATAGCAAGTGTTTGTGCCAGGTAATAATAGGGCTGTTTTTGCATAACATAGCGCTTAGCAATACGGATACGGCGACCTATAAAAATGAGCAGGAATATGGTAGTAAACCACAGTAAAACCACGTACCAGTAGTCGCGGATAAACTGGGGCATCATATTGGCAGTATCATCACCAGTACTGATATAATTGAATATATCAATAGTCATACGTTTCAGTGAAAACGGGTAATAGGCAGTATCGGCCAGGTTGGGGACAAGCAGGATAATATTTGTGACATAAAAAACAACGTCGGAAATTATATTGAAAAAGCGGCTTCTCCGGAACCTGAAAGGGAGATTTAACATTATGATATACAATAAATTGCCGTATAAAGCAGCTACTATATCGAAACGAAGGCCAACAAATGCATAATACAATAATTTACCAGGGGTGATGCCCGGAAAAAGAGAAGGATGTAGGAAATAGATCAGCAACCTTGTGATCATCATCAACAGTAATACCAGTAATAGGCGGTAAACCAGCACAACCTGCGGACTGCCGGAGTAATTCAGTTTTCGAAAAGAGCTCTTCATGAATGTAAATTGCAATTCAAAAATTCCTTCATATAATGAAGCTGTAAACCGTTTATTTACTATTGTGCTTCAGGCTGCAAAAATATAAAAATTAGGGATGCCCTCAGGTATCTCTTATTTAGGGCCCCTAAATGAATTTTTTCTAAGGGTTAAACCCGGGCAGCAATTATAAATACTGGTTTTAAGGCAACTGTTATTGCATGGGAAAGTGCATAAAGACTGTTTTTTACTACGATAAGTCATTGTAATTTTTATAATTATGTAAGTTCCGGGTTCAATGGATGGCCTGTGTTTTCCCAGATATCCTAATTTGAGTTGAAAAATCAGTACTCACAGCCAGGTCACAGACAGTACTTATGCTATTCCACTCAAATCGATTTGAAATAGGGCTAAACTGCTGGCTGGTTGACAAAATAGTTATTAACAGCCAGGCTGTTAGCAAAAAAAAAGTAAAATAAATAACATTAAAAGTAAAATGTGTGTTCGTTGCGATAAAATTTTGTATAATTTTGCATCAAATTAACCTCCTAAAACAAACAACACATGAAAAAACTGTTCTTCTTACTTGCAATCGCAGGTCTCGCATCATTCGCAGCTTGCAAATCAGGCGAAACTAAATCAGAAGCTACTGCTGATACCACTCAGGTTCAGGCTGCTACAACTGATACAGCCGTTGCCGCTCCTGCTGCTACTGATACTACTGTTAAAAAGTAATTTTTCCAGCTTTGCTGGCTTACATCAAATTAAAAGGAATCCTTTGGGTTCCTTTTTTTTGTCTTTCGAATTTTCATTTTTTAATTTACTGATATGATTGTTCCCAGAAATATTTAGTTCAAAAATTATCTCATCCTGTTCCATTAATGTAATATTTTCTTATTTTTATAGGTATTATTAAAATGCTTGATTTCAAGATAGAATTATTTATTGTGTTGTAATTCAACTACATTTAACACCTAACCCATCCTGAATATGTTTAAACACCTGCTTTGTTTCGCATTACTGGGCGTAATATTATTGTCGTGCAGTAAGTATAATTCAGTTAAAGTTACCAAAACCAATTTTGAAGATGAAGTTCTTCGCACTCAAAATCTGGTGTTTACATTTAACAAAACGTTGATTTCCGATTCCGGACTCGTGAATAAATGGGATACAACCCAATACATCAGGTTCGAACCAGCCATACCGGGACGGTTTATGTGGACAGGGAAATCGGAACTTACCTTTTCTCCGGAGGTTGCACTGCTTCCAGCCACTGCATACAAAGCGCATTTTAACAGTAATTTACTTAAATTTTCAGCAACCAAGTTTACTGTCGACGATGATCCTGTATTATTTCATACCCCGTTTTTAAAGATTAATACCATCAATACGTATTGGTCGCTGAGTGAAGAACTTGCAAGCCAGGTGGAGGTCCGTTGCCAGCTTATACTCAATAACCCGGTGTCGCCTTCAAAGTTGAGACCTTTACTGAAAGTACTGGTTGGTGGTGCTGCTACAGATTATCGCATAGTTACGCAAAATGATGCCGAAACTATCGAAATTGCTTTTCCGTACAACAGCCAGGATCCAGGATCCGAAGCAAAAGGTGAAATAATTATCGAAAAAGGATTGATTTGCAGTGGTGGTAATACTGTTACAACCAGCCAGGTAAGTAATGATTTCGTGGTTCCATCGAAGGAAAAGCTAACTATTCAGGGTTTTGAACCTGGCTTCGACCAGGGAAAAGGATATATCGACATCTTTACATCGCAACCTTTGATTGGTGAAGGATTAGGCGCATTTTTGGCAACGGATCCTGCTGTTGATATTCAGCCGGAAATTATACCCAACGGGTTGAGGATTAAAGGTGCATTTTTAGGCGGGCAAAGCTATAACCTATTAATCAAAAAAGGATTGCGTGGTATTTTTGGGCGGGAACTGGAGGATGACTACTCAACATTGGTATCGTTTGCCGATCCACAACCTTATATTTCTTTTACTGAACATAATGCAATCTATCTTTCAACCAAAGGGGAGCGTAACCTGGGCATAAACATAGTTAATGTACCGAAGGTAAAGATTTCAGTTTTTAAAATTTTCGAAAACAACATACAGCATTACTTACGGATAGGTAAAAACTGGGATTACAATTATGATGAAGAAACCCAGGAATATAATGATTACTACACATGGATGTTCGATGAGGATTACGGGAAACCCGTAATGAGCCGGGAGATACAAACCCGGTCGTTGCAAAAATCAGGCAACATTTCTTTACTTAATCTCGATCTGAATGAACTCAATTTTAATGAGTCGTATAAAGGGCTTTACCTGGTTAGGGTAGAAGCCACTGACCGGAAATATATACAGGATGCGCAATTGCTCTCGCTTTCGGACCTGGGAATGATTGTAAAAGAAGGTTCAGCTGATGTTATGGTTTTCGTAAACTCGCTGCGCGATGCTACACCGGTAAAAGGAGCACGTATCGATTTTATAAGCTCCAATAACCAGAAGGTTTTTTCTTCTGTTACTGATAATAATGGTGTTGCATTGTTTAAAAATGCAAAGCAGGTTGCTGCCGGGTTCAGATTGTCGATGGTTACAGCCCGTTACGAAAATGATTTCAACTTTGTGCTTTTTGATAAAACACGTGTCGAAACTTCGCGCTTCGATGTGGGTGGCAAGCGCATCGATAATGTGAACTACGATGTGTTTATGTATGGCGACCGCGATTTGTACCGGCCTGGCGATACGGCTCATGTAAACACCATTGTGCGTACAATGCGGTGGGATGTAGTAAAGGATATTCCGTTAAAAATTAAACTCCTGGCTCCAAACGGGCGTGAATATTCAAACCAGCGTTTCCAGTTGAATGGTGCAGGTGCTGCCGAAACACAATTTGTAATTCCGCGCCAGGCTTTAACCGGAACATATGTAATTGAAGCCTATGCCGGAAATGACATACTGCTTGCATCACGCAGGATTTCGGTGGAAGAGTTTGTGCCTGACCGAATAAAGGTAACTTCAAAAACCAATAAGCCGGTCTATCTGCCTGCTGAGGCTATAAATATTGATATTCTTGCCGAGAACCTTTATGGTACACCGGCTGCCGGCCGTCGTTTTGAAACGGAACTGCGACTGAAGCGCAAACAACTCACATCAAAAGTATTGCCCGATTATTCGTTTAATATCGATTCGAAAAACATGCCTGTTCTGGCATCGATCATGCAGCAGGGCACAACCGATTCGGATGGCAAGGCTCTTGTCAATCTGAAATCGGCGGCATACAAAGACATTGGTTTGCTCGAAGGCAAGATTTTTACCACGGTTTTTGACGAAACCGGCAGACCCGTTAACCGGCTGAATGTTATTGAGATTCCTACACAGCAGGTTTATTTCGGCATCAGATATTTTGATACCTGGCTCTCGACCCGACAGGCTGTGAATCTTCAGTTTGCAGCGGTTGATCGCACAGGCAAACCACTGGCAGGAGCGCAGGCCAAAGTAGTGATCCTGAATTATAAATATGAAACGGTAATTGAAAAAGCTTACAATCGCTACAATTATGTTTCGCAGCGTAAGGAAAAAATTGTGATGGAGCGCCTGGTAAATATAAAGGGAACTGGCTCGGCTTTACCTTTTGTGCCAACGCAATCGGGCGAATATGAAGTGCGCATTATGGCCCCGGGCAGTGATAATTATGTTTCGCGTACCTTTTATGCCTATGGATGGGGCGATACCGATTTTTCATCCTTCGAAGTAAGCCGCGAAGGTGAGGTAACTATTACAGCCGATAAACAACTTTATCGTGCCGGCGAAAAAGCAAAACTGCTTTTCAAAGCTCCGTTCGACGGGCAGCTTTTGGTTACAATTGAACAGAATAACGTACTGAGCTACAAATTTATAAATCTGGTTAATAAATCAGCCAGTATGGAACTTTCAGTTTCAAAAGAACATCTGCCGAATATCTATGTTAATGCCACCGCCTTCCGTAAATCAGGCGATATGTCGATTCCTTTAACGGTGGCGCACGGAATCGTTTCACTGAAGGTTGATGACCCAGTGGCCAGGCTGAATGTTGCATTATCGGCTCCCGAGAAATCGAGATCTGGTACCAGGCAGACTTTTACAGTTAAAACTGCGCCCGACGCTGAAGTTACTATTGCTGTGGTTGACGAGGGAATACTCCAGATCACGGATTACAAAACACCCGATCCATACAACTGGTTTTACCAGAAAAGGGCATTGGGCGTTAACTCATTCGACGTGTATGCATTGCTGTTCCCCGAATTGAAACATTCATCGAGTCCTGCCGGTGGCGAAGCTTTTGATCTTTCGCGGCGTATCAATCCGCTTACCGGCGACAGGGTTAAACTTATTTCGAAATGGAGCGGAATACAACATGCCAATGCCGCAGGTGAATGTACTTTTTCCATTTATATTCCTCAGTTTTCAGGGGCGCTCAGGGTAATGGCAATAGCTTATAAAGGACGCCAGTTCGGCTCGGCCGAAAAAATCACTAAAGTTGCCGACCCTGTTATCGTGAGTATGTCACTTCCCAGGTTCCTGAGTCCGGGTGATAATTGCGATGTGGCAGTTTTGATGACAAATACAACTGATAAAGCTTCGGCGGCAACTGTACAACTTTCGGTAACTGGCCCGGCAACCATTGCCGGCAAAAACATGGCCTCGGCAAACCTGAAACCGGGAAGTGAAGCCGTAAGTCTATTTAGTGTAAATGCCGATAAAGGAATTGGTGTTGTTGCAGTTACAGCTACTGTTACAGCGCTGGGACAGAAATTTACGCAAGTAATTGATATCCCTGTGCGTCCCGCCGGAGGATTAACTTTTATTACAGGTTCCGGCACCGTAGCTGCCGGTTCGGCCCAGTCGTTTAAGGCCTCAAGTGATTTGTATCCGCTGGGTATTAAATCGGCTTTGCTCCTCAGCAAGTCGCCGGCTGTACAGTTTGCCAAAAACCTCGATTTCCTGGTCCGTTATCCGTATGGATGCCTCGAACAAACTGTTTCTTGTGCTTTCCCGCAGATTTACTTATCGGATATAACAAGTTTATTCCCAGCATCGGCAGGTCGTAACTTTATTGGGGGCGGCACCTTTGGTTATCATGTTCAGCAGGCGATTTTGAAAATTGAAGCCATGCAGCTGTACAATGGCGGATTTTCGCTGTGGCCACAGGGCGGAAATGCCGATTGGTGGGCATCGGCGTACGCAACGCATTTTCTTATTGAAGCAAAGGAAGCCGGGTACGAGGTAAATAAAAAAGCGTTAGATGGTGCTTTGCGATACCTCGCTCAGAAAGTTAAGGAACGCGAAATGGAAACATACTTCTACACCGAGAACGGGGTGAACAAATCGCGGAATGTCCCCCGCCGCGAAATTCCCTACTCGGCATTCGTGCTGGCTATGGCCGACCAGGCGCCCATTTCGACGATGAACTATTATAAATCGTTGGTTACTGAGCTTACTTCCGAGAGTCGCTACTTGCTGGCTTCCGCTTATATGCTTGCAGGTGATGTAAAAAGTTTCAGAAGCGTGCTGCCCAAAGTTTTTGGTACAGAAAAAGCAATCAGCGAATTTGGCCGGTGCTATGCCTCGTATCTGCGCGACAGGTCGCTGGCGCTGAATGCCTTGCTCGAGGTTGATCCGAACAACCCGCAGGTAAACGAATTATTAAAAGGGATTTCATTGGAGTTGAAGAACAGCAGGTATTATTCAACCCAGGAGAGTGCTTTTGCGCTGCTTGCCATCGGGAAACATGCACGCAAAGCCGCTGCTGCCAATATTACCGGCCAGGTAACGGTGGATGGAAAAAATGTGGGCACATTCAATAATAAAGATCTGCAACTTGCCTTGGGTATTAATAATAAAACTGTATCGATAGCAGCGAAAGGCACTGGTGCTTTGTATTATTATTACGAGATTTCCGGGATAAAACTTACTCCAAATCTTTCGGATAAGGATAACCACCTGAAAGTGCGCCGCCGTTTCCTCGACCGGAACGGGAACACGCTTCATGGAAATTCATTTGGACAGAATGACCTGGTGGTGGTTGAAATAACTGCCCAGAGTGAATCGGGTACCACGGTCGAAAATGTGGCCATTACCGATTTGTTGCCGGCATGTTTCGAAATTGAAAATTCGCGGCTGGTGGCTGAACGGGAGTTGGATTTCATGAAAAATCGTTCAACCGCTGAGTATACGGATATCCGCGACGACCGGATCACCTTCTTTACATCACTTACGGGTACTCCTAAAACTTTCTATTATACCGTAAGGGTGGTAAGTAAAGGAACCTTTGTGATAGGAGGTGTGAGCGCCGATGCCATGTACAATGGCGATTATCATTCCTATTCCGGTAGCGGGAAGATATTTGTAAAATAAGGGGGTGGCTGCTCCGGACTAAAAAAGTGTAACGTTAACCGCGAAAAAAACAGTGCTTTGGTTTTAGTTATTACTTAAGCTTATCAGCTAATACAAGTAAAGTGGATAAAACCCGTAGAGGGATCTTTAAAATAAAAAAACGGCTACTTCTGGGTAGCCGTTTTTTTATAGTGATGCATTTTTAGATGCAACTTATTTGACCTGTGGAATTACAGTTTACGTTTAACTTCTACTTCTTCATATCCTTCGATGATATCACCGATCTTTATGTCGTTGAAGTTGTCGATATTTAAACCGCACTCATACCCGGTAAGTACTTCTTTTACATCATCTTTGAATCGTTTGAGCGAGCCAAGTGATCCCGAATGAACAACGATACCATCGCGGATAACGCGGATGCGGGTGTTACGTGTGATTTTTCCATCCAGTACCATACATCCGGCAATTGCTCCGACTTTCGAATTGCGGAATACTTCGCGCACTTCAACGTTACAAACAATTTTTTCTTCAATTTCCGGTGCAAGCATACCTTCAATAGCAAGCTTGATCTCGTTAATTGCGGTGTAAATGATGGAGTAGAAACGGATATCTATTTCTTCGCGCTCAGCAAGTTTACGGGCACTCATACTCGGGCGTACCTGGAATCCGGCTATGATAGCATTGGATGCCGATGCAAGCAATACATCGCTTTCGGTAATGGCACCCACACTCTTGTGAATTACATTTACCTGAACCTGAGGTGTTGAGAGTTTGAGCAGTGAATCTGATAAGGCTTCAACCGATCCGTCAACATCAGCCTTCACAATAATGTTAAGCTCTTTGAAGTCGCCGATAGCAATACGGCGCCCAATTTCGTCGAGGGTAATATGTTTCTGTGTACGGATACCTTGTTCGCGCTGTAATTGCTGACGTTTTGTAGCGATTTGTTTAGCTTCACGCTCATCAACCATTACTTTGAACTTATCACCTGCCTGTGGAGCACCGGTAAGGCCGAGTAAAAGTACCGGGGCCGACGGGCCAGCCTCTTTAATGGACAAGTTACGCTCGTTGTACATGGCTTTTACCTTACCATACACTGAGCCTGCAAGTATAAAGTCACCTAATTTCAGGGTGCCGTTCTGAACCAGGAGTTTGGCTACGTAGCCACGTCCCTTATCCAGCGATGATTCAATAACGGTTCCTGAAGCCCTGGCTTCGGGATTTGCTTTCAGGTCGAGGAGTTCGGCTTCGAGCAACACTTTGTCGAGCAATTCGGTAACATTTATCCCTTTTTTGGCCGAAATCTCCTGGCTTTGGTACTTTCCACCCCAGTCTTCAACCAGAATATTGAGTTTGGAAAGTTCTTCTTTTATCTTTTCGGGATTTGCCCCGTTTTTATCAATTTTATTGATGGCAAATACCATGGGAACACCTGCAGCCTGTGCATGGTTGATGGCTTCCTTGGTTTGAGGCATCACAGTATCGTCAGCTGCCACAACAATAATTACAATGTCAGTAACCTGGGCTCCACGGGCACGCATAGCAGTAAATGCTTCGTGGCCCGGGGTATCGAGGAAGGTAATTTTGCGTCCATCCTCCAGTTGAACTTCGTAAGCACCGATATGCTGAGTAATACCTCCTGCTTCACCTGCAATAACATTTGCATTACGGATATGGTCGAGAAGTGATGTTTTACCATGATCAACGTGACCCATCACGGTTACAATCGGGTTACGTGGTTTCAGCATTGCCGGATCATCAGCCTCATCAGTATTCTCAATTGCTTCCTGAACTTCGACACTTACAAACTCAACTTTATATCCGAATTCATCGGCAAGTACCGAAATGGTTTCAGCATCAAGGCGTTGGTTAATAGAAACAAACATACCGAGGGTCATACAGGTACCAATGATTTTGGTAACCGGCACATCCATCATCACTGCAAGGTCGTTGGCAGTAACAAATTCGGTAACTTTAAGTACTTTTTTGTCTTCTTCAAGCCTTGCAACTTCTTCCTGCATGTGCTGGCTGATGACATTACGCTTTTCGCGGCGGTATTTCGATGCTTTTGATTTACCGGTTCCGCTCAGTCGCTGCAGTGTTTCTTTTATCTGCTTCTGGATATCTTCATCCGTAAGCTCAGCTTTTGGCATAGCAGGCCTTGTGTTGCCTTTTGCGCCTGGTTTTGCTTTTGTTTTATCGTGTGGCCTGGCAGGTGTAACTACTCGCGGACTTGTAGTTCCTGGAGCAGCCGTCGATGGAGTTTCGGTTGTTCCGTTTTTGCCTTTGTTCAGGCGTTTGCGTTTGCGTTTCTTCGATTTTGAGTCTTCATCGCTCGACGAAGCCACCGGTTTACGAGGCTCCGGACGTGAAGGTGAAGGCAGCTCAATTTTACTCAGAATTTTTGGTCCTTCAAGCTTGGTGAACTTAGTTTGAAGGAAATTGGAATCGCTCTTGTTATAAATTCCATCGATAGAAGGCTGATCAGTTGTGCGTACGGGTGTTTCTTCCGGGTTTTCGGTTTTTACTGGCTGTTCAACTACGGGAGCTTCAACTACTGCAGGAGTTGGTTCAGGAATTATTACAGGCTCAGGAGTAACTACAGGAGCTTCAGCAATCGGAAGAGTATCTGCTGTTTCCTTTTTATGATCTTTTGCTGAACCTTTCTCTGCTTTCTCTTTTTTCTTTGGTTTTTTATCGAACTGTTTCAGATCGATAGTGCCAAGTACTTTTGGGCCGGGGAGTATAAGATCGTCGCCGGCGGCAGTAATAACCTGCTCTGCAACAGGTGTAGCGGGTGCAGCCTGGGGTTTAACTTCAGCAGTTTCGGTAGTAACAACTTTCTTTTCCTTTACAGGTTCCGGCTGAGGTGCAATTGTTTTTGGAGCCTCAGGTTTAACCTCTTCCTTAACAGGTTGAGGTGTAACAGGTGCTGAAACTACAGGTTTTGCTTCAACTGCCGGGGCAGGAGCAGGTTCAGGTGATTTCTCCACAACAGGTGCCGGGGCAGCCACATGTTTTGGCGCAACAGGCGCTTCGACCGGAGGCTTCGGCTGTGCCGGAGGTGTAACAACACTTTCCTTCACAGTTTTAACTTCAGCAGTTTCCTGTAATGTAGGTTTCTTTTCCTCGGCTTTTGCAGCTTTCTGAGCCTGGTACTCTAATTCGATGTGTTTTGCAATATCCTTTGCAGCCTTATCGGGCTGGTATTCTTTTACCAAAAGAGAATGCATTTCCGGACTTAACTTGGTGTTCGGATTACTATCTATTTTAAAACCCTTCTTATGAAGAAAGTCTACGATAGTTGATACACCGACATTAAATTCGGTTGCGGCTTTTCCAAGCCTGATTGATATGGGTCCGTCTGACATGCTTTTATCGAAATTTCGCCTGAAGCTCGGAATAAGTGAGTAAAAGTACGATTTAATTTTCAAACTTATATGTATTAGCCGCAGATATCAGCTTGCATACATATAGATGCAAAGCCTTGATGATAGAAAAATACACATGGTTTTTTCCTGTCATCATCTGTGTTTATGCGTTATTCAAACTCAGCTTTGAGAATACGGTGCACTTCGCGTATGGTTTCTTCTTCCAGTTGCGAGCGGCGTACCAGTTCTTCGGCACTCAGTTCGAGAACACTCTTTGCAGTGTCGCAACCGATGCTTTTTAATTCATCGATGATCCACTGATCGATTTCGTCATTGAATTCCTGCAGGTCAACATCTTCATAATCGGAATCAGTATCGCGGTAAACATCAATTTCGTAACCGGTCAGTTTACCGGCTAGTTTAATGTTATGGCCTCCTTTTCCGATTGCCAGTGATACCTGGTCGGGTTTCATATATACTTCGGCCCTTTTATTTTCTTCGTCGAGATTGATCGAAGTGATTTTTGCAGGGCTTAATGAGCGCTGGATATACAGGCT
>APMI01055285.1_pt1 | contig 11434 bp, 8 predicted proteins | sample 667938 | NCBI WGS metagenome assembly APMI01 (sample SAMN01084076, study PRJNA167559) | wastewater metagenome | biome: Wastewater | place: Denmark: Ejby Moelle, Odense | collected 2011-11-28 | reverse complement strand
AAACCCAGGAAAACAGGAGAAAGAAATGTATAAGAATATTCGCAAGCTTATTGTCTATTTTAGGCTTATCTATCAGAATGAAATGACACAGGCTAAAGGTATTTCTCCAATCCAAGACACAAACGACGTAATACCTAATCCTGTTGATAAAGCGCTAGATCATTTGTTTAAAACACTTTCACCTACTAAGTTATCTATGAGTTTGCGTAAAATGCTGATAGGCTATATGTGCTATAATTCTAATGATCTGCCTGTTGATTTTGAGGATGTTGTAAATGATTGTTCTCAATTGAGTAATTTATTAGATGGTATCATCCATAAAGACACCCATAAAAATTAGCAATTTATGGATTCATATCAAATCATATATAGAGAAACTGATCATGATATGCATGAGCAGGCTTTTAGTAGGTTTTTTGGCAAATACAGTCAGCGTGATATTTATCAGTATCTACAAAAATTGTGGAAATGTTATAGAGAAAATAATCGTTTAATAGGGCATAACAGCCATAAAGAAGCAGATTTTTTAGAGGAACTCTTAAACGTATTGAACAGCTTAGCTTCAAGTTGTGAGTACTCTGAAGAAGAAATGTTTATTGATTGCTCTTTTTCTGAGCATACATTGGTATGTTTTGACGGGATTGTTTCTTTGCTCAAGCAGGCTATACCTATCGGCACTATCTATAATCTTAGTAACCAAAAAGAAAAACTGGATTTGATTATTGTCTTAGAAAAATGTTGTGGTAAATCTCTAGATACTTTTGAGAATGTAATAGATATGAGCTTATTAGGCTATCCTGATAGTGTTTGCACGCTGCATACTTTTGGTTATTTAAAACAACAGATGTTAGAAGGGAATTTCTTTTACAGTTCTGTATGTATCGAAAAAAATGTTGTTTATAGAAAAAGTACTGCAGAACAGTTGCCTAATCCGGGTTTTAAAATCTATGAGATGACGATAACTCGTTGTAGAAACATATTTGATGCAGAAATGAAGAAAGCTTCTGCATTTTTGAATGGGGCTTTATTCTACATTGATGCCGGAATTTATGAATTGGCAGTTTTTATGTTGCAGCAAACAGCAGAACTCACCTATAGATGCTTTTTGACCATTATGAGAGGCAAGGATATCAAATGCCATTCGCTTACCGTATTGAGGCGAAATCTGAAACGTTTTGTACCTTACCTTACCGGTATTTTCTCTATGGATGAGGAAGAAGAGCTTCGAGACCTTGAGATTCTTGAAAAGGGTTATTGTGATGCTCGTTATAACCATGGATATACCATTACAGAACAAACAGTAAGTTCTTTATATCAGAAGGTAAATATGCTGTATCAAAAGGCTTTTGTCTTATTTGCAGATAAAATAAAAGACCTGAAAGACGAAGCAGGTGCAAGGGAGCCATCTGATACTAAAAATCAAATTCAAGAATGCTGGTGTCTTTTAGCATAGCCTGAACAAACATATGATGGTGTTGTGGGGTGCCAACGGCATTCCATGTACCGGTAATGATGCCTTTAGCTAACTGGTGTTTACCTCTGTCGGTCTTTAGTTTAAATTGTTTGAAGAGTTGCTCATATTCATCAAAATCCTGATTGTTAAAATGTTTTACAATACGATAGGTACGTTTGGTAAATCTGCGTTCTACTATGCTTTCAACCGAAGGAAATATTAAAAGCGCAAATAGTACTACAATGGTTACACCAACGGCCTGTATAAAATACCCAGAGCCTACAGCCATACCAATGGCTGCCACAATCCAGATTACACATGCAGTAGTTAGGCCTTTAACGCGGTTCTCTTCCTTAAAGATTACACCAGCACCTAGAAAGCCTATACCTGTTACAATATTTGAAGCAATGCGGTCATGACTGCTTACTCCGATTTTAATTGAAAGAATAGTAAATAAGGAAGCGCCCAGTCCTATCATGATCATGGTTTTTAATCCGGCAGATTTGCTTCGGTATTCACGTTCGGCACCGATAATGCCACATAGAAGTATGGTTAGCAGAAATTTATTTACCTCTGCCATGGTAAGGTATTTATTGTTGTCGCCAAGAAATCTAAACAATTCTTCCATGTAGGTAAATATAAGTAATTGCTTTGGCTGTTTTTTGAGAAAGAAAAAAACTTAGTTAAATAAAAATCCCTCAAAACGTAAGTTCTGAGGGATTTCTTATAATAGATGCTGAAATAAATTCAGCATAAAGTGCTATTTATTAGCGTTTGATTACATCATGCCGCCCATGCCACCGCCCATTGGAGGGTGAGCACCAGCTCCGGCACCTGCTTCTTCTGGTTCATCAGCTAAAACAACTTCTGTTGTTAATAACATTGATGCAATTGAAGCCGCATTTTCTAAAGCTACACGAGATACTTTAGTTGGGTCGATAACACCGGCACCAATTAAATTCTCATAAACATCTGTACGGGCATTGTAACCAAAATCTGCGTTACCGTCTTTTACTTTTTGCACTACAATAGAACCTTCGATACCTGCGTTCTCGCAAATCTGACGTAATGGCTCTTCGATAGCACGACGTACGATAGAGATACCAGTAGTCTCATCATCGTTATCGCCTTTTAAATCAGCAATTGAATTTACTGCACGGATGAAAGCAACACCACCACCAGCAACGATGCCTTCTTCTACAGCTGCACGAGTTGCGTGTAGAGCATCGTCAACGCGGTCTTTTTTCTCTTTCATCTCAACTTCTGAAGCGGCACCTACGTAAAGCACGGCAACACCACCAGAAAGTTTAGCTAAACGCTCTTGTAATTTTTCTTTATCATAGTCTGAAGTAGTCGTCTCGATTTGAGCTTTGATTTGACCAACACGAGCTTTGATGTCTTCAGTTTTTCCTGAACCGTTGATTACGGTAGTATTGTCTTTATCAACAACAACTTTTTCTGCAGTACCTAAATAGCTTAAATCAGCATTCTCTAATTTATAACCTCTTTCTTCAGAAATTACAGTACCACCAGTTAAGATAGCAATATCTTCTAACATTGCTTTTCTTCTGTCGCCAAAGCCAGGAGCTTTAACAGCCGCAACTTTTAGTGAGCCACGGATTTTGTTAACTACTAATGTAGCTAGAGCTTCGCCGTCTAAGTCTTCAGAGATAATTAGAAGTGGCTTACCAGTTTGCACAGTTTTTTCTAAAACTGGTAACAATTCTTTCATGTTGCTGATTTTTTTGTCGTAGATCAAAATGAAAGGTGAATCTAACTCAGCCTCCATTTTATCAGCATTGGTTACAAAGTATGGAGAAAGATAACCTCTGTCAAACTGCATACCTTCTACGGTTTTAACTTCTGTTTCGGTACCTTTTGCTTCTTCTACAGTAATTACACCGTCTTTACCTACTTTTTGCATTGCTTCTGCAATTAAAGAACCAATAACTTCATCATTATTGGCAGAGATAGAAGCAACTTGTTTGATTTTATTATTGTCTTCGCCTACAGCTTGCGATTGCTCTTTTAAATTAGCTACCACAGCAGCAACTGCTTTATCGATACCGCGTTTTAAATCCATTGGATTTGCACCAGCAGCTACGTTTTTAATACCAGCAGTAACAATAGCCTGAGCTAAAACGGTTGCAGTAGTTGTACCATCACCTGCAATATCGGCAGTTTTGCTGGCAACTTCTTTTACCATTTGAGCACCCATGTTTTCAATTGGGTCTTTTAAATCAATTTCTTTAGCTACAGACACACCATCTTTAGTGATTGTTGGTGAACCGAATTTTTTATCGATAATTACGTTACGTCCTTTTGGACCTAATGTTACCTTTACCGCGTTTGCTAAAACATCAACACCTTTTTTTAAAGCATCACGGGCTTCTACATTATATTTTACTTGTTTTGCCATTGTTATTTTAAGATTTTAGTATTGAGATTGAGTGTGTAAACTCAAACTCATTTAACTTTTAACTTTCTGTTTTTAACCTCTGATTATCCGATTACAGCGTAAACATCGCTCTCACGCATAATTAAGTATTCTTTACTTTCGTGAGTGATTTCTGTGCCGGCAAATTTTCCGTATAACACGATATCACCAACTTTTACAGTCATTGGTTCATCTTTTTTACCAGATCCAACAGCAACTACAGTTCCTTGTTGAGGTTTTTCTTTAGCGGTATCAGGGATATAGATACCCGAAGCTGTTTTTTCTTCGGCAGGAGCAGCTTCTACTACAATCCTGTCTCCAATTGGTTTTAAATTTAAAGCCATAACTCTAATAATATTATTTTGATTTAAAATGTTTAATTTGACAGTTAACATTTCATCAGTTTTTATGCCAATTGGTTTTTACTTGAAAAATTTGGCAAAGCTGTCAGTTTCTTAAAATAAGTTTAACATAGGGATGTCAGTCTGACAGATTGGATGCGGGTGCCAATTAAAAATAAGAGGCTGCCCAAAATCCTTTGGGCAGCCTCATTATTAACTAACTTGATTTTATTCAATTCTAAACGAAGAGATTTTTATCTCCATCCACCATTAGATGTATTGGTACCATCTGCTTTAGCAACAGTACCGAAAGTATAGAAAGGTAGCGGTAAACCAAAGATCTGTAAAGTTTCTGCAGGTAGAGGTAAATGTAGCGGTGTACCTTTCTGTAAAAGGTTCAGTTTTCTCATTTCAAAAAACTGAATACCACAACTTGAGGTATATAACTCTACATGCCTTTCGTGATGAATAGCTTTAATTAAATCTGTTTTATTTGCTGCAACGGGAGGCATATTGCCACGTGTAACGCGAGTTCCAGCATTTATGATGTCAGCAGCTCCTTGAAGATCAGGTGTGGCGCCATAAATTCTTGCTTCGGCTTTCAATAAATCATTTTCTGCTTTATAAACGGCTTGTTTAGGACCAATTCCATTTACAAATTCATCGTCAAAGCGCTCAAAGCGATAATTAGAGAAATGATAATAACCTCTAGCTGCTTGAAAATCAACAGATGGAAGATATTGGAAATCGGTTAGTAACCTTTTATCTAGCGGATTGGTAGAAGCTGGTGGATGAGGGAATGTTGGACTGTCATCCCAGTGCTGAGGCTGGTTTGTAGGATTCATTAAATTAACCACATACATATCAACTCTGCCCCAGCCACCGGCAGTTAAATAATCATCAGCCTCATAATACCATTTTGTGGTTCCATCCATCACTATTGTAAAATCAGCATTGATCCCAGCATCGGCATATGTTTTTACCTTAGCCCAATCTACAGCATTTAAATCGGTCTGATTTCTTGGGGTATATGACAGAATTCTGGCAGCCATCGTATTACAAAGCCTAGCGAATTGGCTGCTGCTATAATCTGCAGGCGTACCTAACCAGTCTTTGGAAATGGTGAAGCTATTTGCTGTAGAAAGTGCAATTGCTTCATCTAAATACTTAACGGCAGCCTTTGTCACTTCTTTATAAGATACGGCTGCATTAAAGTTATTTTCTACTTTATTTACTTCATCTACAACATATGCACGGTCAAATATCATAGCTAAGTTTCCATAAGCTACTCCCTGAGCAAATTTGGCAAAAGCTTTAACCATGTTATTACCGCTACCTCCATCAATAGCAACACCGTCATTTAAGGCTTTAAGTACCAATGATGCCGTGTTTATAGATGAGTACATTCTGTTAAATGTGAAGGCCGTCTGACTTGCGTTGCTATAACTTGGCGAGTTATCCCAAGCATTATTTCTAGGTTCGTAAGACATATCCCTCATGCCAAAGTTTCCCCATGAGCAGGTTGCATGATCTGCTGCGGTTGCTAACATAGGTGAAACCCCACTTGCGCTTTCTGTACCTGTAAATATGGTATTCCATAATCCCGATGTAACATTTTTCACGTCGGCACCAGCGGCGTACACTTTCGCAAAATCAGGGTTGTTATTGTTTTTTACATCTAATAAGTCTTTTTTACACCCTAAAGAAAGCATAATAAATGTGACTATATATAGATTAACTTTTATTCGTTTCATAATCGTGACTTTTAATTTAGAAATCTAAGGATAAAGAGAAAGATATGTTCCTGTAATTAGGGTTCATATAGATGCCATCATAAGGCATTCTGATTGAACCAACCTCAGGATCGTAACCTTTGTAATTTGTAAATGTGAGTAGGTTTCTTGCGATTGCTCTGAAATTCACTCCTTTAACTACATCAGAACCTATTAATTTTTTCAGTGTGGTTCTGGTTAAAGTATATCCTAACGCTACTTCGCGAAGTTTAACATAAGAACCGTCTTCTACCCAATAAGCATTAGGATCATTTTTGTCATACATGCCTGTAAACCAATAATCATAAGCTTTCTTTTCATTTTGAGGTACATTGGTCATATCCATGCGTTTGCTTACCAAGTTAAATGCTAAGCGTTGGTCTTTGCCATTGTAAACATCTCCTCCATTTTTCCAGTCGATTAAGAAATAAAGTGTGAAATTTTTGTATTTCACGGTGTTAGAAATACCCATGATGAATTTAGGATTGCCATCGCCAATTTTTCCATACCAATCTGCTCCGTTTTCTTTAAGGCGTACAGGTAACTCAGTAGGCTTGCCAATTGAACCAGCAGGTACTACATATCCATCACCATTTACAACGTAATCGCCAATTGTTTTGCCAGTAGGTAATTGCCTAGACATCTCGTCTAATGACCTTACAAACTTGTATCCGTACATTACACCATAGGTTTCACCTTCTTTGATGTAGAATAATGCCTGATCTCCCATGCTGCCATCAGAATATAGATACGGGGCTATTGGAAGTTCTGTAATTTTCTGTCTTACTCTAGAAAATGTGAAATTAGAGTTCCAAGACCATTCTTTTTGCTTTAACCAATTTGCGCCTAATGTAAACTCAAAAGTGTTTGATTTTACAGCACCTGCATTTTGGTATTGACGGGTGAAACCATCATTAAGGAAAGGAATTAGTTTTACATCTAGGAATTGATCTGTTGTTTTTGATTTAGCGTAGGTTGCTTCAAAATTAAACATCTTTAAGAAATCTACATTTAATCCTAATTCTGTTTCAGTAGTTTTTGAAGGCTTTAAGAATGTATTTCCTTTTTGGTTTGCAGAGGTATTTCCTTGAGATAGGTTATATGTTTCATAGCGCCATGCAAAACCAGGTCTAATACCTGCAGTACCGATAGCGGCACGTACTTTTAATTCATCTATTCCTTTGATGTGAAGATCTTGGCTGATACGATACGCACCTGAAACTCTATAGTAAGAATTCCAACGGGCATCAGGGCCAAATAAAGATGAACCATCTCGACGGAACATTCCATCTAATAAAAACTTGTCTTTATAATCTAGACCTATAATTGCAAAATAGTTTTGTGCTCTTTCTAGGGTATTGCTTGAACTAGCGCTAGCAATAGATTTGAAGTTATTAAAGTTCTCAACTCCTGCAATAACAAATTCATTTGCTGTTGTACTGTTTGTTTCATACTTGTTGTTTTCATATAAGTATGAAAGTTTACCTTTTACGCCTAAATCGCCAAAGCGTTCATTCAAATTAATGATAAACTGTGTACTTTGATTTACTGTTTCTGAACTTGTTTTGGTCATACCTCCTTTTGTGTAAGCCATATAGTCCATTGCAGCAGCTCCACCTGATCTAGTTAAGAAATCGATAGGGGTTATAGAGGTATATCTGTAATTATTGGTTTCAATTGAGTGCATAGCATCAATATTTAACCATTTAGTGATTTTGGCATTGGCAGCAAAATTACCCAACCATCTTTTGGTACTTTCGTTGTTTTTTATTTTAGAAAGTGGATATAATGGGTTTGTAACCTCACCATTAAAATTATTTACCCTTAAATAGTAAGGTTGACCATCGGGGTTATTGCCTTCTAAGCTTACGTCTCTTTCTTGTCTGGCAATGCTATAGAATAATCCACCACCGCCTCCAGGTGTTTGCACTATTCTGTTTATGAATACGTTCGTGGCACTTACTTTTAGCCATGAACTTATGTTTTGATCTATGTTCAGTCTGAAATTCTGTCTTTTGTAACCATCTGTCATTGAAACAACTCCTTGTTGAGCATTATTTTCAAATGAAGCATAGACATTTCCGTTCTGACTACGATTTGAGATAGCGATATAATTTGTATAGTTGTTACCTGTTCTGAAAAACTCTTCCTGCTGGTTTAGCATAACGCCATAAGGTTTATCCATGTAATGGTCGTCTGCTAGAGTTCTATTCCCAGCAATTCTTGTGTCAAATTTAGCATACTGATAACCTGCAGGATAAGTTACACCAGCATATTTAGTGAACTGGCCTTTGTACTGCTCCCAGTCTGTCGCCAATTTATACGGGTGTGAATCTGCTACTTCTAAGTATTTTGCTAAATTTTGAAAACCTAGCTCGTTGCGTATATTGATAGATGTAGAATTTAGTGCTAGTGACTTTCCGCGTTTAGTGATAACCGAGATTACACCATTACCAGCCCTAGAACCATATAGTGCTGATGCTGCTGCACCTTTTACAACTTCAATGGCTTCTACATCATCTGCATTTAAATCTGCTAAACTTCCACTCATTATTACCCCATCAACAACAATTAGGGGAGAAGAGGATACTAAATTTAGGTTGTTGTCGGCTCTTAATAAAATGTCTAATGACTGGCCAGGAGCACCACCAGATGAAGTTGCTTTTAATCCGGCAACTTTACCAGACAGTGCAGAAGAAAGAGAGGATTGTGGAATTGCATTGAGTGTTTCTGCATTTACTTTTGTTACAGAAACGGTCATCTTCTCTTTGGTGGTAGCTCCTGCAACCCCTGATACAATGATCTCACTTAATTGCTGTGCTCCAGATTCTAATGCGATGTTTATTGTTCTGGCATCCCCAATAGCTCTTTCAGTTTCCTTGAAGCCAATTGAGCTAAAAATTAGCGTTGAGTTCGGGGGCACAGAGAGAGAATACTCACCTTTCTCATTTGTTGATACCCCGAGATTGGTGCCTTTTACTTTGATACTTACTCCGGGTATGGGTAGTCCATCTTCTTTTGAAGTGACTTTACCTGTGATTGTTCTATTTTGGGCTATAGCCGAGGTGGCAATAAGCAGCAAAATGAACAAACTTTGTAGAAGTTTTTTCATAAATTCAATTAATTGAAGATATTTTTATCCGAATAAATCGACCTATATAATTATTGCACAGTAGTATAAAGGCTAACTTATATACCAAAACCTTCCTTCTTGCTTTTTGACCCTCCTTGGTCTAATTGATATAAAAATGAATATTGCTTTGGAATCGATTTTTTTTTTTATAGAAAAGTACTTTTTCCTAGTATTCTTCTAATAAAGTAATCTTGCTTCATTGAAAGAGCTGAATACATTAAAAATGTAACATAAAGACAATTAATCAATTACATTTTTGCTTTTCTTTCAAAGAGTCATGTTTTTGTAATAATAAAAAATATGACATTATAGAAAATAAAATTTGCATTTAATTTTTACAGTTGTTAACTTGTAATTAATTAATCATTAACTAAAACCTAAATTAATTGATTTCAAGAATAGGTTTCTTAAAAGGTTATTAGGGATGAGGCAAGAGGTACATTGAAATAGCTACAAACGCTTCAAGAAATAATAGCTTTTGCAAATTATCCTCGTACTTCTCTGTATTTTAAGATTGTTGTATAAAAAAACTCCTTAGCGATGAACTAAGGAGTTTTTGCAAATTCGTTTTAACCAGAATTATTTTTTTGTACTGTCGCCGGTTTTAGCTGGAGCAGCTTCTTGTTTTTGTAAACCACCTCCAATTACTGATGGAGTTGCTGTTTTATTGATGTGGTCATCAATTTTTGAACCTGTACTTGCGCCACCGTTTTTTGAAGCTACTGTAATAGCCATGCTAAAAACAACAAGTAATGCTAACAAAACCCATGTTCCTTTTTCTAAAACATCTCCTGTGCGTTGTACACCAAACATATTGCTGTTAGCGCCGCCTGTAGCTAAACCACCACCTTTAGGGTTTTGAACTAAAACAAAAAGACCTAAAGCGATGCATACAACAACTAATAAAATAATTAAAAAGGTTACCATAATATCGTTATTCTTAAATTTTCTTTTCTAATGATTGTATAAGGTCGGCAAAGTAACGGCTTTTTTCTGGAAACTTCAAACTTAATTTTTGATAAGTGTCTATTGCCTTGTGATAAAGCATCTGTTCAATGTAGATTGATGCTAAAGTTTCTGATACTAAATCATAATTATCTTCAGCACTTTTCTTAGCCTTATTTTCGTTATTGATCTGATCTGGCTTTAAAGGCTTGATCTGAGGATCATTTTTAATAAAATTGTTGATGAGCTCATTTTCTTTGGTAGCGATACCAGTAATAGTACTATTCCCATCTTCTTCGAGTGGAGATTGGGCATGGAAAATATGCTCTACATATTGTTGCTGAAGCTCAGAGCCTACGTTTTCGGTACTTGTTCTCTGTGTAACAAAAGGTCTGAATACAGCTTCGTAATGTTTACGGGTTTTAGCCAGCCACCAAAGAAAAGTAAACGGAAGTTGATCATCGTCATATTTACTTACGTTCGCTTCGGCATGGGTATTGTCTTTTTGAGGTTCGATAGTATTTAGAGCAGCAGTTGTTTCTTCAGCATTTGATGCCGTTTCTTCTTCTACCTTTTCTGAAACAAAATCCTTATCGAAATAGAAAAAATCAGTATTGGCTAAACTCTCTGGCTCTAAATGATCGCTAACTGCTTTCTCTTCAATAATGGTATTATTCATGCTTGCATATTCACTTGATGGTTCTTCAAGGAAATCTGCATAATGTTCTTGAGGAATATGCGTATTTGTACTGTCTATAGTTTCAATTACAGGTATGTTTTCTACAACATGAATTGGATTTTCCTGCAAGGTCTCTGTAGCTTTAGGAATGATTAGCTCGCTTATTTCTTCAAATACCTCTTGTTCATCAAGTTCGGTATTTGGAACTATGGTTTCAATAGGTGCTTCTGTCTTTTCATAATGAGAAACAGATTCTTCCTGCTGCGCCAAATGATGAGCGTCATCAAGTTCTGCTTGGCCTTCATGAGAGCCAACAAGTGTAACAGACTTATATTTTACGATTTCAATCTCATTCAGTTTCTTTAACGACTTGGGGTCGTTTATTAATCGGTGCAAAATTGTGCCATTGTTATAAATGGCTGCTTTGGTTAATGATTTTGAGGCCTCTGGTGTATTGCTTTCTGCTTTGGCCAGCAAAAGATATAATTGCTGATAATAAGGATATTTTTGAGTTAGTCCATGTAACATTTCAGCATGCTCAGGCATTACCAGCCAAGGTTGCGCCAGTAATTTAGAAAGTTGCTGTTTATGTTGGTCATTTAACTCCATGTCGCTAAGATAGTAATTGAAAGCTCAATTTCTTACCATTGTGCAAAAGCATCATTAAAAATGCT
>APMI01037762.1_pt1 | contig 11439 bp, 9 predicted proteins | sample 667938 | NCBI WGS metagenome assembly APMI01 (sample SAMN01084076, study PRJNA167559) | wastewater metagenome | biome: Wastewater | place: Denmark: Ejby Moelle, Odense | collected 2011-11-28 | reverse complement strand
CGTGGGAAGGCCGGCCGGCCGGGCAGGACCTCACGCGCCCAGCGGCCGGGTTGCGGGCGCTCGCAGCGATCGTGAGGGCAACCCTGATCGCCGGCGCCGCGCATCGCCTGCTGGAAGTGACCACCCGCCATGCCAACGAACGGGTGCAGTTCGGCAAGCCCATCGGCCGCCAGCAGGCCCTGCAGCAGAACCTCGCGGTCATGGCGGAAGACGCCGTCGCCGCCCGCATCGCCGCGCAATTGGGCTGCGCGCAGGGGCTCGATGTTTCGCTGGCCGCTGCGGCGGTTGCCAAATCGACCGCCTCGTCCGTCGCGGCGCGGCTCGCCGGCACCGCCCATGCCGTCCACGGCGCGATCGGGATCAGCGAGGAATTCGACCTCCAGTTGCTAACCCGGCGGTTGCACGAATGGCGCCTGGCGGACGGCTCCGAAGGATACTGGAACGGCGTGCTGGGCGCGGCGCGGCTCGCCGATCCGGCCGGTTCGGTGGACTGGATACGCGCCGAAGTCTTCGCCTGAAAGCGGGACCGCAGGAAACGCCCTACCCGGCGCTGTCCTCCGCCAGTGCCGCCGCTTCTGCCGCACAATCGCGATCCGGAGCCTTGTGCGGCTGGCTCGCCAGTTCGGCCCGGGCGGCCGCCAGATCGGCCTGGAAGCCCGGTTCCAGCTGCATCCGCGCAAAGACGGCGGAGGCGACGACGCGGCCTTCCTCGATATCGCTTTCCCAATGGACGTTGCAGATCCGGCGGCTCTCGCCAAAGGTGCGGCCGCGCGCGACCAACTGCGTCGCGCGATCGGGGATCAGTTCCGCCAGCAGCAGCCCCCAGCCATAGCCGATAGCGCTGTGGCCGGAGGGATAGGACCCGTTGGTGCGAAGGCCGGCTTCCTGCGAAGGCGTGCAGGTCGGCTTGCCGTTCTCCATAAAGGGGCGGGGGCGCTTGTACTTGTCCTTGGCGCCGCTCGTCGCCATGCCGAAATCGATCATGGCGCGGCGCATCAGCCGGTTGAGCGCGGGCGTGTCCGTCGGTGTGATGGCAAGGCCGGCGGTGCAGGAAAAGGTGCCGGTGGCCTTGGGCGACCACAGGTCGGCATCGCTCGCCGCCAGCGCGAAACGCGCCTTGCCCTGCAAGACCAGCGCGCGGTCGGCGGCGGCATGGTCCCGCGCTTCCGTGGCGGAACCGGCCCCCGGCGCGGGAGGAACGAGCGCCACGCTGTCGATGCCCGCGCCCGGCGCCAGGTAACCTCCCGCGCCCGGCGCGGTCATCGCCAAGGGCAAAGGGGTTGCGCCGGACGATCCGGGCGAGGTCTGTCCTGCAAGCGCGGCGCCCGCGCCAGCGCCGGTCAGCAGCAGGGCGATAAGGGTGATCGTGCCGCGGTTGGTCATTGCTTCTGCCTCGTTCGTTCAAGCGCCGGCTGGCTGCCGGGGAGGGTGATGCCAGTCCTTTTTCGCTTCGCCAACCCTGCGCTTCACGCGCGGCTCGAGACAATGCGAAACGCCCGCGCAAATGGCGTATTGCCCGTCACCGCCCGCCGCCTTAGCCACCGCGTCGCTGCGGTTCTTGCGAGGGCTGGCAGCGTCTGTGGCGCGTTCGGTCCGGAAGGGTAACAGCATGATGTGGAAGGCCGGTGCAGGTCTGGCTTTGACGATGGTTGCCATGCCAGCGGTTCCCGCATGCGCTCAAGGGACGGCGCCGTCGTCCGCGACCGTTGCCGTGCCGGCACCGCCCTTTGTACCGGCCGACTTCAACGTTCCGACCCACGTGGAAGGACCGGGTTTCACGATCGTGCCGCTCGCCCCCGCCTTGGCGAAGATCGATTACGACGCCTACATGGCCTCCATCGAACACTTGCAGAAGACCTTTTCGCGCAGCACCAACTGGCCCCGCGAGGGTATCTCCGCTGCCGACGCCGTGCAGGACATGGAAACCGAGCAAGCCCGGTTTCAGGGCCGCAAGTCCTTTGCCTATTCCGTGTTGACGCCCGATGGCACGCGCGAACGCGGCTGTGTCTATGTCTATCCCAGCACTGTTCCGGGCTACGACGCCGTGGTCAGGTTATGGGTGACCAAGGCCGAGTACGACGCGGGCTTCGACGCCGAACTCTACACGTGGGTCACCGGCTGGGTGCAGGCCAAATGGCCTTTCGTGAAAGTGGCCTATCCCGGACGCGCGATCGAATGGAGCGCCTGGGATGCTATGGTCGCGGCGAGCAAAACCGGGAAAGCCGGATCAGCGGCGCCAGCGCAGTGAGTCGAGCAGTTGCCGGGTGCCGGCCCTGAAGCGCTTGGAGCATGGTGCCCGCGTCCAGATTGACGGTAGCGGCTCCCGGTGATGGACGCTTAATGCTGCGCAGTATCGCCAGCGCTATTGTGTTGACGAATCAACTATTGTGCGTCTAGCTCGAAGGATGACGACGCCTCATCCGTTCCAGCCGCGCCTTGAGCATGCCTTCACGATCTCGATCACCCTCTCCCGGCCAAGCTGGGTCACGCCTGCCGCAAGGGGGGATTCGCGTGCGGCGATTTATGCCAAGGACGGTGTGGTCGAAGGGCCACGGCTCAACGGCCGCGTGGTGCCGATGTCGGGCGGCGACTTTCCGCTGACGCGTCCGAACGGGGTGATCGACTTCGATGCGCGCTATCTGCTGGAGGCGGACGACGGGGCGATCATCTACCTGGAAAACCGGGGCTTCCGCTGGGCGCGCAATGACGAGATCGCGGGGCGGATGCGGCGCAACGAGCCGGTGGGCTTCGACGACTACTACATGCGGGTGACGCCCCGGTTCGATGCGCCGGAAGGGCCGCACGCCTGGCTGTCGCAGCATGTCTTTGTTGGCGTGGCGGAAAAGATCCCCGGCGCCAACCGCATCCATTACTTCGTTGTGCTGTGAGCGGGAACGGATCTGGCACTGCACTTTCTTCCCTGCATTCCCGAGGAAACCCGATGACGCTGTCCCCTGCCGATTGCCGCCTGGAGCATGTGTTCGATATCGAAGTCCTGTTCGGCACCGACCGGGTTATCTTCGGGCCGCTGCCCGGCGGCGGAAACCAGGGCTATACCCCGGCGATCGGCGGCACCATTTCCGGGCCGCGCCTGTCTGGCACAGTGGTGCCGCACAGCGGCGCGGACTACGCGACGGTGCGCGCCGACGGCACCATCGAACTGAACGCGCACTATCTGCTTCAGGCCGACGACGGGACGACGATCTACATCCAGAACAAGGGCTATCTCGTCCGTCCGCTACCGGGTGAGCCGCAGCCGTCGTACTTCCGGCTGACGCCCTATTTCCGCGTGCCCGAGGGGCCGCACGACTGGCTTTCGCGCACGGTCATCGTCGGCGGAGGCGAACGGCGGACGGATCCCGACCGCTCGCTGTTCCGATATTACGCGCTGGTCTGAGCGCGGCGGCCCTGGCTCCTCTTTCGGCAAGTCTGGTAACGGCGTCTGCCCCGACGGATCGCGTCGGGAGTGCTGGCGCGCTCCGTCCCTATTGGCCTCCTCTGGCGCTTGACTCCCGTCACCAGCGCTCTTGCGTTGCGGGGTGAGGGGCGTGCAGCATAAGCGGGAGATACAGGCGATGGATCAACAACAAGAGGTGCCATGACTGAACCGCCGCGTGGTGCCGCCGAGCGCGTCGCCTACCTGATCCGTTTGGTCGCCGCCGGCCCGCACCGGTTTAGTCTGGGCGAACTCGCCGCGCGCGCGGAACTGCCGCCAAGCACGGTCCATCGCCTGCTCAAGGTGCTGTTTGACTGCGGTTTCGTGGAGCGGGGGAGCGGGCAGAGCTATCGCCCGGGACGCGAACTTTACCGCACCGCCTCGCAGCTCATCGCCCGGTTCGATCTGACCCGCAGCGCGCGGCCGTTCCTGGACATGCTGGTCGCCGAATGGCAGGAGACGGCGGTGCTGTGCGCGTACAGTCCACCGGGCCGGTGCGGGATCATCGCGGATGTCGTTCCCACGCCGCACCTGTTGCGGTTCGCGGTGGAGAAGGGGGGCGAAGTTGCCCTGCCCTGGGGTTCGCTCGGACGGGCCATTCTGGCGTTCCTGCCGACGGGGGAAGGGGAAATCCTGCTGCGCGAGGCGGGTGATGGCCCGCTGACAGGGCGCCCCCGGCCAACGCGGGCGGAACTGGAAGCGGACCTCGCGCGAATCCGGAAGGAAGGAACGGCGCGCTATTTCGATCCGCGTCACGACATCGCCGGCATCGCCGCGCCGATCTTCGGGGCGGAGAAGGAAATGCTGGGCTGCATCGGCGTGACCATGCCTTCGGCACGCTACCGGCTGCATGAAGAGGATGACCTTGCCGCCGCCGTCCGCGGGGCGGCCATGCGGATCAGCGAACTGGCGGCCATCTCGTACAGCTAGTTTTCCGTATAATGGAATTGTGATTCCGAAATTCGGAACGCCCTTGACCGTTGATTTATCAACATGCTCTATACCTCCCGTAGGCCGGGACAAAGATGGCCGCAACAAGGGGAGATGGACGAATGGCGCGTGGTGCTATGTTACGGGCGGCCGGCGGTTCGGTGATGGCGCTGGCCGGCGCGATGCTCTGGGCAGGGCCGGGTTTCGCACAGGAAGCTCCGGACAACACGACCAAGGGCAAGGACCCGGCGTCCGAGGAGATCATCGTCACCGCGCAGTTCCGCGACCAGAAACTGCAGGACGTGCCCATCGCGATCACGGCGATGAGCGGCGCCATGCTGGAACAGCGCGGCCAGACCAACCTCGTCGATCTGGGCGGCAAGGCCCCGAACGTGACGCTCCGGACGGCTTCGGCGAACTTCGGTCCCGCCGTCGTCGCTTACATTCGCGGCGTTGGCCAGCGCGATACCTCGTTCGCGCTCGAACCGGGTGTCGGCATCTATGTCGACGACGTCTATCTGCCGACGATGCAGGGATCGATGCTTAGCCTCATCGACCTTGACCGCATCGAAATCCTGCGCGGTCCGCAGGGAACGCTCGCCGGTCAGAATTCGATCGGCGGCGCGATCAAGCTCTATTCCAAGAAGCCCGATGGTTCGAACGACGGCTACCTGTCGGCGACCTACGGCAGCTACAACCGCATGGAACTGCGCGGCGCGGCGAATTTCACGGTGGTGCCGGACAAGCTTTTCGCCCGCCTTTCGGGCGTTGCGGTCAAGAAGGACGGCTACGTCACCCGCTACGATTATGCCTGCACCCATCCCGGCAGCACGCTGCCGAGCATGGTGGCCGCCGACAAGTGCAAGCTGGGCACCGAAGGCGGCAAGGAATACGTCGCCGGGCGGCTCGCGCTGCGCTGGCAGGCTTCCAGCCGGGTCACGGTGGACCTTGCGGCGGACGTGACGCGCGACAACAGCGAGGTCGGCCCCGCGACGCTGCTCTACGTCGGCCGGCAGGCGGTCCCCGGCGCAACGCTGACCGGCGTGGCGACGCCGCCATCCTCGGCCTATGTGCTCAATGGCAACGTCTTCGGCACGGCATCGGGTTCGCCCTACATCTCGTATTCGCCCTACGGGAACTACGCGCAGGATACGTTCACCAAGAGCCCCTTTGTCAGCTACGAGAACTATACCGAGGTTACCCCGCGCGATGGTTCGGGCACGTGGTCCGCGCCGCTCAAGGGCTTGATCAACAGCTGGGGCATCTCGGGCACGATCACGGCGGAGTTGACTGACAACCTCAACCTCACCTCGATCACCGCCTATCGCAAGTTCGACGGCAACTATTCGTCGGGCGACAGTTCGCCGTTCAACACCGGGCTGCAAGCGAACCGTGTCTATAACCACCAGTTCAGCCAGGAACTGCGCCTGTCCGCCAAGCTGGGCGACATGGTGAACCTGACCGTCGGCGGGTTCTATCTGGACAGAACCAGCCGCAACCGGTCGCGCGTCACGCTGCCGACGCTGAACTTCATCGAGGACAACCGGATTCCGGCCAAGACCAAGGCCGTGTTCGCCAACGCCGAAGTCTCGCCGCTGGCACGGCTGACCATCCTGGGCGGCATCCGCTACACCGACCAGAGCAAGACCTTCATCTATGGGCGTGAGGGCATTCCCGGCTCGTCCACCGGTGGCGCCGTTCCGGCTTCGCTGGCGCCGCTCAACGGGCTGTCGCGGGAATTCTCGGGCAGCCGGGTCGATTACCGGCTTGGCGCGCAGTACCACCTGACCGACGCGATCATGGGCTATGCCCAGTTCTCGACCGGCTTCAAGGGTGGCGGTATCAACCCCCGGCCGTTCTTCCCGGCCCAGGCGCTGCCGCACAATCCGGAAACGCTCAAGGCCTATGAAATCGGCCTGAAGAGCGAATTCCTCGATCATCGCGTGCGCCTCAACACATCGGCGTTCATCAACAAGTACAACGACATCCTGGTGACGGTTTCGAACTGCCCGGTGGCGGTGGGCGTGCCGGCCGCGCCGTGCGCGCTGCCGCTCAATGCCGGCAAGGCAACGATCAAGGGCTTCGAGGCCGAACTCGCGCTGCGTCCGGTACAGGGGCTCTCGATCGACGCATCGCTTGCCTATCTCCACTTCAAGTACGATTCGATCAGCGCGATCGCGGCCAGCGCCGGCATCGGACTGGAGGACAAGGGCGTCTACATCTCGCCCTGGCAGTGGAGCTTTGGCGCGCAGTACGAGTTCGATCTGGGCAAGGCTGGCACGATCATTCCGCGCATCGACGTCAACCATGAGGACGCGTTCGAGCGCAATGCCAACAACGTCGACGCCGCGACCGGGGGCAAGGACATCTTCGGCGTGATCCCCAGCCGCACGCTGGTCAATGCCCGCGTGGCCTACGCGACGGCCGAGAAGGACTGGGAACTGGCGGTGGAAGTCCGCAATCTTACCAACAAGCTCTATTATTCCGACATTTTCGACAATCGCGGATCGACCAATTCGATCCAGGGCGTTCCCGGTGAACCGCGCACCTGGGCCGTCACGCTCAAGCGCCGTTTCTAGGAACGGCTGATGCGGCGAAGGACGGCCTGTGGGTTGTCCTTCGCCGGACATCCGGCCCGGTCGGAGACCGGCGACCCGCACTATCGCAGGAAAGGAATGACCGTGTCGTCTCGACCCGTTGCCAACCCCGCCGTTCCGGCCACCGAAATTCCCGCCGGAACCCCCATCGTCGCCGGCCTGCCGATGCCGGAGTTCAGGCGGATTGGCGTCGAACCGATCTCGGGCGCCTGTGGCTGCGAGATCACCGGGGTGGACCTGCGCCAGCCGCTTGACGCGGAAACGCTGGCCGAGGTGATGAAGGCGTTCGAGCAGTTCCTTGTGATCGTGTTCCGCGATCAGGATCTGACGCCGGAACAGCACAAGGCCTTCTCGCGCTATTTCGGCGAGTTGACCGAACTGCCGCAGGCGCCGACCTATGCCGGCCATCGCGACATGCAGGAAGTCCGCCGCGAAGCGCACGAGCCGGAAAACGTGGTGCCCTCGTTCGAGCATTTCCACACCGACAGCCCGTTCCTGCCCACGCCACCCAAGTGCATCGTGATGCGCGCGCTGGAAGTGCCGCAGTGGGGCGGGGATACGGCCTTTTCCAACGCCTACCTTGTCTATGAACACTTGTCCGACGGGATGAAGACGCTGCTCGATGGGCTTCAGGTCGTCTATTCGGGCAAGGACATCTGGGCGAAGAACGAAAAGCTCGACCCCGACAAGCGGTTGCGCCTGCGCGAAAGCCACGATTTCACCGAGGACCAGCTCGAAAGCATCCATCCGGCGGTGCGCGTCCATCCCGAAACCGGGCGCAAGGCGCTGTTCGCCACGAGCGCCTATTTCAAGCGCTTCGTCGGCTGGAGCGAGGACGAGAGCCGCGCCTTGCTGGCCTACCTGCAGAGCCTGGCGCAGCACCTTCACTACCATTGCCGCATCAAGTGGCAGAAGGACACGCTGATCGTGTGGGACAACCGGTTCACGCTGCATCGCGGGGTCCACGATTTCAAGTACGAGCGGCGGCATCTGATCCGTACCACCGTGGTGGGCGAGCGCCCCGTCGGTCCCCAGGCCGGCAACTGAACCACGGCGGACACGGAGAAACGGCATGAAGGTGAGCGCCGCGATCGCGGAAATCCTCAGGCGCGAGGGCGTCGACGTCATTTTCGGCTATCCGCGCAACGCGGTGCTGGAAACGGCGGCGGCCATCGGCATCCGCCCGGTGATCGTCCGGCAGGAACGCACCGGCGTCCACATGGCCGATGCGCTGTCCCGGCTGACGCGCGGGCGCCGCATGGGCGTGTTCGCGATGCAGCACGGCCCAGGCACCGAGAACGCCTATGGCGGCGTGGCGCAGGCCTATTCGGAAAGCGTGCCGGTGCTGGTGCTGCCGCAGGGCTATGCCCGGCGCATCGCCCACGTGCCGGACAACTTCAACGCCTCGATCTCGATGCGCGACGTGACCAAGACGGCGGAACCGATCCTGCGTGCAGAGGACACGCCGGCGGTGCTGCGCCGCGCCTTCTCGGCGCTGCGCAACGGCCGGCTGCGCCCCGCCCTTGTCGAAATGCCATGGGACGTGCTGGCCGAGGAGATCCCGGGGGAACTGGACTACCGCCCGGTGATCAGCACCCGTTCCGGCCCCGATCCGGCGGCGGTCGAGGCGGTGGCGGACCGGCTGGTCGCCGCGCGGCGGCTGGTGATCCATGCCGGGCAGGGCGTGCACTGGGCCGAGGCTTATGCCGAGCTGCGCGAACTGGCGGAACTGCTGGGCGCGCCGGTATCCACCAGCCTGGAAGGCAAGAGCGCGTTCGACGAAACGCATCCGCTGGCGCTGGGATCGGGCGGGGCGGCCATCCCCGGCCAGCTGCGCCATTTCCTTGATCGCGCGGATCTGATCCTCGGCATCGGCTGCAGCCTGTCGGAGACCGCGTTCGGCGTGGCCATGCCCGATCATGTGCCGATCATCCACGCCACGCTCGATCCCGCCGACATCAACAAGAGCGTGCGCTGCGAAGCGGCGCTGGTGGGCGATGCGCAGCTGACGCTGGCCATGCTCGTCGCCGCCTGCCGCGCCCGGCTGGACGCGCCGCGCGATCCGTCGGCCGCCATTGCCGAAATCCGCGAGGTGGAAGCCCGCTGGCTGGCGGAATGGTTGCCCTTGCTGGAAAGCGACGACACGCCGCTCAGCCCCTATCGCGTGCTGTGGGAACTGCAGCGCACGGTGGACGTGGCCAACACGATCATCACCCACGACGCCGGCTCGCCGCGCGATCAGCTGACGCCGTTCTGGAAATCGGTGACGCCGCTGTCTTACCTCGGCTGGGGCAAGTCGACGCAGTTGGGCTATGGCCTGGGCCTGGCGATGGGTGCAAAGCTCGCCTGCCCGGACAAGCTGTGCATTAATGTCTGGGGCGATGCCGCCATCGGCTTTACCGGCATGGATTTCGAAACGGCGGCGCGCGAACGGCTGCCGATCCTTTCGATCCTGCTCAACAACAGCGCCATGGCCATCGAACTGCCGGTCATGCCGATCGCCACCGAGCGCTATCGCAGCACCGACATCTCGGGCGATTACGCCGCCTTCGCCCGCGCGCTGGGCGGCTATGGCGAGCGGGTGACCACGCCCGACCAGATCGCCCCGGCGATCCGGCGCGGCATTGCCGCGATCGAAGCCGGCCAGCCCGCGCTGATCGAGTTCATCACCCATACCGAAACGAGGGCTTCGCGCCTGTGACCGTAGCGGTGCCGCGTCGCAGCCTGTCGGCCGGGGAACGCCATGCGTTTGCCGCCGGCGACGAGGCGGCGCTGGCCGACCTGCGGGCCGATCTGCGCGCGGCGTTCACCCACGGCGCGCGGGCGATCGTAGTCGAAACCGGCGACCCCTCGATTGTGGGGGAGGATGGCTTCGCCGAGCGCCTGCTGATGCTGGGGCGCTGGCTGGGCGCGCCATCGATCCAGTCGCCGCAAGGGGAACTGGTCGCGCGGGTGGAACGGCGGCCGGGCGACGCGCAGGCGCGCGGCACGCATTCCGATCTCGAACTGGCACCGCATACCGATCTGCACGACATTCTGGCGCTGGGCACTGTGCGCGAGGCGATGCGGGGCGGGGATTCGTTTCTGGTCCGCGCGGCGGACCTGCACGACGCGGTCCGGCGGCGGATGCCGCATCACCTGCCGACGCTGCGCGAGGGGTATTTCTTCGGCACCAACCCGGTGCTCCGTTCGCGCGCGCCGGTCAGCGCGGAGAAGGTTCCGGTGTTCGCCGGCGAAGGCGATGGGGTGCAATGCTGCTTCAACCCCTATTTCCTGCAAGCCGCCGCGCGCACGCGGGGGGAAGCGCTGCCGCCCGCGCTTGCCGCTGCCGTCGCCGATCTGCGCGCGCGGGCGCTGGAACTGGCCGGGACCGCGCAATTCCGCCTCTCGCCCGGTGACGTGGTGCTGTGGCACAACTGGTCGTGGCTGCACGGCCGCACCGCGTTCGAGGACAATCCGGAGCAGCGCAGACTGTTGCTGCGTCTGTGGCTGCGCTCGGACTTGTGCCCCCCGGCCGACATGCGCTTTGCCGAGCGGTCGGTGGCCATCGACGACGATCACGAATGCACCCGGCGCGAAGGGATGAGGGTAGAATGAGCGCGATCAACGAAGCCGGCGAGGACAACGCCACGTGGCCGTGGTCGGCCACCTGGCCGCTGTTCATCCTCACGCTCATTTCCGTGTTCAACTACCTCGACCGGGCGTTGCTGGGGCTGGTGCTGCCGATGATCAAGCGCGAGTTCGGCGTGTCCGACACCGCGCTCAGCCTCGCCACCGGCCTCGCGTTCATTTTCCTCTATTCGTTGCTGGGCCTGCCGATCGCCTGGCTGGCGGACCGCTTCAACCGGCGCAACATCATCGCCATCGGGCTGGGCTTCTGGAGCCTGATGACGGTGCTGACCGGCTTCGTCACCAGCATCTGGCAACTGGCCATCGCGCGCTTTCTGATGGGCGCGGGCGAAGCCTGCGGGCTGCCGCCGTCGAACTCGATCATCGCCGACCTGTTCCACCCGCGCCGGCGGCCGCTGGCGCTGGCGATCTTCGGCACGGCCAATTCGATCGCCTTCATCGTGTTCTTCCCGATCGCCGGCTGGATCGCGCAGAACCATGGCTGGCGCGCGATGTTCGTGGCGATGGGCGTGCCCGGCATGATCGTGGCGCTGCTGCTTCTGCTGACCGTGCGCGAGCCTGCGCGCAAGACGCCGCCGCGCGAGCGCGAGCGGCTGTCCGCCACGCAGATCTTCGCCGACATCCGGACGCTGTTCGCGGACAAGTGCTACGCCTGGATTTTCGCGGGTGTTACCCTGATGGGAGCGAACGTGTGGGCGGCGGGGGCGTGGACGCCGACGTTCTTTTCGCGCGTGCATCACATGGGGCTGGCCGAGATCGCCGGCACGATCGGGCCGACGCGCGGCTTCATCGGCGCGGCGGGCGTGCTGTGCGGCGGGCTGCTGATCGACCGGCTGCCCGCCAGCC
>APMI01013653.1_pt1 | contig 11441 bp, 7 predicted proteins | sample 667938 | NCBI WGS metagenome assembly APMI01 (sample SAMN01084076, study PRJNA167559) | wastewater metagenome | biome: Wastewater | place: Denmark: Ejby Moelle, Odense | collected 2011-11-28 | reverse complement strand
ACCAGCTTCATGTCCGGCCACTTCTCTTCCATGCGGGCGATGAAGGCGGTGATGCGCTTGTCGTGGTTATCCTGGCCGGGGTTTTCCAGGACCGCATATTCGCCCTTGCCACCCATCTTCTCGGCAATCGCGTCGGCGGCATAGGAGCCTTCGCGGTTGTTGTCCGAGGTGATGAACGAGACGCGCTTGGAAAGCGGCGAGTCGGCGGCGAAGGTCACGACGGCCGTGCCCTGGTCGATGGCGCGGTTGATCGGCTCGATGAACGGATCGGAGTTCATCGGATGCACGAGAATGCCGGCCGGGTTCTGCGCCAAGGCCTGGTCGAAGGTGGCGATCTGCTTGTTGACGTCATATTCCGGCGTGCCGGTATATTCGGTCTCGCAGCCCAACTGCTGACCGGCCTGCTTGAACATTTCATAGACCGGGAACCAGTATTCGACGCCCGAAACCATGACGTTCATGACGTATTTTTCGCCCGGCTTGCAGCGGAACGGATTTTCCGTTTCAGCGGCGGCAGCGCCGGCAAAAAGCGTGGTCGCAAGGACCGCCATGGCGGTCGTCGTGAAAAAAGTGCGCAAGTGTCCTCCTCGGGGCGCAAAGCCCCTCCCAAAAAGCCCGTGGGCGTCGGTCTCGACGCCTCTGATCTCAGTGAAGACCGGGCTTCCTCCTCGAAGTCCGGTATGGGCAGCTAAACGCATAGCGCACTGCGTGTCAATATAATTCACATAATGAAATATATTTCATATAATGGCCCTGAAATCAAGTCCGCCAGCTGAAATATCTTTCACCGGCTACGATAACAGACGATGCACCCGGCGTCGCCTGCACGTTCGTTCAGGCCGGCTGAACTTCGACGGTCACATGCGAGAGGGCGCCGAGATGGGCAAGGCGGGCCTTGTAATCGGCAGGCGCTTGCGGCGCGGGCGAGGCAATGGAGACGATCGCTGCATGATGGCCGGGGCCGACCTGCCAGACATGCAGGTCGGTGATGCGGTCCTCACCACGCTCCAGCGCCGTGCGGATATCCTCCGCCAGCCCCTCCCCCTGCGGCACCGCATCGATCAGCACGCCGCCCGTCTCGCGGATGAGGCTCCAGGACCAGCGCGCGATGACCAGTGCGCCGACGATGCCCATGGCCGGATCGGCCCAGAGCCAGCCATAGCTGCGACCGAGCAGGAGGGCGGCAATGGCAAGCACGGAGGTCAGCGCATCCGCCAGCACATGCAGATAGGCGGCGCGCAGGTTGTTGTCGCGACCACTATGTTTTTGGGCATGGTGGTCATCGTCGTGATCATGCGGATGCGCATGGGAATGACCGTGCCCGTGGTGATGGTGTCCGTGATCGTCGCGCAGCAGCCAGGCGCTCAGGAGGTTGACCAGAAGACCGGCAAGAGCCACCGCAATCGCCTGCTCGAAACTGATGGCGACAGGATGGGCGAGCCGCACAAAACTCTCCCAGCCGATGAGAAGCGCGATCAGCGCCAGCACGATGGCGCTGGCGAAACCGGCGAGATCACCCAGCTTGCCGGTTCCGAAGGTGAAGCGCGGGTCGCGGGCATGCCGGCGGGAATAGGCATAGGCAAGGGCTGCGATCAGCATGGCGCCGGCATGGGTGGACATGTGCCAGCCATCCGCCACCAGCGCCATCGAGCCGTAGATCGTGCCGGCGACGATTTCCGCCACCATCATGCTCGCCGTCAGCGCGATGACGAGCCAGACGCGGCGCTCGTTTCGCTGATGCTCGGCGCCGAGGAAGACGTGCTCGTGCGTGAGGCCTGCCGTGGAATTCATTGCCATGCGTTTCGTCCTTCCATCCCGCGCGCTATTTCAGATAGGTCCTGATGACATCGATCAGTTCCTCGCCGCCCTGGCGGCGATCCACCTCGGTTTCGGCTCCCATCACGTGGTGGCGCAGATGATCTTCCATCACCTCCGTCGTCAGGCCACCCAATGCGCCCCGCACAGAAGCCAGCTGACGCAAAATCTCCGCGCACCCCGCCTCACCCTCCAGCGCACGCTCAACGCCCTCCAGCTGCCCTCTGAGGCGCCGCACGCGGGCAATCAGCTTGTCTTTCTGGTGAATTGTGTGGCTCACGGCGGCCTCTCCATGAAAATAATATACCCCCCTATACTATATGCGATGGAATTAAGGAAGACGCCCAAGGCAAACCGGCTTCAAAACAAAATTCCCCGGCTTTCGCCGGGGATGATCGAGACGGTGTCTGATAGCTGGTCGCGATTACGCCTTCACCCGTGCGGCAGCAGGGTCATAGAGCGGCTCCAGGTGAATTCTGGCCGGCGTACGCTCCAAGGCGACGACGAGTTCGTAGTCGCCATCGCCCAGAAACGCATCGTCGACACCATCGACGCGGCGCACATAGCCGTAACCGACATTCTTGCCGAGGGTGTAGCCATAGCCGCCGCTGGTGAGGTAGCCGACGGGCTCGCCGTTGCGCAGGATCGTCTCGCGGCCGACAAGCACGATATCGGGATTATCGACCGTGAAGCCGGCGAAGGCCTTCTTGCGCGGTTCGCCCTGCGCGGTCTCCAGGGCCCGGCGGCCGAGGAAATCGGTGTTCTTGCGCAGCTTCACAGCCCAGCCGAGGCCGGCATCGAAGGGCGTATCGTTCGGCGTGATATCCGAACCCCAGGCGCGGTAGCCCTTTTCGAGGCGCAGCGATTCCAGCGCGCGATAGCCGACCGGGCGGATATCGAAGGGCGCACCCGCCGCCATCAATGCGTCGAAGACCGTTCCGATGGCGGCGATAGGCACATGCAGTTCCCAGCCGAGTTCGCCGACATAGGTGACGCGCAGCGCCCGGACAGTGTGGCCGGCAATCGCGATTTCCCGCACATGGCCGAAGGGGAAGGCGGCGTTGGAGACATCCGCGTCCGTGACAGCGGCGAGCACGTCGCGCGCTTTCGGCCCCATCAGCGAGAGCGTGCCAAAATCCTCCGTGACATCGCGCAGGGTCACATCGAGGCCCTCGGGGATATGGTCCTCGATCCAGCCGAGATCGTGCGTGCGGAAACCGGTGCCCGTGACGATGTAGAACTTTTCCTCGGCAAGGCGCGCCACCGTCAGGTCCGCCTCGATGCCGCCGCGACTGTTGAGAAGCTGGGTATAGGTGAGGCGCCCGGCCGGCTTGCCGACATCGTTGGCGCAGATCCAGTCAAGCGCCTTCAGCGCGTCCGGCCCCGTCATCTCGTACTTGGCGAAGGAGGACTGGTCAAAAATGCCGACGGCTTCGCGCACATGGCGGTGCTCGTCGCCCACGGCGGCAAACCAGTTCTGCCGGCCCATCGAATAGATATCCTTCGGTTCCACGCCCCTGGGTGCGAACCAGTTCGGCCGTTCCCAGCCGAGTTTTGAGCCGAACACCGCGCCACGCGCCTTCAGGCGCTCATAGAGCGGCGAGACGACGCGCGGGCGGCCGCTTTCGTATTCCTCGTGCGGGAAGCCGATCGTATAGTGTTTGCCATAGGCCTCCAGCGTGCGGTCGAGCACCCATTGGCGGTCGCGGTGCATGCCGGCAAAGCGCCTGATGTCCACCACCCAGAGATCGAGCGGCGCCTCACCATCGACGACCCACTGTGCCAGCACCCAACCTGCCCCGCCGCCGGAGGCAATGCCGAAGGCATTGAAGCCCGCGCCGACGAACATGTTCTTGCATTCCGGCGCAACGCCCAGAATGAAATTCCCATCGGGCGTAAAACTTTCGGGACCGTTGATCATCTGCTTGACGCCGACCTTCTCCAGCGCCGGCACGCGGGCGATGGCCTCGACCATGTGCTGCTCGAAATGGTCGAAATCGTCATCGAACAGGCGGAAGGCCCACTCGTCCGGCACATCGCCGGTGGTCCAGGGCTGCGGGTTCGGCTCATAGCCGCCCATGACGAGGCCGCCCACCTCCTCCTTGAAATAGGTCCGCCGGTCCGGATCGCGGATGGTAGGCGCATCGGTCGACAGACCCGGCACCTTTTCCGTGATGATATACTGGTGCTTGACGGGCTGCAGCGGCACGTTGATGCCGGCCATCGCGCCGACCTGCCGCGCCCATTGGCCGGCGCAGTTGACGACCTTCTCGCAGGCGATATCGCCGAGCGTCGTGCGCACACGCCGGATGCGCCCCTCCTCCATGTCAAAGCCTATGACGCGCACGTTCTCGACGATCTTGGCACCATGCATGCGCGCGCCCTTGGCGAGCGACTGGGTGATGTCGGAAGGACTTGCCTGCCCATCCGTCGGCAGCCAGCTCGCGCCGACGAGGTCACCGACCTCCATCAGCGGCCACATCGCCTTGACCTCCTGCGGCGTCAGCAGGTGCATGTCCATGCCGAAGCTCTTGGCGGTCGTGGCGAGGCGGCGGAATTCGGTCCAGCGGTCCTGGTTGGTGGCAAGGCGCAGGCAGCCGCTCATCTTCCAGCCGGTGGCAAGGCCGGTCTCGGCCTCGAGCCCCTTGTAGAGATCGACGGAGTATTTCAGCACGCGGGTGATCGAGGCCGAGGAGCGCAGCTGGCCGACGAGGCCGGCGGCATGCCAGGTGGAGCCCGAGGTCAGCGTGCCCTGTTCAAGCAGGACGACATCCGCCTTGTGGTCGCGCGCCAGGTGATAGGCCGTCGAGCAGCCGATGATGCCGCCGCCGATGACAACGATCTCGGCATGGGAGGGCAGGGTCATTTGGTTCGTTTCCCGTATGAAGTTCTGTAGTGGTCGAGCGCATTGTCGAGACGGTCGAGATTTTCCGAGGTGTAGCCGACGTAATCGGCACCCGGCGCCGTGAGATGGAGTTCCGAAACCATGCTCCACATCGCCTCGCGCAGCAGCGAGGCGCATTGCATGGCGGCGTGCGAGCGGCGGATCGCGGGGTTCGGCGCACCGCCGAAATAGGCGTCGAGGAAATCCTCCGCCTCGTCGGGCGAAAGCCCCGCATTGGAGGTGGCGCCGGCCAGATCGAACATGGCGGTGGAAAAACCGGCATATTCGAAGTCGATCAGCCAGAACCGCTCGCCATCGTCGAGGATGTTGGCCGGCAGGAGATCGTTGTGACCGAAGACGATGGGCAGCGGCGCCTGCGCGGCCTCCAGCTCGTCCGCCAGCGCGAGATAACCGGGCAGATGCGCCGCCATGCGGCTGCCGCCGGCCTTCAGCGTGCGGGCGTAGTCGCGCACCACATGGAAGGGCCAGAAGAGGAAGGCCGCGCCGCTCATTTCTGCCGGCATCTGTGTGTGGAAGCGTTGGAGCAAATCGGCAACGCGTCGCCGCTCGGCGACAACATCCCCTGCCCCGAAGGTCTTTGCCCCGAGATAGGCCGAAACCATGATGCCCGGCTCGGCATAGCGCACTTCAGGCCCGAAACCAGCGGCATGAGCCGCCCGCGCCGTCATCAGCTCCCGGTCGCGAAAGACGTGGTGAAAGGGATAATCCTTGCCGAAGCGCACGACATGCCGCCCGGCGCCATCGCTGACAACATAGCTCTCGTTGCTGATTCCGCCCTTCAGCGGCGCGATCTCGATCAGGCCCTGCCAGCAGGGCATCGCACGGATGCGATCCACCACCGCGCGGCTGAGCTCGACGTGTCCCTCCATCAACTCCCTCCCCCCGGCGGCCACGGCTTTTCGCCTTTTGCCACAGTCCTTGCAGGAGCGCCGTTCCCTGTGGTTCTGTTGGTCGCCCTGCTTCGCCAATCTCATGCGGGATAAAAGCGGGTGTCAATCCTGAAATGTGGCTTTTTCTGTTTTTGTGACCGTTTTTGCGGCTTTCTTGCCAGACGGCTCCGGTCGGATTATGAAGAGGTCAACGTCTTAGCGGACCAGGACAGATGAACCACTCCAAGCGCCACAACGATATCCTCCGGCTTCTCCAGCAGGACGGCACGGTCACGATCGCCGATCTTGCCAAGAAGCTCGACGTTTCGCTCGAAACCGTCCGGCGCGATATCAAGCCGCTGACGACGAACGGGGCCGTGGTGGAGATGCACGGCGCCGTGGCGCTGCCGTCCGTGCTCGGTGAAGCACCGTTCGAAAAGCGCATGCGTGAAAACAGCGATGCGAAGAAGGCCATCGCCATCGCCGTCGCCGCGACGATCCGCGACGGCGATTCGATCATGCTCGATACGGGAACGACGACCAGCTATCTCGCCCGCGAACTGCTCGGCCATCGCCGGCTCACCGTCGTCACCAATTCCTCCGACATCGCCCGCACGCTTTCGACCGTCAACGACAACCGCGTCTATATGGCGGGCGGCGAACTGCGCAGCGACAACGGCGCTGCCTTCGGGATATCGGCCATCGAATTCATCAGCCATTTCACCGTTGGCCACGCAGTCATCTCGACGGGCGCAATCGACGCCACGATCGGCGTGATGGACTACGATCTGGAAGAAGCCGAGTTCGCCCGCGCCGTGGTGGCGCAGGGCCGGCGCGCGGTCGTCGTTACCGACCACACCAAGTTCGGCCGGCAAGGCCTGGTGCGCGTCTGCGACTTCTCGGCCCTTACCGAGCTCTTCACCGACAAGACCCCGCCGCGCGACGTCGCCGCCGCGCTGAAGGGCGCTGGCGTTACCGTGACCCTCGCCCGCTAGTTTCTGTTTTCGCGATCCCGGACGCAAACCCGCCCGGGCAACCTGCTTGGGATTGCGCTAAGTTGCCTGCAGTAAACTGAAAAACCCGGCGAATCGCTTCGCCGGGTTTTCGATGTAGAGATGGCAAAAGCTCACCAGGAGGTGCTGGCCTTCAGCATGAAGGTACGGCCCGCGCCGTAACCGCAGGACGAGGTGCCCTGGCAGCTTGCGACATATTCCTTGTCGAACAGATTGGACACGTTGAGAGCGACACTCCAGTTGTCGCGCTTGTAGCGGATTGCCGCGTCAACCAGGGTGGCGTCAGGCACCACGAACTTGTTCGCGGCGTCCGCGAATGACTCGCCGAGATAGCGCACGCCGACACCGCCGCTCAGGCCCTCGAGGGAGCCGGATTCCACGGTATAATCCAGCCACAAGGAAGCCGTCAGGTCCGGGATCTGGATCGGCGTCGTTCCCGCCGCTGCCACCGGGCCGGCCTTCGTCACCTTGGCGTCCAGATAGGTCAGCCCGCCGATGATCTTGAAGCCGTTGTCGAGGTTGGCCTGCGCTCCGAGTTCGATGCCCTTGATGTTCACCTCGCCCAGAGGGGCCTTCAGCCACGGGTTGGCCAGGTCGGGTGCGGCAACGGCTACATTCTGCTTGGTCAGGTCGAAGACGGCGGCAGTGAAGAGGCCGTCGAACCATGTGGGTGCATATTTGATACCAGCCTCCCACTGCTGGCCGGTCTCCGAATCCAGCAGCGCGCGCTGGCTGGGAACGGTCGCGCCGTTATCGCTGGGCGACGGATTGAACGAGGTCGCGTAGCTGAGATAGGGCGTCAGCCCGTTGGCGAACTCGTAGGCGATGCCTGCCCTGCCCGAGAACTCCCCGTCGGTGCGCTCGATATTGGCCGTGTCGAGCTTGCGCGAAACGAAATCATAGCGGCCGTTCAACGTCGCCAGCCAGCCGCCGAGTCTGATCTGATCCTGGGCGTAGATGCCGAACTGATTCAGGGTCGTCGTGCTCTCCGGCCCCAGCGCCGCCGGTCCGAAGGCGCCGCCATAGATCGGGTTGAGGATATCGATGGACGGGGTCGTACCGCCCCACGGGGCCGGTATGTCAGCCGATGCATCGAAGAAGGTCGATGCGCCATGACGATACCAGCGATAGTCCGCGCCCAGCAGCAGGGTATGTTCGAGAGCACCGGTTTCGAACGTGCCTTCGAGCTGGTTGTCGACGGTGAAGGTATTGACCTTTGTGTCGTGCGCCCAGCGATAGCGCTGCATGGTCGTTCCCGTGAAGACACCGCTGCTGTAGAGGCCGTCTTCCTGCAGCGATACCGTGCCGTAGCGAAGGTTCTGGCGAACGGTCCAGTCATTGTCGAACGTGTGCGAGAACTCGTAGCCGATCATCGCCTGCGTACGGTCGTACTGCTCAACGTCCTTGTCGCCGTAGAAGAAATCGCGCGGGATCTTGTAGCCGGCGGCATTGGGAACCACCGTGCCCTCATAGGGCAGGAAGCCGGTGCTGGTGTGAACCAGATCCGTGCGCGAGAGCGAGGCGAGAACCGTAAGACTGGTCGCATCGTCCGGCTGCCACTTGAAGCTGGGCGCGATGGCACCGCGCAGATCCTCGGAATGATCCGTCTCCCAGCCCCCGCCCGAGACCTTCCCGTTCAGGCGATAGGAAAAGCCGTCCTGCAGTTCGTCGCCGATATCGGCGGCGAGGTAGCCGTTGCCGAAGTTGTTGACGCCAGTCTCGATATAGCGATGCCGCTCACCGGGGCGCTTGCTGACATAGTTGAGGAAACCACCCGGATTTCCGCCGCCGTAAAGCGCCGACGACGGGCCCTTGACCACCTCGATGCGCTCGAGGAAGAACGGATCCATGAGGAAGGTACCGAAGCCCGTCTGGTAGAAGGACAGACCATCAAGGAAGACACCGCTCTGGTCCGCCTGGAAACCGCGGATGAAGACCCAGTCCGTGTCCGCGTCCGTTCCGTATGTCGACGGGTTGACGCCCGGCGCATAGCGTAGCGCCTCGTCGACCTTCTGCGGGCTCTGCATTTCCATCTGCTCGCGGCCGACGACCGTGACCGATTGCGGAATCTCGGTGAGTGCGGTGGCGCTCTTGCTGCCGGAACGCGTGGATTTCGTCACGACGCCCTTGACCGGCTCCACACCCGTCTTGCGCGTCTCACCGCCATTTGCGTTGCCCTGCTCGACGCGAATTTCTTCCAGCCGTGTCGCCTCGCCGCTATCCTGCGCGAACGCGCCGACAGGCGCCAGCAGCGCCAACGCCGTACCGCAGGCAAGTGCCAGTCTCATCCGCTGCTCTTTCCCGATTTTCTGCATTCTATGACACCCCACTCACACCGCCCCTCTCCGGGCGGGTTACGATAAGATGAGTGATTAACTCAGTTTTAACGCAGGGGATTGTCACATTCCGCGAAAATTGAACGTTCTTGGGCAATTTTCCGCAACGCGAATATTCGCCCACAGCCTCCGTCAGGCCAGATTTGCCTTCTGCCAATGGGCCGGCGTCGTGCCGAAGTTCTTGCGGAAGACGCGGGTGAAATGCGCCTGATCGGCAAAACCGGTCTCCGCCGCAATTTCGGTCAGGGATTGTTCTCCCTTGAGAATCAATTGCTTGGCGCTCCTGAGCCGGGCGTTCACCTGCCATTGGTGCGGGGCGATGCCGGTCGAGGCCTTGAAAGCGTGGCTGAAGTGCGACTGCGATAGGCCGATAAGGCTGGCGATCTCTTCCAGGCGGATGTTGCGCAAGCAGTTTTCTTCAATGAAATCCGTCGCCCGGCGCAGTTGCCAGCCGGCAAGCCGGCTCCGCTTTCGTCCTTGAGCCTTGGCAAGCTTCATCACGTCGATGATGAGCGCAAGCGACAGCCCATCGCCGTAGAGATCATGCAGCGGTTGCGGATTGGTGCATTCGGCAGCGATCAGCTGTGCCAGGGAGAACAACCGGCTGTCAGCAAAGAAGAGCTGGGGCGTCGTAAGGCGCTCCGTGTCCAGGTCTTCCGCCAGACGCCGGCTGATCGTCTCCACGTCGAAATGCAGGTCGAGATGGCGCATATACTGGTAATCGGCAAGATCCGCCCAGAGCTCGAATTCCGCCGGAATGTAGGAGATCGGACGCTCCGCCCAATCATCGACGACCTCCACGCCGCCGGGCGCGAAGCGGGTGCGGGACTGGCCGGGACCGCGCTTGTCGAGCAGGATGAAGAGCCGCGGATCGCGTCCGACATAGTAGCCGCCGGCATGCGGCGCGCACTCGACATCCCACACATCGGCGACGATACCGTTCCAGTGCCGGCGGCTGAGATCGCCGACGACGGAAAAGCCCTCGATCCTGTTCTGCATGCGCGGCTGGAACGTCATAATGCCGACCGAATATTCCTTCCTAATTTTATCAAGTTTTCTAACCCGATTTCCACTGCGTTGCAATATCACCGAAAAACAGGAAGGGCGACTCGATGGCCGCCCCTCCCCTATTGCTGCGCAAGCAGATATTTCAGTCTTCTTCCTGGAACACTTGCTCGCGCTTTTTCTTGACCGACGGCAGGAAGACGACGACGAGAACCGCGAGCGCAATGGCAAGCAGGATCGCACTGATCGGGCGCGTCACGAAAGTGGTCGGATCACCGCGCGACAGGATCATGGCGCGCCGCAGGTTCTCCTCCAGCAGCGGCCCGAGCACAAAGCCGAGCAGCAATGGCGCCGGCTCGCAACGCAGCTTTACCAGCAGGTAACCGCCGAGGCCGAACATCGCGACCGCATAGAGATCGAAGACGTTTGAATTCACGCTGTAAACGCCGATCGAGCAGAAGGCCATGATGATCGGGAAGAGCACATAGTAGGGCACCGTCAGCAGCTTCACCCACAGGCCGATCAGCGGAAGGTTCAGCACCACGAGCATCAAGTTGCCGATCCACATGGAGGCGATAATGCCCCAGAACAGCGTCGGCTGCTCGGTCGCGACGTTCGGACCGGGCACGATGCCCTGAATGATCATCGCGCCGACCATCAGCGCCATGACCGGGTTGGCGGGAATGCCGAGCGTCAACAGGGGAATGAAGGACGTCTGAGCGCCGGCATTGTTGGCCGATTCCGGGCCCGCCACGCCGGCGATGGCACCGTGGCCGAACTCCTCGGGATGGTCGGAAACGCGCTTTTCGACCGTATAGGAAGCGAAGGCCGCAAGGATTGCCCCACCCCCCGGAAGGATGCCGAGCGCCGAACCGATGACCGTGCCGCGCAGCACGGGCGCTGCCATGCGCTTGAAATCGTCCCGCGTCGGCCACAGGCCGGACACCTTGGCCATCAGCACCGTGCGCGTCTTCTCGCCTTCGAGATTGCGCAGGATTTCGGCGATACCGAAAACCCCCACGGCGACAGCGACGAAGTTGAGACCATCGGCATATTCCCGGATGCCCAAGGTAAACCGCGGCGTGCCGGTATAGATATCCGTGCCCACGAGACCGAGCAGCAGGCCGAGCGCCACCATCGCCAGCGCCTTGACGATGGAACCATGCGCCAGCGCGATGGAGGAGACGAGGCCGACCACCATCAGAGAGAAATACTCAGCCGCGCCGAACTGCAATGCGATGGCGGTGAGCGGAATGGCGAAGATCGCCACGAGAAAGGTGGACACCGTGCCGGCAAAGAACGACCCGAGCGCAGCAATGGAGAGCGCCGCCCCGGCCCGGCCCTTGCGAGCCATCTGATAGCCGTCGATGGCGGTGACCGCGGACGAGGATTCGCCCGGCATGTTGATCAGGATCGCCGTCGTCGAGCCGCCATACTGGGCGCCGTAGTAGATGCCGGCGAGCATGATCAGCGAGGAGACCGGCTCGAGCTGGGAGGT
>APMI01059472.1_pt1 | contig 11443 bp, 20 predicted proteins | sample 667938 | NCBI WGS metagenome assembly APMI01 (sample SAMN01084076, study PRJNA167559) | wastewater metagenome | biome: Wastewater | place: Denmark: Ejby Moelle, Odense | collected 2011-11-28 | reverse complement strand
ACCGTAACGAGGCGGTTACAAGGTTTGCCGCTAGCACCAGAGGCGTGTAGCGTCGGAAGCGGACTGGGGTTCGTTCAATGGCGAGCGTTCCGCAGATCCGCCTCCGACGCACAGCCGAGATTCTTTTCGAGCCCTGAGGCATGGCGTGCCGGCGTTCGTTTTCTGCTAGCGCATCTTGCGCCGGTACACGGCCACGGAGGCGACGTAGGCCGCGAGAAGAATGCCGATGCACCAGGCCATCGCCACCCAGATCTCTGCACCTACCGGCCGCCCCTCGAAGAGCGCCCTGATGCTGTTCACGATCGAGGTAACCGGTTGATGCTCGGCGAACGCGCGCAGCGGCCCGGGCATGGTGTGAGTCGGAACAAACGCCGAGCTCAAGAAGGGCAGAAAGATCAGCGGGTAGGCGAAGGCTCCGGCGCCATCGGGCGACTTCGCGAGCAGCCCCGGGATCACCGCCACCCAGGTGAGCGCCAGCGTGAACAGCGTGATGATGCCCGCGATGGCGAGCCATTCGAGCACGCTCGCGTTACTGCGAAAACCGAGCAGCATGGCGACGAGGATCACCACGGCCACCGAAACGAGGTTCGCGATCAGCGAGGTCAGCACGTGTGCCCAGAGCACCGCCGGTCTCGCGATCGGCATGGACTGAAACCGCTCGAAGATGCCGCTCTGCAGATCGTTGAAGAGACGCAGCGCAGTGTAGCTGATGCCAGACGCCACCGTGATCAGCAGGATGCCTGGCAGCAGATAGTTCACGTATGGCCCCTCGAAGTCGCCGGAGCGGAGCGCCCCACCGAACACGAAGACGAACATGAGCATGATCGCGATCGGCATGACCGCGGTCGTGATGATGGTGTCTGGGCTGCGCAGGATGTGGCGAAGCGACCTTCCGGTCAGCGTCGCGGTATCGCTGATGACGTGCGCGCTCATGGCCGCTCCCCTTTCTTCTCCGTATGTGCGATGCGCTCAGCCGGTGCCGTGGCACCCGTCACCGCGAGAAAGATCTCTTCGAGCGACGGCTGCCGCTCGATGTACTCGACTTTCGCCGGCGGCAGCAGCCGCTTCAGCTCGTCGAGTTCTCCGTTCGCGATGATGCGCCCCTCATGCAGAATCGCGATGCGGTCAGCCAACTGCTCGGCCTCTTCGAGATACTGCGTGGTGAGCAGCACGGTCGCACCGCCCGAGGCGAGCTCTCGCACCGCCTGCCAGACCTCGAGCCGCGCCTGGGGGTCAAGCCCCGTGGTCGGCTCGTCGAGAAACACGACGGGCGGGACGCCGATGAGGCTCATCGCGATATCTAGGCGCCGGCGCATGCCGCCCGAGTAGGTGGCGACTCGGCGGTCGGCGGCCTCGCTCAACGAGAAGCGCTCGAGCAGCGCTCTCGCGATCTCTCCCGGACCAGCCAGGTGCCGCAGCTTCGCCACGAGCACGAGGTTTTCGCGGCCGCTCAGCATTTCGTCGACCGCCGCGAACTGACCGGTGAGGCTGATCGCCTCGCGCACGCTCGTCGGGTCTGCCGCGACGTCGTGCCCATGCACGATCGCCTCACCGGTATCGGCGCGCAACAGCGTCGAGAGAATGCGCACGAGCGTGGTTTTGCCCGCACCGTTCGAGCCGAGCAGCGCGAAGATGCTGCCGCGCGTCACATCGAAGTCGACACCGCGCAACACCTGCAGCCCGCCGTAAGCTTTCTCGATCCCGCGAACACGAATCGCGCTGTCGGTCACCGCATCGCTCACCGCATCGCTCTGAGTGCTATTCAGAAAGGTCATTTCCCGTCACCCTCTTCGCTTCGTCAATCTCATTGATCAGCTTCGCCCGCTCCTTGTCGATCCAGCGCTTGCCGCCATAGGCCTGCGCGAAACTCTCGGCGAACTCCACCGGATCCTCCCCCGTGATGTCTTCGACGGGCGTGCCGTCGAGAGCCGCACGCTCCCACAGATCGACCAGGTCGACAAACATCTGCACCGTGGTGTCACCGTCGGTGACTCCGCCGTAGTACATGAGGTAGCGGTTCACCGCGCTTGCAGCCGATCGGTAGGGCGCCGGCAGCGCATCGAGACGTGCCTTTGCCTCTTTGTACTGCTTCTTCTGCTCGAGCGGCCCGACGAGCAATTCGATCCATTTTGCGGCCATGATTACTTCTCGCTTTCGTGTGTTGCGTCGCTCTGTGCGGCGCGAAGTTTGCCAATGTGTTGTGAGAGAAACTCCCAGGTGCTCCAGAACTCGGCGAGATAGTCGGCCCCGCTCCCGTTCAAGGAGTACACCTTGCGCGGTGGCCCCTTCTCGGAGGGCACCTTCTCGACGTCGACGAGGCCGCGCTGTTCGATGCGCACGAGCAGCGCATAGACAGTGCCCTCGGCGATGTCTTCGAAACCTTCGTCGCGCAGTCTTGCGGTGATCTCGTAGCCGTATGCCGGTTGTTTCTCGAGGATCGCCAGCACGATCCCCTCGAGAGTGCCCTTGAGCATCTCGGTCAGTTGCTTGCTTCTGCCAGCCACTGCCACCTCCCTCGTTCGAGAGCAGCTGATTTCCGAGAAGAGCAGCTACTCAACGTTACTGATTACTAGTACATAGTAACGCTGAGTATCAGTATTTAGCAACACCAAGTAGTCGCGTGTAGATACGCCACCAGAAACGAGGGATCAGCCAGCCGGCGTCGTCACCCGCGCGTGCGTCCAAGCGCCGCCGTCACGGCGGTACTCGATGCGAGTATGGTTTCGATCGAGCCTGGCCTGCATGAACTCGAACTCGTCGGGTCGCAGCGCGTATCGCTGCCAGTCAGGGTTGGGCTCGCCCGCGTAGCTCGGTCTGCCCGACCAATCAAGCTGCGAGACTTCCTCGCTCAGCGCGATCGCGTCACCCGTGACGCGCACCTGACGCCCTGATTCGCGCCAGAAGAACACGAACGAGACCCGAGGGTTCGCCGCAATCTCGATCCCCTTGCGCGAGCTGCGATGCGTCGAGAAGTGATAGCCGGCATCATCAATATCTTTCAGAATGAGCGTTCGCCCGACCGGGGTGCCATCAGGCCTCGAGGTGAGCATCGTCATTGCGTGGGGCTGCCTGCTTCCGTTATCGATCGCGGCGTGCAGCCAATCGAGAAACAGCTCGTGCGGCGAATCGGGCAGATCCTCGTCACGCAATACCGGCAGGGGCTCAGGGAAGGCAGGAAGCCGGCGCAGAAGTGATTCGAGCTCGCTCATGCTCTTCAGCCTACGACGATACGACCCAGCTACGCTTCCCCGGAAGGCGGCACCGCGACAGGAAGCATGGTCGCGAGAATTTCACGCAGCAGCTCCTTCGGCAGCGGCGCTTCGTTGACCGATGCGTGCATAGTTGCCCCATCCATGATGAGCACCACTCCGCGCGCCACCACGGGGCCAAGCGTAGGCGTAAGCATGTCGACGATCCCATCGGCCCAGTGGTTCGCCAGCGGACGCAGCACGGGGTCTGCGTTCGCCGCGACCATCAGCTCGATCGAGATGCGCACGAGCTCGTGCTGGTCGAGAAACTCGGCGATGTCTTCGGTCAGGCTCTCGGGCGTGACGCCCTCGGCCTCGAGCCTGGCACGAGTCGAGGCGAGATCCTCTTCGAGCAGTTCAGACATCTCGGTAAGACCGGCCTTGCGCAACTCATCGAGGTTCGCAAAGTATCTGGTGGTCGAACCGAGCGATACCCCGGCGCGCTGAGCGACGAGGCGGTGAGTGAGCTTCGCGAGGCCTACCTCGGGGATCAGCTCGGCGGCAGCGCGCACGAGCTGACGCCGACGCCCCTCGGGGTCATGGCGCCCAGAGGGCACCACCTCACCCGGGGTGCCGTGCTCGAAATGTCGCTCAGTGTTCATCGCACCACCATCTTACATATGGTACAAATGTACTGTACTTATGGTACGTCTGTACCGTATTGAATTTCGATTACACACTCAGCTCAGGAAGATCATGAACGCGAACCCCGTCGGACGCACCGCAACACTCACGAAGGGCCGCCGCTGGGCCGCCCTGGCGGTGTTGACCGCAAGCCTGCTGGTGATCACGATGGACATGACCATCCTGAACATCGCGCTCCCCGAACTCGCGGGCGAGCTGCAGCCGACCGCCGAGCAGCAACTGTGGATCATCGATATCTACTCGCTCGTGCTGGCGGGCCTGCTCGTTTCGTGGTCAGCGATCGCTGATCGTGGTCAGCGATCGCTGATCGCTGGGGCCGCAAACGCATGCTCATGCTCGGCTATTCGATCTTCGCCGCCGCATCACTGCTCGTGCTCTTCGCAGACAGCGCCGAAGCCGTGATCGCGATTCGCGGCCTGCTGGGCGTCGGCGGTGCCATGATCATGCCGAACACGCTCTCGCTCATCCGCGTCATCTTCACCGACGGCAAGGAACGCGCGACCGCGCTCGGCATCTGGGCTGCGGTATCGGGGCTTGGTGCCGCGGTCGGACCGCTCGTTGGCGGGCTGCTGCTCGAGTACTTCTCGTGGCACGCCGCGTTTCTCGTGAACGTACCGCTCATGGTCGGCGCGATCATCGCCGGCATCGTCTTTTTGCCAGAATCGCGAGTCACGAGCCCCGGCCGATGGGACGCGCTCGCGGCGCTGCTCTCGTTGATGGGACGCGCTCGCGGCGCTGCTCTCGTTCATCGGAATGATTCTGCTGGTCTGGGCAATCAAGCAGTTCGGCAAGGCGGCAAGCTTCGTAGTTCCCGAAGCGTGGATCGCGGTCGCGATCGCCACAATTGCGCTGACGTGGTTCGTAATTCGTTGCGTGAGAAGCGACGCTCCCCTGCTCGACCTGCGCCTCTTTCGCAGCAGGCCGTTCTCGGCCGGAATCATCGCCGCGTTTGGCACGACATTCTCGATGATTGCCGCGCTACTGCTTGTCGCGCAGTGGCTGCAGCTTGTCGACGGCGCTACTCCGATCGAAGCCGGAATTCGCATGATGCCGCTGGCCATCACCGGCGCTATCGCCTCGATGCTGGCTCCCGCGGTCTCGCGATCCATCGGCGCACGGGCAGTACTCGCCGGTGGGCTTGGCCTCGCGGCCATCGGCATGCTCTGCCTCGGCGTCGCAGGCTCAGATCTGGAACCTCGCCGGAGTCATCATCGCGACGAGCCTCATCGGCGCCGGCACCGGATCGCTCGCAATCGCCTCCGCGATGATCATGGCGGGCTCGCCCGTCGAGAAGGCGGGCAACGCTGGCGCGCTCGAAGAGACCTCGTACGAGTTCGGCGCGACGCTCGGCGTCGCGATCCTCGGATCAATTTCTGCGCTGATCTACCGCTTTCAGCTCGCTATTGACCCCGCGTTGCGGGGAATCGACAACGGTCTGCTCGCCGGCGCGAAGGAATCGCTCGGTGCCGCTGTCGCGCTCGGCGAGCAAGCCGGGGCTCCGGAGCTCCTCGAGCGCGCGAGCGCGGCCTTCGTGAGCTCGCTTCAGGCTGCGGGGTATGCGGGCGGCCTCTTCATGCTCGCCGTTGCGGTGCTCGTATTCGTGCTCGTGCCGAAGGGCACCGACGTGGAGGGCGTGGAGCACTAGGGTCTCGGCGCGCGGCGCTCGGCCGTCGCGCGCAACCTGACCGCGCGGCACTGATACGCTGGAGCCTGCGCCTCCGTAGCTCAGGGGATAGAGCAGCGGCCTTCTAATCCGCTGGTCGTAGGTTCGAATCCTACCGGGGGCACCATCTCCGTCACCGCTACAGCCCTTGATTTCATTGGCATCAAGCCGAGCTGCAGCTACTTAGGCAACATGCTTTGCCCACATTTTGCCCACACTTGCAGCACGCGCAGACTCGTCGAGACGCTCTCCCACAGCGTCGAGATCATCGTCAAAGAGGTCGGCGTAGGTGTCGAGCGTCATCGCGGCAGAGGCATGCCCCAACATACGCTGCACGGCTTTCACGCTCGCACCCGACGAGATAGCGAGCGACGCCGCAGTGTGGCGAAGATCATGTGGCGTCACTCTCGGCATCACGTCGGGCAGTTCCGTGCGACCTTGAGTTCTGGCCTTCTCCAATGCCGCGCGGTCTTCGGCTTGGATCTTTCGAACTGCAGCCTCGAACCACCCGTCACCGGAGCTCGGCAGCAGCAGATGGGTGTCGCCGTCGCCGAACAGTAGGGCCGTCGATGGTTTGCCCGCGGCCTCATTTCGCAGGTGCTCCCCCAGGAATCTCGGATACGGCACGCTCCGCTTTCTGTGGGTCTTCGGGGTGCCTACGTGCACGACCGAGCCGACCATGACCGCGTTCTCTTCAACCATGAGACGTGCGCGCACCTGGTTAACGTGCTTCACACGGAGGCCGGCTGCTTCACCCCACCGAAGCCCGGTGTAGGCAAGTGCGAGAACGAGTGTCGGGTATGCGCTGGCGGCTGCGAGCCGGTGCACCTGATCGTGGGTGAGGTACACGCGAGGCTTTGGTGTCTTTCGAGGGAGCTTCACACCTCGAGCAGGGTTGCGTGCGAGGCGGCGGTCGTCGATCGCTTGTTCAAGGATCCCGGCCAACACACCCAGGGCCCGCGCCACCGTCGACACGGACTTCGATCTGAGCATTGCTGCAACCCAGAGCTGCACCTCCGAGGGCTGTATCTTCGCCACTTCCCTTGCGCCCCACTCTGGGCGAACGTGGGTTCGCCATGCTGAATCCGTGATCCGGTAGGTCGAAGGCTTCAACGCGGCCTCTTGTGCGGCGAGCCAGCCGGGAGCGAGGTGTTCGACGAGCGCTCGGCCGAGCTGAGGATCGATGTACTCCCCCGTCGCCTTCGAGATCGTGGTCGAAGCGGCCCATACCTCGGCCTCTCGCTTTGTCTTGAAGCCTCGTTTGTCGGTCTGCGTACCGTCAGGCTTCCGGTATCGCACCCGGTAGCGTTTGCCGCTGGCGGTGTTGTACGGCTTGATGTTGGCCATCAGCGCGCCCACTTGCGGGCGCGTTCGGCTATCGTGTTCATTGGTTCACCCTTTCGTGGTGGATCGTTATTGCCCTCGTGGCGCGATTTCTTCTTGGTCGGAGGGTCGCGCCGCGGGGGCTTTTTCTGTTTCTAGGCTCTGAGTTTTGCTGCGTACTGCCCAGCGCCTTGTCTCGGCTTGAGGTAGACATCGTCGCCGAGGCGGGCAAGGATCCTTTGGAACGCGGTCACACCCTTTGTCACGATGTCGAGGTCGTGCGCCATCGAAGGCACGTGGCCCTCGCGAAGTTTCTCGACCTCGCGGTATTGTTCGAGGTCGATCAGCCGAAGTGCCGCCCATTCATCGGCGCGACGCTCCTGGCGGGCGTTCTCCGGCTCGAACATCGACGGTACGTCTCCGAATGCGGCGTGCCCGAGTTCGTGCGCCAGCGTCCAGCGGGTGAGCCGGTACGTCATGCCCTCTCGGAGGCGGATCCTCTTCAGGTCGTCACGATACTCGCCGTCACGATTTCGGAGGGGGACGTACTCGATCGAGACGCCCTGCATCTCAGCAAGATCAAACAAATACTGCATGGTAGGTCTAGCGTTTCCTGCGAAAGGTCGCAACGTCCGTGCTGCGAAGCAGGCCTCCCCAATTGATACTCACCAGTTCCCAGCCTTGATCAGTCATCTTGTTCAGGGCCTTTTCATGCGCTCGCTTCTGGTTGCGTCCGGGGACCCGAACAAGCTTGTGCTCCCACTCGCCACTAGGTTCAGGGCTCTTAGGAACTGCGGAATCCAACCAGCTCCGCTTCTTCTGTGATCTCGGCGGCCGAGCATTGCCAGGCAGCCAGTCAGATGGGGCGATATCCTCGCTCAACTTCATCATCTCCTCTCCCAGTACGGCGCCATTGCCGCGATCCATTCGGGGGTCTTAGGCGTCGTAGTCGCCGTCTTCGCCGCGATCGTCTGAGTGCTCCGAGGCGACCGCGCGATCGTCATCAAGTTCCGTGCGTCGATGATCCTCCATACGGGTGACATTCTCCGCGCGGTCGACTGCATCTGAGACCGGGGCGTCCCATAGAAGCGACGATGGCGTGACGTCGAGACGCTTGCCGATCTCGACGACGAGCTGCTCGTCGGTTGCGGCTGCGAGGGCGCGACCGATCCCTTCGATGCCAGCGTCACTTTCCGTGAGATGTTCAAGCGCAATGAGGTCTGCGAGGACCGAGCGGCCGTAAGCGCGGGATACGTCGCGAACTGTCTCGAATGTGAGCATGTCTAAGTTCACTTGACGGTTCAGAGTTGCCTGGTTCAGGTTGGTTCGGCGAGCAACTTCGCGCAGGGAATCGCTGCCCCGTACTTCGTCAATCCACTTCATTGCCTTATTCATGAGTCAAACATAAGACACGTGCGCCCAATGTGCAAGTCAATTTACTTACTGACTTGACACTATGAATGAAAGATTAGACGATTGAGTCATGCATCAGACACTTGAAGAATCCGTAACTCGCCCAGCGGTCGTCATCCGCCCCGGCCTCCTCGACCGCCTCAAGACCAACAACGGCATCCAGTCCGACGAAGCGCTCGCCCGCATCATGGGCATCAGCAGGGCCACCCTGCAGCGCTACAAGGGCGGCGAGGAGCCCTCGCTCCGTGCGATCGCCAACCTTGCCGACGCGTTCGGCCTGGCGCTCGGCGAGATCGTCGTGAAGCCCGAACCGACCGAGGTTGAGGCGGTGGCGTCATGAGCTGGCTTGCGCGTCTCCTAGGCGAGGCTGCTCCCAGGCGCACTGTCGTAATGGAGCGCGTGGAGAAAGACCTTTACCGGGTAGTCAGAGATCGAAGCGGTGTACTAGCCGTTTCCAAAGGCGACTCAGCTGAATACCGGTATCTCTTCGTTGGAGGCGCAGAGGCGCCTCTCCGATGGGGTACGTCTCCGGATCTACTCGAAGAGATGTACGTCGATTCTGCGGAGAATCCCACGGCTCAACTGCCTGGTACGAGCCGCGAATTTGACGCTTCGTGCCGTCCGGATCAAGCCAGGAGACGGTGATGTTGCGTCTAACGGCAGCTCTTTCCAGTTCTAGACGCCCGATGATCCTAGAGTCGCCTGGCTTAAGTGGCTCCATGCACCCGTCGCCGCTTGAACCCGTCAGCCCAACCCACTTGTGCCGAACCAGGATTGCATCCGCAGGCCCTCGATTCGAGATTGCCACCTGCACAACCGGACGTGTCGGAGATGTGATGTCAGTGACCCTTTCGGGGTCGAGCCACAGTATCGGATGGAAGGACAGTTCGAGGACCGACCGCTCCCGTCTACGCGAGCGAGAGATGGAAAGCCAGGCAGCAATTGCTGCGATCGCAGTAAATAGGACTGTACCCACCGTTGCTAGTGCGCTCACTGCACCGCTGTTGTCGTCCAGCCATTCTGCCGCGCTCTCTAGCCAGTCCACACGTCGCCTCTCGTCAATGAAAGATGCCCGCTGCGGTAACAGCGGGCGTGACACCAGAAATGAGAAACCAATGTCTATGCAGATTCTAGTGGGCGTGTCATGAGCGCCGAGGTCGTACCGATCCGCCGCGCGAAGCAGCCGAAGCGCGAGCCGGTCTGGATCTCCCCAGCGCAGGTCTGTGAGCGAGTTCCCGGCCTGACCGAAGAAATCCTCTCGCAGCGTCGCAAAGACAACCTGCGCCCCCGCTTCCACAAGCCGTCTCAGAAGACCGTGATCTACGAGCAGTCGGAGGTCGATGACTGGGTGGAGTCGACCGGCTCGAGTCCACGGAAGTAGCACCCCGCTTTCCCTCGTTCTCCCAGTCCAAATTTTGCGCCCTCGCTGGGGAGGGCTGGCCACAGCATTGTCAATTTCCCGGAAGGAAACCCAAATGGATCCCACTATCAGCCTCATTTGCGGCGTCGCTGCCGCGGTGCTCGGATTAGGCGGGCTCGTCGCGGCCGAGATCCGCCACCGTCAGGCACGCACGCTCGAGCAGAAGGCCGCCGAGCTCGCGAAGGAGACGGAGAAGCTCGCCGAGGCCGCGCTAGAAGCCTCACTCCGCGCCCTGTTCCCCACGCCGTCGTCACGCATTCTCAGCACCGAGTCGGTAAGTGTCTCCGAAGCGGTCAGCGTCCTCAAGGGCCTCGGGATTCCGACGCCCGGCTGTGGCTGCGAGGAGTGTGACGCGCTGCGTCTCGCACGTGCCGGCAAGGCAGAGCAGTGAGCGGCAGCCATGAGTTCGTCGCGGACTGTCACCGACCGTTGGACGACGCTCGTGTGGCGGCTCCTGTGCCTGCTCGCATGGCTCACAGCACTCGCACTACTGACGGGCCTGTACTGGCTGCTCCCGCCCATGTGGCAGGGCCTCGCCATGGTGCCGGGACTCCTCGTCGCGCTGCTGCTCGTCGTGGCCTCCGTGCACGACTCCGGGCGCTCGTCGCGCGGATCGTCGAGGCGGTGACGTCATGATGCATGTCGAGGTGACGCGTGAGGATGCGCAGCATGTGCTCTGGCACTTCGGACACCCGGCAGGCGTTCAGCCGGGAAGGTTCACGCAGTCGCTCATCGACGCAGCGGTGCATGCCGACCCGAGCAATCTCGCGAAGCTCGCCCAGGTGTTCCCGTCGCTTACCGGCGCGGTACAGGCCGCGACCCAGGTCGTCGGTGGCATCGACTTCCTGGTGCAGGTCGCGAGGACTGAACGATGACCCGCGAACTGCTGGTTTCGCTCGCCGTCGCGGGTGAGCCTAAGCCGCAGGGTTCGAAGAAGGCGTTCGTCGTGAAGGGGCGCGCCGTGATGATCGACGACAACAAGCCGGCGCTCAAGAAGTGGCGCGTCGCAGTGGCCAACTCTGCTCGAGCTGCACTGTCTGTCGCAGAGATTGACGAACCGGCCGAGGGCCCGCTGGCTGTGTCGATCGAGTTCGTCTTTGCCCGCCCGAAGTCGGTGAAGCGCGCTCTCCCCCACATCGCCCCTGATATCGACAAACTCGCGCGATCGGTTCTCGATGCGCTCACGACCGCCAGCGTCTGGAAGGACGACGGGCAGGTCACCACAGTCTCGGCTCGAAAGATTTACGGGCCGACCCCTGGCGCTCGCGTGAGCGTCTACCGAGAGAAGGAATGAAGAAATGGTACTCAAGTACACCAGCAAGCGCCCCGACGAAGAACTCGACGGGCTGCAGTCCCTCGAGGATCACTTCAAGAGCGCCCAGCATGACGACGTCGTAGTGGTCGCCGTGGTCAGTGGTCACACCCTCGTCGAGGATCTGAACGACGGCATGCGCACCGCGACGATACGCATCAAGCAGATCGAGCCCGTCACCGGTGCCGACGAAAAGACGGTGCGCACCTTGCTGAAGGAGCGATACGCGAAGCGCACTGGGAACGAGCCCCTCCCCATCGAGGAGATTGAGCAGCCGACCCTGGCGCTCCTCGAGGACGGTGAAGGCAAGTGAGCACAACGTTTCTCGAACCGCAGCTCGCGAATCTGGAGGTGCGCGCCGGCGCATCCGACAAGGATCGTGTCGCGTGGCTCGCGCAGCGCGCGACAGGCGTAACCGC
>APMI01004871.1_pt1 | contig 11444 bp, 9 predicted proteins | sample 667938 | NCBI WGS metagenome assembly APMI01 (sample SAMN01084076, study PRJNA167559) | wastewater metagenome | biome: Wastewater | place: Denmark: Ejby Moelle, Odense | collected 2011-11-28 | reverse complement strand
ACGAGTTTACAGAGTGGATCAATGCTAATAAAAAGAAAGTAGTGTTTGGAATAGCGAGTGGCAGAAACCGGCAGATAACAGAACAGGCGTTTAAAAAATATGATTTACCGGTGCCGGACATACTGATCTGCTCTGCCGGATCAGAGATCTATTATACCGACAAATTTATCCCGGATAAAGGATGGGAGAGCCACATCGACTACCAATGGAAAAGAATAGAATTGGAGGAAGCATTGGCACACTTTCCCGGCATCCGGCTCCAGGAGCAGGATGCACAATGGCGTTTCAAATTAAGTTATTATGTGGATGATGCATTTACTGCCGATGCAATGGCAGATCTGTATAAATTCATGGATGACCGCAGACTGCGGGCGAGGGTTTTACTAACCGATAATAAATACCTTGATTTTCTTCCTTTCCGGGCGAGCAAGGGAAGCGCCATCCGGTATCTCAGTTACAAATGGAAAATGCCGCTTGAGCATTTTATTACTGCCGGTAACAGCGGCAATGATACCGACATGTTAAAGGGAAAAGCAAAAGGAATTGTTGTGTCTAACTACAGCGCAGAACTTGAAGAACTGCGAAAGCACAAATCAGTTTATTTTACAAAGGAGCCTATGGCTGCAGGTGTACTGGAGGGCATTCACTTTCACAGGAAGTCTTTAGAATTGAATGCCGCTTCTGCAGATCCTAAAAAATAACGAGTAATAAACGGTGTAAATACTCAGTAGCCTTGCAGCCAATTCAATTTGTCTTTTAACAGGGATCGGAAGCGATGCTCTCTTTTGCTGCATATTTGATACTCATCATTTGCATTACCCTGGCTTGTTAAATCAGCTGTCAATAGCACGGCCGGGTAGTTTTAAATTATGTTCAAAAATTCTTTACAGGTCTATTTCAAAAAATTGAAACCCATAGTGTGCACCATACTACAGGTCTTTTTTTACAGGCATATCCCTGGTGTTGCTGGTTTTACATCCAACAGAATTTCTGATTTCACCCGCCTTGTTGCCAACACGATTGATAAGCGACAGTAATTTTTCCGGCCCGATCCCTAAATGGGCCGACCACCATATAAGTTCGCCAAGATCATTTACATTTACCTCTTCGAAACTGGCAGGCAATTTTATTTTTACTTCATTACTCATACTAAGTTTTCGTAAAGAGAATAATAATTGTTTTGAACGTATTATTTTAACACCAGGCCACGGATATCGACCACCCTGCTAATTATCAGCTTTGTCGTTGTCTATCCATTTTTTAATTACCTGGCTGTTTTTTGCAGCGTCATCATTCTCCGGATCAAGCTCTAGTATTTTGTCGTAATATTCAAGAGATGCAGGATACTGCCTGGTAACATTGGCTTCGTAAGCTCCAAGGTATTCGTAGGCCATTAACAGCAAACGTTTATTCCTGGCTTCGTCTTTGCCAGCCACTTCAATCAATTTTTTATAGTGGGGAACGGCCAGCCCTTTTTCCATTGCTGAATCCAGGAATGAGTTGCTCCTGGCCCGGTAGAGATATCCATAGACCTGTTCGGGATATTTTTCTTCATACATGGCAAATACACTGTCGGCTTTTTCAAACTCGTTTGCCTGGAATAATGCTAGTCCCCAGTTATACAAATCCAGGTTGCTGGGGCTTTTCTTTGTTTGATACAGCATCCCCCGCCAGTTCGCTTCTTCTCCGGGCTTACCGGCACTATGGGCAATGTCGGCGACTGATGACAAAAATTCTGTTTTGTTCTCATTATCTGTTTCTAACAGGATTGCTTTACTGTAAAGGTCAATAATAGTGGCAGTGTCTGTTGACTGCGTTTCCATCAGTTTTGCCTGCAGGGCAAAATCTCTTGCAACATAATCAGAACTGTCCTGTTTATCGAAATAGGTCGTCATGTTCTTCAATGCCGCCACTGAATCACCAAGTGCGGCATAACTATACGCCATCAATTTATACAATCTCGGTTGGGCAGCAGCGGAATCATGCTGGAATATTTGTGTTGCGGTGTTGATTGCCTCCTGGTATTTTTTAGAAACATACTGAAGATCTGCTTTCATGTAAGCATGTTGCGGATCAGGGTCGGAATTTGCAATATATTTTTCAAGGTAGCGCTGTGCGTAGAAAACATCCCGTGAAAAATAATACTGGTATAGTTCGTATAGAACCGGGGAATAGGTGCTGTCTGTATTATAAGCCATCTTGAACTTTTCAAGATAGATGTCCGGGTTATTCTGTGTTTTATAGATCTTACCTATTTTGTAGATTGCCGCCGCATTGGATTTGTCAACTTCAAATGCCTTGTCATAATTGCGTACGGCGTTCGATCCGTCGCCTGATTTCCGATAAGCGTCACCCAACAAATTATACAACAACGGATTTTCTTTGTCTTTTTTGATGGCTTTATCAAGCAATAGTATGGCAGCGGCAGGATCTCCATTTTTACTATCGGTATGAGCCTTCGCGGCGGCCCAAAGTGCGATAGGGTTTTTATATTTCGTCTCACTTAAAATATTCTCTATTTGAATTGTTGCATCTTGTACTTTGCCTGAATCAAGCAACAGGTGGGCCCATCCGATATAAACAAGCGGAGATTCTTTTTTACTAAATTTTTTTTGCAGGTAGGTAGTTGCCTTTTCTTTGTACAATGCCTGCGCAGAATCGAACTTGCCCTGTTGAAGGTATATTTCGCCCAGCCAGTAAATCGCATCAGGAGCGGCCCGTTCATCGCTAAGCAATTTGACAAGTTTGCTTTTTGCAATTTCGGTTCGTTCATAATAGAGATCCTTCGTTACATCTTCCGGGATTTGCGGCTTTGCTGTATGACTGGTAAAAATTAACAGCGCAGTGATAAATATCGTTTTCATGTGTTTAATTTTTGAGTAGTGATTTTTTATGCTGTTGTTATGGTAAGCACCGGTGGTGAAGAATACTTTTGCAGTATGTTTCCCATTAGCCGGGAGAAGAAGCCGGGCATTTTGGTTTGTGTTCCGGGATTTACGATTATAAGATCTGCTGCATTTATTTTAGCAAATTCGTTTACACCTTCTGCCACATTATTGCACAGGATCATGTCAATTTCCACAGGAACATTGCAATTATCATGAATGAGGTAGAAAGCTTTTTTTAAATAGTACCCAACCTTGTTTTTTGTTTTTTTATTTTCAATGCCCAGCAGTTTAATTTTGCCGTTATAACCGTGCGCCAGGTAAATGCCATAGATCAGTTTGCGCAAAGGAATGAAATCTGTTACTGGTATTACAATGGAGTATAATTTGGTAATCCTCCTGTTAAAAGGAAGCGTAATCACCGGGATATTTGTTTTTTGGGCAATCTTGTCAGCGTTAAGATGGATCAAACCGCCCGGTTGCAGGATGCTGTTCTGGCCTGTAAACAGGAGATCAAAATGTTGCTCCTTAATAAATTCGATGATCACTTCATCCCACGACCCTTTAATAATAGAAAAGATTGGCTCGTCTGTGTTTTTTCGCAAAAAGGGAATGAATGAACATAATTTTTTCATTTGTAATTCCAGCTCTTTTCTATTGTCGATCGTATCATCTGCTTCCAACGTGTTTTTTGCTCCCGTTGTAAAAAGTGATCCCACTTTGTAGGGAACCACATGCAAAAGGTGGATTTTGCAGTTGTAATGAACAGCTGTATCCACCGCTTTTTCTAATAGCCGCCTCGAGCCTGCTGTAAAATCTACCGGCACAAGTATTTTATTGAATAACTTTTGCATTGGGCAATTCTTATGATACAATATTAGCAGTGGGTATTTAAAAGATAATTAACCCGCTATTAAAAAGTAATTAAAAATTACCCGGCTTACCCGGGTCCGTTACTGTACAATAAAAAAACTGCCGGACAATTAAGACCGGCAGTGTAATAGAAACCCCAAAACAAATAATTAGAAGATCATACCTCGTACAGCTCCAGTGCAGCGGCGGCAGATACCTTAGCATTTATACAGAAGAAATGTTTAATTCTGCGGTACAGTCTCTCTGGTCAAACACAGGCAAGCTTTTGTCACTTAGTTTCCTGCAATAATTTTCCGGAAGTTGCAGCGGGCAATTAAAAACCGGATTAAAATGAAATTAAAATTTGTTAAAAAAAACAATGTTGGGAATTGTAATAATGAAAGAAGTGCCTTCTTCCGGCTCAGATTCTACATTGATAGTGCCTTTATGGAGTGCCAATATCCGTCTCGTAAGCGTTAGTCCCAATCCAAACCCTGGCTTTTGGATAGCAGATTCAGCACGGAAGAAAGGCTGGAAAATATTATGTATATCAGATTCGCTGATCACATCACCGTTATTATAAGTGGTGATCATTACACTTTTATCAGTAAAGGAGGCTGTAACCAGCGCTCTTTTATTTTCAGAATATTTACATCCATTTTCAATAACATTCTTCAACGCAATATAAAGCAGGTTGCCGTTGCCGAACACAGAAAGTAAGGCTTCGTTGTCGGGGAAAATCCTGAAATCAAGTTCAACTTTAAAATCTCTGTTTTGGCGATGGATATCTGCTACTACTTTAAGCAACACTTCATCCAGCCTTACTTCATTAAGATCAATACCACCCTGCGATCCTGCCTTCGCAATGTCCAGTAAACTATGGGTCAATTGTTTCAGCTCTTTTATGTCCTCATACACACTTTGCAGCACTGTTTTATATTCTTCTGAAGTTCTGTTTTTTTGCAGGGCTACCTCAAGCTGGCTTGAAACCGAGGTGAGGGGAGTCGATAACTCATGTGAGGCATTCGAAATAAACCTCCGCTGTATTGCGAAGGAATCTTCCAGGTTGTCAAGAAGGCGGTTAAACGTAACAGCAAGCCGTGAAAGTTCGTCACCCGGGCTGCTGATGCGGATGCGCCTTGAAAAATTATTCGTGGTGATAAGATTTACTTCGCCGGTGATCCGTGCAATCGGCCGGATCAGTGATTTGGCGAAGATCAAGCCGGCATAAAATGAAAGCAACACGGATACAGCAAGGCAAAGAAGCATTATCTTTTTTAGTTGAGCAATGAATTCGGCGCCATCAACATCTTCTGCAGCCACCGCCACTATAAAATTGGTCGTGCTGTCAATGTAATGGATAGCAACAGCTTTTTTATTGTGATATTTAAAAAAGTATTCGTCATTCATCCTTGCCTGTTCAATTACCCCAGCCGATAAATACATAGAGTCGCCGGGTTTGTCTGAATATAAATAATCAGGCGTATTGTTGTAACCAGTAATGGTAACACTTTTATTCAGCAGGGATGCAACAGCATAGGCGTCCATTCTTTTTAATACAGCATGGTTACTGTCATCTATTCCTGCATATACCCTGGCTGTGCTCAGCGCCCTGTTTTTTAGTCTTGTTTTAAATGATAAATCCCGCTCAGCCGCACTATAATAATATACACCTGTTCCTACAAGGGTAAAAAGCAGCGTAACAATTGCTGCAAATAAAAAAGCTATCTTATACCTGATGCTCATCGTTCCTTCATAATGTATCCCATGCCTACATGCGTATGGATCAATTTGGTTTCAAAATCTTTATCGATTTTCCTTCGTAAAAAATTCACGTAAACATCAATAACGTTTGTCTTGGTATCAAAATCGAGGTCCCAAACATTTACGGCAATATCAGCTCTTGAAACCACCCGGTTCCTGTTGCGCATAAAATATTCCAGCAACTGAAATTCTTTTGCTGTAAGGCTGATCTCCTGCCCGTCCCGCTTTACTTCTTTGCTGTCTACATTCAATTCAAGATCGCCAACTTTTAATACATGACCGGAGGGAAGCAGTTGATTCAATGTTCGTTTTAACAGTGCCCGGATACGGACAACAAGTTCTTTAAATTCAAAAGGTTTTACAAGATAATCATCAGCTCCTGAATCGAAACCTTCGATCTTATCATCCATTGCGCTGAGTGCGGTCAGCATGATAACAGGAATATGCAGATTTTTATTTCGAATAGCTTTCGTCAATTCATAGCCGTTGATGCCCGGAAGATTCAGATCTGTAATTACCAGGTTGAAATTGCCCGATTCAAACAAACGCAGACCGATCTTTCCATCGTAAGCAACCACCACATGATAATTCAATTCAGAAAGCCCCCTGGCCAATGTGTCAGCAATTTTTTTTTCATCTTCAACAAGCAATATCCTTACTTCTTCCATATTAAACATTAAGCTTTGTATGATAAACACCTGCATTTAAGAAATGTTGCAGTTGCTGAGGAGCAACATTGAATGCGCTTTCCAATTTACTTCTTCTCAATTTAGTTGATTCCGCTGTTATCTTAACTGCCGGGCTTTCGGAAATTGAGTACGGGCACGCCGGCATGATTCACAACCTGCTGTACAAAAGTGGGCTCAGCCTTATGAATTGCCTGTCGGTCGCTAACATTACTAACAACGATGAGGTCCGAGGCTATCCGTTTACCAATGTCTATTACCCTGTGTGCCAGGTTGCGGCAATGATAAATTGCCCTCGAACAGGAGAGCCCATGATGTTTCAACGATACCATTGCCTGGTGAAAGTCGCTGCCATAGTAAACAGGCTGTTTTTTATTTGCTTCCGTAAAACAAGCCGCTACATGTACGCTACTATCTTCCTCCAGCAGCGAACAGGTAAAATCGCACTTTTCTCCCAATGGTTCAGGATGTTTCACCGGGAGTAATATATTTCTAAACTGCCCGCTTTTAAAGTTTACCGGAATCGTCAATACCGGTTTCGTGGCATGTTTTACAAAGAACCTGGCTACAGACCCTGTCTCAAATTCACGGTAGCCCGAAACTCCATGAGATCCCACAACAAGCAGGTCAATCTTCGATTCTGTTGCAATCTTAACAATTTCCTCGCCGGCAATTCCTTTGGGCATGTAAATATGAACCTGTATTGGGCAATCTCTTATGAGGGACTCATACACAGCATACAGGTGCTCACGGGCTTCATGGTCGGCCATTGCATCAGCCATATCCTTTTCGTGTTTATTGCCGGTGTCCTGCAGTGTATGTGTTTCCAGCACATGCATTAAATGCAAGGATGCGTTGTTTTTTTTGCAAAGACGTACCGCAGTGTTGACCGAATTGTTACCTGCTTCGGAAAAATCTGTTGCGACTAAAATATTTTTTAAACCCTGTCTCATTTTTTTTTATCAAGGTCGGCAGTAATCCTTGCGGCATGATTAAAAAAAAATTAAAAACAAATTAAAAATACATGCTGAAACAACTTTGATACTTTACAAATTGGAAACTTCACCATTACCCGCTAACCGGCGAACAACGGCATTAATAACTGCATACTACAAGCAATAAGGAGTCTTCAATACCGGAAACAGGTTCGTTCATTTATGTGATAAGTAACTTTTGCAGGAGGAAGATGGATATGGCACCTGCAAAACCAATCAGAGCAAGCCAGCTTATTTTCTTTAAATACCACATAAACTCTATCTGTTCAATGCCCATCACTGCTACGCCTGCGGCAGAGCCAATAATCACTGCACTTCCGCCTGTTCCTGTAGTTAAGGCTAAAAAGGACCAAAACGGGTGGTTCGTAGGATAGGTAGTTAGATCATACATTCCCTGCGAAGCGGCAACCAGTGGTACATTGTCTACCAATGCCGATAGTAGCCCAAGGGCTGTTCCAATCAAATAATCGTTTTTGAAAATACTGGTCAGCATGCCGGCAAGTTCTTTCAACAAACCAAAAGACTCCAAGGCGGCAACAGCCAACAGGATACCAAGGAAAAACAGTATGCTGGGGGTATCTATTTTTTGCAAAGCATGCGTAACCGTGAATCGCTGTGCTGAGCTTTGCTCTTTGCCATGGTGTATGATGGTAGTAATTATCCACATTAAACCCAATGCCAATAGTATTCCCATGAACGGTGGAAGATGGGTAAGTGTTTTAAACAATGGCACAAACAGCAGGAGGGCAACGCCGGAAAAGAGAATGATCTTTCCGTCTTTTTTTTCCTGTGCGGTGCAGGCAGAACCTGGTAGTTGATCAGTTTTTTTCCCTTTAAACCGATAGGCGGCAATGATGGCCGGGATGGCGCAACCAACAACACTTGGCAAAAACAATTGCAGGATAATGTGCAGGGCAGTTATTTGACCTCCTATCCACAGCATGGTAGTGGTTACATCACCCAATGGTGACCATGCACCGCCCGTATTGGCAGCAATAACGATCATGCCGGCGAACCAAAGCCGGTCTTCTTTTTCAGTAAGTATTTTTGAACACAGTGAGGTCATAACGATTGCCGTGGTGAGGTTATCGAGCAATGCTGAAAGAAAAAAGGTGATCGTTATTATTACTAACAGCAGTGACGCCTTGCTGCTTGCCCGGATCTTTTGAGTGATAATGTCAAACCCGTTGTGGGAGTCGATTATTTCCACGATCGTCATTGCTCCGAGCAAAAAGAAAAGTATGGATCCTGTTTCCCCGAGATGATGCAGCAATTCGCTGCTCACCGTATCCTTTGATTCGGCCTGTAAAATATAAATGGTCCAGCACAGCACACCAGTGATGAGCGCTGAAGCTGCTTTGTTTACTTTTAACGGATGTTCAAAGGCGATGCTGATATAACCCAGCACAAATGTGATTACAATTAAAAAAACTGCCATAGCAAATTTGTTTATTTTACCTGCCTGATTGAATTACCAGCTTGATTTTTTGAGGCTGCAATCTTATCTTCAACCAGTTTTCGATGGTTGCCTGAGACCGGTTGTTTAGTTTGCCGTTAATGGTAAGCAATACCAGCATCATTTTATTTGTTGATGAATCGCTTAACTCTCCGGCCGGTTGTATAATGGCGCTTTGCAGCGCCGGGTACTGGGCTTTTAATTCTGCATATACCTGCCGGCCGATCTTTTGCATATTGCCAAGACTGTCCAGTAATCGCTGCAGTTTTATATTCTCTTCTTCTTTCAATTGCAAAGCCAATGAAAGTTGTCGCACCTGTCCGTCGCCGTTGTCCTGCTGATTGCCGTTTTCGGCCAGGTAAGCAAACCCCTGCTTTACCTCCAGTGTTGTTTCCATCATCCCGTATTTTTTGAGTTGGTTATTGAGGTTTGCTATTTCCAATTTTGTGATCTCTTTGCCCCCGAATACGAGTGTGATCTTTTTTTCTTTTGCATCAATTTTTTTGTTCAACAGGTAGTCATTGGTAAAATGCGCCTCATAATTGATAAAGTCGTTGGCCTTCTTGGTAAACCTGTTTTGCGTTACCATATCGTAGCCAAAATACAGGCTGGGCAGGAGGGTTAGTATAACCAGTACCCATACAATGCGGTGAGCAATCGCTGTGGCCTTTTCATTCTGCTGGTGTTTTACCGGAAAATGAAGGAAGCGTACGATTATTAATGTTGCCAAAGCAATAAATACGGTGTTGATGATATATAAATAAAAAGCGCCCATGAAAAAACCAAGTTGAAAAGTGGCCAGCCCGTAACCGGCGGTACACAGCGGCGGCATTAATGCAGTAGCAATGGCAACACCCGGAATTACATTTCCCTTTTGCCTGCTCGATGTGGCAATGATACCTGCAAAGCCCCCAAAAAAAGCGATCAGTACATCATAAATAGTTGGAGATGTTCGGGCCAGTATTTCAGAATGGGCCTCATTAAGGGGCGACAACAAGAAGAAAATGGTGGAAGTAGCAAGGGCGGCGCTGGTGGCAATAAAATAATTATAAATGGATTTTCGCAATAAAGCAATATCGCTGATACCCATGCCCAAACCAATTCCCATGATCGGGCCCATCAAAGGGGATATGAGCATTGCGCCGATGATAACGGCGGTGGAATTTACATTTAAACCCAGGGATGCAAGGAAAATAGCAAAAATGAGTACCCACAAATTAGTGCCCCTGAATACGACGCCGTTTTCAATACTTTCAACAACGGTATTCAGGGATTCCTTATCAGCATCCAGTTTAAATTTTTCAAAAAAGCGATTCACGGTTTGCCGTAGCGGTGGTTTATTATGGATGAAGAGATATTTATCCTGTTAATAATTTACAGGAAATTGCTTTTATCGAAAGGGCCGCCATGGATTAAACAGTCATTCCCGGCATTGGCATAGGGAAAACAAATTCTGCCAGTACATTATGGTGAGCACGGGAAACATGTTCTTTAAACGATTCCATACTCTTACGAAGTATTCCGGCATAGGGCTCACCCATTTTATTGAGTAGAGGCTCCATCATCTGTAGTTTTTCTTTTATCATATTTATTCTCTCAGTTTTTTGCAGCGGTAATTTTTCATTGAGCGTTATTAATTTTTCTTCAAAATCTTTATCTGCCTGCTGGTAAAAAGGAATCAATAATGGATCGCATGAAAAGGTTTTGGTGTGGGCAAAACGAACCGCTTCTTTTTTTACATCAGCAGAAGACGTTTCGTGTTCAGACATTGCAAGCAGTGATATATATACCGGGAAATTTTGAAGTTCCTGGTTCTCCTGTTCTGAAAGTGTATGAAATGTTCTCATTGGATTATCATTTTAATTTCAACTGAATATGGTAGGTATTGTTTTAAAACCGCCATTCCTGGCTGATTTCCCACAAATATCACACAGCAGCATACGTGGATCATTAAAGCCGGATTAAAATCTGATTAAATCTCCGCCAGTTTTCATGTTCGGTTATATTGAATGGGGAACACGACTTGCTGTTATTATTTTTCAGTAAGCGGCAGTTTGCATATCCAATCTTTAGTGCTGGCTTAACCTGGTGTTACTCATCGGGCGATTAATAGTTTGAAAGTTTTACAACCTTTTTGTGCTGGCATTCCAGGCCAGAAAATACAACATCAGTACTTCATGTATGTGTTTGCGTAAGATACGAGGTTCAGTCGGAGCAAGAAATATCTTTGGATTGCAATAAAAGACTTCGGCACATGAAGGGATAACTAAACGTCCTTAACGCTTTAAAATAATAGATCACAACAACTGCCTTGAGGAAAAACGTTGGAAATAATGAAGCCGGGGTTCAGGCAGTTGGCGTTTGATAAAAAGAAACTGATACCGAAGTGTATTCGCAGTACAATTACATTAACAGCATCTAATTACGGAAACTGTGTTTTAAAGCTTGTATGGATGGGCACCAGGGGCGAAGGGGGTTAAAATCTTAAAGCAGGTGTTTGCTTTCGTTCCTGCAATAAGTTGTTCGGGACAATTCCCACCCAGATGTTTATTATACTCACTTTGTAAATTTTTTTTTTGGAATTAAATTAAAACTTATACATTTGTTCGAACATTGCGACATATGAATCTCCAAATTGATCATAATAGTAAGATGCCCTTGCATGTGCAGGTGGAAGCATTGATACGCAAACTGATTGAATTACCTGAATTTAATAACGGGGCCTTATTGCCCAAAGAAATAGAATTAGCCAATAAACTTGGCATCTCCCGCAGTACTATTCGCCAGGCAACGAATAAACTGGAAA
>APMI01021641.1_pt1 | contig 11445 bp, 9 predicted proteins | sample 667938 | NCBI WGS metagenome assembly APMI01 (sample SAMN01084076, study PRJNA167559) | wastewater metagenome | biome: Wastewater | place: Denmark: Ejby Moelle, Odense | collected 2011-11-28 | reverse complement strand
CAGCCAGCATTTCACCAAGCGTGTTGAAATCAGCTTCAATTAGTTTGAGTGCTTCGCGTGGCCGGTCAACATCCTTGACACAAAAATCGATGTAACCGCTCAAGATACTGCCCGCCATCAAGTCTTGCCCTGCCTCACGGCAAAGCTGGACTACACAACGCATAACGGCATCAACTGGAGCATTGAGATGAGGAAGTGCCTGCTCGAAAATATGCCGCGCAAGAAAAAAATCGGAACCTTCCGAGAGGCTCTTCTTTAGGACACCAAATTCAGCAACAACGTCTACCAACCCTTCGTTATGCAGAGAAGCGAGTTCTCTCGCGAGATCATCCCGCTCTTCTCGATCACTAGATAATGCGTCAGAAACTGCTGTTAAAAAGCCCCCTGCCTTGGCGCCGTCTAGGAGAGCTTCTCTAAATTTCTCTTTGTCCATTTTCGTAATCGCGAGGCATGTCATATTCACAGTATGACGCTTGTCCGTTGTAGATTGTGCGCCTAGGTGATTACGCTACCCGACATTAGAAAATGACAAATTACAGGCTCACGGGAACATTTGATGGGCCGCTCGGTTTGCGGACAAGAGGAACAGCTACGGGTATCAATTCGACATTGATGATTGATTCAATTGGGCGTGTTGCTCAAAGCTCGCACCCCATATCGCTCACCGCTCCCTTGTGAAGCTGCTTAGCAAAGAGCTGGTTTATTAGATCGCAAACAATATCGAATGTCCGAAGCACTGTCGGCAGTAGCGTCTGACTTCCGTGGGCATAGTCGTTACGCATTTGTGGCAAAGACTCAACAAACACGGATATCCAGTCATATGCCAAATCATCCTCAGTCGGTGCGACGTTCGAATCGTCCACTACCATTTCGGTCAATCCAGCACGACTCATAGCATCGATTTGTAGGAAGCTATGGCGATCCCTCGCTAGTTCAGTAGCCCACCTGACTCGGCTTTTGATTTCTTCGTTTCGAATGAGATCGTGCTTTTTTGCTCGTTTCAAGAGGTCTGCCAAGCCCATCTTCTCCCCCTTGGCTGCGCTAACGAATCCCCCATCGATCAAACGCAAGCGAAGTGCATATTCGAGCGATCCCAATGCATGCTCTTCGGCAACTGCGTGGAACCGGTAGACAAACCAAGAATAGAGGTAGAGGTTCCTCGCATTCTCAAAATGCACTCGCACATTCAGCGGAACCTCCTTAACTAACTCATATCGGGAAATTTCTGCATGGCGATCCGCAAGCGATACCTGGCGTACGCCTTCATTATCGAAGCGTACGAAAAATCCCGTTCGCTCATCCGCGACTAAAGCTTCCTCCGGTGATCTCAGAGCATCACATGAAGCGACATCACCATAATCCATGGTCAAGTATCCCTCTAGTACAACCGTAGGTCATCCGTCACGTTTTCAAAAAACACAACGATTCTAAGGGCTTTGGACCGGGCTGAATGACAAAAAACAGGCCAAACGTGACGTTTGACCTATACCCAAACGTCGTATCTTGCGCCCTCATGACTCATACTTCGGCTTCTAACCAAAGACCCAATACGAGCAAACAGTATGGCCATCATGATCCCGGCGCTGACGCCGCAGGAAACCCGCAGCCCAGCAGAGCCGAATATCTACTGGCAGCTCAAGCTAGGCCTAGCCGATGATTTTGTCGTCATTCACAGCCTCCCTTGGCTCTGTTCTGCGGTTAAGAAGGTTGATTCAAAGTACCCGCCCACTGGAGAAATCGATTTCTTAGTCGTTCACGCAGACTTAGGAGTTCTGGCAATGGAAGTAAAAGCCGGAAGGTACGCAGTAAGAGGTACAGAATTCGTTTGTTTATCTGGCTATGACACACGTGACCCTGTTGCTCAGCTCCGCAGAAACACACACGGCGTTGCAAAGTGGCTGGGGGTAGACCCAGCGCTTCGAATCAGGTTTGGCTATGCATTCGCGTTCCCAGACAGCCAGTTCTCTTGGGAACACCCCATTCCAGCCATGTTCGACATGACTGTCGATCCTCCAGCGCGTATCGTGATTGACTTCCCTGAAATGCAAGATATCGCAAAACGAACGCTTGAAATTATGCGCTATTGGCTGGATGCGGGCGTTACACACCCACTTGGATCGGCCAAGAAGGATCACCTAGTCAATACGATTTGTCCGCATTTCGACGGCACTCCGTCGTGGGGTGTCCGAGTCTTATACGACAACAGTATTTGGCTTCGACTCACAGAACAGCAGAGCCAGGTTCTCAATAACGCGTTGAACAGCAGGCGGATGCTAGTTACGGGCTGGCCTGGATCTGGAAAAACGCTGATAGCTGTTGAGTTAGCTCGTAGATTTTCGAAGAGTGGCAAAACTCTAGTTGTCGTATTTAACTCTCTCCTTCGTGAGCATCTGGCTCGACAGCTTGGAAACAACCCAAATGCTGAAGCGGTAACTTGGCACTCCCTTTGCCGGAAAGCCAGGCTTGCCCTTGGAAAGCCGGAAGAAAATTCAGATGAGTGGCGGAAAAACGATTGCATTCTCGACCTGCAGGAAGCTCTAGCAGCAAAGCTCCTGTCTGAATACGAGTACTTGATCCTTGATGAAGCACAAGCCCTGCGCGTAGAGTGGATTCGAGCCTTAGCAATCTGGGCTAGCAACTCAACCATTCATTGTTTCTGTGACGAATCACAGAAATTCTCTTTCGAAGAAGGATGTAGCTTGGGCGACCTGGTGCGAGTTATCGACGCATCGCCTTACCATTTAACAGCTATCTTGCGCACACCTCCCGCAGTGACTCAGCGGCTGATACAGGTTAGATCTGATCATCCCTACCAACTAACCACCACGCGAGCTCATGATCCAGATGCGCTCCAAGAAGTACTAACCGATGATTGGTACGGATCGATACAAACCGTGGTTAAGCGATTATTCGATCAACAGGTTGCGAACAGCGAGATTACCCTCTTGACCAAACTACCTCTCGATTACCATATCTCTGCTGTGCGGGAACTGGTAACCCGGCTGGGAATTCGACATGAAACGGTAGCTCGATTTAGAGGATTGGAGTCTCCCGTAGTTATCCTCCTCGACAGCGAAGACATGGATGAAACACAATTGTTTTGTGCATATTCGCGGGCCACTACGCTCTGTATTGCAATCTACGATGCGGAAGAGCTGGCCTGGAAACAAAACAACATGGGACGTTTTGCCGGTGTATTGCTGAACGATGCAAAAATCAGTAAGCAAGTCAGCATTGCACGAGAGCAAGCTCTAAGCAGCACACTCGCCCGAGATTACGTCTCATACTTCACAGAAGTACATAGCACAAAGCTCGGATGGTCTGGCGAATGGAAAGGCTGGTGTATCGAGCTTCAGGGAGAGGTCGACCCAGCCGAAACCTGGATTGATTTCTTAGCTACCGAATACCCCTGGCCCATCTACTCCTGGCACCTGAACTCGCGTAGAGAGATCCGGGTAACACAACCGATAGCAGGCATGGCAGATGAACTCGTCGATCATGGTTTAAGACTTCAGCGGTGCGAGAAGTGCAAAATGGTCACCCCCCATCAGTCAGGCCGTGAGGACGTTTGCACACTGTGCTTGCACGATGATTGTGACATCGAAGACCCACCTGAAATCTCGGCCTTGGAAACCATATTTGCACACGACAAAACGATAATTTCACTGCTTGAAGATCCTCGCGACCCCGAAAAGCTCGGTCCCTCACTTCCTATAGCATTGGCTGCAGTCGCTCACCGACTGTACGCACACAAGCATGGAAAACGCGAACTCAAACCTGCCTATCTTGCGGGAGGGAAAACTGTTTTGTATCGCCTCGCGATGGCATTCACTTTGGCCAGAATCAGAATCACAAGCAAGCCGATAGACCGAGACCAGTTTGCGGAAGATATCTTTGCTCGTTATGAAACATGGGATACCTCTATCACGCTCAAGGACTGGAAATCCAAGGTATCAAACGCATTCTCCGTTTGCCTAAGCCCTTGGAAATTAATATCGCACGGATCGGCAAAAGGACACTTTGTCCCGAATGACTCCGCTAGCACTGCGTTACAAACTGAAATCTAGTCAGCAAAGGCACGAGCCCTCAATCAAACAGTCCGAACTGAACTTTCCCATGCACAGGCAATGGCAACTCGCTGTCGAGCCATTGCCGATCGTAATTCAGCAACCAGCGATGGGTCCTCTGATGATTCTTCAGAAAATCGGCTCGTACTGGATTCTCATGGGTAGCTTTGTATTCAAGGCAAACAGCGCGGTGTTTTTCCAAAGGAGATCGAGTAAATGAAACATCGCCGGACGAAATCGCGCTAGCCACATCCTCCGAGCACAGGATCTGCTCCCACCGGCATCGCTCCTTGAAGGCTCCCCAAGATCCAAAAAGCCAATAAACGAGCAGAAGTCGCAACAGCGGCTTGGGCGCACGAGAGTCAACAATCCCATAAAAAAGAGGCTCCACCCCAGCCACCGAGTCAGGTCTCGGAAGAGCATTCGCCCTGCATATGCCTGATAGCTTTTGTGCGAACGAATTCGCTACAGCTTTCTTGCGCATCAGTCCGCTCCGAGTCACGAGCCCCGAATGCTGCATCCCAATCTTGAAACTGCGAAGCACCGTCTGCGAAGAAAAGGGGGCAACCATATCGTTAAGCGCATCGGCCCCAAGAGTCGCCAATCCTAGCCAAAACTCACGCTGATCAAGCAAACCCTCTGTCGGGGCTAGGACCGGATAGTCCCTCAGGTCCCACGGCAAAAACAAGCGCTCATGAGCTTTTGCCCGTCCAATATCAAATCTTTCGAGAACAGCCCCATGATTGGCGCAGATCAACGAAGCCGGCAACTGGTGCTGTCGATGCCAGTAGGCAACGCCGAATTGTGTAATGTCCGACTCTGCACATCGAGGGCATATCCTCCAGCGACAGAGCCCGCCTTGGGCACTTTCAGCAAGCCCCAGCATTCGATGAGAAGACATCGATTCGACTTCTGCCAAATGAGCAGCCACGCGAATGGAAGTCATATTGATCAACGTGGATTGGAGACCGGCAGGCAATCTATTTCCGCTGCGCAAGGCATCCAAATCCAGCCGGCAATCCATAACGGATAGCGATGGAGACAAAGCTAGCGCATTGCATAACGCTAAGGCGTTTGTGACGCCATTGATCCTGGCCACACGTGCAACCAGTGAATACAGCGTCTCATCGGGCAACGGGATAGGCCACAACAACACACACCCCCTTAACTTTCTCTGACACAAATATGCATTTATGCAAATTTCGCCATAGTCGATATTGCACATTCAATTCCAAGAAACAGTGAAATAGCTTTCGAACAAAGAGCAGGAGGTAAACACACTCTACTGCAGACTGCTTTAACTGCCAAAATCATTGCCATCTATAGATACTCGGCATGCACCATTACGACAAAAAAATAAATTCAATAGCTCAACGACATCCTGCAGGCAATGAAAAGTACTCAGAAGCATTTCAATAAACGCATATTTTATGCATAATAATATGCATGAATTTTGATGAACCCCTCCGTACCGAATCAGCACTGGTGGCCAAGCGTGCTCGTGAGCTTGGGCTGACCCAATCAATCATTGCAACCCAACTGAATGTTAGTCAATCGCAAGTCAGCCGGATTCTCTCCGGCACATCCAGGCGGCGTTCAAAGCTGTTTGATTCAGTATGCAAATACGTGTTGTCGGTTGGCCAAGGTCCATCACACGAAGCCATTGCTGAATCTAAGGAACTGAATGAAGCCTTGGCGGCAGTCTGGGACGGAACCCCGGAGCACGCCCAGGCTCTAGCGCTAGTCATACGTAGTCTTGGGGTATTACATTCGAGCGGCAGCGCGATTCGAAATACCCCCCGCGCCCTAGGAGATCAAAGTCGATGATCCATGTTCCAGAACCATTACCAGATGAACTTGCTGCTGGCCACTTGGGGCGTGTTTACACGATTAATGGAATTTCCAAGAAGGATCGAGTGTCCTGCACCATCCACAAACTTGTTGGGGATGAAGGTAGAGCGTACTCCGAAACACTGGCATTGTTGGCAGGCCTGCCGTTTTCACAGTATCTTTTTCATCACACACTACTGCCCTTCTATCGAGCCATCCAAGTAGGACAGGCAATGAAATGGGGGATGTTCAACGAAAAGCATATTGCTCGCGCCTCAGGGCACCGCACCAACCCATTTGGGGCAATTATTTGCCCCCTTTGCATTGATGAAGATATCTCTTTTTGGGGCTTTTCGTATTGGCGAAGATCGCATCAACTCCCTGGTATGTGCGCTTGCCAAAAACACCAAACACCGCTTTTGCGTACAGCCCTGGAAGCACCAATTAAGCTTTTGCCCCAAGATGCTTTGGTAGAAGCGGAACGCCTCTCGCCTGAGCTCTACAAGTCGGCAATTGAGAACCCCACGATCCGACGCTACAGCGAAATTTGTCTGGAATTCTTGAGTAGAGAACGTTCGATAACAACGGCGCAAATGGTTAGTTGCCTGCAGCAACGCGCGCGCCAGTTACAAGTTCGCTCTCGCGCAGGGGTTATTGGCTTGCATCTGCATGACATAGCGAAACGTCAGGCAAGTGGAGAATGGCTCACAGCACACTTCCCCCATATCGAAAAAAATGGAAGCAGTTCATCACTAAGTCGCACCTATACAAGTCAGAAAACCGCCTACGCCACGACGTACTATGCCTTAGCTCTCGCTTTACTGTACGACTCTACAGATGACGCATTTTCCGATCTGGAAGCACATGGAGAATTGAACCAGGCAATTAATCTCGAATCGGCGCCACAAGCTATTCATTCAGAAGTCGGCAATGAAAGCTACGGAAACCTTCAGCGTGCACTGGGTGAGTTTTTGCGAGGGACGCCAGCTGACCAAGCATGCAGACTGCACGGCACAGAACCGTATATTTTAGAAAGAGTGCTTCGTGTCGCAACAAAGCAAGCGCTTGAAAGACGAATTTAACCAGCAAGATATCAAATATAGATCGATCAAAATCATTCTATTGATAAGCATTACAAACACGGTAACTTAGTACCTAAGCCACCTCGTCGCTGTGGCATGTAGTTAGCCGATTAGGTTCGCCGCCACCACTCGATCCCCCACGACTAAGGTCTAAATCTCGGCCTTTGCCGACGTTTACCTATCCGCTTGCGTCAGAAAGCATTGCAACGGATAGCTGCCGAATATGTCTGCACTCCGCACAATAGACTGCCACTGTTGCACGAAGCGGGAAATAGGAATTGGTATCGACAACGCCAGATGGTCCAGTCACATAATGGCTGGGCTTTGGACTTTCCTTGACGACATAAGACTTACACCCAAATAGCTCTATTAACGAAACCAGACTTCATGATTAATGCATACTCTGGTTTTTGAATGCCTGTTTCTGACAACGCTGAATTTTCCTTGGCTAGAACGATTCGCTACTTTCACCCTTTAGCCTTCCGACGGCGCTGAATGACTTTGGCTACCACGTTGGCAACATCACTCGCACGATGCAGGTCCAACTCGGCGAGCGCCCCGACGAGGGTCGACAACATTCCACCTCGCATTCCTAGCCTAGTCTCCATGGCTCGGCGTTCCACTTCGGCAAGCAAGTTCATGCGCAAGTTTCGTACAGTTCGGCGGCCTTCAGGACTGATACCCGTAAACACCCAGCCGCGCGCGAGCTCAATGTGGGCGGAGTAGTTATGAACGTGCGGATTGACCCATCTGAAATCTTTGGCTGCCGTCGGATATGGCACCCCCGCCACAATTGGAATCTTCAGCACTGGAGTGCGCGTATCTGCCGGGCCTTTTGTTAGGCGCACATAACGAGCGCTCCACGTTCTAAAATACCCGGCCTTCTTTATGTTGCAAATTCCGCAAGACAACGCAAGATTACGAATCTCGAACCGGTATGCCTCGAATTTTGTATGGTCAACAAAATGCTCTAAGTGAATGGCGCTGGGCTCGTTTAGTCCGCGCCGGCAAAAACAGCATCGGTGAGACTGAATATCTAAAAGAGCAATTCTCAGATTTTTCTTAAATAATTCGACATCTCCGCCTGATTTCCAAGGCTTACCATATAGCCCGGCGGCTGTTACACCGACAGGATAAGTCGGTGTCGGGTATATACGTTCGAAACCTATATTCACTGAACAGACTCCTCGCCGAGGAGGGCATCAATGACCATAACCATAGGATCCGTATGCGTGAGCGCGCGACGAATGTTTCGCAGTTCCGGCATAAGTGCCACGAAACGTGGGCTGTCAAAATCTCCGCGTTCAACGTACGAAACTGCCTGCTGCACGGTATCTACGACTACACGATTACGGCTAGAGCCAACACCGAATTGCGCCAATAACAGTTCGTCTGCCGAAGCTCCGTAAGAGACCACGCTCACCTGTGCGTCTTCACTTGTCATATCAACTACTGTGGAGCCTTCTGGTGCGGACCCAACTATGAGTGGCGAGTGCGTGCAGATAATGGCATGGCCGTCAGCCATCACCTCTGCACAAATGTCGAACACCGTCCCCATCAAGTCCCTTTGCCATTGAGGATGCAGGTTATTCTCCGGCTCATCTATCAATAGGACAGATTTCTCATCCAAGCCGAATCCGAGGGCCAAGATCGTGGAAAACATATGATATTCACCTGAGCTCAACTCGAGCACGGAGAACTTGGCTTCGGACCGAACTGCACTGACTTCAGCGCTCTCAAGATGCAATATATCCAGGAGCAATCCCAATCGTAATATGTTAGGTGAAGCATGTTCGCAGTGCGCACCAGAAGTGTCTAATGTCACCAAATATCGATGCGGTTTTCTCTTTTGAAGCAAATCCTGCAGCACCGCAAAATCATTTGACGAATATTCATTCAACACCCACTGTGCCATCGTGTAAGATAAATCTAGATAGCGATGGCGGGAAGAGTGGCGGAGTTCATCGTCCTCCGGGGTAATGCGACTAAGTTGCTCCCGCAAATTTTCGTTTGCGAACTTGAATTCCGAATTACGAACAGTGTCGCGAAACCGCAGAGTATAAAAAACTGAAGGATGAATACCGGCATATGCATGCGCGTCGATGAAAAACTGACGACGGCAGCGCTCAGTAGCTCGCGGTGCCAACGCGAAGGCCAGCATCGTTTCCAGCGGAGCCTTCCTGCTTAGCAGGTTGTTGATGACGCGCTGCCCGACGTAGGTGTAGTTCGGAATGTCAAAGGGACTTCTCTTCCCACCGGGTAATTCTTTCTGCGGAAATCTATCGGCGGGAGAACCTGATATGCAAAAAACCTGATGCTCATCCGGGTTTAATTTCATGTCGGAAGGCTCATTAGGCTTTCCTCTCTCGGCTCGCGCAGCAAGGGAGGTCACGAGTTGCTTTAGCAGCGTGCTTTTGTTAGAGCCGTTCTGACCCGTGATGATGGTTGTTTCAAAAATCGAGTTATTGAAACGTTCTGGGTGAAGTAGGTCTACTCGCTTCAACTGACGGTTCGAGTTCTCAAAAATCACAGCATCGACTACCGCCATTGTTACTCCTTTTCAGCCTAAGTATGACGAAAAAATGACTATAACACTCCGTCGCTCAGGGCCATTTAAGTCGAAATCGTTAGCCAATCGCAAGATCGTCGCCAACTACGCAGATTAGTCTTTAATCTTGCCGTCATGTCTCTTAAAAACTATTGGCTAACACCAAGGCTCTGGTCATATTCACGTTCCAGCCAAGCTGCCACACCTCACATATCTGGCTAGGATGTCAGTAGGTTGAAAAGCTGCTCATATTCATCTGACCTTATCTCTGTCAAGAGCTGCTGGAGCTTCACGGTAAATGTGTACTGAGTACTACATACATCGTTTAAATTTTCATGTTTCACCACGGTGGGCTCGAAGCAATCCAGCACACCAATAGGACCGTCATCATCAGTTATATACTCGGATTTTAGATACCCCCCTCCCTGGCGTCCCATCTGCTCAATCTGCAGCTTAAACTGTGCAAATCGCGGTATCGCCATGATGTCGGCTAAAGCGTTCTCAGCATTGAACTCCTCTGCCGTCGCTTTGAATTTCATCAGCTTCTTAGCGGCTCGATTCCCATAGAGGCAGGCTAGCGCCAAGATTACTACTGGGTGCTGTCTACTAATCGCCAAAGAATCCGCCTCGTTCACTATCTCTTTGGCCCTCTGTAGCCTGAGAGCAGGCGATACTGAATCTTTGAGTTCGAATCGGTTGTTGGTAGCCTCCAAAAAACTCAGGTAGCTGGATCGTTGGAGCTCAATAGGATGTCGTCTCAACTCTTTGAGGAACTGAATCACGAATTCATCGGGTTCATACACGTAAGCCTTCTTGAAGAGGGCCCGTAATGCAACAAGGTCGCCCAAAATTTGCTCTTCCAATTCAGCATCTGTGGCTATACCCCTTGAGTCGCTCACCTTTTCTAGCAATGCAAAAAGGTATGAAAAGGCATGCTGGGGTTTATCTAAATTTCGAAGACGGGCAACGAGTCTTTTTTTCCTCGCATTTCTTTCAAGCGCGGCATCGGAAAGCTTTGTCGCGCCAACAACGCAAATATCCAAGAAATACAACGTTGGAATGCTTGCCGCCCACTCCGCTACCAATGCACGTTGTTCAGACGTGCCTTGTATTTTCAGCGTCATCTGCGGTGCCCGGTGAAACTCCGGAGAAGTTTTATGAGATACCATGCGTTGCATTTCCTATTAATCAGCATGCCGAATGAATTGATGGGTCAGGAGTAGTCGCTTGTTTCCTAAAGCGCATTTCGCCCGTTCGTCATTACCAATATGGTATGCATAATTGCCTACTGTGGCTCAATTTTTTCGAACATGGCAGTGGCTTGCAGGATTTGTCTCTGCTATCCGCATATCATGCGACGCAGTTGATAGCTGCAAGTACGTCCGCTAAGGCCGAACAAGACCCTGGGCAACGTTAACAAGCAATGGCAGGGGATCAGATTAAAGATAACCTTGCCGACATTGCGACCAAGCAAAACCATAAGGCTCTCCGAGGCTCTTCTACAAATACGCAAACTTTGCAGGTAGGAGATCCTCATACTGCAATTGCAAGCGAGGGTCGCCACTAAGTACTGCCTTAACAGCAGGCTGCAGGGGTGCCAATGAATTGGCCGCCGCATAGCGAAAATCCTCCAGCGACAATTGGCTTCCGCCCCGCTCGAACGACCGCCGATGGGCATGAGTCCACAGGGCCATGCAAATTCGAAATATGCCGCCACTGAGGTCATGCAACAGATGACGAAATTCATCGGTAGGATTCAGCCGATCAGGCTGCCACTGGTATTTGCATAATTGCGGAAACAAGCGACTCCTGAAGAAATCATCATCCGCAGATACTGAGTGAGGTATTCGATGAAACCCGGCAGTCACCAATCGCTGCATCGTACTCATCCGCGAGCCCAAGGCCTCCATCCCATCCG
>APMI01027791.1_pt1 | contig 11447 bp, 8 predicted proteins | sample 667938 | NCBI WGS metagenome assembly APMI01 (sample SAMN01084076, study PRJNA167559) | wastewater metagenome | biome: Wastewater | place: Denmark: Ejby Moelle, Odense | collected 2011-11-28 | reverse complement strand
AATATTTTGCACAAACTGAACCTTGATATCCCTGTAATTATAGTGACTGTCAATAAAACAGAGAGCAAGGGCCTCATCGCTTTCGACCTTGAAAGTGAGGGTAAATTTATGCCAGTTAGCGGAACAATAGTTAAAGTTGGAACTTATGAATACCTGCTGTACAACAATACACGCTATACCGATAAAAGTGTAATTAACGGGAAAGAATACCATTTCCCGATCAAGATTTCATTTTCATCTTCTCAGCCACTGCTTCTGAAAAATCCGCTTCTTATCCAGGAACTCACCGACCAGGTATATCAGTTCAGCCGCATGTATTGGAAAAGTGTAAGCCAGCAGAATCTCCCGGTAACAATTTGTTACCCGGAAATGGTAGCTGAGATTTTCCCGCACTTTTCATCTGATACTATTCCTCCTTATGGCAGAACAAATCTCTGGTTTTTGTAAAACAATTTATCCTTAAATGGAATCAAAGTATGCTAACATTAAAAGAACTAAAAGAATGGTTTGATGATTTATCAAACATTCTGATTGACATGAATATAGCTCTTCATAATTTGGAAGAGCTATTAAATTTTTCGGACGATTTGCAAATTCAAAAAGTTAAAAGTATTGGTTTCTTTGCACACCATAAATTCCAATTACATTTCATATTAGTTATTCAATTAGCCAAATTATTCTCAAGCAGTAACCAACAAAAAAGAAGGATTATTAACTTACTCACAAAGTTAAAAACACTGGAGTATGATTCTGAACTGATCGAGCAATTTGAAACTAACAAACAGGTCCCAACTTTTTGGATTAACAATGAAGAAATACCGAAAGTGTTTAAAAACAGGGATTCAATTCTTACTGAAATTGAACTATTTATAAGCAGGCTTAATAGTTCTTCAACTATCATAAAAAAGATTGAGGACGCAAGGAACAAAGTCTTTGCTCATACTGATCCTGGACTCGAACAGCCAATTCCTTTTGTCACTTTAAATGAACTAAACGAAATGGTCACTCTGGCAAATGATTTTTATAACATTTTTCATGGGAGATTATTTGATGTTGATACAGATTTCAGTACTCCGGATTGGAATGTAAAATATATTCTCAAGAAAATAGTAAAATCTTATCCTAAACATAACTAGCAATAAAGTCAAAACGCTGGTGTATTAAGGTAATTTTCAATCAATACAAGATATTAATCTTAATAAGTCACTTTTCCTTCCTACATTTGATTCATTATTTGCTCCTGTTATTTACCTGAAAACTTAAAACCTTCTGGCTAATATTCTATGAAATTTTACTCATATCTCTATAATAAATAAGTAAAATATGACATCAAAAAAAGACCTTTCGGAACAGGAAATAAGAACAAAATATATCGCACCAGCTATTGAAAAAGCCGGTTGGGATAGAATGACTCAGTTAGGTGAGGATGTCCCTTTAACAGATGGTAAAATCTTTATAAGGGGTAAACTTTATGCAAGGGGTAAACTGAAAAGGGCAGATTATGTTCTCTATTTTAAACCCAATATTCCCATTGCAATTATTGAAGCAAAAGACAATAATCATTCTGTTAGGTCTGGGATTCAGCAGGCACTTGGATACCGTGAATTATTGAAAGATGTCCCATGCGTTTATAGTTCCAATGGTGATGCATTTTTTGAACATGATTTTACTTCATCAAATGGGAAAATAGAAAGACAAATTCCCTTGGATGCATTTCCTACTCCTGAAGAACTTTGGAATAGGTATAAAAAGCTTAACAATATTGAAGAAGAGCAGGAAATTGCCGTTGCTGAACAGGAATACTTTTACGACAGTTCAGGCAAAAAGCCCCGTTACTACCAGCAGGTAGCCATTAACAGAATAGTTGAAGCCATTGCTAAGGGCGAAAATAGAATCCTTTTGGTTTTAGCTACCGGTACGGGTAAAACCTATGTTGCTTTCCAGGCAATTTACCGTCTGTGGAAAAGCGGGATGAAAAAGCGTATTCTATATCTGGCTGATAGAAATGCTTTAATAAATCAAACGGTTACAGGCGATTTTAAGCATTTTGGAGAAGCAATGACGGTAGTCAGGAAAAAGAAAATAGACAAATCATTTGAAATCTACCTTGCCCTTTACCAGGGCCTTACCGGCTATGATGAAGATAAAGACGCTTTCCGTGAATTTTCAAGGGACTTTTTCGATCTCATCATTATCGACGAGTGTCACCGTGGCAGTGCTGCTGCCGATAGTGCCTGGCGCGATATACTGGATTATTTCAATACTGCTACTCATATCGGTTTAACAGCAACTCCACGAGAAACTTCAAAGATTTCTAACATCGATTATTTCGGCGAACCTATCTATACTTATACGCTCAAACAGGGTATTGATGACGGATTCCTAGCACCTTACCAGGTATTACGCGTTGGTATAAATGTTGACCTCGAAGGTTGGAGGCCCGAAGATGGTAAGACCGACAAATCCGGGAAGCTGGTTACTGATAGGGAATACAATACCAAAGACTATGATCGTAATCTTGTCATCGATGAACGTACTCAGATCGTTGCCTGGAAATTATCGGAATATTTAAAAAAGAATGACCGCTTTGCAAAAACTATAATTTTCTGCGTCGACATCGATCATGCCGAACGCATGGCTGAAGCTTTACGGAATGAGAACCAGGATCTGGTTGCAAAAAATCCTAAATATGTCATGCAGATTACGGGCGATAACGATGAAGGGAAAAGAGAATTGCATCCGTTCCAGAATGAAGAATCGCGTTACCCTGTCTTGGTGACCACATCAAAACTGTTAACTACTGGTATTGATGCACCAACTTGCAGGTTAATTGTCCTGGATTCCAACATTGGTTCCATGACTGAATTTAAACAGATCATCGGACGAGGAACACGCCTTTCACCTGAATTTGATAAGTATTACTTCACTATTGTCGATTTCAGGGAAAATGCCCGCAAATTTTCTGATCCCGGTTTTGATGGCCCGCCAATTCAGGATACAGGTTTTGGTCCTGGTGATGACATCGACGTTCCTCCTCCCGATAATACGGATGAGCCTGTGGATGACCCTGACACCAAACCCGATCCGGATGACTTTAAAGGTGCTGAAACCGATCCTGGCAATGTAATTGGTGGTGGCGAAATTGTTGAAGTAGCGAACAGGAAAATTTATGTCGATGGTGTTGAAGTCCGGATTCTGAACGAACGCATTCAGTATTATGGCAACGATGGAAAACTTAAAAACCAATCCCTTGAAGAATACACCAAACACAATGTATTGGTAAAGTATAAAAGCCTCAATGCTTTCCTTAACCGCTGGCAGAAAAGCGACAAGAAAAAAGCTATTATCGACGAATTACAGGATCAGGGAATTTTGTTGTACGAATTACAGGAGAAAGTCGGAAAAGAAATGGATCCTTTTGATCTGATTTGTCACATCGCTTTCGAAATGCCGCCATTAACACGCCGGGAACGTGCGGATAATGTCAAAAAACGTAATTACTTTGCAAAATATGGCGACAATGCCCGAAAAGTGATTGAAAAGCTTCTGGAAAAGTATGCTGACGAAGGTGTAGAAAACATCGAAAGCTTACAGGTTCTGAAACTTGATCCTTTAACTGACTTTGGTTCACCCCGTGAAATATACAGTTACTTTGGCAATAAGCAGCAATACCTGGATGCGATTAAAGAATTAGAAACCGAAATTTACAAGACAGCTTAAAAAGTATGAATGTATCATCAGTAATAAAAAGTATCCGCAATATAATGCGGCAGGACAAAGGAGTGAATGGAGATGCGCAGCGGTTGGAACAGATGGGCTGGATGCTTTTTCTGAAAATATTCGATGCCAAGGACGAAGAAATGGAGGATATGGACGAAACCGGTAATTATATTTCTCCTATTCCCACAGAATACCAGTGGCGTTACTGGGCTGCCAATGACGAAGGCATTACCGGCGAAGATTTAATAAACTTTATTGATCGCAAATTATTCCCCGATTTAAGCAACCTGAATTTACTTGATAACAAGCGGGCCATCTTGGTTCGAGATGTATTTAAAGGCAATAACAACTACATGAAAAGCGGCCAGCTTTTCCGACAGGTAGTTAATGAACTGAATAAAATAGATTTCCATACGTCAAAGGATCATCATGTTTTCGGCCAGGTATATGAATCTATTCTTAAGGAATTACAATCGGCTGGAAGTTCAGGCGAGTTCTACACACCAAGAGCCGTAACCGGTTTTATGACCGAGATTATAGATCCTAAACTCGGTGAAAAAGTTCTCGATCCCGCTTGCGGTACAGGTGGATTCCTTACGGCTGCCATTGAGCATATCCGTAAATCGGGTGTCGACAACATCACCCAGCGCCAGCAATTGCAAAATACGGTCCACGGTTTTGAGCTGAAGCCCTTGCCTCATATGCTGGCAGTAACCAACCTGATCCTGCACGATATTGAAGTTCCGGATGTTTCGTACGAAGATTCCTTGCTTCGCAACCAATCCATAAAACCGAAAAACCGGGTGGATGTAATCCTCGCCAATCCACCTTTTGGTGGTAATGTCGACGAATCCACGGCTTCCTCATTCCCTCCTGCGTTCCGCACAAAAGAATCGGCTGACTTGTTCCTGGTAATGATGGTAAACTACCTGAAACAAGGTGGACGCGCAGCAATTGTATTGCCTGATGGATCGCTTACAGGCGATGGTATAAAAGCGCGTATCCGTGAAATGCTTTTACGCAACTGCAACCTGCATACCATTGTCCGCCTGCCGAACTCGGTTTTCAAACCCTATGCCAATGTTTCTACCAACTTGTTATTCTTCGATCGGATTAGCAGCCCATCCGAAGAAATGGACGACTTTGCCACCAAAGAAATCTGGTACTACGAGCACCAATTGCCCGAAGGCAGCAAAGGCTATTCCATGACCAACCCGATTAAGCAGGAAGAATTTGAACCTGCAAAAGCATGGTGGACCAATCGCACGGAAAGTGAACAAGCCTGGAAAATAAACCTTATCGAAATCATTGCTAAAGCAACTGCCAACGCTAAGCCCCATTACGAACGCGAAAAAGCTCTTAAACGCGAAGCCTACAGTTTAAAAGTAAAAATTGGCACCGAAAAATCCCTGCTGAAAGAAATTGATAAAAGTAAAACTCCCAAAATCGAAAAACAGCAGGAAAAGATAAAATCTCTCGAAAACAGATTACAGGAAACAGAAACTAATGCCCGTTTAGAAAAGCAAACTGCTGATGGTATTTATAATGCGGCATTTGATTTGGATTTTAAAAGTCCAAATTTGATTGAAGAAGATCTAGGTGATCCTAATAAGCTTATAGAAAAACAAGATGCTATTATTATTCAAGTTAAAAAGACTCTAGAAGCCATTGAGCTTAGTTTAAAACCAGCTCTAAGCAATCCGCGATTTGAGTTTTTATTATCCGATTTCGAGAGGTTTATTCAAACAAACGCAAACATAAAATTGCTTCGTCAAACTATTTTTCAACTGGCTATGCAAGGCCTGTTAACAGTTAAGTGGCGGGAAGAAAATCCAGATATTGAGCCAGCTAGTGTTTTATTGGAAAAGATCAAAGTTGAAAGGGAACAATTAATAAAAGAGGGGAAACTTCGAAGAGAAAAGCAATTACCTCAAATATCAGATATTGAGAAAACATACACAATTCCCGAAAGTTGGTCATGGACAAGAATTGGTATAACCCATTATTTACTAACTGGTGCAACCCCAAGTACTGCTATGCCTGAATATTGGAATGGTGATATAAAATGGTTGAAATCTGGCGATGTTAACAAAGTTTTCATAACAGATTGCGACGGTAGAATAACACAAATCGGATTACAAAAGTCTAATTGTAAAATATTGCCAATCGATTCCGTTTTGATTGCTCTTAATGGGCAAGGAAAAACTAGAGGAACTAGTGCTGTTTTAAAAATTGAAGCAGCATGTAATCAATCATTAGTTGGCATAATCTCAGTAGCTAAAAATTCTGTTATTGCAGAATTTCTACATTACTATTTGTCTGCTAATTATATGAAAATTAGAAATATTACGGGTCATGATAAACGCACTGGTTTAAATATGCCGATTATATCCAATCTCATTTTTGTGTTACCACCTGTTGCTGAACAAATAGAAATCGTTTCCAAAGTCAAACAACTAATGTCCCTATGCGACGAACTCGAAAAGAAAATCGAAAAACGCGATTCATACCAGGAGCGTATTATGCAGGCGGTGGTTAAACAGGCATTTGTAGTTTAAGTAATTGTAAAAAGTATGCTGCAAATTTATGACGCGATAGAATTGGTTGATATAATCAGCGAAAAATCTGGTCATACCAAACCATGGGTTATCAGGGCTAATACACCTCAAGGTCTGAGAACATTTGTAGTAAAACTTTACACTACTGAACAAGTTGATCGCTACCATTGCCTCACAAATGAAGTTATCTGTAATTTATTGGCAAACGAATTTGAGCTTAAAGTTCCTACCTGTGCTTTAATAAATATTCCTCTGTCTCTGGCACATCAATTACCACATGACGCGCTGATACAATACGAAAATGCAGATCCTCGTCCCAAATTTGCAACATTGCTGATCGACAACGTCAATAATGCAATTCCAACTCTTCCAAAATCTCTGTTCAAAAAGAGAATACCTTTAGATACATTATATGCTTTCGATAATCTCATCCGAAACCGGGACAGAGGTTTTGAAAAAACCAATCTGCTCATAGGTCCGGAGCACGCCATACTAATCGACCACGAACTTGCGTTTTTAGAACAGGATATCCTTAATATTGATATAAACAATCTGCAGCTGGCAGACAAATACACAAAACACCACCTGTTTTTTCAGCACCTGAAAAGAACTAAACGAAAAAACAGGCAGGATTTTTTTAATGATTTTCATCAATATCTTATAATGCTAAACATCAACAGGTTAAATCCATATTTCACACAACTGCGACAGGAAGGATTTAATGACTATTCTGCACCGATTTTAAATTGGATTACCAATGTGAAGCAAAATAGCACTATCTTTGTTGATAAATTGAAAGGATCGTTGCAATGAGTAATTATTTCACATACAGTGTATTGCAATACAAGCACAGTCTTACGTTGGGCGAATCGCTCAATGTAGGTATCCTATTCTATTTCCCTGAAGATAACATTTTCGAGTTTGTAAGTGGTGATGGTTACAGGGCAAAATCAATCTATCCCGACTTTGATAATTCGTTGTTTAATGCGTATTTAAAAGCAATAACAACGAAGGTTAAAAAGCATGTAGATCTGTTTAATGAAAAGCCTCTTGGTTCTGATTTTGCTAACTACGTTCACAAATTTATCCTGGCCGAGGATGCGGCCGGTTTGATTTTCCGCGAGCCGGTTACATTAAAGAATGTATTTACCAGCAGAGCCCAAGCTATTGATGAATATTCAAAATTGCTGCTTCCTGGTATAGATATTGAAAAACCCAGTATCATAAAACACAACGAAAATTACATCATTAAAAGATTTAACGGGTATATTTTCGGGCAGGATAAATCTTTAGAAAGTAAGTTCAAAAAGAACGAACCTGTCAGAACTAAGCATTTCAATCTGAAATTTGATTTATCCTGGCAAAAGACAAATCAGAATTATATTAAGCCTATTAGCTTCGATTTTACTGATGAATCATCAATTCAAACCAAAGCAGCTGTATTTTACAGCTACATTATTGATTTATCCGAATATGCCGCGGCAAACAAGTCCAGATTTGATTTTTTAGTCTCCAAACCTCAACTTCCTGACTTCAACCAGGCCTATGAAAATGCATTAGACTTTTTAAATAGTGCAAAGAATCATGGTGAAATAGTTACTGAAGATAATTGGGAAAATTACTCTCAGAATGTCATTTCTGAATTGGCTGGCACCTGAGAATTATCAAAAATATCTTTGCCGGCATATTGTAATGAAAACAACCAAAATATCAGTTAAAGACGTCACAAACTGCACCTTATCAAACTCTGATGGTGTTCAGTTGCAATCTGCAATTGATAGTGCTTTGGTATCTGATGATATGGTATATCTTTCATTTCACGATGTTCACACTATTTCCAGTTCATTCCTTAACTCATCGTTAGGAAATATTATCGATAAATACGGGTTAAATATCCTGTCAAAAATAAAAATTGTTGATTATACCGCTTCAGTCGCTTCTTTTTTAAAGAATTACATTTCCGATTTAAAATCTCTCTCAACCAACTGAGATAGGCTTAGTTTTAAGGTATTACCAATCTATTCTTTCATACACTTCCTACCTTCTGATGCATAAGGGTTAGATCTTAATTGTTGACAAACTATAGGAACAAAATCAGCAAATAGGAAATAGGATACTAAAACGCTTATTCCAATTCCCTGTAAAAATTGTTTTAACAATCTAATCAATCCCATTCTATCCTAAGTATTATTCTATATGATAGAGTATCTTTGCTTTGCGGGAATCGCTTGCATAACTAAAAAGGATAAATCTCCCCCATGAAACGTTTTGCCATCATTACAGGTCTTCTATCCGGTTTCCTTTTCGGCATCGCCACGCCATTTAGTAAACTGCTTTTAGATGGGTTAAACTCTTTTCAGTTGGCAGGTTTACTCTATCTGGGTGCAGCTGTTGCAATGTTTCCTTATATTTTTAGGAAAAATAACAACCTTACACTTTTATTTCATTCTGGCAGCAGAATGAAAACACTTGGAATTATTTTCTTCGGCGGGTTCCTTGGTCCGGTTCTTTTATTATTTGGTTTGAAAACTGCCAATGCAGCTTCGGTGTCCATCTGGTTAAATATGGAACTGGTGGCCACTGCTATTTTAGGAGTCTTGATCTTTAAAGATACACTCGACAGAAATACCTGGATAGGAGTTGGCTTAACTATTATAGCCGGAATAATTACTACTTTAGGTGAAGGTTCAAGCGGCATTATTTCTGCCTTGCTGATAACAGCCGCATGTATTTCCTGGGCTGTAGATAACCATCTGACTGCCCTTACCGATGGTGCTTCCCCTCAATCCGTAACCTTCTTAAAAGGAATTGTGGCAGGTTCAGTTAACTTACTTATAGGTTGCCTGATAGCCAGCGAACCATTAAAATTTGTAAGTGTAGGCCCGGCATTACTGGTTGGTATCTTTTCTTACGGCTTCAGCATTATGCTTTATGTTACTTCGGCACAAAATCTCGGGGCTACACGCGGGCAGATTTTGTTCTCCACTGCGCCATTATGGGGAGTGGTTCTATCTTACATATTTTATCACGAAACTTTTCAATGGGTTCATGTCATTTCTATAGTCCTTTTGGCACTGGCGGTTATTGTAACATACATTTTGAAGCACAAACATTTGCATACGCATATCGCAATGGATCACATCCATTTCCATCAGCATGCCGATGGTCATCATAACCATACGCACGAAGGAGAAACTGTCCCTGAAGGTAAATGGCATTCTCATTCTCATACTCATAATCCTTTAGCTCACGAACATCCGCACTATCCTGACCTTCACCACAGGCATACACATGAATAAATTTACCAAATTTGGTATCTATATTATTATAACTGAATTTAAAGAATGGAAAGGTTTAAAAGGTTTTATATTTATTCGTTTTCAATAACTATGTATTCCCGATTTAAACTTAGAGTATAACCAGCAAAATATAACGACATTAGCAATTACTGAAAATTGGCAGGATAAATTAAAAGAATCCTGATGTGTATTCAATAGCACTTCTGTATCTTTAGATTTCCTTTAGAATTTCATTGTTACTTTGTACTATGAAAATCCTGATCATCGAAGATGAGATTGAATTGTTAATTGCAATTGGCAATTATCTTACCAAAGAACATTATATCTGCGAACTGGCTGAAACCTTTTTAAAAGCATCTGAAAAAACAGCTGTTTATGAGTATGATATAATTCTTTTGGATATTACCTTGCCCGATGGCAACGGGCTCGAATTGCTTAAAACAATCAAAAAATACAACAGCAAAGCCGGAGTTATTATTCTTTCTGCCAAAAACTCCCTGGATGACAAAATCACCGGCCTTGACCAGGGGGCTGATGACTATATAACAAAGCCTTTCCAGCTTTCAGAATTGAACTCCCGTATAAAAGCCTTACTCCGACGTCGTAATTATGCAGGCTCAAACAATGTGGTTTTTAATGAAATATCCATTGACACGGATAGCAAGTCTGTCACCATCAAGGATCAACAAATTATCCTCACTAAAAAAGAGTATGATATTCTTTTATTTCTGCTCATTAATCAAAACCGTGTTCTTACAAAAGAAGCCATAGCCGAACACCTTTGGGATGATAACATTGATCTGGCCGACACCTACGATTTTATTTACACCCATCTCAACAACATTCGTAAGAAAATAAAGGCTGCAGGTGGAGCCGACTATATCAAAACACTTTATGGAATGGGCTATAAATTTACTGACTCATGAAGTTCCTGACAAAGATTAATCGCAATTACCTGTTTCTTTTCAGCGCAATTCTCTTGGTGCTTTCTGTATCAGGGTATTTTGTCCTGAAAACAATCATTCTGCAAAACACAAAGGAAAGTCTTTTATCACAAGAGTTACTTATCGAAAAACAAATTTCTGCGACAGGTATCATTCCAAATCTCAAACCGCTTATTGAGATTACTCCAGTTAATACCCAGTCCCTTGTACATTCAGCATTCAATGAAATATCCATATTTAATGTGGCTGAGAACGAAGCTGAATTATTTATTGAATACTCAAATACCATTAAAGTAAATGGTCATTACTATTCAGTTAAAATACGGGAAGCATCTGTTGAAAGTGAGGACCTGGCTCTAAGCATTGCTGTATCAATCTTTACCTTGCTTTTAACCGTCTTTGCAATTTCCTATTTCATTACAAAGCGCCTAAATAAAACTACCTGGAACATTTTTGAGCAAAACCTCAAAACAATCGAGGATTTTGACTTTCGGGAAAACAAATCCCTTCAGTTACTTCCATCTGGCATCGATGAATTTGACCGGCTCAACTCAGTAGTTAACAACCTTACAGCTAAACTTAAAAAAGATTTCGTCACTTTAAAAGAGTTTACCGAGAATGCATCGCATGAAATTCAGACACCACTTACCATTGCTTCTCTCAACCTTGAAGAAATTTTACAACAGGAATTAACCGAAGAATCATTCCGGAAAGTGGTAACGGCTATCAATGCAGTTAAACGACTTTCTGCTCTCAACCAAAACCTTTTGCTGCTCACTAAAATTGAAAACGATCAATTTGCAGCCAGCGATTTCGTAGAGATTAATGAGTTGATAGAGCGCAAGATTGATGAATTTGAGCCCATGCTCAGGGAGCGAAACAGTAAGATCAACTTTTCATCTCAATCCGCTTTCAGTGTAAAAATG
>APMI01031161.1_pt1 | contig 11449 bp, 10 predicted proteins | sample 667938 | NCBI WGS metagenome assembly APMI01 (sample SAMN01084076, study PRJNA167559) | wastewater metagenome | biome: Wastewater | place: Denmark: Ejby Moelle, Odense | collected 2011-11-28 | reverse complement strand
AACTAAAACGATAATTATGAAAAACAAATATTTAATAATAGTACTCTTACTTGGCCTGGCCGGTATGTTTACTATGCAAAGTTGTACAAAAGACGAATCGCCAACCCCGGTTGTGTACAAGGCTGCAGTTCCAGCCAACCCTACACCGGCTGACGGAGCTGTAGTTCCATTGGATGGCACCAGTTATACCTTAAAATGGGAAGGTACTACCACCACCAATTGGGATGTGTATGTGAACGACGAACTATACAAAGCCGGTGTAACCGGAAACACGCTGGCAATTACAATCCCTCATGGGGGAGAAGTTTCCTGGTATGTTGAAACCAAGGATGCCAATGGTATAGTATCAAACAACATAACTGGTCCTGCCCGCGATCCATGGTATTTCTTCGTGAATTCGGCACCTGATGTTCCAGTTTTAACAGCTCCTGCTGATGGCGCAACTAACTTTAGCGTAGTTGGAACCTTAAAATGGACCGCTAACGATGCTGAAGATAATGGATCACTCAAGTATGATGTATATATCGGAACATCTGAAACCACAATGGGACTCGCAGCTACCGGACTTACAACAACCAGCTATGTTCCTACCATTTTACTTGGAAATACCAAATATTACTGGAAAGTTACCGCTGTTGATCCTCATGGTGCCAGCACCACCAGCCTGGTACGTACTTTTACAACCGGACCTGATGTAGCGCCTTATGTTGGTGATTATATTTGCGACGAACCAGCAGAAGATTACTCGTATGACATTTCGTTTTCAAAAGGTTTGCCAAATACCATTGTAACCAAGAACTACTGGAATAGTGGCTGGACTGCTACCTTTACTGTGAATTTAACTAAAAACACCTACACAGTTTCAAGCTTTACAGCTGACGCAGGTTGGATAATAGTTGAATCCGGCACAGTAGATCCGGCAACAGGTACAATACAAGGTGACTATACTTTATGGAAAAACGGTATTGTACAGGAAACTGGTGTTCATACATATACCAAAAAACTCCCGGAATAACCTTTGCAGGTTAAACCAATTCAAAAAGAGAGGCTGCCTGTTTGGCAGCCTTTCTTTTTATAAGCATATACCTCGGTTCAGGATTTAATAATTGACCCATATAAAGGGTTCATTTGGTCTGAATACGCGGTCATTCAGGAACCTGAACAAGACATTTGGAAAGAATCCCAGGTCATTTGGTTACATGAACAGGTCATTTGGTCTGAATCTTAGGTCATTTGGATACATGAGCAGGACATTTGGTCTGAATCCGAGGTCATTTGAATAAATGTTCAGGTCATTTAATCTGAAGCCGAGATAGTTTCGAAACATAATAAGGTCATTTGGTAAGATCACAACTTTACAATTTTACATAACGCCTGCAAACAGCGGTTCATTTTGAAGATTTACTTCAAAAACCAATCAAATTCATAATATAAAAGAAACGTTTCCTAAATAGCAGTTAATAAACAACAATAGCTAAAATATTGTCAAAGGATAACATCGCGCTCATATCTTTTTAACACTAAAGCCCTGAAAAATATCAGACCGGTAAAACATACTCCTGCGCTGAGCCAGAATATGGCCGGCATGCCGATATGCTGGGCTATCAATCCTGCCATAAACATACCGAAACCCATTCCCAGGTCGACAGCCGTATAGAGGGTGGCATTGGCAGCCCCACGATGCCTGGCATCGGCAAGGTTATTCACCATGGTTTGAAAAGTTGGAAAGATCACTCCATTTCCAAATCCAATCAAAATGGCCGAAACATAAAATAAAACACCATTTTTGGCCATGGCCAGCAAAAGGAATCCAAGTACTAAAAGTGAAATACAATAGGTGAGCAGTTTTCTGGGTCCATGCCGGTCGAAAACCTTGCCGGCAGTTATCCGGGCAGCAGCAATTCCAAACGAAAAAATCAGGAAGTACATCCCCGAATTCCGGATGCCAATTTCGCGGCCGTACAACGCAATAAACGAAAGTAAGGCACCATAGGCGATCATGGTTATAAAAACGTTAGCCGAGGGTAGCAGCGAACTTTTTTCGAACATATTATTCCGCTTCAGCACGATCTTTTTACCCACCACAAAACGTTTCCGCAGGTGAACAGCATACGCGAAACCAAGGCTCGCGAAGCTGATCAGTATGCCTGAAACAAACATAGTTGTATAACCCAGGTTATGACTCAGGTATAAGCCGATTACAGGCCCTACAGACATCCCTAGTGTAGTGGAAAGCGAGAAGTATCCCATCCCCTCCCCGCGTTTGCTTACAGGTACAATATCTGCTGCAATAGTCGATCCCGACACTGTTGAAAAGCCCCAGCTCAGGCCCTGTACAAACCTTAGCACAATAATGGATGTAATACCCAGCGCAACCAGGTAACCCGCAAAAAGAAACGAATAGAGTACCAGGGAAAGCAGGAATATGGTGCGCCGCCCAAACCTATCGAGGGCAAAACCTGAAAATGGGCGAACCAATACCGAAGCAATGGTATAAACACCCACCACCATACCGACCTGGAATTTTGAAGCATGAAGGCTTGTTACCAGATAAATGGGAAGTGCTGAGAGTATAGCATAATACGTGATAAACATCAGGAAATTGGACGTAATAAGGAATATAAAATCCTTACTCCATATTTTATCATTCATAGTTCCATTCAAATATACCCATGCAAAGGTATTAATTAATATGAGCCGCTTTTTGCCGCTATTTATAAAGGAACATTTTACGAAACTATAACTTCCCTGATTTTAGAAAGGAAGAGTTTTGGGACAAACCTGCGGATACTACCTCTGCAAAATCCGGAATCAGAACCTTATGTAAAAGATGGAAACAATATCCAAACTTTCAATTTCCCGGATCAGGAGTTCCTTATTTAACCAGTTGAAGGTTTTTATCGTATTGCATGCGGATGGAATCGAATGCAGGCCTGTATTTTTTGTCGACTGGTAATGCCGGTGGCGATTCAACTTTAAGGGGATCGATCGCCACATTGTTTTTATACACCCTGAAATCGAGGTGCGAACCGGTGGAAAGACCAGAACTACCCACATAGCCAATAACCTGACCCTGGCTTACACTGGCACCTGTATGAATACCGGGTCCAAACCCTGAAAGATGCATATACGATGTTGTATAGCCGTTCCTGTGCCGGATGCTTACCAGCCTGCCAGCACCTCCTGCATACGAAGCTTTTAATACAGTTCCGTTACCGATTGTATGAACAGGCGTGCCCTTAGGTGCAGCGTAATCAACACCGTGATGTGGCCGCCGTATGCGCAATATGGGGTGCATACGGCTATTGGAAAACCTCGAGGTGATACGCGAAAATTTCAAAGGAGCTTTTAGAAACTCCTTGCGAAGGTTCTCCCCTTTTTCATCAAAATAATCGGTGACATTACCTTGTTCGAAACGGTAAGCATAAAAGGGTTTCCCCGAATGCATAAAAACAGCCGAGTGAATTTCGCCTATGCTGATGGGTTTACCATCCACCGACAACTCCTCATAAATGGCTTTAAAAGAATCACCTTTCTGGATAGCATAAAAATCAATTGACCATTGGTAGATATTAGCCAGCGCAACAGCCATATTCGGATCTAAGCCCTTCTCCTGCATTGTACTCCATAACGACGAATTGATTTCGCCTGATACGGATTTTAACTTCCTGACCACTTCTTTCGCATCCTTATGCACATGAAGCGAATCGCGGAAATCGAAAATCACATAACTGGTATCGTTTATCGAATACACAAAATATGCAAGTTTATTTTTCCCATCATTGCTCATCATGGCTGTATAAGTGTTGCCACTTCTTAGTTTACGGATATCGAACACCCCGTTGGTATAAGTCCCAAGTTTATCAATTATTTGCTGATCAACTCCGAGTTTCAAAAAGATGCCACCCAGGTTTTCGCCGGGTTTTACTTCGTCGCGATCAATTTTGAAGGAGTCGGTAACAATACCATATTCAACGGTTTGCGCAATTTTGGCCACCGGGTGAACGATGGGCTCGAAAATAAAATCTTTAAAAATTACCAGGCCAGCCAATGATAGGACAAGGAGTACTGCAATTGAGATGAACAGTCGGATTTTCTTTTTATTCAGAAGCATGAAGAAGTAAACGATTTTTTTTTGTAAAAGTAGGTAAAAAAAAATCCCGGTAAAGGGCATTTTTACAAAAAAACACCGGTGCAAATGATCCCCTGATCTTTTACACCGGCGCATGAAGAGTGGTTAATTGCAGGTTTTAGTTTTTATGTGCCAGGGCATAATCGCGACCAGCCTGTAACGCATCGAGGTTAAGTTTAACAATTTCATCGCCTTTCCTGCCGAATATACGCCTTACGGCATCCTGCAGTTCGGAGAAATCAATGCCCAGGAATGGGGAAGCAGCCCCGAGAATAACCATATTGGCCGAACGGGCAGAGCCCAGGTCTTTGGCAACCTGGTCAGCATCCAAAGCGATATGATTCCCGAAATTTTCTATTTCAGCCATCAGATCCTCCATTTTTGGGTAATCGGTAATATTGATGAAAGGCTTGGTATTAGTTATCAGCCAGCCCCCAGGTGAGAGCAAAGGCAGGTAGCGGAGTGATTCCATCGGTTCAACCGAAATAATCAGATCAGCTTTGCCATATGGTATAAGATCAGAAGCTATTTCGTGATCTGCAATCCTGAGGTTCGAGGATACATCCCCTCCCCGCTGGCTCATGCCATGCACCTCGGCCTGTTTCAGGTGCAACCCGGTATTGAGTGCAGCAGCACCAATGGTTGTGGCTATTGAAAGTATGCCTTGTCCTCCGACGCCTGCAAGAATGATATCGCGTTTCATAGAATTTTAGTTTTGGGTAATGAAGAGTATTTAAATGCTGATGTAATCGCCATGAACTAGTTCTCGCTTGGAACTGATTCCGCTTTCTTATTTTCCTTGATATGCTTAAGCGCCGTTTGTATGCACTCCCGCCGGGGAATGATAACAGAAACACCCTGGTAATCGAGTTCCTGTTTCAGAATGGCCAGGTTTTCCTGGTGGTATTTGGGCGATGGATTCAGCACAAAAATATGATCTTTACTTACCCCAACACCGGTGCAGATATCCTCTATGCGACCGAATGCCGATGAATCCTGTCCGCCGGTCATGGCCGTAGTTTCGTTATCCAGGATCATGATGGTAACCTGGCTCTTTTCTTTAACACAATCAATAAGCCCGGTAATTCCGCTGTGCGCAAAAGTACTGTCACCAATAACTGCAACGGCAGGAAGCAGTCCCGCATCAGCAGCGCCCTTTGCCATGGTTATGGATGCTCCCATGTCGACACAGGTATTTATGGCATCGAATGGATCGAGGGCCCCCAATGTATAGCAGCCGATGTCGGAGAACACCCTGCCTTTACTCCATTTACTGAGGGCTTCGGTAAGTGCATTATACGAGTAGATATGCGGACAGCCTTTACAGAGCGAAGGAGGACGCGAAGCAACAATCGATGGGATGTCTTTTCCGTGTGTATCTTCCATCCCAAGCGCAACAGCAACAATATTCGGATTTAACTCGCCTTCACGGGGAACAGTGCCATCTAAACGGCCATGGATAGTTTTGCCCAGATTCAGGAAGCCCCTGAGTGATTCTTCCAGAATCGGGTACCCTTCTTCGAGCACTAAAATGGCATCGCAGCTATTGTAAATTTTTTCGACCAGGGCTTTTGGCACCGGATATTGGGCCACCTTAAGCACAGGGTACGGAATATGCCTGTCAGGATAATTCTCGAACAGGTAATTGTGCGCAATACCTGTGGTGATAACGCCCAGGCTTTTGTTGTCGCCATCAGTGAAAACATTGAAACCGGAAGTAAGAGACCATGATTCGAATATCTCCTGTTTTTTCAGCAATTCCTTGTATTGCCTGCGTGCGATAGCAGGGAGCAGTATAAACTGGCCCGAATCTTTTGGCAAATTAATTTCATTTTGCTTACGCGATTCCTTACGAATTACGCCTGCCCTCGAGTGAGCCAGCCGGGTAGTAATGCGCATTAATACAGGCACACCCAGTTTTTCCGACATCTCAAATCCATATTGAACCATATCGTAAGCATTTTGCTGGTTGGTAGGCTCAAGCACCGGCATAAGGGCAAATTTCCCCAGCACGCGTGAGTCCTGTTCATTTTGCGACGAATGCATCGAAGGATCATCAGCTGATACTATGATAAGTCCACCGTTGGCGCCTGTAATAGCCGAATTGATAAATGGATCGGCAGCCACGTTGAGCCCAACATGTTTCATACACACCATGGCGCGTTTGCCGGTATACGACATGCCTAATGCTGACTCCATAGCCGTTTTCTCGTTGGTCGACCAACCAGCCCTGATCTGTCCTGACCTGGCTTCCTTCGATTGCATTACGTATTCTGTAATTTCGGTCGAGGGGGTTCCCGGGTAGGCGTATATGCCTGACATTCCAGCATCTATTGCAGCCTGTGCAATGGCTTCATCGCCAAGTAACATTAATTTCTGGTCCATATAATGAATTTCTTTACAACAAATTTGAAGGCACAAACGTACATGAATTGGCACTGAATTACAAGTACTTCAAAAAATAATTTCAGTAATTCACTGAAATTTTAAAAAGCATGGACTGTTCATATATCGGCGGTATTGAACACCTTTATATTCCGGCTGTTTGATATATTTGCACCACATAAAATCAGACTTTGAACTACCTGGCCCATCTTTTTTTAGCAGGCACCGATCCCGAAATGATACTTGGCAATTTTATTGCCGATCATGTGAAAGGCAGCGATGTGTTGAAATTCTCACCCAGAACACGCGATGGAATTTCGATGCACAGGGCAATTGATACCTTTACTGATCAACACCCGGTAGTAAAACAAAGCATTGAACGGCTTCGGGCCGATTTCAGGAAGTATGCAGGGGTAATTGTTGATATGTACTACGACCATTACCTTTCGGCCTACTGGGAGGAATTTTCGGATACAAGCCTCGAAACATTTACGCACCTGCGTTACGATATCCTGAATACTTTTAAACCGGTTCTCCCTGAGCGATCGGCAAGGTTACTTTATTATATGGAAAAACAAAACTGGCTTTTATCGTATGCAAGTTTCGACGGAATGCAACAAGCGTTTAACGGGATGTCGCGGCGCACGACTTTCGAATCGAACATGGAAATGGCTGTTGCCAACCTGAAAGCCGGCTACCCGGAATTTGAAAATGAATTCAGGCAATTTTTCCCGGATTTGCAGCTGTTTGTGGCCAACAATTTTGACATCAGCGACTGAACATAACTAACAAAAGCAAAAAAGCCATCCTTTACGAATGGCTTTTTTGTTTTATAGACTTGTATTTTAATCTTCGATAATAACTTCCTTGCCGGCAGCAAAATCTTCGAGCATGGCGGTAGTAACTGATTTTGGTCGCTCAAGCGGGTATCCGAGAGCCCTGTCCCAGATAATGTTGGCGGCAATACCTATGGCGCGGCCAATACCAAACAACACGGTATAATAATCGTATTCCTTAACGCCGTAATGCCACTGTATAACTCCCGACTGGGCATCAACATTAGGCCATGGGTTTTTGGCTTTGCCCTGCTCACGCAAAATATCGGGAACAACCTTGTACAGCATATCCGTATATTTGAACATCAGATCATCCTTTAGATGCGTCAGCGAAAAATCACGTTGCAGGGTATATCGCGGATCAGTCTTTCGCAGAACGGCATGCCCGTAACCCGGTATTACCTGCCCCGACTTCAGTGTATCCCAAACAAATTTTTTCATTTCTTCTTCCGTAGGAACCCTGTCTTCCATTTTTTCCATCACACCCTGCAGCCAGCGCAAAACTTCCTGGTTGGCTAGTCCATGCAAAGGACCTGCAAGTCCGTTTACCATGGCAGCAATGCTCAGGTATATGTCCGATAATGAGCTGGAAACCAGGTGACCGGTATGCGCGCTCACATTTCCGCCTTCGTGATCGGCATGGATGATAAAATGCATACGGCTTACATCGTCGTATGGTTTCCCGATGCCCATCATGTGCGCAAAATTAGCCCCAAAATCAAGGTAAGGATTGGACTGTATACGTTTGCCGTCGCGATATAATTTGGCATAGATATACGTTGCAATTTCAGGCATCTTTGCAAGCAGGTTCAGTGCATCCTCATAAGTCGAATCCCAGTAATCGAGCTTGTGCAGTTTACCGGTAGCATATTTTTTGGCAAAAAGCGATTCGCGCTGCAAGGTGGTAATTACTGCCGAGAAAATAGCCATAGGGTGGCTGCAACAAGGCATTCCATCAATAACCTCGTATACATAACGCGGCAGAATACGCCGCTTGTTAAACTCATCAATTACATCCTGCAATTCCTCTTCATTTGGAATTTCACCTGTGAGCAGGAGGTAAAACAAGCCTTCAACATAAGGCATTTCCGCGCCTTTAGGCTTGGGTAGTTTTTCAAATACCTCGGGCAGGGTTAGCCCACGATACCTGATGCCTTCGTTTGGATCGAGATACGAAATGTCAGTAACCAGTACCTTGATGCCACGCATCCCGCCGATCACCTGCCCGATGGTAACCTGGTCGATTACAACATTGCCATATTCCTTGAGCAGCTTTTCGGTACGAGGGCGCCATTCCAGTATTTTCTCGTGAAGTCTGTCTTTGAGTCTGAACGACATAATTGAAAGTATTTTAAGGTTGATGTGTTTGGTTGCTTGTATTTAGGACCAATATGCTATAAAAATATAAACAGATCGGGTTACATGTTTTTAATCATGGCGGTTCCAAACTCGGAAGTTTTAAGTTTGGTCGCACCTTCCATAAGCCTGTGAAAATCGTAGGTAACGGTTTTGTTGGCTATGGTTTTCTCCATCGAGTTATAAATGAGGCTTGCAGCTTCATTCCAGCCCAGGTATTCGAACATCAGGGCACCGGATAGTATAACTGAGCCCGGGTTTACCTGGTCGAGATCGGCATATTTGGGTGCTGTGCCGTGAGTGGCTTCAAATATGGCATACCCATTCTGGTAATTAATATTTGCACCTGGCGCAATACCAATTCCTCCGACCATGGCAGCCAGGGCATCCGAAATATAATCCCCGTTCAGGTTGAGCGTAGCAATTACTGAATATTCGTCGGGGCGGAGCAGGATCTGTTGCAGGAATGCGTCGGCAATCACGTCCTTAACAATAACTTTGCCTTCAGCAATTGCTTTGTTTTGAGCTTCATCGGCAGCAGCACGTCCTTGCTCAGCCGAAATGCGATCGTATTGCGCCCAGGTAAATGCTTTGTCACCAAATTCGCGTTCCACCAGGGCGTATCCCCACTGTTTGAAAGCGCCTTCGGTAAATTTCATGATATTTCCCTTGTGAACTATGGTAAGTGATGGCAAGTTGTGACTGATCGTATACTCAATGGCTGCGCGCACCAGGCGTTCAGTACCCTCGAGCGACACAGGCTTAATTCCGATTGAGGATGTTTCGGGGAAACGGATTTTGTTTACGCCCATTTCATTTACCAGGAAACTGATCACTTTTTGTACTTCGGGGGTGCCGTGCATGTATTCGATGCCTGCATATATATCTTCGGTATTTTCCCTGAAAATATGCATATCCACTTTGTCGGGACGTTTTACGGGGCTTGGAACACCTTGAAACCAACGCACAGGTCGAAGACAAACATACAGGTCGAGAATTTGCCTCAAAGCAACGTTTAATGAACGGATACCACCGCCAACCGGAGTTGTAAGCGGGCCTTTAATTCCGACAAGGTATTCTTTGAATGCTTCGAGTGTTTCATCCGGCAGCCAGTTTCCTGTGGTTGAAAAAGCTTTTTCACCGGCAAGAACCTCTTTCCACATAATTTTCCGCTTTCCTCCGTAGGCTTTCTCCACGGCAGCATCAAAAACCCTTACCGAGGCATTCCAGATATCAGGGCCGGTACCATCACCAATAATAAAAGGAATAACCGGGAAATCCGGAACCTGTAATCTACCATTCGAAAAAACAATTTTACCTGTATTCATGCTTGCTGACTAATTTTATGAATTTGATTTGCTCGTAAAGATAGAAAAAACATTCAATTTCCTAAATATATAAGAAAAATGTTTTTGTAAGGCCAAAAGGCGCTTGAGTGCCTTGTTTTTGTTTGCATTGAACAAACAAATTTAATAATATGTTGAGTTGAAAACAAAACTTATTTTGAACTCCGGAATGCGAGTTACAAAAGATGATTTCAGCAACCCGTCCAACCGGCAGCCTATCGTATTTTATGATGGGGAATGTATATTTTGCAGCTACCTGGTGCGGTTTCTTATAAAGCATAATCCCAGGCAGAACCTCAGCTTTGCTACCCTCAGTTCGGCGGCAAGGCTTGGCATTTCATCAAGTGATGATGTACCAGGTGGCTTTGGCAGTACACTTCTTTTTTGGCAGGACGACAGAATCTATGCAGCGTCAGAAGCGGTACTGAAAATAGCATCTCATCTTGCGTACCCCTGGAAAGCTTTGGTTGTGTTCCGTGTTATTCCTGTAGCTGCCAGGGATTTAGTGTACAAACTGGTAGCCAGGAACCGGTATCGGTTTGGGAAACATAAAACCTTATGCACGCCCTATATTGATGGCATGAAGCATCGTTTCCTTTAATTACAGGAAATTTGTGTCGGACTATTAAAATGTTTTACATCCCGGACGATTAACCTTTGACGAGACTTCATCAAATTCAATACCTGTAAAATTAAACAGGGTTGATCCGGGCAAGCGATTCCTTTTATTCCCTGTTTTTGGTATCAAGAAAAAGTGTAACCGGTCCATCATTTACCAGGCGTATTTCCATGTGTGCACCAAACACACCGGTTGCAACACTGTGGCCAAGTATGGACTCAATAGTATTGATAAACTCTTCGTAGACAGGTTTTGCAAAATCAGGACGGGCAGCTTTACTGTACGATGGCCTATTTCCCTTACGGGTGCTGGCGTGCAGGGTAAACTGGCTAACAATCATGATATCGCCGTCAATATCCCTGATATCCAGGTCCATTACACCCTGGCTATCGTCGAAAACCCGTAAGCCGGTAACTTTGTTGCAAAGCCATTCCAGGTCTTCTTTTGTGTCTGTCTCTTCAATACTCAGCAGGATTAATAACCCGTAGCCAATGCTGCTGTATTCCTTCCCCTCTATATTGAGGGTGCAGGATGTAACTCTTTGAATAACTGTTCTCATAAGATTTCTATAAACTTTAAATAATTTATTTTGTGTTTCATTTAATTGCTAGTCGTAATCTGTCGCATCCAGGTTTTCGTCATTCAGCAGCCCCAGGTAATTATGGTACCGTTCGGCGCTGATGTGTCCTTCGTCGCGTGCTTTTTTAACAGCGCAGCCCGGTTCGTGGTTGTGGGTGCAGTTATTGTACCGGCAAAGTGGCAACAAAGCCCTGAA